>Ga0209174_10000072_pt1 | contig 72791 bp, 53 predicted proteins | sample JI91814BDNA_FD_187505 | JGI IMG/M metagenome (GOLD analysis project Ga0209174, IMG submission 187505) | Wastewater effluent complex algal communities from Wisconsin, to seasonally profile nutrient transformation and Carbon sequestration -... | ecosystem: Engineered > WWTP > Effluent > Algae...
TACTATTTACAACCAGAGAGTAAAAATAAAAAAGCCTATGTGTTATTAAGAGAATCGTTGAAAAACACTAATAAGGTCGGTGTTGCAAAAGTTATTATTCGCACCAAAGAATCTTTAAGTCTGATCATTCCACATGATCATGCCCTACTACTTTATTTGATTCACTTTGCCGATGAAATTCGCGAAGAAGAGGAAGTGAATGTCCCCAAGGAAGAAGTAAAAACCTACAAAATATCTCCCAAAGAAATTAAAATGGCTGAATCCTTAATTAAGGAAATGTCCGCTAAATGGAAGCCAGAAAAATACCATAACGAATACCGAGAAACGATGGAAAAATGGCTCGAGCAGCAACTGGCCAAACAATCTAAAACTAAAAAGAAATCCATTTCGCGCGATACAGCCAGCAATGAGTCAGTAGTGGATTTCATCGCCCTCTTGAAAGAAAGCATGCATAAAAAAGACAATAAAAAAGGACCATCGCCTAAAAAAACATCCTCTAAAAAATAAAAATGGCACGCTAGACAACATCTGACCATTTAAATTTTTTTCAGCAAATACGGGTTTCCATCAGTTCATACACTCTTACCAACATAGTTATCCCCAGATAATGGGGATAACTTTATTTATCCCATACTCGTTTGACAATAGATCTAATATACAGAATATTAGAGGTTTAATTTCAGCAAGGATGCAGTAAATGATTAAACAGAAAGTAGATCGCGTAATCGATCATGCAATTACACTTTATCTCAACGAATTAGAGTCGCAACGCAGAGCAATAAATACTGCTTTTAGAGATAAGACTGCGCCACCGAGATTAAGAGAATTGATCAAACAAGAATTAGCTGAGCAAGCGGCAAAAGAAATCAATGCCCTGCTTAAATGCATTTACTCAACTCCAGAAATCAATAATTTCGATCACTATTATCAACACGTACCTTACATCGATATGGTCACTGATTTTCATATGAATATTGATATGATCAATAAACTGACTAACTCAATTGAAGAATTTAAGGCAAAGCGCATTGAATACTTTTACAATTTAGAATTGTCATTAGCGCCGCCTATTCCTGTCTACAATATGGGTCTGCGTGGAGATACTCCAACAGAGCAACGACTAAATCTAATCACAGAAACTTATACTTTCCCCTTAGAATTACAAGAAACTTTACTACCGCAAATTTATAATATGTACCGACCCGTTCATCACGATACGTTTACTAGTTTTAAATACACACCTGACGCCACTGTAAAAATGGCAGATTTACTGATTAAAATGCATTGGGCGCGACATATACAGGGTATTGATCAACATATCGCAACACTTAAACAAAACCGAGATGATTGCATTACAAAAAGAACAAGACTGGACTATCTTCTGTCCCATGAAGAATCTTGTACTCTGCGGCAAATGCAAGGCAGATTATCGCCCAGAGCTTTAGCTTTGTATGAAAATAAACGTTTGGCACTTTTAAAAGATTATGATTACAACGTACTAGACACACTTGATCATCAGCAAATTTTTGCTAAATTTTTAGCAGCAGTTAAACCATCGGTATGTCACGATGCTCGTCATACAGCAAGCTTAAATGAATGTGAACGCGGTGGTAAAAATAGAGACGAAATGAAATTAAAACAGGAGGAAATGATTCATATTATCGATATGAAACTAGTTCGCATGAAGCAAGGAGCAGATCCTAAAAAGGTGCATAGAATCAAAGAGCTGCGGGATAGAATAGAGCGCTACAATGTCACTGATGAAACTACGGATTTTAATTTAGAACACATTATTCGAAAATGGCAAACCGACAGTTATAATCATCAAAGAAATAATGAAGCCTTTAAAGACGGATTCTTCTATAAAATTACGCACAAGGAGCCCAGTAAAAAGTCGCAATTCATCAAAGATTGTTTGCGTTTAGTGACTCCACCGGGACATGCAGACTTTACTATCTCTGCAATACATCCTCGATAAAAAACTGGGGCCTGCGATTTTATCCGCAGGCCCAGTTAATTATACTGCAGAAGTTGTAAGCCTATACTTTATTAAATCTAAATCGCTTGTTAGTTCGTTTACAATTTCAACCGATCTAGGTTGTACGGGAGTGAAGAAAGAAGACTGAGAAACAAACATAGTAATCGTATTCAACAACTCTTTAATCATGTTAATTAGATAAGTTCCCCAACCCAGATCTTTTTCTAAGATAGGTTTAGCTCGTTTGATTGCACGTACAGAGGTATCAATAAAAGATTTCAAATATTCTCTGTCGCTTTGCCCCTTTAACTCCTCCAAACCTGAGTAGAGTTGGTCTTTAAGCTCATAAGCAACTTTTAAAGCTTCAGCATGATGCAATCCCAGTTTTAGGTTTTCTGGTGCAGCAATTTTATCAGCGAAATTATCGATCACATCCTTAATTAAAATGCATTTTTCTTCCATTAACTTTTTGTCTTTTTCTATCTGAGCATTTAACACGCCTTCAGCCATTTTGGCTTCAAGAGCACGGTAATTTGCTTCCTCTTGATCTTTCTTGAGCAGCAAAGCATTGAATTCTTCTTCGCTTATTCCTAGCATTTCTAGTAAGTAGGTAACCTCTACTGAATCCGGTAAATTAGAAAAATAGGTAGGTGTGAAATGTGCAGCTAATCTGCGGTACCAAGTAGTTAAGAAACTAGATTCTGTACTCATTACGGGAAAGACATCATTCTCTGACGCGATATCTCGGAAAAAGCTCAGCGCTTTCTCAAAATCACCAGCATAAGAACCCTTGTTAATAGTTAGCGTTTTACCAGGAGCCGTTTGTAATGTACGTTTGTCAGCTAAACCACAATAACGAAGCATATCCTCAATCGTTATTGCGTATGTTCCACAAACATACCAAGAATTATTATTGATATGGAGATAGCCTTCATCAGTGCCATAGTAGGAGGCATTGTCAGTATTCATGTAGTTAATAGCATTAGTCTTGTCAGAAATAAAGGCTTGAATATCTTTAATGGCAGACTTTAAATCACCATGGTAAGTGTCTTTGTTCAATGTCAAAACAGTGCCGCTAGGTAATAAAATGGCGTTATCAAGATCTGTTTGCGTTAGCATGCAGAGTGTTAAAATTTGCTTAAGTGTCACTTGATTAGGATTAACTACTTTGATTTCGTGTAAAGTTGTTCTGCTGGATAAAGTTCCAAAAGGTTCCGCTCTCTTAGTTGTTGGATTGATGGTAGGAGAGAATTTTACATATTCGTTGACTACTGCTCTATTAATAACAGCTTGCAGAGTTGTGAGGTTACCCTCATAGTCCCCTGTATTTATAGACAATTTAACACCGGAACTCAAAGTTACTTGTATCATTACGCCACCTTTTATTGAATACAACTGCGAAATAAAGGAGCATAATACAATATTTAACAATATGCGTCTATATTGGACACGGGGTGCGCAATATCATAAATGAAAACCCGGATTACAGCTAAAAAAACAAAGCAAATTAAAAAAGCGTAGCCTGGATGGAGCGCAGCGTAATCCGGGTTTCCTTAACGTATACAGTGCCAATCCTCGGCATTTTTACATTAAAGAAAACCCGGATTACGCTGCGCTCCATCCAGGCTACAGTTTTTAAAAACAAGGATTATGCAGAATACTTCCTTTTATATTCCAACATATCAGCCCCAATCTGAAGCAGCTCCTTCTCAGATAGAAGTTTCTCTACCTCTGGGAACAAATCATGTTCCTCTTCCGATGCATGGTGCTCAACACCCCTTTTGAATTTCATAAAATGCTCATCCCAGGTGCCTTCGGTCTTCAAACCATCAATTTTTTTTATTTCATTTTCTGCAATTTTCTCTTCTTTCAATAAATGCCGCAGGGTATCTGGCAAATCCTTTTTAAAATGGGGATACCACACCTCATGCTCCATCATTTCATGACGAATTAAATCCTGTGATAACGCCTCAAAACGTTTCCTTTTCGTTTCAAAATGATGAGACCCATCCGCAATATCAGCCAACATCCCACGGACTTTATTGTGTTCTTTGATCAAAAACTCTATAGCGTTCATTTCAATCTCCTGATTAAAGACAGATAAAAAACGTTCACATCTACAATGGTTTGCACATATAATTTAGAGTGTAGTTTAAGCAGTATTGATAAATGCCTAAGGTTTTCCTTAAATTTTTAGGGTAAATCTCAGGCTGTTGTAAAATAATACTGGCAAATCAATGCTTACCTGATTCATTCTACTAAAGACGCACTAAACGCTTGAAAAAAAGATTAATAGCAGACAGAACCTCGTCAGGTTTTTCAACATAAGAAAAATGCCCGGATTGCTTAATAACCACAAATTCTGCGTTTGGTATTGCCTCTGAAATTTCCTTGGCAGTCCACAAAGGTATTGGATCAGCGTCGCCATGAATAACTAAAGTAGGAATAGTTAAATGGTGCAATTCAGGAAGAAGATCGTATTTTTTCTCAATGAGAGGCTGTGTTATGGTTGCATTAATAATTCCCTGATTTTTCGCAGTCTCTGCTGAAAAATTCAGTGCTAATTTATTGATATCCGATTGATTGTATAGGTATTTGCTAAATAGCAATTGGCAAAATTGTTTAAAAGTTAAGAGGTCACCCTTAATAAATTCTGCAGAATGTGAAATAGCGTCCAGGTTCTGTTGGATAGGTGCCATTCGCGTCGTGAATTCTTTAAGAAAAGCATTAAATCCTGCGAAACTAGCTGGCATGGAGTTCATTATAATAAGAGATTTAGTATGTTGGGGATATTTTAGCGCGTAACTCATAGCCAGAAAACCACCCCAGGAATGACCTATTAGACTAATTTGATCATGTCCTAGCTTGAGTCTTAGACTTTCTAGGTCTTGCACAAATTGATCACTATTGATAAATTTTTTATCTAAGCTTGTTGATACGGATTGTCCTGAGCCTCGTTGATCGTAAAAAATAACTTCATGGTTTTTCTGTAAAGCCATCATCTGTGGCAAAAGATAACTATGATCCAACCCGGGCCCACCGTGCAAAACAACGACAGGATTCCCCTTCCCTGAGCTTTCATAATAAAGCTTACCTCCATCAACAGGAATAAATCCGCTTTGTGACATAGCCTGGGGGGTTGTAATACATATAAACAAAAATAACACAGTAGTTATTATCTTTTTGATAGCCAGTTCTGATTTTTTATTTTGTTGCATGGGTCGTATAATTTGTTGTGGGATAAGGGGTAGAACTATACTCGGAGCAACCAATGTTTACAAATTTTCTAAAACTTTAAACGGTGGGCAAGGTAAACCTTAGCTGTAAATAAAACTATCTTTGCTATATTTAATAAGTATAGGAATTATACCTAGTATTTGGGAGATAAAATGCCGGTCTATCAGTATAAAGGTTTCGAAATGTCATACTTAATAAGATTCAACAACGAACTCAGCTATTATGAAGCCCTTGGGACTATCGCAATTAATACACCCGATCTATTTATTAAAGAATTCCAAACCGACAACAAAATTCGCGCACAAGCTATTCATGAAATAAAAAAACTAATGGAATCATTTATAGACTTTGAATGGAAACAAGCTAGTCTGGTTTCTCAAAATACCTAAAAACATGTAGGCTGGGCCATGACTCAACCTACAATCTGCAGCTAATATTAATCCTCAAATACGCCTTTATATTGAAATTAGCATTCCTTTTCTATATTCTAGCCACTTTGTTAAAATTTCTAGCGGAGTGATTTATGGATTCTTTGTACCAAACTTTAAATAAGGAATGGGAAACCAGTACCTCAGAAGATAGGAAAAAATTATTAGACCAGGTTTTAAAAGACTATTCGAAAGATTACTTCGAATTATTCGGTATCAGTAAAGATTTAGATATGGAATTCATAAAAGATGCAATCCGTGATCCGTATATAAAATTAGCTTTATTACTACACCCGGACAAAAATAAGGACAAATTAATCAGCGACTCTGCTGTTGAGCTGTTTAAACTAGTAAATACAGCTTATGAAACCTTGTTAGATGTTGATAAGAAAAGGGTTCATTTAGCTACCTTAGCTCCTAAACCCTCAAAAAGCACTAATACCTCCCAACATAATTTCACTAGAGAATCTAACAGCACCTATAGCTTTACTAGTTTTTCTTCAACAAGGTCAAACTCCTCGTCCTCTTCTAGTAGCAATCATTACAGGCGTGATATTAAAGCAGGGGAAATCATCAAATCTAACCTTGACGATATAACTATCGTTGGGGATGTGTACGGTATGGTTATAAACAAATTAGGCAATATTAAAATTGATGGCGATGTCAAAGGGACTGTTAAAAACAATTGTGGCAAGATCAAAATCAGCGGCTCTGTTTATGGTACTGTAACAAACTCAGCTGGTAATAATAAAATCAAAGGCTCTATTTTTGGAACTGTAATAAATAATTGTGGTAAAAACTCGATTGATGGCGACGTGTATGCAAACGCTACTGTCAGCAATAACAGTGGCAATAATCAAATCACAGGAGATGCCTACGGTACTGTAGAAAACAATTCCGGAGAAAATCATGTGGACGGTCGTTCTGGAGCCAACGTTTATAGCAATGAATCAACAACAAACGAAACATCTGACAGCTCCCATGATGAAAACGTATTTGTGTTTGGTAATACTGGCTCAGGCAACACATTCTTTAACGCAACAACAGTAATAGGCAGTATGAGAGGCGGTAGTTTCACTATTAACAACAATGGATTTCAAACTAGCTAACTGAGCACAATGGAAACCTGGATTGCGCAGCGCCCGTAGGTTGGGTTGTAACCCAACATGATCTTGATGATCGAAGAAGATTGTTGTTGGGTTATAACCCAACCTACAAATATTAGGTAGCCTGGATGGAGCGCAGCGCAATCCAGGTTTTCATTAAACTCAAGATGAAGCAGCCCGTAGGTTGGGTTGTAACCCAACATGATCTTGATGATCGAAGAAGATTGTTGTTGGGTTATAACCCAACCTACAAATATTAGGTAGCCTGGATGGAGCGCAGCGCAATCCGGGTTTTCATTAAACTCAAGATGAAGCAGCCCGTAGGTTGGGTTGTAACCCAACATGATCTTGATGATGGAAGAAGATTATTGTTGGGTTATAACCCAACCTACAAATATTAGGTAGCCTGGATGGAGAGCAGCGCAATCCGGGTTTTCATTAAACTCAAGATGAAGCAGCCCGTAGGTTGGGTTATAACCCAACATGATCTTGATGATCGAAGAAGATTGTTGTTGGGTTATAACCCAACCTACAAATATTAGGTAGCCTGGATGGAGCGCAGCGCAATCCAGGTTTTCATTAAACTCAAGATGAAGCAGCTGGAGTTTCCAGTAATAAGCGTTTATCCGTGCATAGAATAAGGGGTAAACTCAAGTAAACTAAAACAAACTGGATACATCGAAGAAACACCCAAGATTGCTGATGCAATCATAAGAGCAATACTGTGAGAATTCTCCAGGTTATCCTTGAAAAATGGATAACCTAAAGCTCCCCCAGCGACTGGCACTGCCAAAAACAAGAAAGCCCCCAGTAAAGTATCATAAACAATATCGTATGACTCAGCTTTACTCTCTTTGAGATATCCTGCTTTTGTCAAACAGACAGTAGCTCCAATAAGCAATCCGATAGAGCCACCCAGTAGGGCATTGCCAACACCCATCATTCGCATGCCCATCCACATATCATTGTACCCAAGTGGAAACCCCGCGATAGTTCCCGCTCCGGCTCCAAAAAAACCACCTGCCAAAGCACCACTAACCATACCCAGTGTAGCTCCCTTTACACCCGATTTTAGTTGATCTAAAGTGATATTTTTTTCAGGTGGATTAGGAAGTGTAATAATAGGCATCGAATCATCTCCAGATAATTAAATTTCACGAACCAATTTAATAAATTGTTGTAATTCACAAACTGTCCCGGCACAACCAGGAATCGTTACTGGCTTACCATTATAGGTAATCTGCACGGTGTAATAGTTAGAACCAGTGTCATACAGCGAAAAATTGACATTTGACGCATAAGGAGGTGCTTTTTCAACTGGAGCTCCTAAAAAGCTCAGGGCGCTGGTGATAGTAGTGTCATGGGCGGACAATAATACGTATTTAAGTTTGCTGTTCGACTGACTACCCTTTTTAAGATAGGTCGCGATATTATTCATTAGTTTAGAACCATAGGCCTTACCTACTGACTGAGGCTTTTCTTGTTGCATAAATGCCCATGATCCCGATTTAATAATAGTATCAATATCTGATGCACTTAAACCCTCAGGCATCGGTGCTTTATGCATTTTATGAACATATAGAGTATCACTGAGAATCTGAATATCTTCTAAACTTTTGATAGAAATGCCAGTTAGTTGGCTCCATCGAGGATATTGATCTTTTAACTCAGCTTCCTTATTTTGCCATTCAATCGTCGAGTGAACATACTGCTCCATTAACTTTTTTCGCTCCGCTGTACTCACCTGTTGGGCAATGATTTCATCATACTGAGCTGGCGCATTAAAAATGGGTATAGGCTGAAAGGCATGAGGTAGCGCGGGTAGCGATGATTCACTAGGATAAGGACCTTTTCCCGGTGGGTATAAGCCCATTAATAAAGATTGAGCGCTCATAATCGTACGATCATAATCGGTAGAGCGAACATACATAGTTCCCTGTTCATAGTTATCAGGTAATAAATGCTCTTGTTCAATGTATTTTTTACGGAATTCTACGCCCATTAAATATTCTTGTTGCATGCCTTCAGCAGTTAACTGACCAAGCCCTTCTTTCCATTGATGATTGAGCACAGGAAAATAGACAAAAGGCGTCCTATCTCCATGCCGAATGATATCAATAGCAAAAATTAGCGTATCAGCAGCAAATAAGGAAGTAGGTGCAGTCAATATTAACAACAACAAAGAGCGTAAAGGCAAATTCAAAATAAATACTCCAAAAATACTTTATGAAAAACAAACGCGCTATTATACCATATTATTTGTAGGTTGGTTCGGGACCCAACATTAATATCCATTATATACAGGTATCCCCGTAGCCCTTTGTCTATTAGGAATTAGTGATGACATTATTGAATAAGAGCATAAGTATTACTTTCGTAGATCCTATCAGTGAAGAACTAGAAAAGCGGATGACAGATGGCTTTATAGAGTATGAAACGAGTCACGGAATAGATGTGAATTATAAAACCTTTGCACTAGTACTTACTAACGAAAACAATATAGCCTGTGGTGTACTGAATGCCTACACTGCTTTTTCCGAAATCTATATCGATGATCTCTGGGTTGATATAGCCTATCGTGGTAAAGGGTATGGTAAGGCGCTAGTTACAACATTAGAGGAACATTTCAAAGGACAAGGTTTTAATAACATCAATCTAGTTACCAGTGCCTTTCAAGCGCCGGAATTTTATAAAAAATGTGGGTTCACGGTCGAATTCACTCGAGTTAATAAAATTAACCCCCAATTATCAAAAACTTTCTTTGTTAAATTTTTTAATGAAACAGATCAAAAACAAGGGATACTCGAATAAGCTATCACCCATTATATTACTTTTGTGTGGTCTAAATTATGAGGGTCATTATAGTAGGTGGTGCATTACATCACTCTCACTAGCCTCTGACGTCAAATAACTTTTCTCCTGGTCGCGCTCAAGCAAGCACTTTCGCTCCAATTGGCTAAGCATAAGCTTGCTCATCCGGTGAAGCAGTTTGCCTAACTCATCACGTGGATATTCTTTGCATCCATGTTCTGAATCATCTGCTTTAAAAAAAACAATTTATCAGCAAATTCCTCAAGGTTATCGATTAATCTTTTCTCTTTAATTGTAGGCATTAAGAAACTCCGTTTTCATTGCTCAAAGATTCATCTTAACGCATTAGTTTACTTTTATCCAAGGGAGAACTTATTCCTTATGTAATAGGTTTGTATCCCGCGATTGAAGAAAATATATTGAAACACTTGTATTATTGTCGATTAGGAGTTACGATTAATTGAGTATAGTTTTATTCTTGTTAATTCATTTAAATATAAGGACATAGTGATGAATTGGATAATCGGCCTTGGTCTTCTTGCAGCAATTATCGGTGGTGTTTATGCCTTCACTCATGACAATGATGACAACAATGATGGCTACTCGTTCTGATAGATTGACAAAACTCAGGAACCTGCCTTGCTTCACGTCTGTCTATGTTGCCAAAAAAATGCGCATCTCTAATTTTATGCTGTAAGAGGTTTATCTATGGCAACACAGGTGAGGACATCCTGGCAGGTAATGCGTACCTCCGTTTCTACTCTTTTAATTAGAAACGTGCAAAAAAGGTTCATTCGCTCAGTGAACAGCAGTCGTTCACTCGGTGTTTTTTTGGTTTTTTTCGAGCCATCATTGCATGTAATGCTCTGGGTTGCCTTAAAAGCGCTAATGGGTTTTCATAATAGTAACGGTATTAGTACGCCCTTATTTGTATTGCTGGGTGCCATCCCCTTTCTTTACGCGCGAAACTGCATTAGTAACAGTTTAACTATAATCAGATCGAATAAAGATTTATTTAATTTTCGCCAAATAAGGCCCATAGATCCACTCATTGCAGTACTACTTGCAGAATTATGCATCTTCACCATAGTACTGTTTGGGCTGCTGTCAGTATTCAGCTGGTTTAATATTTCATGGCAGGCGCATGACATCCTGTTTTTGTTGGTTAACACCTGTTCGTTTGTTTTATTTGTTGCTGGGCTGTGTTTAACTCTTGCGATATGCTGTTTCTTCTTTGATATCCTAAAAACCATGATGAGCATCTACATGAGAGTTTTTTACCTTATATCAGGGATTTTCTTTAGTGCCAGCTCATTACCAGAGTCTATGCGCAATATTTTACTCTACAACCCCATATTTCAATATATTGAAATAATACGCCAATGCTTTAACAACCTAACCACCCAACAACAATACGCTGATCCTGTCTATCTTTTTAAATGCGCCGCACTCAGTTCCATGTTTGGCCTAGGCTTATACACCATTAGTCGTGATCGCATCTTAATTGAGATACAACAAAGATGATTATTGTTAAAAATATTACTAAATCTTATAAAGTCCAACAAAAGCGAAAAATTATTTTCCAAAATATTTCCTTCCAATTGGAACCAGGAAGCCGACTTGCCCTAGTTGGACCTAATGGGGCTGGTAAATCAACACTTCTCCGCCTTCTCTGCGGCGTAGAAAAACCCAACCAAGGTGAAATAATCCGAACCAGTTCCATTTCTTGGCCTATAGGGGTTGGCATCGGTTTTATGCCTAATTTGACTGCGCGTGAGAACGCCAAATTTGTATGCCGTTTGATGGAAATTGGCCCTAGAGGAACACAAGAGAAAGTGGCCTATGTGCAATCATTTGCGGAGATTGGTTCTTATTTTGACATGCCAATAAAGACATACAGCTCGGGTATGCGTGCACGAGTCACTTTTGGTATTTCTATGGCTTTTGACTTTGATTTTTATGTGGTAGACGAAAGTTTGGCTGTTGGCGATGGAGCATTTAAGAAAAAAAGCCAAGACGTTTTTGAACAACGTCTTAAAAACAAAGGACTATTGATGGTATCTCATAGTATGGGTACCTTAAGAAAATTTTGTGATCAAGGAATTTTCATCAATCAGGGTAAAACAATTCAATCTAAAGATCTTGAAGAGATTATTGGATTGTATGAAGGATTAACCAAAGAAGTAGCTGCTGTGAAATAAATAACGAGAATTGATATATTTCAGTAGAAATTATGTTATTTTAATTATGGTTTGTAGATTCAAATAGTTGCCAAATGGGATTTTAAGGGAATGATGTGCAATGCGATTGACTTTCAATAGAAGAAAATTTAAACATCGAGGGCTTAGGATATTCAGAAGGACTCACCAACGCCTTATTGTTTTGTCAAATCATCACCGCCCTATTGTGCAACAAAAAGCCATTGTGATCTACCATAATAATATTTTGCCCTACTGGCAAAAATATCAGTATTATATTAAAAAAAATCGTCTGTTCAGCACGGTAGTCCTAACCCCTTGGTTGCTATTTGCCGCCTATATTTTGCTAATCGAAAGCCCTACATACCAAAGCACCACTAAAATTATTATTGAAAAGGACATGGACCTTAACCCGATGAAAATGGGCGGAGGCCTGCTGGGTTTGAGTGGTGGTTTAGCTAACTCTGAAACCATATTAACTCAAGAGCATCTCACTTCACGCGAAGTAGTGCACAATCTGCAGAAACTTGCACAATTAAAAGATCATTTTCAAGATCGTGATATTGATATGCTTTCCCGCTTAAAAACAAACCCCACTGAAAAAGAATATTTATCCTATTTTCAAAAAATGGTCAGTGCAATTGTCGATACGCAAACTGGAGAAATCAATATCTCCGTAAAGGCCTTTTCTGCGCAGGAAGCACAATTAATTGCCGGGTTATTAATTAAAGAAGCCCGTGGATTTGTTAACCGAGTGTCTAATAACGTTGCAGAAAAACAATATTCCTTCGCAGCAGAGCAACTGAAAGCAGCCAAGGATAAATTATTTAAAATCAGCCACGAGGTCCTACAATGGCAAAATGAACATGGCCAATTTGACCCAAAGGAATCGACCAAAATAGTCGGTAATGTCATGGCTGAACTAAAGAGCAAGTTAGTTGAAAAACAAACGCAATTAATTACTTACTCGTCTTACATGCAACCTGAATCAAGCAAGGTAGTTGCCCTGCAAGAAGAAATTAAAGCCATACAAACGCAGATTAAACAGCAAACGCAGGACTTGTTAAGCGAGCAAAAAGGTTCTGTTGGTTTAAACAAGGTGTTAAGAGACTACCAATTGTTGCAACTTAAACTTAAATTTGCCCAAGCGGACTATGAAGCAGCACAGCAAGTATTCAGCACCTCTGCAGTCAATGCCGCAAAACAAAATAATTCAGTCATCGAGATTGAGCCGCCTAATTTACCCGACGAATCAGATTACAATCACAAAATATATGATTTGATCAGCATATTAATTTATTTACTAGTTTTATTTTTCTTAACCAAGATGACTATAAACATCGTTCACGAGCACGTAGACTAATGACTAAAAAACTTCTCATAGCTCTTCTTCTTTCAGGCTTTGCTTGCGCTCAGACATCTTGGGCTGATGCAAAATTAGATCAACCACAAGAAAATCAAGCCAACTTAAGCATAGAGACACCCAATCAATTGACTGAGCCTAAGACTATTGGCGATATCAGCAAAGAAGATGCGCCTGTAAGCAAAACACAGTTTTCTTCGTTAGCATTTTCCTCTTCACAAAACACGGGTAATACTAACAACAACGTTAAGATTGACAGCCAAAAGCAAATGGGCGCCTTTCTTCAGGATGAACTGCCCGTTTTTGGCAATAATTTATTTGGCGAGCAATGCGGCAAATTTCACCAAACACGTTTTTTCAATCCCGAGTACTTAATTACCGCGGGTGATTTGATTAATTTACAAATGTGGGGTGCCTATCAATTCAACAAACAATTGGTTGTTGATACTCAAGGCAATATATTCATACCTGAAGTAGGCCCTGTTAAAGTGGAAGGGGTAGAAAACCGACATCTTAATACGGTGATTAACCAACACATCAAAAAAATATTCAAACGGGACGTGAATATCTACGCCGACTTAGTATCCGTTCAACCGGTTCAAGTGTATGTAACAGGCTTTGTCAAATCCCCTGGCTTATACGATGGATTATCCTCCAACTCGGTAATTTATTTTCTATGCGCAGCCGGTGGGATTAATCTTAAAGAAGGAAGCTTCCGTAGCATTAGCATCATCCGCAGCGGTGCTATCATTCATGATATCGATTTATATGACTTTATTTTACGCGGTCAAATTGCCCCCTTCCAGCTGCACCAGGGGGATACAATTGTAGTCAACCCACAAAAATACACAATTTCAGCCACGGGAACAGTCAACAATCCCTATCGATACGAGTGGAAAACCCCACAAGTTCCGATGGCCACACTGGCTAAATTGGTCAATATAGACCCTAGTGTTACCTATGTTCGCATTCAGCGTAACTCAGGCAATAAGCCCACACTCATCTACAAGCCCATTTCTGAAGCAGCAGGATTAACCTTAAAATCAGGTGACATCCTCCATTTTGTTGCTGATAAAGAAATCAATCAACTTGTGGTGACCGTAAAAGGCCAGGTGAAAGGTCATCATCAATATATTCTTAAGAATGGCGCAACGCTCAAAGATCTCATGGATCAAGTGCAAATAACCAAAGAAGCCAGACTGCAAAATTTGCAGCTGTTTCGTGAATCAGTAGCCAAGTTGCAAAAAGAAGCTATTAGCTCCAGTCTTGCCCGCTTTGAACGTCAAGTAATGACCAGCAGCCCAGCCTCTGATGAAGATGCAAAAGTGCAGGCAACACAATCAGAAATGATTAGGAAATTCATTAATGAATCAAAGTCGGTCAACATGAAAGGGCAAATTGTAATAGGCGACTCCTCCCACTGGAATGAAATTCCATTGGAAAACAACGACGTCATCAATATCCCGGCAAACACCTCCACTGTGACGATTAGTGGCGATGTGGTGAACGCGGTAACTATTAAAAGCGAACCCCAATATCGGGTTAAGCAATACATCAATGCTGCGGGTGGATTCAACCCAACGGCTGATAGCTCAAAAGCCATTTTGGTCAAACAAAATGGTACTGTTTATTTGCTTAATTTAAGTAGTGGCCGCGATGCCTCGGCTACTGTTGAGGGTGGCGACCAGATTATTGTTCTTTCCAAAGTCACATCGCAAGGATGGAAAATGACTGGGGTTATGTCTAAGATTGCCTATCAATTGGCGATTGCGGCAAGGGTGGCTTTGACGGTTTAGGTTATGAATTATAATTGAATCAAAAAGGTGGAATATGTCTCAAATAAATGATAATCAAAATTCAGAACCCTCTATCCTATCTCTCAAGGATAAGTATGCAATGTACGTCAATCAAGGCTACCAAATACATAAACCCATTTCTCATGCCGATCAGTTGTAATAGTTCAAACTTGACCTGACAAACATGTCTGGAAAACCGGCAACTGTCAAATTTTACAAAAAATTAGAAACTGAATGGGTAAATTAAGGTTTTTTCATAAAGAGGTGGGAGAAAAAGAAGGTGATCTCATGAGTTGGCTGAAACTTTACTCGGTGTTTTGGAGCAAACTTTACCTTAATTCTAAAAATCGAGGTATCTAGGCGGGTAAAAGATATCCTTTAAAACTCCTATACTCAAATCCCATCGCGTTTTAGCAGCCAGATTCTTGGGGCCTCCGGTTGCCCCATGTCTGCCACTAGTATAATTGCCGATCAATATTGCGGAGGACACGTTCCAGACATTGCAAGTTTTTAATGCAATGTTATGTCCCAGAGCAACTCACCATTGCCTTTAGTTTTACATTGTGCCTGAATAACGAAAGCTGGATCGATTTGATTATATGAGAAGCTAACCCAACCTAGATAGGGCTTTTCTTGCCCATGAATCAGTTTTAAGTGACATTCCTTAGAAATCAATTTAACGGTAGCAAACTCACCTACAGTTACTTCATCCATGTCGTTTTGTACTACATTAATAGATGGATTAATATGAAGATTACTGGTAAAAACAACCGTTGAACCAGGTAATCTGGCTATTGATGGGAGAGCAATAAACTGATCATGTATGATTACTTGTTGAAATGGTTTAATACGAAACTCTCTCTGATGAAAGAAAAAACCTGGACGATTTACAGCGCCATGCAGTTGAATCTCTTGATTTTCTTTGTTCACGGTATAGGAGATTAAGGTGCTTTTTGAACTACTTATATCAGTAGGTTTAATAGGAGTACCTTCTAAGGATAATGTATTATGTGCTTGTGCTGATTCAATATAAGTACGAAGTGGATTTTTATTATAAGAATATTTACCAGAATCTACAAAAACCAGCTCACCTTTGTGAAAAAGCTCAAATGATAGCTCGTCAGCATGGTGATGTCCTGCTTTAATATTTGATATACCAGTAATAAAAATTTGGCTAGATGAAGCAAGAGATTCTTGTGCATTAGTACGAACAGTAAAATATCCGGATTTTATAAAGTCTCCTATTAGAACATCGATACCATTTATTCGATGAGTTTCTTTATCAAATACTAATTGACCTCTATAAAATCCTTCACCGTCACCAATTCTGGCAACTAATTGATTCGGGTATACAAGCCATGGCATTATATTTTGTGCAGTGGAAAGTACTCGAAGTATCTCAGTTGTATAATTAGGATAAATAGCAGCCAAATTTAATCCTTTAATAATGTCAATACCATATTTATGATAAAAGGGAGAGTTTTCTATATGAACGCCATATTGATCGAATTGTTGTTCTAAAAGAGCGTGCATTAGCTTATGATTATATTCTGACTCGTCAACGCAACCTATTAAAGCCGGCTCAACAATACATAGTAGCCTTAATCCTGCTAATTGATTAAAAGCATGATTACCTGATGCAATATAAGAAGGATCTAATAAACGTTCGGCATGAATCTGCATGAGTTTTAGCAATTGTATTCGGGTTGTTTCAGGAAAATCTTTATTATAAATTTCTCCATACAACCATGCCATTTTTTGGGCCCTAACACCTGCTGACTGATTGTACCATTCCATAGTAGAGTGTTTTTGTTTAATAATGTGAAAATCATACCAATCTAAAGCTACCTGGATTGCTTCGGCTAGATAAGCTTGATTATTTGTTTTTATATATTCAAGAATAATAGGATCCATAATAACCCAACTGTGTAGGTAAAGCTGCCAAGTTCTATCCAAAAAAGGATCCGCCGACCAATCCATTGGCAACACAAATGGCCAAGGCGCTACATCTGCTCTGGGCTTAAAACCCTTAGTTTTTAAATACTCATAGGTAGAAATATTCAATAAACCAATATTTTTATATGAAATAGGGTTTTGCGCATTAACTGTTGTATAAGAAATGAAAAATAGTATTATATAAAAAAATAACCTCACGAAACTCTCCTTTTTAGGGTACAGCTTAATGTAATTAGTTTATCTTCCTGTTGTCATAACTAATTGTTTGAATTTGTATTTTATAGCTTATCTTACGCACTAAAGTATATGACCTTTGTAATTGGGTCAAGTATGCCCTCACTAGCTCCAGGTCGTTTGGTAAACCGAAAATGATTAATTAATGAACAAATAGGTGGGTTTATGCTGCAATCACCAGTAATTCTATCGAGCCTAGAGAGGTAGTAGAACGCTTTAAAGAGATCATGACAGCTAAGCCAACAACACCTGTTGCTATAATTAAAAGAGAAAATCCCTATACGTATTTAGATAAACACGCCTTTTGGAAGAATGTTATAGGAAACAATAGTTTTTATGACCTATCCGATGTTTCTGAAGGAATACATATCAATATGAGTGATAAAATAGCTACAGCAGGGAGCTGCTTCGCACAACATATAGGGCGATTTCTTAATTCCAATGGGGCTAAATATTTTGAAATAGAGCCCGCGCCAAAAGAATTAACCGATTTACAAGCTAAAGAACGAGGCTATGGTTTATATACTTGCCGATATGGAAATATATATACGGCCAGACAACTTTATCAATTAATTCAAGAAGCATATGGCGAAAGGAGCCCGACTGATGCAGTGTGGATTCTAAATACTCGTTACGTTGCTGCCCTTCGCCCCACCATAGAACCTGCGGGCTTTATAACACAGCAAGAGGTAATCCAACAACGCGCCTTGCATTTGGCGGCAGTTCGTGAAATGTTCAACAATCTTGATGTTTTTATTTTTACTTTAGGACATACTGAAGCCTGGTGCTCATAAAATGATTATACGGTCTATCCTATGGCACCTGGAACTGTTGCAGGAGTTTATGAAAAAGATAATTATTATTTTCATAATTTTAACTACCAAGAGATTTTGTCTGACTTAACTATGTTTTGGACCAAGTTAAGAGCGATTAACCCAAAAGCTAAAATGTTATTAACCGTATCTCCTGTTCCATTAACAGCCACAGCGAGCGGCAATCAGGTGTTAACAGCTCACACCTACTCAAAATCTACCCTTCGTGCTGTTGCGGGTGATATAGCATCTGAAAATAAAGATATTTATTATTTTCCTTCATATGAATTAATTTCGTCACCTGCCAAAAGGGGTATGTTTTATAATCCAGATCTCCGAACAGTAAATGAACATGGAGTCAGTTTTGTAATGGATCATTTCATTGAGGCAATTAATCAACAATACAATGAAAAAGCTAGCACTCAAGCGGGTACTTCTTTAGACAATCCCTTGGTGTGTGATGAGGAAAAATTAGAGGAATTTGCTAATTAAACAACGGTCTCTGATGAGACCCTTGTTAAATTGAGGGCTGCTGATTGTCAGCTAATGAATGTGTAGCGGCAGATTCAGCCCGGACACCCAAAATTGCTAATTCTGTAGTAAACTGCTGAAGCCTTTCTACACTATAGTGGTCAGCCATAAAATTCTTCACTCCTGAAGATCGCTCATCACTTTGCTCAAGACAATGCTCGATCCGCCCGGTTACGCGTTGCTTGGCGACCTCAAACCAACGAGATGCGCATGCCAAATCAGGGAATGCCTGGGAAACCGCCATCAAAACCAAATCTTGAAGCCATGCTGAAAGATGATCTGGAACCAATTGATGTGCGGCATAAAAGGAGTCTGACTCCAAAAGCTGGGCATGTCGGAAAATAGCGTGAAAAAGTGATTCCTTAAAACGGTAATCAAATTGATACTCCATCGCAATTGGCCAAAATAAAAGGAAAGTCAATAAACGATCTGCGGTACTATAACCATTCCAAGTGTATTTTATGTCATCATTCGTAAAACAGTACCCTTTATCAAACCAAGTCGTAATAAAATCACGAGCGGCGAAAAAAGTGGCCGAGATACCTCGCTCTCTCGCATAAATCAACCATATCATTACCGGATGAAAAGCACTCCATGACAACCGTTGCTCACTTGACTCGAAAAAACCAATTGGAAAAGCTTGCTGTGAAGGCCAAGGAATATCTATGTTACCAAATAACGGGCAGGTACCCTTGTTTAGAAAGGAATGAGCTTGCTCCTGCGCACAGGGGAAGCTGCGTTTCACATGTGCGTAAATAACATCTATCAACCGGTCATCAATCAGGTACGAGAGCCATTCTGCTAGCGTTTCTTGATGAGTATTTTCTGGAACATTTGGTCTAAAAAGAGATGTTAGCAGTGGTATCCCGTTTTTATTTTCATTCCAGCAAAAAAAATGTTCTATGTCCAACCAAGAACCTGCATCTTGAGGTGTGCCGCGCAAATAAATTCGTATATCTTTTATAACAGCCGGCTCAGGATTGCTACCTTGGTTTTGTAAACTAAATGCGATATCCTGGTGGCCAATAGAAAAATCAACCCACTGATCGCGCACAGAATGAAAAAGCTTTACGTGACGAAACTGCCCATCAAAAGTATAACCGATTGCAAAGTACTTGATTGAATCCCAATTACGTAATCTATAGCGAATGCTAATACCATTAACCAGTAAAGGGGAAGGCAATATATACCAGAGCTGGTATACACCAAAACCACCGTTAAAGACCATTTCAATGTGGCTGCCGTACACATTTACGGTTCCATTACCCCGGATCATGTTAGATTTAGTTATTTGATCACACTGATTAGTTATTGGAAATTTTTTCCAATCAATTAAATCTCTGTCTATAAGATCCCGAGGCAACTCAATTTCGGGATGATGATTTATTAAACCATTTATTGCAGGGCTGGCCTGAACTCCGGTTTTCTCAAGTGATATTGGTGAAATCACGCGGTCAGAATCGAGCGTAGAAGGCCGAGTCAATTGCCAACACACATTTTTATAATAATCTTCTACATAATGAAACGGGCTTAAACCCCAGCGATGATTTGTCGCGCCCTGAAGCAGACCCTCGCTAAACTCAAGAAATTGCTCATCGGAAATATCAAGAGATACTCTATCGTAAAGTCGCTTTAAAAACGCATTAGCTTTTTCAATGCCCTCAGAAGAATAGGAAGGTAAAAAGTTACCGCCATCCACTGTTTTAACTGCCCAAAGAGCTTTGTTCACTCGCAACCGATTTAAAGCCCCTAATTCTTTTAATTGAGCAATAAAAACGGACCACCCCGTTTCCCAGAGATTATAAAACTCATCAGATCCGGATTCAATCAGTCGCCCTCGTGGTTTTTTTTCATAAAATCCCGTAGCAATCATTTCATTTGAAAGAGTACAAAGCGCCTGGTTGTTAAATTGAAATAAATTAAATCGTTCATCGATGAAATCAACCAACAACAAATCAAACTCTATTGATCGTATTATTAAAGCGAACTGTTTTATTAAATCAGACTTAACAATCCTTTGTTGAAATTTAGACTTCAATTTCAACGAATATTTATCCCTTATTATAATTGGATGAAAGGCGCTCGCAAAAGAGCTTCTGGCATAATAATCGACAACACGAAAAAGTACTTCATTCTTATTGTAGTCAATACCAAACACATCACGGCTCACACAACTGCCGAATATTAACACATTTTTTTTCATAAATAACATACTTTTAAATGAAACAAATTAGCCACTGTCTACCAAGAATATTTTTCATTGAGAAAAAATGCTCGGTAAACAACAGCAACTCTGTCCGAAGTTAAACCACGAAGTACTTGCATATCTAACCCACTAACATATAGAGCACATATGGCTAAATTAAGCAACAATTTTTATTGTGTAATTTTCCTGATTGTACTCAGTTCTAAATCTATAATTATGTCCGAAGCTGTTTGCCCACGAACCCTTAAAGCTGCGGCCCTTGACATATCTAAAAATTTATCCGGGTTATTAAATAGATAATCAATGCCATCAGCGATGCCCTGCGACTCTTCACCTGGAACCAAAATACCACATGTTGAATCTACAAACTCGGGTATTGCAGTGACGCCATTGGTTATAGGAACCAATCCAGATGACATCGCCTCATCACGAGAAACACCTTGACTATCCATACGGGTTGGGCACAAGAATATACCATATTGCTTATGTAGACCAGCGATCTCCATTTGAGATAAAAATTTGCGTTCTATGATGACATTGTCAAATGATTTAATTGGTTCCAGCGTTTCATCAAAAAGCTTTCCGTCTCCAAATATTCTAAATTCCAGCTCATTAAAATACGGCTTGTCAGATAATAAAACGATGGCGTTTACAGTCAGATCATTAGCGTACTTTCTTGAGGCAAAAGGCCTTATGGATAATATTTTTGTTCTTTGACTGATGTTTTTTTCCTGATAACCAAAAAGATTAACATCAATCGGATTTGAAATCACAGAGTAAGAATGCTTAGGAAATGTTATTTTCAAATCCTCCATAACTTCCAGTGCAAAATAGTTGGATACAAACACCAAGTGAAGATTGGAAGGCATTACATTCAAAATTCCCCGCCAAAACTGCATTCTTTTTTTACTTTGTAACTTGGCTGCTTGTATATCACTTCTAATAGAGTAATTATAACTTCGGCGGTGATAAGGTTGAATTTCCGAGCCATGTACCCATACTATAATTTTAACCCGGTCCACATAATGCTTTAGTACATCCCACATCGACTCATCCAGAAAATGAACCAATACAGACTTATACTGCCCAGTGGAGAGTAATTGATTGAGACTCTCTTTCGACCCGGTAATGCACTCTATTGTTTCATATTGATGATAGCCGATGTTCGCTTCATCCCGAAGCCGGTAAACATCAACCGCCAGCCCATAGTCTTTATAAGCCAATACACGCCTGTGAACAAAACCATTACGATAAATGTCGTCCTGAGACGGATAGTGATTCGTTAATAACAAGGTATCATTTCGGGTAATTACATGTGTTGGCTCTACCTTTTTTTCTCCTAATAAGAGAGCATTAATCAACGACCTTCCGCTACCAAATACTCGAAGGCCAAGACGAATATAGTGAGTGTTTTCAGGTAACACGATATGGTGATTTTTATTTGCCTCTTTTACTAAGTGTGAAATCCGCTGTGTTTTAGAATCCAGAAACAGCATAGCGACCTGAATATTCAAGCCTGGAGTTGTTTCCAGATTAAACACCAGCTTATTATTCCTGACTAACAACTCTTCGCTCTGATAATCATAATTTAAATAGTAATAGTTATGCTTGCCATGTTCAAGCCTGGAGTCTACGACTAATGCTTTATCAACAAGCGAAAACTCTATCAGAGCGTTAGAAGTTCTTTTCGCTAACAGGTCATTAAGGCTGGAGCCATTTATGCCCGGTAAGTTTTCATTGATATTAATCCGTGGCTTTATATCTTCTGCCAGCTGGATGATGGTGGAATAATCCATTCCTGAATCAAGTGGCGCATCATCAACCAGGTTTTGCATGGGTATTGTATTGTTGTAACTGCAGGCATTTTTATAATAGTTGAACGGATCAATCGATAAACCTTTTTCCTCTATCTCTACCATACCACGGCTAGCTATCAAGTCACGTACAGTTAATTGACTAATTACCGACAACTGAACCATCGAGCTGCGGAGTGGCAAACCAGATACAAATTGATACCGTTCCTCTGAGTTTATTAACTCAGTAGTGTCATTCAAAGACGGAACAAAATGACAGCCCTTGCCAATGAGCGCTACTCCAGCATACCGAGTGGCAACGCTTAAATCCATCAGGTAGTTAGGACCATAATAATCTTGTGGTGCGAAATATGCGACCCACTGGCGCTCGTCATCTAAAAACGAGATCAAATATTTATCGGCTTCTATTGAGGTCAAAATAACAATATTTTCATCCTCTAAACGGCTTTCATATAGCGAACTAAACCCAAGCTCCAGAACCAGCTGTTTATAAGGATAAAACTGACTCGTAAACATATCTAATACGCGACTTAGCTCATCGACAGTTTCAACGTAGGAAAACACGATCAATTTGGGTAAAAGTTGGCGAACGGGTGTTTGACAAATTTTGGACTCGATATAAGCCAGTCGATCCTGATACGTATGAGAATACATAACTTTTCTCAAGGCTTGCAATTTCAATTTTTCAAGAGCGAATGGTACGGCCTCGGCCTGCTGTAACTGCCTAACATGCTCACGCCCCGCATCAGAGCACAGAGTCAAACTTCCAAACATCAATTTCAGGCCTCGTGAATAATTACTGATAACCAAGGTATTTGATGCCATTAGCTCATACACTCTTCGGGCAAACATGGTTTGTGACTGTTTAATTGAGTTCATATTAATGCCGTAATCATAACCTTTATAAGCTCGTTCAATTTCATTGAATTTCAAGCCGCCGATAATATATGGCTGGTACATCTCGGGGAACTGATAATTGGAATCATTTTCGCCATAATTTCTATCATAAATCTCTACCGGACTGAAGACAGGCAGCTCAGTTATAAAATTTTCCAAATCGTTATTCCTGTCAGGATATCGGGCATAATATGCACCGGCAAAACAAATGGCACTTTTACGTTCATAGGTCTCAATTGGATTGGTAAATCCAGGTTGGCAGGCAAAGGGGAGCAAATACACACGCTCATGACCCAGGGCGGCTTTATAACCGGCAATGCAATCTATATCTGTTGTAAACACGTAATCAAATAACGTTGCTGTGTTAATAAACGTTTGAAAATGAATCGGATCCTCTTTATTCCAAAAAATACTAGGCACTTTATTCGAGCGGCACCAAATTACCATATCGACCAGCTCACTGCTGGCATTACTGATCTTGAGTTTCCACAAGTCCTCAATACCGCGCCAAGCCGACTCAATAAAAAGCATATCGGGCTTAAATGCCTCTATCTGCTCGCGCCAAATGTCTGGACGAAGTTGTTCTACCTGGCATTCCGGCGCATAGGAATGATAAGTAAACTCATCCATTATAGCGGCAACTCGTAATTGTTTAATTTCTGGCCGTTGCTCGGCACAAGGTAAACAAACCTCATTAACATCGACTGACGCAAGTGCTACGTTTAATGCCTCAGCCTTAAGTTGTGCATTTTGCTCCACAAAGGGGTTGATTTTAATTTTAAATAATTTAAGAGCAAATTCTGTTGTGTTGGTTTTTAATTTTTTAGCGCTCTTTTTAAAGCGCTTTCCAACTTTACCTATTTTATTCACCAATGTTTTTTCAGCGAGTTTCTTATATTGTTTTATCTCTACGTTGTAGCGTTCTGAAAGCCGGGTAAGGTCATCCAGCTCTTTCTTATAACGTTTTTCACGTGCAACCATACCGTTATAGTTAATTTTAAGTTTTGCCATTTGAGATTTATATTCGATCTCGGACTCTAATGCCTGGTCTTTCTGCTTGGTTAAAATTTCTTTATCACTTTGATTTAGCAGGAGCACGTCTTCATAGCTTGATTGTTTTTCAGTCAGGCAAATAATTTCTTCTTTTGCTGCTCCATGTTCCTGTCTTAACTGCTCCATCTGTTGAGCAAGGTACTGATATTTGTGATCTAGATCATCATATTGTTTAACAACCAAATAATTCTCGTACTGTAATTTTTCCAAATCACTTTCTAGCGATAAATTTAGAGTCTGTAACCGATTTATTTCATTATCCAAGGCCTCTTGACCTTTCTTGATACAATTTATTTCCTGTTGTAAATTCGCTCCCTTGCTTTCCAGTTCCCTCTGAAATTGTTTTAAATTTTTAGCCTGCCTCATAGTATGATGATAAGCGGAATTAAGATCGTGTATTTTTTTAAACAACTCCTCTTTATCCGTATTATGTTTATGATTTAAATCCTCCATGTCACGCCATAATTTATTTTTTTCAACATACAAAAGCTCAATCACATCTTTATTTGCATAATGAATCTTGGTGAGACGATCAATCTCATTATTAGCAAGCTCATTCCTATTGAGTAGCTTACTCATCTCTCCCTGCAGATGGCTATTTGCTAATTGTAATTCTTCGCTTTGTGTTTTTGCAAAATTCTTTTGCTGTGTCAAAGTTAGACAGGTCTCCTCAAGCAATTTGGCCCTACTGCTCTCATCCTTATATGCTTGCGCTTCTTTATCAAGCTGGGTATTAACAGTGCCAAGCTCTCGAAAAGCTTGCTTTAAATTTTCATGCTCATTAACAAGAGTGATATAACCTGATCGCAGCTCACTATGAGCATTTATCTCCTGCGTTTTCTCGGCCGATATTTTTTCAATTTCTTTGTTCAAAAAAATGGTTTGCTCCAATAGTAAGTCAGCATCACTATTTGAACTACCAGGAGCTAATTTTAACTGTTGCAATTCTTTTTTAGTAAAATCATTATTGTTACTTAACTCTCGATTTTTTTCCTTTAAAAGAGCTATTTGTTCTGTTGCGCTGCGATACTTCAAGTTGGCTTCATGAAGATTATTTTTATTTTTATTTAAAGCGGTCAAAATAGCCTTTTCTGCGATATAAAAATCATTTTCTATTTTTTCTATGATGGCAACAGGTAGAGTTAAATCCTTACTTTGTTTTGGTATCTTCCTTTTTTTTGCTACCAAACCCATCCAACACCCTGCTATCTCCATATCCACAATATCAAATACAGCAGATAACAATTTTACTGCCTCAATCGCATAAAAGGATTTTTTTTTGTTCAGTGGATCGTTACATGCAGAAACAATCAGGCGACCATCTTGTGTCAAGCATTTTGATGCAAAATCCACAACGACTTCAGGATTAGCGTGTTGCTCCAAAAATTCAGAAAGAATAATTGTGTTAAATAATTGACCGTCAAAATCGCATTTTAAAAAATCTTTATTAAAATAAACTATTTTTTTTGCAATCTCTTTGGGCTGTTGGCCCAGATGATGATTAGCCGCCTGAATTTTTACGGCATCAACATCAACACCAACAACATTGAAGCCCTCTTTGGCTATTAAAATCGAGTTGATTCCCTGGCTACAACCAACATCCAAAACAGTTTTTCCTATCACCCTCGAACAAATCCAATGTGCTTTTTCTAGAACTTCGGTTGCAGACTTGTCAACTGCTTTACTATTAGCCGCCAGCACATTCTGTTTTTCTATAACGTCCATATCTCATCCATTCCCTCGAAACTTACTCAATTGTGAATTCATTTATAGCATCACTTCGACATTATAATCAAGAATGTATCTAATGCCCAAGTTTGAAGTATTTGGTTCGCATAAGTTAAGTACTTAAGTGCTCAATCAAGTCATAATAATCATAGTACGGGTATTTGGGGTACAGAAAGTAAGTAGCATAAAATATTTCTTCCAATGTTAATTTTTTTTTACGGCGTTCAATTTTTTTTCTGTCATCGGTTAGTCCCCATCCTGAGTAAAATGGGGAGCCGACACAAACAACTGGTAACCCGTGAATTAACGCCTCAAATCCCATCAAAGACGTAAATGTATAAACTTTATCTACATTACTAAATAGAGAGCTCGGGACTATATCCTCCAATATCACAGTAGCAAGTTTGTGAATTTCAGGTAAATTATCTGATTGCCCCCCCTTTATGACAGCAGTATCAGGATGCATTTTAAATATAATTTCACATTCCGGATTCTCTTGTTTCGCAATTTTGACTAATTGATAATCATTATATCTTGATATTCCTCCGTACTTTAAGGATGCGTCATTTTTTACTTGACCTATCACAAGAACTCTCGGCTTTAAAGCTTTACCAATTAGAGTTTCTAAAGAAATTTTGGGGGCATGATTATATTTACTTACACCGCTAAATATAAACAAATTAATTGCTTTTTTTGCTTGATGAATTTCAGCATTAGTAAATTGATGATTATTCAATATAAACTCTATATCGCTTTCACCATGCGAATTATAATAAAGCCCTCTACTATCGATTACTAAAGATAAGGGTGGAGCGCCACGCTTACCCAAGCCTTTCGATCTTAGAAATCCGTCTTCAACTCTTGATAAATTCTTAGATTGAGGAAACAAATTTCCGAATTTATCTTGATCTCTATAACCCCAAACTAAAATTTCAATATTCTGCTGGATAATCCACTTAATAATTGATAGATGATATAAATTCTTTTTTAGATAGAATAAATCAAAATTCGGTAAATAATCCTGTATGTAAGTCATTTTGGCGCTATCAAAGAAAAAAAGGACGGCTATTTTTTTTGAACTATTTACCGAGCTCAACGGAGTACACAATTGCGATAGTTCAATTTTTCTATTGAATAATAAGTTTAAATAAAATTTAATTAAATCAATCATTTCATGTTCAAATTATAGTTAATCCCAAATATTATCTGTTAAAATGTATTTATATGTACTAACACCTATACACAAGATAATTCCTCGGACATTAGTGCAATTTTGCTTAAAATTTCTTTGCTTGCAAATCCATTACCGTAAGGCAGCACCTTAGCACTCATTTTTTTAAAGTACATTTTATCATCTAATAATTTCCGTACCTCACTTATAATGTTTACTCGATTTACACCAACAGTTTTCGCGACACCTGCATCTATACCTTCTGTTCTTTCCGTTTTTTCTCTTAAAACCAAAACAGGAGTATTGAATGCCGTAGCTTCTTCTTGAATACCACCGGAATCGGTTAATATAATTTTGCTTTTCTCTAGTAAGTAAACAATACACAAATAGTCTAATGGCTCTGTCAAGTAGACATTACTAATATTACCTAAAACTTCATACACTATTTCTTTGACTACAGGGTTTAAATGCACGGGATAAATAAACTGTACATCTCCTCTCTCCAATGCTAATTCTTTAATTGCCATACAGATATTGCGAATTCCGCTGCCATGATTCTCGCGCCGATGAGTGGTAACTAAAATTATGTTCTTCTTTAAATCAATAAACCCTAATTTACTATGTATGTGACTAAATAATCTGGGGTTTTCAGCTAAATTGGCGCGAATTGAAAGCAAAGCATCAATGACTGTATTTCCAGTTATAAATACTTTTTCCTTTGGAATATTCTCACTTAATAAATTATTATAGGAGCACTGAGTTGGAGAAAAATGGATTTCTGCGACACTGGCAATTAGTTTTCTGTTGTATTCCTCCGGAAAGGGATTATTGTTGTCAAATGACCTCAAGCCCGCTTCTACGTGGACTACTTTAATCATGTTAAAACAACCTACCAGAGCACCAGCTAAAGCACTTGTAGTATCGCCCTGCACTACGATATAGTCGGGCTTGCACTCTTTTACATACGGATTAAGTTTTGCGATTACAATAGATAGTAATTTTGTAATATCGCCGCTTGCTTCGCGCATACTATTCAAGAAAAAATCATATTTCAAATTGAACACATCGTTAACTTGTTCTAGCATTTCATCATGTTGACCTGTGTTACATACTAGAACTCTAAAGTTATTGTAGCGTTTCGCCAAGTTAATTACTGGAGCAAGTTTAATAGCTTCAGGCCTTGTTCCAATGACGAATAATAATGTTTGCATATTTACTCCCTTAAATTGCAATTAAATAGAATATATACTAAATATTCATTTTTTCTAAAATGTAATTTAGTCGATGTCGATAGGTGTGATTTTGCAGAATAAAGTTAGCACCTTCTCTTAATTTTTCTTTTAGAATTTTGTCGTAAGGTTTACTTAATAAATCCAGGTAATCACAGGTATCCTCAACGCAGGTCGCTACAAATATGAAATCGGCAAACTGCAGTTGACTCAGAGAAGTTGCAGGCGAACTTATTACTGGGGATCCACAGGCCATAATCTCTATTAAACGCCTTGAAAACATCGAAGGTGATTTATTCACAGTGTTGACATTGAAGTAACCGTGATATTTCTGATATATTTTTCTTGTGTTTTTATGGGCGATACGAGGATAGATATTTGCATTATATGTCTCAGGAAGTCTGTATTTACTAGAGCCTCGGTGAGAATTCCTATCATAAAAATATAAACCATAGTTTTCTGCCGATGCAAAAAACATATTTAAATAGTTCTGTCTTTCTTTATGGATTTGATTGTCATAACTACCTATAAAACAAAAACCTTTTGTTCTTGTTATATCTTCACTAGAAGGATAATGAAGTGTGGGTTGTACAGCAAAGGGTAATACATGGATTTTATTCGTCTTTTCCGGAACAATTTTTTTGTACTCTGTGATCATATCAAAATCAACCGTAAAAATATAGTCACAAATTTTTGCCGAATGAATAAATCTATTAAAATGATAGCCATCCTCTTTATTCCAGAAAACTGTTTTAATGTTTTTTTTTGTTGCATAATTGATTACTTTTTCGAAATGCTCAGTTTGGCAATCGCCATTCGGTAAAGATGAAATTTTATATTGCCATTTATTTTTATAACCATGCCAAGCTGATTCTATGAAGATAAAATCTGGCTTCCAGTAATCAATAATTAATTTATAATTACGAGGGGTTAATTGAGCTGTCTTGCATTCCATTGATAAACAATAGCTAGTAATTTCATCTGCTATGAGTGCTATTTTCAGCCTTTTTAAACCCATATTCATTTCTCTCAACAGATTTCAATCACCTAACTTTTAATTGGAATGTATGTAACTCCGCATACTTGCTAAATAACCAGTTGGATCAACCAGCGTCTTATTATCAATGTGAGCTTCAAAATCACAATTAATATACATAGAATGTGGTGTTGAAATGACGACTAATCCTATTTCGTCAATTAATGATTGAGCATGCTCATAAATTCTGATTTCATTTGGTAAATGGCCTTTCATTTTCCGCAACCATGGATCATGAACAGCAACCTCCATAGTACCTGATAATAACAATTCATTCATCAAAGTAATCGAGGGAGAACATCTGAAATCATCAACATTAGGCTTGTAGCTTAAACCTAATAAACCAACGCTTTTAATATTTCTTTTCTTCATTTTTTCTTTAATAAAAGAGGCAATGTAATCTGGCATACTGTCGTTTATTTGCCTAGAGGTTGCTATCAACTTTGCTTCTTTCGGATCTTTATCAACTATAAACCAGGGATCGACAGGAATACAATGACCGCCTACACCGATACCTGGTTTTAAAATATTTACCCTTGGATGCTCATTAGTAATCTCAATCAATTCATGAACATTAATTCCATTTTTTTCACAAATCATAGCTAGTTCATTTGCATAAGCAATGTTTACATCTCTGAATGAGTTTTCTGCTAACTTTGCCAGCTCAGCTGTTTCGGCTGTTGTGATAATTATCATACCTTTACAAAAGCTTTGGTATAATGATTCTGCAGACTTCGAAGCATTTTCTGTAAGTCCCCCAATCACCCTAGAATTTAGAAGTAGTTCTTCAACAATTTTTCCAGGTATAATCCGCTCAGGGCAATATGCAAATTCAACATCTGGCTCATTAGAATCGAGATTTAAATCGGGTCTGTAGGATTTGAGAATTGACCTTAGGTTTCTTGTTGTACCCACTGGGCTAGTAGACTCCAATACTATGAGATTTCCCTTCTCTAAGTATGGCGCTATACTCTCAATCCCACTATAGACATAGCTTAAGTCTGGCGCAAGTTCTTTGGTAATAGGTGTAGGTACTGCAATTATATATGCATCAGCTTTTTGCGGATGGTGCAGTGCTTTTAAGTCCCCGCTTTTAATTGCCTGTATAAAATATTCGTATAAACTTTTCTCTTCAATATCGAGAATACCTTCATTAATTCTGTTAACTCGTTTTTGATCAATATCAAAACCTACGACATCGAATCCTGAATTAGCAAACAAAACCGCAACCGGTAAACCAATATAGCCTAATCCGACAACACATATTGTTTTCACTATGAATAGGTCCATCTATTTATTGAAGTTTCAATACTAGACTAAACGATAATGTTTGTAAATTGCTAATCATTTTATAATTAGATAAACAGGAAAACATCATGCCCTCCTTAATAGATAACAATCAAATTTGCTGATATAAAATTTTTTCGATATCCTTAATGTGGCTTTACAACTCATGGTTTTGAGGTGTCCCACTTTATAAAAAACAAAAGGATTTATTTGTGCACCTTCAAAAAATAATCGCCTGCGCAAGCAACACCGCATTTAAGCAACATGCCATAGACTTTGTTTCGTCAATCTGTTTTCACTCCCCTGGCCAAAAAGTAATTATTTATGTGTTGGATCCGGATGCTCCGGCCCTCAAGCAACGTGAGTTGCTCTTAGCGCAAAGCAAGGCTATAGATCTTGAGATAGTGGTGCATTCACGCAATGATGAACAGCAAATGGTACCTATCCTAAGTGAACAATTAGCAACCAGCCAGCAAGATATTCTGTACCTAGACATTGCATGCTGCGTAAACGTCGATTTATTCATGCTGCAGACGCGTCTAGTCAACATAGATTTCGCCTACACTGCTCAATCTAAACAGGTTTTAATGTGGATTAATCATCAAAGGCGGACACGGAAAATCGTATCTACACTCTTGTACCGCTGGGCACAAACAGAAGCAGAGTTTACTTCTTATATGCAAAACCATACTCCTTCGAGTTTAAGTACACTTCTTTTAGATTCTCGTTTAGTGGGCATTGATAATTCAACTCAAGCTGCTATTAGCTATCAAATAGAAACCGGCCTTGAAAAGCCAAGTCCATCAAAGGAACTCAGACAGCAACATTTTCTTGCCCCCAAAAATATTGCCATTATTATGTTGCGCATTGACTGTCCATTCAAACCTGGCATCTCGTTTAACCGTGCTGCTTCTCTTCGACGACTTAATGATAATACTCGTTTGTATTGGCAATACTTCCCTAAACTGATTCGCGATGCTTATCTGCAAAATTCTACGCCAGTAGATCTTTATTGCTTGCCAGCTGAAAAAATAACGCCTGAGTTTGTAACAAGTTTGGCGCATGAAGTCATATATATTCCCCATTCCCATAATAGGCAAATTCCTGATCCCCGAGCTCAGTTCTACATGCAAGAGATTTATCCATTTTTTTTCACTATAGATTCTAAAGGTTGGGGTGCTTTAAGCGCGCAGTATCAAAGTTCCGACTATCTGGAACTAACCGACTGCAGTCAAGCTGAAGAATTTTGCGCCATAATTCAGCAACAACGTATCACTAAATACAAACAGACCTGCGCACTGGTTGAAGACTTTGATGTATTTTTTCCATTGCAAATTCCTGATGACATATCACTCGTTGAAGGCTCGGATAATTCCCTCGCAGATATTGTCTATGCGGTGATGGATTGGGCTAATCACTATAAAGTACGTGTGGTGTTTAAATCTCATCCAATCCGCCCTTCTCTGTCCTATTTAAAAAGAAAAAAACAGAGTCAGTATGTACGTTTTATTCAACAAGGCAATGTGCTGGACTTAATTGCACAGGCCAAGGTTGTTTTTGTTGCTAACAGTGGGGTTGGCTTTGAAACCTTGGTTCAGCACAAACCATTAGTCAGTTTTGCACGCGCCATCTATGATGTGGTGTCGGTAAAAGCCCATCCGTCGCGAGAATCCATTCAGCAAGCCTACCTGGATGCTCTAAATCAGGAGCAGTCTAAACCTCACTATCTCCAGTTCTTACAATGGTATTTATATCAGGTTGGATATTTAATTCGGGGAGAATCCATCAGCATCCCAACGGGAGATGGCCCACGCTCAGTCTCAATCATTGGTTATTTGCAGGAAATGGCTTCATTTTCGGATACGCTTGGGTCAAAAGAAGTAAAAGGGCACGGTTTTGATTTTATTCGATTGTTCAAAAGAATAACAGATCGCATCGCCATTGATTAAATAATGTGCCGTTCTTCTGTTCGCGAACAGCGTACGCTTGAAATATACCCCGTTTGTATCATATCGAGGGTGCGATCCCCCAGGGTTGATCCCCCAGGGTCTGACCAAAAATTTCTACAAGAGGATATTATTAAACAATTAGATAAGAATACTAATAAATAGATATAATAAACTCACACCCATTGAGACCAAAATGAACGCTATAATTGTACAAATTGATCCTACTGTTGCTGAAAAATTATGCCGCCTAATCACAATGGATTTACCAGAGTATTTTGGTCTACCCGAAGCTAATGAGCATTATGCACTTGGAGTTTATTCTAGAGTAAATTTTGCTGTAAAAATTGGGAAGCATCTTGTTGGTCTATTAAGCCTTGAACTGCCTTATCCTAATAATTCCAATATTTACTGGATGGGTATTTTGCGTCAGCACCAAAGAAAAGGCATAGGTCAATTGTTAATTGATGAAGCTATCAATTATGCGGCTACACAGGGAGCCACAACAATGACTGTAGAAACGCTTTCTCCTGCAGAATCTGATGAAAATTATTTAAAAACTTATGCGTTTTATGAAAAATCAGGATTTAAACCTTTATTTAATTTGAAGCCCGCAGGCTATGAATGGAATATGGTTTATATGGCTACTCATTTTAAAGCTAAGCAAGACACTAAAGTAATTGATTACGATTCACACTAAGCAGAACGGTATATTTTAGGCGTTGATACAAAAGCAAAAACTACAGTCCCTGTTACTTCGAATGATAGGACTATAACTATCACTTTTGTAGATGAGATTAGCGATGAGCTAGAGAAAAGGGGTTCACGGTCGAATTCACTCGAGTTAATAAAATTAACCCCCAATTATCAAAAACTTTCCTTGTTAAATTTTTTAATGAACAAGTACAAAAGCAAGGGCTGTTAAAGAATATATAATAAATTGATATCGCTAGTAAAAAATTAAATAAATTTATTTGAAATTCCTAACCCGTATTAGCGCAGCATAATACGGGTTATGGATTTTTTAATAATTAATTTGTCTCATCTTCATCCATATATAGAGATTTAATGGTACTGGATTTGAGTGCCATTTTACCTTCTCGCCCAATAGGATTGTGCATAATGTTCAAATGCTCGACAGTAGTATTCTTAGACAGAGCAATAGCCCCTTCGTTATGAATATTATTTGTATCAAGAATCAACCAGGTAATGCTGGTATTACCTGCTATGCTTGCGGCACCCTTATCAGATACATGACTATCATTTAACCATAACTCTGTGAGCCTGTTGCTTTTAGCAATCTCAGCTACCGCATCATCAGTAATTAGAGCATTAATAATATGTAAGCTCCTTAAATTCGGAAGCTTGATAATTGATTGCATTTTTTCAGCTGTAAGTGGATTTTCTAAAGAGTTTCCATCCCAGCCGAACGCGAGTCCAGTTAAACTGTTCATAGTCCCTAAGGCTTCATATCCTTTTTTGCTCAAAGGTGCGGTCATAAATCGCAATAAGACCGCTTGTGAATTTGCAGCAAAGGATTCAGCAGCGACGTCACCCAGAGATGAACGGATTAAATTAAATACTCTGATACGAGGCATCATTGAGATAAGTCGTAAATCATCTTCTGCAATATCAACACCCTCAATTTCCAAATAATCAATTCGGGAGTTTTGACTTAATGCTTCTGCCATAGGATGGGTCAGTTTAATTTCATTAATATGCAAAAAATCAATTAAAGAGTTTTGAATTAAATAAACAAAAGACTCTTCACCAAACGTTCCCTTTCCTATCGATAATGCTTCTAACTTAGGACTCTTTGCCAAGGCAATAATTCCTTCATCCCCTACAGGATTTGAAGCTAAAGTCAGAGTATTTAAATGTTTGCTTTGCGCTAAAGCAATGACTCCTTCATCATCAATTTCATTAGAAGATAGATGTAAATAAGAGATGGAATTATTCTCTGCTAGAATTTTCGCACCTTTGGATGTGATTTTATTGTTCTCTAAGAAAATATTATAAAGGCCTTTGGATTTGATATATTCATCAACAAAGGGGATATCTTCATCGGCAAGGTTACAAGAGCGCAGGAAGAGTACTTCATCCCTATCATTATAATCTTCGATATGGGTTAAGCATTCATTAATGGGTGTATTAATTTGAGCCCCTGAGGCAGAACTACAAAAGAAAAAAACAAGAGAGATTAAAAGGCTTGGCTGTTTCATTTTTTATTTCCATATAATTAAACAGGAAACATTAAAACATAAGATAATGAATCTTAGCAAACTGATTTAACGTTACTATCCCTACGCCCGTCGCAGTCAGCGAGACGTAGGATTATAAGTTTCGTTCATTTATTGTAATTTATGCCAATATTCTTCTTGTACATAAAAGGGCACTATTTCGGATTGATTCATTGCAAAATAATGATTTGAAGTATCTTGCTTTAAAGCATACGAACTGTTTGGCTTCGCAAGCTCAGCACCTACTCATACTTAATGCAGTGGCAGCTTGATTGGCAATTGTGATTGCTAACTCTGAATTAGTTCCATCCTCTAAGTGCCAAGCAGCTGACAAGCCGGCATAGGCTAAAATCCATTGTATTAATCGAGTTCGGTCTAAACCTGCCGCCTCTGCTATTACTGTTGCTTGTTGCTCTAATCGACCAGCGTTACAAGCCACATCCGAGTTGGGATTACAAAAAATATTAGCATAATCAAAACCACGCTCTCCGAGCAGCCCTTTCGGATCTATGGCAAGCCAGCCTCGTTCGCCAAAGTCTAAAATATTGCCATGATGAATATCACCATGCAACACCACACTTGGTTCTGGATTGTTTAATAGCTCCTCTGCAACTGTGGCAGCTTTCATGAATAGACCGCCATGCGCTGAAGCTGCATCATGTAAGGATTTGAAACGTAGTGCTAAAGGGATTAGTGATGTAGGTGGTGTTTTTTTTTCATGTGTATGTAATTTAGCTACAACCTCACAAATAATAAGGCTGGCTTGTGTATCCTGCTGTTCTTGGGCCATCAACGTTAGTGATTTTGTACCAATTGCGCGTTCCATTAATAATGCATTCCCGTCATGCGCTAAAATGTTAGCCGCACCCTGGCCACCCCACCATACCATCAAATTTCCACCATCACGCTCCTCTGTTGAAGTGGCCATTTTCAACATGCAAGGTGTATTTTTATAACGAACCGGCAACAGCTTACTTTGAGGGGTAACTATTGGTGCACCTTCGGCTACCAGCTCCCAACTGGTCAGGTATTTATTAAATTCCTTCATTATTTACTCCCGAATAAATACTTTGCACAATGTTCTCGCCATGATTTCATATCAAGGATATGGTGCACTTCTTGATATAAATAGCACCATCCGTAAAATCACGGATATACACATTCAACCATAATCTATATCCTTTTTAAAAATGCTGTCTATATCTGCTACTGTTTTGATTATTACTGTTCCAAACATCTTACTAAAAGGACTTTCAGATGCAGAAATATATTGTTACTTTGGTATTTTCCTTACTGCCTTGCTTCGCCTTCGCACAACAGACACGGTTTGATAACTTAGGTATAAAACAACCTCAACATACAGTATCTCCGATAACCACCTATCATTTATCAACGTCAAAATCCAAATTAAATCCGAAAAATGCACTAAGAAGAAGCATTAATTACCCGACTCAAATCGTACGGTTAAAATTGAATTTTTCAAGACTCAACGTTAGTTGTGAGGATGTTGCAGAATCAATGCATCGTTTACTCTTAGATAAACTACAACGGGAAGAATTTTTTTGGGCCGCAGGTAGCGTATGTTGGGCATCAGTTGATGGAGATAAACCAGATACCTACAGTTTTGATATTTATTTTGACCCGCTTACTGATGAGGCAATACACTCTTTGGAGCACTACATTGAACAATACAATGGAACTGATTTTTATGGCGTTCCCTTCATAGTGGAGTCTGCAAAAGGGGTTGTCGTTTGGTTGGATGTGAATAGCGGAATTGAAGAAAACGCTGACTCAGAGTCATCACACTTTACAACACTATCGACTCTTAATGGCCGATTATACTTTGACAGTACTTACGATTTTAATAATACTTTATCCAAAGATATAGAGAACAACATGCTAACGAATGATCCTATATTAATTACCACTTTTATTAAGAAATGGATTATTTCTGGAAATCCATTTGACCAGGCACCAGACTATTTACAAAAACTGGCCAGTCATAATAAGGTGATAATTTCCCCTCAATTTATTTTTTTGATGGACAACGAGCCCAAAGCTCACTCAACGAGTGTGTATACAACGTACACGCATGATTGCACGATGTACCCGAGTGGAAAATGCTTAGGATAACCTTCAAATACTTTTCAAAGTCTCCTCTCCGTGATTTTTAAGTATCGACAAATGCCCTCTTGTTTAAAACAATCCCATGCCCGGCCTATCCAAACCAATCAACCGAAAACCGTTAGCGAATGCTACTTCATGGAGCTTCCAGGCATCAAGTCTGCTACCCGGCAACCCATGAAAATAGAAAATGACTGGAATATCTGGATTTCCATATTCAGCATATTCATAATAGTACCCTTACCCAGAACCAAAATCTAAATAATTAAGCCAAGTATTCTCTTCTTGCTTGTCAGCAGAATAAGGCTGAAAAAAGCTTGAGTCATTCATTTGCTGGCTCGTTTTTCCAATCAAGTCTCTTTTTAAATAGTCATCTTCGGATGATACGTACACTTCAACTTCTTTCACAAGTTCTTGATAGGTGGATGCTAATGCACCCCAATCATCTGCATGGTTTGCAGTTTCAATAAGATAATGTAAATCACTTAGCCTATTTTTGACATCGTTAAGCGATGCTTTATGCCGAATGCTTTTTTCATACGGAGCTCTCGTTGTTGATAATTTATTCGTTTCCAACTCGAGTTTTTGAGCTAATACAGGTCGCTTCTTACAGGCCAACTGTCTCTGTTCTAAATCTGGTACCTTTACTGGAATTGATTTAAATTTTTCAATGCGAGTTATTTCCTTCTTACAATAGAGACAAATACCATAGGAACAACGCATTTTACCGCAAGCGCAGCTTATCTTTGAGTCTTTATGAGTCTTATAATGAGATATTTTCTCTGCATATCTAGCAGTAAGTTCATTAGTATTAATAGTATCCTTTAACTGGCTACAACACGCCAATTGGTCCTCGTGAGCTTTAAAAACTGGATCAAGCGCTGTGATTTTAGAGTTTATTAATGCATCAAAAGTTTTGATCTTATTTTGAAAGTCCTCTTTTTTTTCTGTTAATGCTTTTTGATTTAATAACTCACTCTTATCAACAAGGCTATCATTTTCAGTTGGGCGATCTTCAAGAACTACTGACTCTAACGGTTTTATTGAAGAATTATTTAAAGGAGCCGCCGGTGATTTAAATAAATCGACTATAGACACTATTCCAAAAACTATACCCGCGATTAGAAACGCTATTGGATAACCAATAACATAAGTAGCTAAGGTACTAAAGTAATCTATAGGTAACTTTAACCCGCTATTTAGGCCAGACCGCCTCGAATATCCAAAACTAAAAAGGTATTTGTTAGCTTGTGTTATCGAATTAAACGTAGAATAAAATGCAGTTGCAGCGTTCATATATATTTTCTCTTACGACTTTAAATAGTTTTCAATCCATTAACCAGCTCACTCCCAAGTTGTTACAGTTTTAATAATATTACAATTAATTAGTTTTTTTTGGTAAAAAACCAATCAACTCAAGTTTACAGGATGTTTTTTAATTAAACTATCCGTGTTTTTACGGATAGCCCCATATCGAAGGGTCAGAGTAAAAAACAAGACTTGCCAATCTATCCGAACCGCGACTGTGAGGAAGCGGAGCAGTTGGGCTTCGCTAAGCACCAACCAAAAACTCGTGGGGATACATCAGTTTACCTACCAATTTTACGAGCAAGTACCATTAAATTTGCTAATCCATCAGGTGTCAGTATTTCTTTCACAAACTCAAAGCCAACTTTTTCATAACAACGAATAGCTCGAGCATTCTGCGGATCAACATCTGTGATTATCTTGTTACCAATTTTTTCAGAAAGCAGTTTATTAACAAATGCACTTATCATCCTTGTTCCATAACCTTGATTAATAAACGCTTCCTCCCCGATGTATTGATCAATGCCAAGAGTTCCAACTAGCTCATCGGGCCACCATCCATCACCAACCTGATTTGCATGATAATATTGAATAAATCCCAGCGGTTTTTTGTCTAAGCAAGCAATGTAAGGAACAACAACTTTGTCTCCAATTCTGCTTAGATATTTTGCTTTAATCTCTTCATGTGTTAAGCCGTCATTCCACCATTCTTTGACATGAGGTTTATCGAGCCACTGACAAAGTAAGTCTAAATCCGCTTCTTGTAACGGGTTAAATGTAAATGAATGATACATCTAATAACTCCCAGATTTTCTATATGGTTTTTTCTCTGCAAGCGTAGTCTATAGCAAGTTACCTTATCAAAACTAATTCTTGCATCCGTCATTTTACGGATAGTTTGAAGTTTTATTCGAAAATATACTAGAGCGCAAAACTTCCGTAAGAAGTGCAAAATCACCCAATAATTTTATTTAGAGGATCCGCAATGTCCCTAGTGGCCTTATGTAAAGCAATATTAATTAATAACCATACACAAATTGAGGCGCTTTTGGGACAAGGCAACTTTGATCTCAATGGCATTCACCCGGAATTTAATCTGCGCCCAATAGATATTGCTGCTCAAAATACAAAGCTATCGATTATCCAACTATTGGTTGAAGCTGGAGCACGTATGGCAAGGCCAGAAAGTCTTAAGAGCAGCACATTAAACGTATTACTTTCCTTATCTATTGGTGGAAGAGCAGTAAATTGGAAAAGTTCTAAAGATTGGTTTTTAGAGGCAAAACAACTCGATGATCTAAGAGCAGAAGGTGTGGTTGCTGAACACATTCATGCTGCTTTCGAAGATCCTAAGCGTGACAATCATCGCATTGATGTTGAAGATGGCGAAGGTTTAACGCCAGCTTATTATGCTGCATTAGGCAGTAAATTCTTTCTGAGTTGGCTAAGCGACGAATTAAGAACTAACTTCCCTAACCATAGGTTTCAAAAAGGACGTTTTGCTGGCACAACAGGTGCTTGGTGGTTAACTCACTCCTATAAAACAACTGAAATATTATCAAGCTACCCCAAGGAGTATCTTAATACCTTAGATCTCAATGCAAGTTTTGATATCGGATTTCATCCAGAGTTATATTTAGAACCTAAATCGGTATTATTTAAATTATTACTAACTAATCCAGGGAAAAGACTATTAGGTAATTTATCAGATCTTACATTTCATGCCATTGATTGGAACTCAAAAGAATTTAATTATTCAGCCGCATTGCTATTTGCTCATTCTGACCATAACTATCGATTATTGCAATTACCTTCTGATCGTGTTGCTAATCTGGATTGGGTAAGCGTTTATAACGATGTTTTCTCAGGATCTTGTTTACTACAACCCTATGTAGTTATTGCTGGAACAACCTTAGCTTTACAAATTATGTGGAGTGACAAAAGTAAATCACTATTAGCTAATTTGCCAGTTGAAGTTATCAATAAAATTAATTGGACGGCCAGAACTCTTGGTAAAAGTAGTGTAAGGTTGATCTCCTATGTATGCGAAGACTCTACATTAGCAAAACTTACACCTCATTTGGCTATGGTTTTAGAAAAACTGGATATTACTAATTTAGAAGCTATTTATAATGATCTAGAACGAGAAACAGTTCACGAGCATTATATAACCCTACCCTTTATCACATTCGAATTTTTAAAAAAATTAGTGGCTTCATTCCCAGACGAAAACAATTTACATACAAATTATTCCAATACTGAAATTCAAGAAAAACTGAGTGAAATTGCTAATCTCTTTGCTGAATTAGAACCATATCAAAGCAAGTGCAGTAAAATGTACAAGAAAGTAAACGGCGTCAAAGGACGTTTTATAGATCGCATGTCTCTAAGCGAAACCACGGCAAATCATCTGTTAATGATGGCAAACCCCTTTTTTAAAGTGAACAGTGCAATCGCCCAAATCATATCCGCTGAGCAACGGGTAAAAGCCATAGCGTTGACCTATTTAATGCGTGGAGAAAAGCTCGATAGAGTACATGGTGGTTTTATAACTTACTCCATATTTAACACAGTACAACTCCCCGCTACAACTCATGTTCATGCAAGTGAACAAAGTCATAACATGTAGGTTGGGTTACAACCCAACATAAATCTTGATGATAGCAGGAAATTATTGTTGGGTTACAACCCAACCTACAACAGCTATAAACTTCTAAGTCAAAAGAGCAACAAAGGAAATACCAAGTAGGTTGGGTTACAACCCAACATAAATCTTGATGATAGCAGGAAATCATTGTTGGGTTACAACCCAACCTACAACATCCCATTGTCATTAGCTGCTGTTTCTGGGATGGATTGATGCACGTCCCAATGCTCAACAATTTTATTATTTTCTAGACGAAAAATATCAATTATCGCCTCTCCCCGTGTGCCAGGCTCTTTGATTGAATGCACATGCAAAATAACAAAGTCTCCTTCATTAAAAACACGTTTAATTTCACTATGAGAATAAGGGTAGGTTTTAGCTAAATACTCTATGAATTTTTTAAAGCCTTCAACTCCATCTTGAGCCAAGGGATTGTGTTGAATATAGTATTCGCCTAAGTAAGGTCGTGCCGCATTGAAATTTTTATCATTCAATGCCAATTGGTAAAAAGCTAAAACATTTTCTTTGTTTGATTCCTCTAATGCGCTTAAAGACATCGCTGCACCTGATAATAACAGTAAACACATTGATATAATTAAAGAGGCAATATTTTTCATTTTAAATCCATAGAATATGAGAACAAGGGAAACAAAATATATTTATATATTTTGCACAATAGTTATTAGTTAACTAAAAAGCCTCCCTCGTCACATTATTTCCTACACTGAAGAAATTGAACTCAAGGAGGCCTGGTAATTTACTTTAGAGTATTATCGTTTGACTGCCCTATAGTCTCAGGCACATCATTAGGTCTGTCAGTAGGAAAAAATACATATCTCTCATTAGTGGTTTTTGGTAATTCAACATAGTGTTGTTTATCCTGTCGCTCAAAATGTTTAATCAAATTTAAAACAGACTCATCCTTTATCCCCAAATTTTTTGCCACCGTACAAACTGATAGAAAGAAGCTATTTTTTGTTTGGAGTATTTCTTGATGCTTTTGAATTGAAGTAACCATTAGGTTCTTTGTATCTTCTAACTCGGCTAGCTTGGCTTTTATTTGCGTTTGCTCTGACTGATTAGAAGTGATTTCACTGGTTAAAACTTCCTTCTCTTGTTCTAAAGCCTGAATTTTATTATCGAGGTCTGCTTTTAAATGCCGTTCAGCCAAACACTCTTTTTTTCCTTCCGGAGTATTTTTCTTTTCTATTTCAAGAGTAATAGTAACATCCGCCCCTTTACCTATTTGGTATTGGATAGTAGCTTCATAACCTCTAGATGTTGATTCGTTTCCGGTGACTAAGCTCTCCCCTTTTTTAAATTTTCTTTCACTAACTAAAACAGGATAATCAGCAACGAAATGAAGTTTGTGAGTCGCCTCACCTGGTTTTGATTTAGGAGGAACTACTTCATAAATACAACTATTAGTCTCTATATGGCTGTGCCCATTGGCATAACATTGTGCAATGGCATTACCACGGTTAGTCATTGCTATAGGACTATTATAATCCATAGGACCACATACCCGCTCCCTATACCCAGGGATTAATTCTGCCTCTTGCTTAAAGCAAAGCTCTTTAACAATTTTAGTTTGCTCAATGACATCTATATGTTTTTGAAGGGTATCACTTTGCTGTTTATGCGCTTTAAGTTGTTGGTCTATTTCTTGTAGTTTTCGATTTTTATTGACTAATACAGTACCTAAGTCATTATGCCGTTGACTAATCTCAGCAGTTTCTGCATCCATGTGAGACTGCTTTCCTATATCCCCCTTTAACTGCTCAGAATACTTTTGATATAGTTGAGCAACCTCAATTATAGATTGATTAAAACGGTCCTGCTGATCAGTATAACTTGAGAAATCGAGGTCATTTTTGTCTTGTTCCTTTAAAGCAGATATAGCCCCATTAATTTTTTCCCTATTTAATCCTGTTTGATCAAACACATCGGAAATGATTAACTTTGAAGGATCAGTTAGCATGCGGTTAACTATTTTGCTTAGTAATTTTTTTTGTTCAATATCCTCTATTGATTCAATTGCTCCTTGTAATCGATTTAAAACTTGCTCTTTTTTAGTCTGATTGTTAGCTCGAGTAATCACTATAACCAAGGACTCAGTAATTAACTCAGAATTATTCTTTGAAATACTTAGTAGATAACCTAATATCTTTTTAATGCCTTCAGATTTATTAATCTCAAATTGATTTAGACTAAGCGCCCAAACAACACCTTTAATTGATTTTGCAGCACGAGTTACAATGTGCGGAGCTGCTGCCGAGCAAATTGCCTCTGCATCACTACCCGAATCAAAAAATCCTGGTAAATCACAATATAAAAATGAGGATGCATTTTGTTCTGCATTAGGTTTAATCAATTGTGGGTAGCGTGTCTCAGACTTATGTGGGTTACTACCCACTTTACAGGATTCCTGTTGTTGCGACTGGGGACTTAAGGTTGCAATGATATTGCCTAAATCATTCTTTTCACTGATATAAGTACAACCCGCTAAATTATTTAATAGTGTACTTTTTCCATCTCCAGTAGCACCTACTACAAACGCAATAGATGAATTCACTGCAGGTTTTACTACCTCCATTGTTGGTTTTAATAATGCTACAAGCTGATCTAATTGTTCTTGACTCACCAAATAAGGCTTCATGAATTACTCTCTTATTATTAGGATGAACAGTTATTATTTGCGCGCGCCATTAAAATAATGCGCACTTAAAGGTAGGTATTTTTAGTTAGTATTACTATCCGTAGTTTTACGGATACGCATAGTAAGGTATCAGGAATACACTGTTGCTGTTGACGATTTAATGATAACAAACGGAAATCAAAACTATGTTGAAACGTATTCTAAATACGATAAGTAGAAGTGACCCTATACTTGCTCAAGGATCGCCTTCATTAGGATCTTATACCGCTATGAACATCAGGTTTATTAGCATCTTTAATCAGTGTTATGGCTGGTGCTTAGAGCTATTTCAACAACACCATTATGATTAAACATGTCTCTAAAATGCTTAAACATTTCAAGCCTGGACTGATTTCCATGCACCTGTGAAAGCAATTCTTTCCCAAACTCCGCTATGTCTTCAACAATTCGTTCATTTCTATAATAAGACAAAAGAGTTTTATCGATGCTTGTTTGACCATAACCTTCATAAAAAAAATCAATTTCTTGAGCCTTATTCCATACATTGCCAACACCACCCCCAATGAACATCAGATCACGTTCTTTGGGGGCTAACATGGGTTCATCCCAATCAATAATGAACAGGTCATCCTTGCTCACTAATATATTTCCTGCATGGACATCAGAATGGCATAGAACATATTTACTCAAGTCAGGATGTATTCTTTTAGCTAACTCCTCAGCGGAATCAACTAATTGATGAATTTTGTCAATATTTTGTTTAAAAAATGATTTGAAATCCATTGTAATTTTATCATCTGATAAATGCTGTTGTTCAATCTTGCTATAAAAAGATCTAACCATTTCGCGCCATTTAGATGAGTATGTTTCTTTTCTTAATTGGCTCTGAATCAGTGGAGGAACAGAGATGTCATGAACTTTTCTTAACGCTTTTCCAAGTTGTTTCCACTGTTTTTCTGCTAAGTTTTGAGTAAACCCATTCGGTGCAGGGATAAAAGGATAAACAATAATTCTATAGTCATCTAGTTGCTGAAATAATTTTCCTTCAACTGTGGTGATCGGGTAAATTATTTCCTTTATGCCCGAATCATGAAGGAGACGGATAATGGATAAATTAATTTCATCATGGTTGCCATATTTAAATTTCATGAAATAGGAGTTGGTTTTGGCATCCACTTTATATACGCAAGCGTTGATATCAGCACCCTCCGACAAGAGCTGTACTGCCTGAACATTAATTCCATAATAATTCTTCAAAATCGAGATAATTTCTTCTTCAATTGGTTTCTTTAACATATAGATCAGCTTATTTATTTAGGATTGATACGACTGTAACGCTCATATTCTTCTTGCGTTAATTCGGGTGTACTTTCAGGAACTGTAGCAAGGCAAAAGCTCTGAAGCTCCTGATTAAACAGACTCATCCTTTTATAACCAGGGGGAATATTTTGTTCAGCATTCTCTACAGGTGGATTGGTTGCCCTGCTCCCTTTATAAGAAAAGCCATTATCCGCAGTCGGAAACACCTCGGAAAATTGACGCCCATTATTAGCTTTTTCATTATTAGTACTGTTTAAATCCTTTTTCCCTTGCATACTAACCTCCCAAAAATATCGGATTCAATGTCATATGTTCTACAAATCTTTTCTGAAAAAATTAAATATTGAATTCTCCGATGTACACTATTACTTTATCTATTTAGTATCTACAAGGGTTGCCTATATTAGCGCTGTGTAATATGTACTATTTAAATGAGATCTCTGCAACAGGCAAAGTTATATATCCCCTACCAGTTTCCTGGGCTGCATAGTGGTCTATCATCTCTGGCGAAGGCTCTATGCTATCTCCCCACTTCCAAGCCTTATTCTCAGGTTTAGAACCAAAAAGAGTATTCGGGTTACTTCCGGTAGAAGTAGAAGATGAAGAGTTTCCTGCGTCACTAGCTGCTTTAAATGCTAAAAAGTCCTCATGAGTATCAAATTCACGAAATACACGCTCAGTTTCATCATCAGTTTCTTCTAATTCAGGTGCAATTTTTGCGATATTATTTGCTCTATTTAACAATTGACCAAACATACCTACTTGGGATGATGTTGAAGTATGTGAAGTAATTACTTTATCTGCAGCATCAACAGGCACGTCGGGAAATATGCAAAATCTTCCTTTAGTGTTTAAGTCATACAGTTGTTGTTCACTTGGAAACTTACATGGAATAGGATTTAATTCCTTTTTTTCTAGCATGATTAGCTCTCTTAAATGATAAAAAACAATAGATTAAAGAATACTGAACCATTCCACTATCCGTAATTTTACGGATAGTGGGTCATTTGAATTAGGATTATAATTTTAAGAGATAAGGGATAGTCAGGCCGCTTGAATATCGGTACTGTTTTTAAACATAAAGACCACATACCTGGCTAATGGCGTTGATTTTATACTGCAAAAATGGTAAAATAGCCCATGTTATACACAAAATAGCGTTTATGAATAGCTCATTGATTGATACATCCGATCATAATCCTTGTTTTACGACCAGTCCGGAAGTCGCAGAACTGTCTGCCCCTTTGACTAAATTGGGCATTGATTATTTTAGTTTTACCCGCGTGGATAATAATGGTGGTCGAACATACCTGCACAACCAAGCCCATATGTTACAATTTTATATCAGACAGCAATACTATCTACAGGGCAATACAGAAGGTCTGCCCCAGACATATAAACGACAAATAGTTCTATGGGAAACCTTGCCAAATCAAACCATTTATAATGAGGCAGCCCGTCCTTTTAACGTGGATCACGGAATCTATATCATAGAGCCGTACAAGGAGTATTGTGATTTTTTTTGTTTCGCTCCTATAAATGGGAGTAAACGGATTATCAACACCTATTTTACAGAGCTCGATTACTTGAAAAAGTTTGCTCGCGAGTTTATAGGCAAAGCCGATACCATTATTCGCACCGTGAATGAAAAAAAGCTGATTTTGCCTTTTAATAAAAAGTTAGTTGATTTCACACAAATAACCCCACATGACACCAACGTAGCAACAACTGGAAGCACCTACCAGCAAGTAAAAATTACCGCACGCCAAAATGACATTGCCCAGCGATTGATTCAAGGAATGAACACCAAAGAAATCGCTAAAGAACTCAAAATATCCCCTCGCACTGTTGAAACACATTATAATCACATGAAAGAGAAGCTACACTGTAAGAATCGAATTGAGCTTATACTTGAGCTTGTGAAAATAATCTGACCTCACCCTATCATTGATAAGGAATATCAACGCATGCTGCACTTATTTAAAGACCAACCGCGCGCCTTTAGAATGATTTTTATGCTGGAATTATGGGAACGTTTCGGTTTTTATACCGTGCAAGGTATTTTGACCCTATACTTCATTCGTTATCTTGGTTTTAACGAGTCGGATGCTTACTATACATTTGGTGCTTTTTCGGCATTAGTTTATGGTCTGATTGTAATTGGTGGTTACTTAGGCGATCGGATTTTAGGAACCAAGCGCTCGATTTTACTTGGTCTTATCGTGCTGTGCTTAGGTTATTGTGCTTTAGCTCTCACTGATAAAGCCCATGTTTTTCTAGCCCTAGGTTTGATTTGCGTGGGCAATGGTATATTTAAAGCCAACCCCTCTAATTTACTTTCCAAATGTTATAAAGAGAACGATCCTCGTATTGATGGTGCTTTTACGCTTTATTACATGGCCATTAACTTAGGAAGCATGGTGGCTTTGATTGCAGGTCCTGCTATCTCCAGTAAATACGGTTATTCCTATGCTTATTCGCTATCGGCGATTGGCTTGGTCGTGGGTATTGCCAATTATTGGTTGCGATACCAATACATTGCACCTATCAATACTGAGGCGGATTTACGTAAGGTATCGCTAGTTAGTTGGGCTATTATAGTTGTTGGTATTATTGCCTTGACGGAGCTCGCCGCTTTTCTATTGCAACATGTAGTGATCGCAAAAAACCTATTGTTAGGTATTAGTGCATTTGTATTAGCTTATTATTGTTACCTGATGAAAAATGAAAACAGAGCCACTTCATTACGAATGCTAATCGCTTTATTCTTAATGTTCGAAGCCATAACCTTCTTCACCTTGTATCAGCAAATGCCTACCTCGATTACTTTATTTGCTTTGAACAACGTTACCCCTAATTTTTTAGGTATTGCAATCGACCCACAATCCTTTCAGGCTTTAAATCCCATTTGGATAGTGCTACTCAGCCCAATCTTAGCCACTATTTATAGCCAATTAAATAAAAAGGGCTGGTCTTTCCCTATGCCTTATAAGTTTGCTTTAGGCATTACCATGTGTGGGTTGAGTTTTTTGATACTGTATCCAGCACGCTATTTTTATACTGGAGCAGGCATGCTGTCGTCTTGGTGGTTAATTGAAAGTTATATGTTTCAAAGTTTAAGCGAGTTATTGGTGTCAGCTTTAGGTCTTGCAATGGTTGCCGAACTTGTCCCCTCTCGTCATGCAGGGTTTGTAATGGGCATGTGGTTTCTAACTTCTGCAGTTGCTGGATTTTTAGGTGCTACGGTTGCCTCGTACACCGCCTTACCAGAACTTGTTAAGCCAGGTGTTGAGTCCCTGATTATTTATACGGATGTGTTTGGGTCTATTGGGGTTGTGGCTTTGTTTATTTCTTTGTTGATGTGGCTTTTGGCACCGGTGTTAAGCCGTTACATTAAGCTATCCACTTAACGCGGACAAGTACGCGGCCCTGGAAAGACATCATTATAAATTGGGTGGTGTCGTCGTCCTTTTTTTTCATTCTTCGCTGAGAATTAAATGGTAGTGTAATTCATTTACATTGAGCCTTGGCAACACCCGCTGGAGTCATGGCATTATTTTTAGAAGGTGAACCTGATTGTGCAAAAAATTTATGACACTCTTGATGAGCGATATCTGCTAGCGGCGTGATTAACTTATCTGTTAACTTATAAGCACTCGCTCCAACTGCTAGGGCAATAGCTGTACCACCCACGGGGGTTGTAGCTACTGAAGAACCCACTCCTGCAATGATGGCTGATTTCGTTGCTACTGCTGTATTAATTGATTCTTTGATAAACCCAATGCCTACACCACAAACCAACTTCTCAGTAATATTAGTAGAAGGAGTATGTATTACTTCACATCCAATTTCACACATTTGGCCTATCAATTTAGGGGCACCACTTAAGTGTACACCAGACATGTGTGCAATAGTGGTTACTGTGGAGGTCGAGTGTAATAATTCGTATATTAGGCCATGACCATGATCGCTATTCTTGTGATCATCAATACTTATTTCATTACGCACTGAAGTGTTTCGTTTATCTCTAGCTACATCAAAAAACAACATACTGCTATTTCGTGCCTGTCTAAATAACAGAGGATCTTGAACAATGTCCATGTATTCTTCGGCAAGAATCACTTCTGGCTTAATAGGTACAGACGTTGAGTCCACTGCTTTTTCAACGGTAGGCCTATTAGTCCTAGCATGCGTTTTTTTAGGTTCTTTAATAAATACTTGGTCGTTTTTACTTTTATAGACGATCTCAGTACTGGGCTCCATAGGTGTCTGAGGCCAAAAATTACCAATAATATCCATCCCTGCCTTCATCTCTTGCATAGCCTGTGCAGCATCGGTGATAAGAGGACTACCAAACCAAACGTGTGACACCTGATGTGGTGATTCTTCCATCAAATGAGTTTCATCACGATTAGCATGGCCGGCTGAGCCTATGATGGTGTATTGCCGACCAATAGTTGCCTTGTGTCTTCGCGATTTCGCAGAGCTGTCTAAGCCAACTTCAGCAAAGCCTGGGATAGAGCCTCCACCGGTAAATTCAAAACCCAAGCGGCTAGACTCAGACATATCATAATCTGTAACATCGCTTACTTCAGTCAGCGGTGATGAATACGTACTGGGACCATGAGCAACTAGTGCAGCGCCCTCTATGATTACTTTCTCGCGCGCTTTAACGACAGAGCCTTGGGTTGATGTAATCACTGTTGAATAATCGCTGCCTTGATAAAAAGCATCCGCCATTCCCATTGAAATACTACCAGATAGGGTAAACCCATTAACACCAAAACTAATTCCTAGGCCGCAGTGTTCATTACTCGAAGAATTAGTTTTGTAATCCTGAACTGTTCTTAGGCGAATTACTCGTCCTTCAATCTGGCTATATCCAGTCGTAAAAGGGGTTTCAATGACCACTTCATCTTCACCCAATAAAGTAGTTTTTCCAATTACTTGCAAATGTTGATGCGCATGATGGCGATATTTTTCTGTTGATTGTTGTTGGTGATAACCCATACTTATGGAAATATTCCGTGAGTTAATCCCTAGTGATAAATCCCAACCATCTGTTTCTGCGAATGATTCATATTCTTCAATTGGGGCTTTAACTGTGACATGCCTGCCGCGCATTTCCAAGTCACTAAGTGTTCCACTAAGCCCTACTGCTTTTGCCTCGCCATCAGGTGCAATTAAGGTAACTTTTGATTGAGTAACTATTCGTGGAACTGCTGCATAGTCTGATTGAGAATTACTGGAACTTTCCGACACACCAACACCAACCCGTGTCATTCGGTTTTGGAGTAATCCAGCAAAACTGCCAGCACTCTGCAATTCACTTAAAAATTGATGGCTTTGATAGAGCGTTTTTACTGCTCCTTGTGCAATTGCGGCAGTATTTTTAGCGCGTGTTAATTCCTTTACTGTGTTAAGTAAGGGAAATTGATTGTGTACGGTACTTAACAGAGATTGGAAATCACTATGATGAATGGAATCAGCAAACGCTAATACCGGATTACTTAGGGAGTATGAGGTAGTTCTGGTATCGACACTTTGATGTAATAAAGCAGAGTCTAAATAAGAATTACCCCCGTTTGCCGTTTGCGTAAAGGAACTAGAAATTAATGGCGCCTCAACTATTGCATCCCCATTAGTGGTCGTTATCTGAGTACCGTCCTTGGTAATAAACGTAGGATAAAGCGCGCTTTGCTGATTCATATATACGCTTTGATTCACATAAGTTGTTAGTGCCACTAAGCCTGTGGTTTTACTACTGACCTGTGTATTTAAGCGCTCAATAGTGACATTTGAATCGCGCGCACTAATGTCCACAGAATTTGCTAAAAATTGCGGCGCCTGTGCTGTGAATGAGCCGCCAATGCGTAATTTAACCTTCCCATTCAAGGCAATGAATGAAGAAGGCATGTCGATTTCCGTGCTCGCCTCGCTGACGGTTACTGCCCAGCGATTTTTGCTCACCACTGCACCTAACCGTTGGGTTTGTTTTTTGGTGAGTAAACTTGCATCACCTTTAATTTCTAAATCAATGTCTTTGTCATAAGCAATCATCGTACTGGCTTGGAATTGTAATTCTCCTAAAGTTCCACTTATTCCCCCCTGTGAAGCAATGGTCGCAGGTATAATTGTTGGCACACTGTAGTAGCGGGTTGCACTGTTACGCCCTGCCCTGCTCTCACTGTAACCAACAGACGTATTCACCCCAGGCCCTACGATTAGTTTAGGGATATCAACCCTTAATCCTTGTTGACCTACACTAATTTCTGCACCATTTATATTCTCAAATAGATTGACCTGAATGTTGGCTTGTCCCTGCGGCCCTGTACTCACAATTCCAGTCGTAGACTGTGATTCAGAATGTCTTATATGAACTACTTCTTGTGATTCGGAACAGCCAATAAACCGTTTTTTCTTAGTAGTATTGTAATGATGAGACCACCAGACATAACTTTGTCGGTCGTTAATAAAATGGGGAGCTCTAAACGTTAACTCTTTCTCACCATGTATAGTTGCTGTCGAATGAAATGTAGATCCTGGAGCACCGATTAAATACAGCCGATCAGCAAAAAGACCGCCATCCGTATGACGTAATTTGGGATTATCATATTGAGGAGATACCCAAGAAACCGGTTCATAGACAGTTTCTGGCCCAACCTCTCCTTCAAATTGATGTGCTTTATACACCACCATGAATTTGATCGCATTAAGTTCCTCAGCACTTAGTTCGGCCAATGTTTTTTCGTTTCTAACCACATGCTGAGTCAACTCCGGTGCAAGCTTGCTGCCATTTTCAATAAGTTTAGGAGCAAAATATTTTAAATAAAGCGCATAGGCTGCCTTGCGCCCTTTTATATAGAGTTCACGTGAGTTAGAGTGCTCTTCATCCAAATGCCCTCGACCCAATTGACGACTTAAATTGTAAGGCAATGATTCAATTTCCTGAATCGGATGGTAAAGGAAGCGTTGTTTGGGTGTTAATAGCTCTAAACGCCCATTACCCAAAACTACTGCTGGTGGCAAGGCGTCTGTCCAATCTAAGGGAATAGTTGGCTGGTGAATCCACGGTGCGTTAATGAGTTGTTTCGGTAAATATAAAGCCGAATAATCGATAATAAAAGTTTCCATGGGCGAAAAGGCTTTTACAGCAGGTCGACGATAATTTCCTTTAGATCCTAAACTCGCTGAACCTGAATAATGTAATTCAAGCAAAGGACTTTGCATTAAACCTTCTATCTGAGGATCTTGGGCATCCCAAACATCTATCTCTTTGGCCGAACTAATTTTTGAGGTAAATTGAGGCTGGAGGATACTGGCGTCAATTATGAACTCTCCTTGTCGCAGCACCATTTTATATTCAAAGTTTTTTTCACTGACACTTCGAGCGTTAAGCTCTCGCTCAACGTGGATGAACCCTCCATAATTATCTAGATGCTCAGTAATTAGCTTTCCATTTACTGTGATTTTTCCAGGTTGCGTAGCCGGATGAATTATAGAGCATAGGTTGCCATTAGTACCAAAATTTGAATAACCCAGAACCATATTGTTTTTAAGATGGACACCCGCAAAATTAACATCGCCCCGAACAAAGATTAACCCACCAAGATTCTCGACCTGCTTTTTGCTTGACAAGTTCCAATCCCCACCGCGAATGTAAATTTCTGCGTGATTGATCACTACTCCATCTGGAGATACCATAGACAAAGAACCTTTGGTATTCAGATAAGTACCATTAGATCTTTTACAAGGAAGGGTCCAATCTAAGTCAGCTCCTGTAGAACGGCTAAAAAACGTATTTGATCCGCCAATATATTTGTCATACTGTATTACACTTTGCATTGTTGACTCGATTGAATCACCGATAGAAATTGGATTTTGACTTACTTCAAAATGCATACCCAAGGCATCAAAGAATTGGGCTTTCACAAGATTTAAACTTTTTGCCTTGATATTGATTTTCCCATAAGCGGCCTGAACTTTTACCATAGGCTGGTCTGCCCTATTCAACCCAAATTCTAGCGAATTGTGGGGCATATCAATCCACACCCCCTTATGAGCGATTAAATTATTATTGATTAATACGCGATGATGTCCTTGCGAACTCAACTCCAATCGCCCTGTAATTTCAAGCGGAAAATTAAGGGATTGGCTAATATTGGCGGGTAAAGTCAATTGAACCAACTCCAAGGCTTTGAATTGGTTTGGTTGTAGTTTTTGTAATTGTAGTAAAGAATATTGTGGAGGATTTAAGGCAATAGGTGGTGATTGAGGCGAATATACCAAGGCGGCAAAGTTTAACGAATTGGCTTTTTCTTGGGTCTGATTTTTAGCTGGATCACTTTTAGAAGCGCCACTACTGCGATTTAGATTTATTCGAAACATTAGACTCAATTCCAGATGAATACATTTTTCATTTAATGCGCAAAGGATGTCCATTATAACTCATGATCGTGCAATCCCCTATCCGTATTTTTACGGATATTAATTGCTAACTCCCAGCAATAGACTTATGAGTTCGAAAACTTCGACTATCTCTTAGTACAAGAGACCTTACTCAATAAAGCAACCTAAAATCATAGAGTGAAATTATGTTAAGCCGTATCTTACTTACCCTAAGAAAAAGTTCTCCCCTACTCTCCAATAGAAGTCATTCTTTAGGATCATATACCGCAATGAGCACCAGGTTTTTAAGTACAGCCAAACCTAATGCAGAATTAGAATTGTCATCTGCGGAAACTTTAATAAAAGAATGTATTCAATTCAAAAAATGGCTATACGCCGAACAACTTTTTAAGCAGGATGAGCGACCAGGTTGGGGTTACTATTTAAGGAGTACTTTTGGTAGTGTTAATCCATCCGAGAGTCAGCTGAAAGAGGTAGTAGTCAATGAACTTCAAAATGCATTTGATGCAGGCCAATATGCCGATTTCGTTGAAATAACACGCAACTGGCACAAAAATCCAGACTATCTTGCCTATTGTGAGAAGCAAAAAAGTGATACAGATCCTAAAAGTGACTATATTGAGCAATCCTCTGCAACAGAAACCCATCAAAGGTATCTCGATGAATTTTGTCAACGTACGGGCACCAGTAAAAAGGATTTCATGCATCACGCAGAAAGCTTACCTGCTAAGTGTATCTTACTAAGACTGTTGGGAGTGCCCATTGAAGTAGTAGATCAGAAACTCATTGATCATACTTTGAAAAGTATAGGATTTAAGGTACGACAAGCTATTTTTTTAGATATAGTAGAATTACATCTTACCTATGGTGGCCAGATGCTTACCAAATCATTTGGAGAAGCAGATTTCTTTTGTTTTATGTCAGATAAAATAAGGATTGCAAAAAATCCAGTTGAGCTTAATGCCACCTACACTATTTTAAAAAATTCGTCCTTTGGTTCTCGACTGTGCTTCACAGCTAGACCCATATTAGATTTTATAATATCTGGACAAATTGGTACTAATACCTATTGGCATTTAAGTGAAAAATGCACCCATTCATTTAGCTTCGCAAGTCCCAAAAGCCATTATCATCAGAGTAACACTCAAGAGTTTTCGACACTTAAACCCATTATTGAAAATCTAGCCTGCGTATTGTTAAAAGATAGATTTGATCCAATTTATGAAGATCTTTTACATTCGGTTCAATCCGCAAAAAACGAAGTAGAGCTGGTTCAAGCGCTCTATAATCCTCAACTAAGAAGTAAGTTTGAACTAAAAGCATGGGATGAAGTTAGGTGGAAAATGTTACTTAAAACCCCTTTATTTTCTGATTCAAATAGATATATTGAACAATTGTATGTGATTTTAACTAACGCGGCTCAAGCAGGCTATGTATTTGAATTAGATGAATCTTTAATTAAAGAGCATATCATCTTTGAGAAATGGTTTATTACCGATATGCTTTCGGATGATGAACGTGGTACTGGAACTCGATATGTCACCGATAAATTTGGCACGGCAAGTCCCACCGACAGCCAAATTAGAAAGGAATTAGTAAAAGAGCTTTTAGACGCTCTACATAAAGGTACCTACCAAGAACTGGCTCAAGAAATGCGCTCCCACCACGAATGCTCCTCTTGTTTGACTGAGCGAGCAAAGCATTTAGGCCCATTAGGACCTAGTTGTATGGAATTATATAGGCTGTCACAGGCCGAATTAAATATGGATGAAGCCAACAAAGATGCATGTAAAATATCCGCTCTTTCTATACAACATTCAAAGCCGAAAGAATTAACCCTTATTCCTAATAAGACCTTTTATGAAAAGTATAAAGGGTTATTCAAAACGCATAATGGTAAGCTAAATGCGGAAGAAACTGTTTCAAACAGTGCTGAACTTGAACGTGAAATACGGTTATTTATACTTGAACAAATACCTACAATTACCGATCCAAAAGAAGCTGAGATGGTTAAAATGATTTTAGAAGGAATCCTAAATCAATTAATTGCTCTTGATGCTACGACTCTTGGTAGAGATCTCCAACACTTAATCGATTCGTTCACTTGGTGTGCTAACAAAGCACCATTAACCAGTGAAGTAGTTTCTTTCGCTAATAAAGCTGAAAAGATACTAGCTGTTAGAGATTTAGAATGTGAATTGAATTTATTTCCCTAAAAAAATCGTTTAGTAGCTGCTCAGGACTCTCGAACTCATAAGGAGTTCCTTTATCTTTCAGAGAAGTATGAATGTGGTCATACTTCAATATTCTTCCAGAATAACGCCCTTTATTTTTTTCAATCTGGTTGAATTATCAATCCAAACTGTTAATTTTCTGTAAAAAAAGTCTACATTTAAGAAAGGAAAAGTCTGTATATATTATAATCAACACAACTTTACGATATGGATAGGTAGATAACACTCTATCCGGAGATAAATCATGACCAGAGAAATTGATCCTGCGATTCAACCCAAAACTTTGGATATTCTTCGCAAACGCTTTAAACCTGCTGATGTCGCCATTGATTCTATTGATGTTTTAAGCAATGACGAACGTCGAAATCTATTGTTGCGAATACATCTTAAAAGCAGCTCCGATTCAGTTCCCAGAAGCGTTATCTTAAAGCAATCTTTACCTTCGCGTGGTGATGTTAATAATAACAATGCTATTGCAAGATTTTATAGAGATTGGGCGGGCATTGAGTTTGCGAGTAAGATTCAGGAAGGTCAAAGTACCCAGTATACTCCCCTATTTTACGCTAGTGACATGGATCTTCGCTTTATTCTTATTGAAGATCTGGGTCACCCCCATGTTAGTTTGGTTGAGTCAATGGCTCCCGCAATCCCAGATCGCGATAAAGCAATTTCAGCACTAGAAAGGTATATGCACGCATTAGGACGCTTTAATGCTGATAGCTTTGAGAAGACAGACCGCTATGAAACAATACTTAAGACTATAGATAACCAAGCGGCAAGTGCGCAAGAAGACTTGGACTCGCTATCTGAACATTTGCTCCCATTAGTTTGGTCAAATGCTGAAACGCTAGGTTTATCGGTGACAAAGGACCTCAAAGAGGAGGCACAACAGGTCTTAAATTCTATATTCACGGGGCCATTCACGGTGCTAGCCCATGGTGATATTGCGCTTGACAATGTTTTTGATCATGAGGAACCCAGAGGTCTAAAATTGATTGATTTTGAACTCTCTTCTCCTCGGAGTGCTTTGCTCGATGGAGTCTATTTGCGTATGAGTATGCCTACCGGATGGTTTGCTAAACGTATTCCGGAAGCGGTTTTAAAACCCTTGGAATTAATTTATCAGGCAGAACTTCAAAAAAGAATACCCTTGGCATCCAATGAGTTGGCTTATAGCACCGCCTATACCCATGCTTGTGCCTATTATATACTACACGAAATGTCTGTGCTGAATCGTATCTTAGAAAAAGATGATCCAAGAAGCTCGAGCTCAGATCCTGTGCCCAAAGATTCACTATGGGAGCCAGCTACTAATACAGCCAGACCAAGACTTTTAACTCGCCTGCAAACGTTTATAGATGTGGTAACCCAGCACGATAGATTACATACTAACCAACTGCCGATATTACCCAATTTAAAAATAATGGCCGAGGCAATGCTAGAGAAAGTACAAAGACTCTGGCCCGATGCAAAACCTTTAGGATTTTTCCCTGCATTCAATCAGGATTCGCTTGGATTATCACAAAGCCCCCCTCAGGAATCTCAATCCTCTACTTCTCAAGCATTCAAAACTACTCTATCAGAGATGCGAAATAACGACGTGCAATCTGTTGATGACTCAACGAAAGAGTTATCAACCAATACTGCGCCTACGCCATTCTCAATTAAGCCCAAAACTATAGATTAAATCCGCAATAAATTTGGTACACCGTTATAAAGCGGATATCTAAATTCAATTTCACCGATAAAGATCAATTTTATTGTCTAGAAATAATTTTTGACAGGCATAACAACCACCGGGTCAAATAGTATCCCACTAAACTTGTTAATTTCGTTAACCTCGCATGAGAATGGGGCATCTTATTGTGTGGTTGCGCACAGGGATGTGTGTAACTCGATTGATTACTTTTACTCTATGCGTTGAAACCGAGGCATCATTTGTCCATCATGCATGACGGACTCTAAAAACATTTGTTTAGGGCGGACCCAAAGCTGATCTTGGTCATAATTATCACAGTGGTATAGTGCCTTGTACACCACCAAATCTTCGCGTGTTTCGGTATGTAGGGCATGCCCTACGACTTCATACAAATTTCCATTTTTATAATGCTTATATTTTCCGCATAAACCTGTATCTTTTAGCATTAATTATATCTCTTATTATTTATGATGTTTATTTTTTTAATCCATAACCTGTTTTAAAAATCCAGCTGATTATTGCAAGTCCAATAATCAGAAATGTTAGGATCATCAATACACTGGTTGTAAGGCTAACATCACCTTGTTCATAGAAACTCCAACGAAAACCACTGATTAGATACACCACTGGATTTAACAGTGAAAATTGATACCAAAATGGTGGCAGCATTTTTATTGAATAAAAACTGCCTCCTAGGAAGGTTAAAGGAGTAATGATAAGAAGTGGTATGATTTGTAATTTTTCAAAACCATCGGCCCATATGCCAATGATAAATCCCAATAAACTGAAGGTAATACAAGTCATTAAGAGGAAAAAGATCATCCATAATGGATGCGCAACACGCAGAGGTACAAAAAAAACAGAAGTGATGAGGACAATGGTGCCAATCATTAATGATTTAGTAGCTGCAGCACCAACATAACCGATCACTACCTCTATAAAAGACAAGGGTGCTGTCAGTAATTCGTAAATTGTGCCAGTAAATCGCGGGAAGTAGATACCGAAGGAGGCGTTGGAAACACTTTCACCCAGAACAGTTAACATAACGAGGCCAGGGACTATAAAAGCACCGTATGGCACACCATCAATTGATTGCATGCGTGAACCTAAAGCGGCGCCAAATACAATAAAATAAAGCACTGTCGAAATAACTGGAGCTGCGATACTTTGTCCCAAAGTTCGTAATGTTCTTGACATTTCAAACGTATAAATTGCATAAATGCCACGAATGTTCATGGGACCTCAACTAGTTTAATGAAAATTTCTTCCAAATTACTTTGACGGGTGTATATATCTCTAGGGTGAATGCCTGTTTCTTTTAGATTATCTAATAAATGGGAAATATCGTGATTGGATTCATCGTTGTACGTTAATACTAAGATACTCTCCCCTTTCTCGTTTTTATCTAAAGTTAAATCATAGTCCCCTAATTGCGGCGGAATAGCATTGAGTGATTCACGCAACACAAAAATCATTTGCCGTTTTCCCATTTTTTGCATCAGAGTATTTTTATCTTCAGTTAAAATTAATTTACCCTGATTAATAATTCCAATCCGATCGGACATTTCCTCAGCTTCTTCGATGTAATGGGTGGTAAGGATGATCGTCACTCCAGTCTCACGCAAATCTCGCACTTGCTGCCACATTGATTTACGAAGCTCAACATCAACCCCTGCAGTGGGTTCATCCAAAAATAAAATTTCCGGCTCATGCGAAAGCGCTTTAGCGATCATAACCCTTCTTTTCATGCCCCCCGACAAATGGCGGATTTGCTCATTTTTTTTATCCCAGAGGGAGAGTCGTTTCAGAACATCTTCGATATAGCCTGGATTACGTGGTTTATTAAATAAACCTCTACTAAAAGTCACTGTATTCCACACGGATTCAAAAGCATCAGTAGCAAGCTCTTGTGGCACCAGGCCTACAGCTGCTCGTGCTTGCCGATAGTCTTTCAGATTGTCGAAACCTGCAACCTTAATGGAACCGCTACTCAATTGAGCAATGCCACAAACAGTATTAATTAAGGTAGTTTTACCTGCTCCATTAGGTCCTAGAAGGGCAAATATTTCACCACGATTAATCTCAAGATTGATGTCATCCAGCGCTTTAAAACCATTACTATAAGTTTTGGATAAGGATTGAATCGCAATTGCGGGGGTATTTTGCATTAACCAATTAGCTCCTTTACATTTTTAACTTATAATAAAGCAGCCTATGAACTACAGCAACCAATAATTGACTGCCACTTCAAAGCTATCAGCATACAGACTTTACCAGTCTATTTCGAACAAACCCTGATGAAGACTCTACTAATCCTACAATAGGCAGAGCATAAAGGCCTGCCTAATAAATTGATAACTATGTATAATATCTCCTCTGAATAATTTGGGGCTAACTTATGAAAGATCAAGAAATAGTATTACCTGTATATTTATCCTCTGGCACTATTGATTTCGTCAATATTTATCGTTCAACAGATGATCGACTTGTTGTGATTTGTAAGATCACAAATAGTGGAAGAGGTACACATGCACCCACAAAGTGCACTTTACGTGAGACAGTGGAAGTTCCTACGAATGATTTACCTGTCGATTACTACATCCTTATACCTAGCACCACGACCATACCTGAAGCAGAAAGATCGTATGAGGCTGTTGTGTTTGATCCTCGCTCTCACAATATAATCAGTGACAATGAGATCCCTGACAATGTGGCTGATTGTTTATTCATTGCTCCGAAATACTCTGAAGAAAGAAAACAGGGATATTATACGCCGGCTAGCAAAGTAAAAACAGCAAGCCCCCCCTCTGCAGACAGTACACTTGGCTCAACATATCTAGGTTTTTTTGCAGCAGGTGTTGGCGCTGGAGTTGGGGCATATTGTGCTAGTGAACTATTTAGTCTCTTGCGCCGCTAGAGGGGCAAGCCTGGAGCTTCATTTAAATTATGGTACAATTGCTTCTTTTGAAAGCATAGAGCCCTAGCAGTGCGCAAAACAGATTTACTTAGACATCTAAACCTAGATATCAATTTGTTTGATGAGGTGAAAAAAGAACAAATCTCTTTAGATTCTCCTATCTATCGACATGCAGGTTGGGTTTTTAAGCATATTTGTAGTAAAGACTATCCTGGGCAAGCCCTTGCAAACACCTTAGTTGTCCGTAAACACCATGGTATGGAACACATCTGCCGTGCGGCTTTTTTGAGTGTTGTATGGGCTAATTTTTTTAGAAAATATGGATACCAAGATGCGTTAAGGCTCACAGCAGAAGATGTCAAATTAATCCAAATCGCCCTATTATTCCACGACTCTGCCCGAGTTAATGATTTAGAAGATGATACTGACCGTGAAAGCGGTCAAATGCTTTATTACTATCTATTAGAGCTGGGTGTCGATAAAAATAAAGCAACCTTGTTGGCAGAAGCAGTTGCAAATAAAGACAGCGGAGCAGACAACTATTGGGTTTTAAAGGAACATGAGGGACATCATACCTGGGAGAAATCACCAAGTCGTGCAAAAAACATTTATCAAATTTTAATCCACGATTCTGACTGTATTGATATCATTCGAGTGAGAAATAAATACAAAGCGAAATTCCTGGATTTTTTCCAAAAAATAGTCATGAGCATTCCCAATATTATCAGACAAGAACCTTTTGATGATATGGCCCACCTGATAACCGAGGTGAGGCATTTAATAGAAATCGAAGGGGACACCTGTGGTAGCATGCGTGAAGAGACTAAAGCTTGCTATCAAACAGCTGCGGGTTATCTAATGGTTGAGTTAGATGCCACTTCAGCTAGTCACCCCCTTCTCTCTACACTTTATAATAACGGCAAACTGATTTCCGAAAACAGGTTGGCGCAAGAACAGCGTCTAAATAAAACACCATTTAATAAAGAAATTGGTCTCACCCAAGCAAATCTATGTGCAGCACTAAATGAGGGTAAAGTATTTGTCCGTGGGGTTTTAGCTCCCTCAGGAGTCAGGCTTAAAAATAAAGCGCATGGAAACGAGGAATCCATGGCAAGTCTTGAGTTACGTAAAGCAGCAAGACGATTGGGTTTTCAGAGCCAAACAGCAAAAGCCAACAATAAAGAAAAACAAGGCAATAAAAATCGCTCGGTATCTTTGGTCGGTTTTGGCGGTGGAACCTATTCAAATGCAGGTTTTATTCTCCTAGATCCCCCCCTGTCTTCGCTATCTCAGATTCATAAAAATAATGCCACAACGGGTCGCGATAAAAAGATAGAGTTGGATACCAACAAATCAATAGTATCTGATAGCGAAAAACAAGAGCAATTATCAAAAGTACACAATAAACTAAAGCAAGGAGGCGTTTATAAATACAGCCACCATACCGAAGTGGTCTGTGACTTAACGCATTTCGATGCGATTTACTTTAATCAAGATCGCTGTTTAGGAAATGGACTTTTCAATAGCAATAGAAATTCTCAACACCAATACTCCGGCCATCTTCAAGCAATTTATTTACAACACGAATACTTTAAAACCCATAACATCCTGTTACCCATAGTCCATTATTCACGCTTCCAGCATGCTATACCTCTTCAAAATAATTTAACGGAACCTGAACTCCTTCTCATGTGGGAGAAAATGTGTGCTGATTATATCTCTAGTGAACTTGACCGAGGGCATTTTGATGTATTACAAAAAAGTAGTGATGACATAAAGATTGCCAGTATGTATGGGCCAATCAATCCTATGGGGCTTGTTCAAGTAAAAATAAAAAAAATGCTTCCGGGTGATTCTAATTATGCAATAAGCCTACAAAATGCAATTTCCGCATCAATAGATCAGTTGAAGGTTAGCGTAAAAAAATCACATGAAGACAATACCCGGAATTCATTACCTAATGAGCATGTCTCGGTGCTTGCCGATGGAGTTTATGACTATTTGATCATTGATCAAAGTATGAGCTTGGAATTCAAAAATAAAATTGGGTCTGAGCTTAATAAGGCAATACAAGATATTGATGAGATAACCAATCCCTGGCTTTTAGTGAATGATGAGAAGACCAAAAGACAATTAGAAAAAATATACACATTGGCAGTGTTAACTCAAGAGGCCGAATTAATAACAAAATTACAACGAGCCGTCACAATTACAGCATGGAAACTTATTGAAAGCATTAAAAATTCATCGAGTAGAGAAAATATAGCAATCCATATCGAGAGTGTTTATTCATTGATAGAGCATTACAACTGCTTTGATGAATGCCAGGAAGATTTTATTGAGCTTATGCGCTATCGTTTCAAGAAGAGTAGCATGTCTAACACCATTCACAATAAAGACAATCAATGGTGGCAAACTACTCACAGCCTCATCGAATTATTATACAAAATTAAACAACCAACCTTATTAAGTGCTCTAGAAACAGAGATACAAATGGTGATCACTGAGTACCATCAGGTATTCAAACAATTTGTGATGCCACCCACGCGGTATTATATCTATGAAGAGTTAAACCTTAGGAGACTCCTGGATTATTATTTAAATATAGCCAGACTAACAAACCTGTCTACAACAAGACAAAAAAATGCTGTTTTGGATTTTTTTAGTCAATGTAAAGTGCATCACAATTTTTTTATCCCAGAGAATAATGTTTCTACATTAAAGTATCTTCAAGAGGCAGGATTACTTAACGACAATGAAGTATTTCAAGAAGTAATCTATCATTTTGATTTAAGTGTGCATGATTTAGACAACAATGAGCCAACAGAATCTTTTGATGACTTTTTTGTACAAAACAGACTTAATTTCATTTTGCAGAATTTACCCGAAGGGAAATTGACTCGTTCGCAACGAAGAATTGTGACTCAAAAATTCGTGGGTATCATTAAGGAAAAAGGAAATGATTTTATTAAATTATTGGATGTTACAGATTGGCCTCCTCCCTTGATTATGACAGAAGAATTACAAGCAGCGATTAGTGCTAACTATCTAAAAGAAAAGTTAGAAACCCCTTCAACTCCCGATTATGTTTTTAAAAGTTGTTTTTTATTTGCACCCACCAGGAAAAAAATCGAGGGTGAACGCGTTTTAATGGATGAACTATCGATACTGAACAAAGATTTTAGTTTTGAAAAATTTAAAACTCTAGTCAACCAATCAAGTGCAGAAGCCCTAGTTTTGCTTTTGACCTATTTAAATACGCCTAAGTCAAGTTCTGCGATTATTCAAACGTTTATCAGTATTGCCCGTTCCGATGTTGAATTACTTCCTAAATTAAAAATTCGCGCGGCATCTCAATTAATAAGCCAGGCTAAACTCGAAAACCTAAATATTAAAGATGATTCTGAAGTGCAAGACATTTTAAAAACCATTACTCAAAAACACCCTATGATAGGTTTTTTTGAAAATCCACCTAGAGCAACGCATAGTTCTGCATCTCAAACCTACTCTATAACAACTTGTTAACTTCCAAGCCCTGACCTCAGATCCACTACCCCTATCTCTTCAAGCATCCTCACCTGGATTTTGTATAAATAGCCTTATGCCTCAACAGCACTATAAGACTGAGCAAGACCAATAAAGTTGGAATAAACTGCTCCAAAGCGTGTACAACAACAAAGTTGTCTAAGTAATGTAGATAAGCCCAATAAGGTTGCATGATGCTTTGTTGAATAAATAAAATTACAGCGAGATACCATCCCCATTTTTTTTGTTTAATTAAGCCATAAACTACTAATAAGTCGATGATGAGCATTATTAGATCAGTCTTTAATGAAGTAATGATAATAATCCTCAGAACTCCTAAAACGTGGAGCCCCACCCCTATCAAAGCAACAAATATTGGCATATTTAGAATCATACAAACCACTAAAAGGAGATCAATTACAAGACACAAACTTGTGAAGCAAAATCACCTTTTGGTCCATGTTCAAGCTCATAACTAACCCTTTGTCCCTCTATCAACTCTTTATAACCAGCGGCTTGCACTGCAGAAAAATGGACAAAAACCTCTCCCTCACCGGTGTCAGGCGTGATGAAACCATAGCCTTTGATTTTATTAAAACGATTCACTATTCCTGTTTGCATGGTAAGGTTCCTAATAATTTAAAAAAGCCAAATAAGCCTCTATTTTGCGCAATTTAGCACGTTTATGGATTCTTAGAAAGCTGTCTTCCATACGATTAAATACTAATTACATTCTATATTTATGCCTTTTACTACGCCTGGAGTGGCATTAACTAAGGCAGTGGTTAAGCCTAAATCTGTGCCCATTGGATAGGGATTGTGTGGTTTAACTTTATTATTCAATATTTTATAACCATTGGGGCAAAGCGAGGCAGCTTTTTTGTAACAAATATTCATGCTTACAGCCTTACCACTACACTCCACTTCATAACGAGGATGAGTACCATTATTTTCAAGAGTGTGCACTTCAGCGCAACCTGTAAGTATTAAGGCAAGAGTTAATGTAGATATCACACGAGACATGGTTAGTCCTAATTAGTCAAAACCTGACCATTATACGCGCATAAGTGTTGCAATAATAGATCTCGGTACAAACATCACGCTTATCCAATTGATACAACCCAACTGTCACCCTTTATTAAGATCTCAAAAGACAAGTAACGTACAAACGGATCTCAGCCACTACGATTAAAAAATCACTAACATAAACTAGATGATTATCCTACAATACAACAAGCAACAATAAGAAACGCGGTGTATTAATCAAAGAACTTCCAAACTGTACGTTATTAAAGGAATAAATATGAGAGCGCTTGTATACCTTGGCAAAAACAATAAAGCCATCGAAGAACGTTCAAAACCCATAATTCAAAATCAAACCGATGCGATTGTAAAAATCACAAAAACAACGATTTGCGGGACGGACCTTCACATTCTTAAAGGTGATGTGAGTACTTGTACTCCAGGACGAATACTCGGGCATGAAGGGATAGGTATTGTAGAAGAAGTGGGAGCCAATGTGAGTGCTCTTTCTGTAGGTGATCAGGTGCTTATCTCATGCATTACCTCCTGTAGTAAATGTGAGTACTGTCGACGTGGTATGTTATCGCATTGTATAGAAGGTGGTTGGATGCTTGGAAACACCATCGATGGGACACAAGCTGAATACGTTCGCATACCACATGCACAAACCAGTTTGTATAAAATTCCTAATATTTCTGATGATGCCTTTGTTATGCTAAGTGACATACTCCCTACAGGGTTTGAATGCGGTGTATTAAATGGAAAAATTCAACCCGGATCAACTGTCGGGGTGGTTGGCGCAGGCCCTATTGGTCTGGCCGTATTGCTAACTGCACAATTATACTCGCCTTCTATTATCATTATGATTGATAAAGATGAACATCGATTAGATATTGCCAAACGATTAGGAGCAACCCACGTCCTAAATTCCACGAATGAAAACATCATAGATAGAGTAATGGAAATTACACAATGTGGTGTTGATGCAGCGATTGAAGCGGTAGGTATACCAGAGACGTTTACTATGTGTGAAAATATAGTGGCGCCAGGAGGCACCATCGCCAATATTGGTGTTCATGGTGTAGAAGTTCCTCTTCATTTAGAGCGGTTATGGTCACAAAATATTACTATTACCACAAGACTTGTAGATACAATTACAACTCCGACGCTTCTCAAAATGGTTTCCACTAAAAAAATTGATCCTAACTTGCTGATTAGTCATCATTTTGATTTTAAAGACATTATGGATGCCTATAATACGTTTGCCACGGCTAGCAAAACAGAAGCAATAAAAATGATCATAACTATGTAGCTTAAAGGATTAACCATGGTAAAGCATTATTTGGAAACATTGTTCAATCCGAACTCTATCGCGGTTATTGGTGCAAGTGATCGTAAGCATTCAGTCGGAAGATTAGTAGTTGAAAATATATTGAATGGAAAATATGCCGGCCAATTTTTCCCTGTAAACGTCAAACATGGAACGGTTCAAGGACATGTAGCGTATTCCTCTGTCAGTGATATTAATCAGCCTATTGATCTTGCCATCATCACAACACCTGCTGAAACGGTGCCAGAAATCATCACCCAGTGTGGTGAAAAAGGCATTAAAGCAGCACTTATTATTTCTGCTGGTTTTAGCGAAACTGGTAAGAGTGGTTTGAAACTAGAAAGGCATGTTCAACAAATTGCAAGCAAATATGGCATTCGTCTTATCGGCCCTAATTGCCTAGGTATGATACGCCCTCTTATTAATTTAAATGCCACGTTTGACAATAATAATGCGTTGCTCGGTAGGACAGCTTTTGTCTCGCAGTCGGGAGCCATTATAGCGGCAGTCTTAGATTGGGCTTCAGATAAAAAAATCGGATTTTCTACGATTGTTTCATTGGGAAATGCAATTGATTTAGATTTTGGCGAGATTCTGGATTTTTTAGCCCAGGACAAAGAAACCGATAGTATCCTGCTTTATATAGAAGGTATTCATAACGCGAGACAATTCATGAATGGACTTTGTGCTGCATCTCGCGTGAAACCCGTGATTGTGGTTAAAGGCGGAAGGTACGCACAGGGTGTAAGAGCGGCCCACTCACATACCGGCGCTTTGGTAGGTGATGATGATGTGTTTAATGCTGCATTGCAACGAGCAGGAGTAGTTCGTGTTATAACACTTGAACAACTATTCTCTGCTGTCAATGTGTTTTCTAGTACTAAACGGGCAGGAGGTAATCACTTAGCCATTATTACTAATGGTGGCGGTGCAGGTGTTTTGGCTGCTGATCGCGCAGCTGAATTGAATATTGCCTTTCCTGCGCTGAGTAGAAAGACACTTAAGGAGCTAAACGAAGTATTACCTAAAACCTGGTCTCATCAAAATCCAATTGATATTATTGGTGACGCAACACCTAAACGATACCATGATGTAATTAGTATTTGCTCAAAGGACGAAACTATTGATGGGTTATTAATTATTCTGACCCCAGTTGCAATGACAGAACCTTTACTGGTTGCAAAACAAGTGATTGCAGACGCAAAAAAAAGTACAAAACCAGTATTAGTCTGCTGGATGGGGGGCTCAAATGTGCTATCGTCGAGAAATCTATTTGCAAAACATCAAATTCCATTTTTTGAAACCCCAGAAGAAGCGGTAGAAGCATTTTCTTATCTTGCCGAATATCAATGTAATCAACAGTTATTAAAACAAGCGCCTACTGGCCCATTAATCCACACTAAACGGGATATGAGCAAGGTGAATGAGATTATTAAAACGGCTCAAACTGAGAAGCGGTCTATTTTAACCATGGTTGAGGCCAAAACTATTTTAAATGATTTTGGTATTACAACAACAAGCACAATATCAGCGAGCACGGCCAAAGCGGCTATCGATGCAGCGCAATCAGTACAAATGCCTATCGTAATGAAAATTAATTCCCCCGACATAACGCATAAGCAAGATGCCAATGGGGTTAGGATGGGTATTACGGATCTTAAAACGGTAGGTACCGTGTTCAACGAATTAGTTGCTGATGCCAAACACTATAAACCCTCAGCAGCAATTTTAGGTGTAACGATTGAGACTATGCTACAAAATCCTAATAATCGTGAAATTATGATTGGTGTAGTGCGTGATAAAGTGTTTGGACCTGTTATTTCCCTGGGTATGGGGGGCTCTTTAGTTGAAATCATTCATGACCGAGCTATTGCCCTTCCACCACTTAACGCAACTATGGTAAAGCAACTTATTTCCAGAACACGTCTAGCTAAATTACTCGAGCCCTTTCGCAATAAAGCGAAGGTTAATGAGGATATTTTAATCGATGTAGTATTAAAGGTATCAGATATGATTTGTGAATTGCCCTTCATAGAAGAAATGGACATCAATCCGCTTATTATAAACGACAAAGAAGCAATTGCTGTGGATGCTAGATTTATTATTAACCAAGCAAAACCCTCCAAAATACCCTACGAGCATTTGGCTATTAGTCCTAACTTGAATGACAGTGGCCCGTACAGCTAATTAAAAAAAATCTATTTTAAACAAGGAGATCACCTGAAATTAGTGCAATTATTCACCATTTTTGGTATAATTAGTAATATACAACACTGCGAATATACTTTATCGCAGCGCATAGCTTATTCTTTGGAGTAGTTGTTTTTATACATTAATGGTCACAGCTTAGCCCTACTCCAGTTGATTCAATAGGAAAACCATGACTGATTCGTTCATAACATCGCTAACCCAAGACATCAAAGAAGCAGATGAAGCGATTACTCATTCAAATAGTTTGTTGGATCAATTCGCTGAACAGACTAAAGATGTCGTTTTAGACGATTTTGAAAAGCTTCGCAGCATTCAATTAGTGCTGCAATATCGTTTGGATACCCAAAGCGCTTTAAGGAAGTTGGGATCATTGCAACAATATTATCTGCAGTTATTAGGCATAGAATCCCTACATTCTAGAGAATTTAATTTAGAACGATTGGAATATGCAATCGGGAGTGATGAGCTCCTGCAAATTTTGGCTATGCTAAATCAACTGGTTGATTCCCTTCTACACGTTCTAGCATTGCAACTCAAGCAGCAAACCTTGGACAAGAAAAAAGCGTTGGAGCGGGTAAACAATCTTAGGCATCTTGATGTATTAAGTAAAAGTATAGATTTACAAAAAACCTTTATAGATAAGATAGATCAAATGAAGCTTGTACTGGAAGACATTGCTGGAGCTCCTCACCCGGGGGTAATTTACGATCACATTGCTGCGATGGAAGGCCCCATATCTCGTTTTCACCAAGCGATAGAACACGGTCTAATCGCTGCCGCAGGTTTATACCAACAAATGCATTTACAAGTTCATTTGGAAAATCACTTAGCTGAGACCTTGCAAAAAGTAGATCAAGCACTTCATCAACTAAGTTATCATCACGCACCGCAACGTTTGTTTACAGCACCTCTACAAAATGTCGATAAAGACAAGCTGGAGTTAAGGGCTTCTGAAAAAAGATTGAGTAATTTCTACCCTAGTATTAAAGGCTAATTGTCATCTTCAAAGGAACGGGGTCAGGGCTGAATCGCACTTACTTAACTTTTACCGACGTACCGCGGCTTGACCGCGGTATCCAGGAATCTGCTCAAACAGGTTAAATTTTGGTTAAAATGAGATCTTTCTGGATACCGCGGTCAAGCCGCGGTACGTCGTAACCCCTTTAGTAAGTGCCATTTGGGTCAGGGCTTGCTTTTTGCATTATGGAATTGGAAAGTTAATTTCACTCTTAGAGACGCAAATTTCAAGCCCTGCCCCCAGATCCCCTGCCCCCAGCTTCAAAAGGCATGCCCACCCCTTTATGCTATGATGTTCTTAATGGGGTCCAGACCTTACTCCATTGATGCAGGAATCTATTGTTGGTGTTATGCCACTCTTAAAAAACCGCGGCGTTTTAAAAATGATTTTTTCATTTGATTCATAAAGGGTAATGTCGCAATTAGAGCGTTTCCTTTTTTCCCCTAGCACACCTAATTCCTCTGGATACCGAGTATCGGTAAATACCCTAAATGCTACAGTATACAATACTAGAAACTGTAAATTGCTATACACATCAGGGTTTAGGCCGTGTAAAGTCACAAAAATTTGCCTAGCTTTCTGTTGATGTGCAAAAAAGCTGTCTAGTGAATAGGCATGCAGTAGAGGACAATGTTGTCTAAATTGTTTGTTCATTAACAGAAAGGTATTTAATTCGTAAGCTGTAGCGTAACCATGGCCAACATTATCTATTAATGGAGTCCATAACGTGGTTGTTTCATCATGCTTAAGTTTCACTAGGTCGGTAACTAATTCAAATTCACTAGTTCCTTCGGGTTTATTCAATATACCCGCCTTAATTAGCTCTAACATTAAATAAAGTTGCAGTACATGGGTTAATTTTCCATGAATATTAGATGACATTAAAAGGGTGTGCTCTACGAATAAATTACCTTCTTCAACTACCTTATTGGCTAAATTGGTCTCTACAAATCCTACAAACCGCGCAAATACTCCCCTAGGCAAAAATCCTCTTTCTCTAAAGTATTCTTCAAGCAAGCGTACTAAAGCGCTTTGTTTAGTTGTTTTTTTATAGTTTTGCGGGGCAACGGGAAAAACACAGGGACCGTATGAGTAGTATTCTTGAGGATAAGGTATTGCCTCTAATGCAGCAATAATTTCTGGGTTTGCACTGTATTTTTGTCGTAACTTGCTTTCAAGTGGTTTCAGTAAATCAATGATTATACCTTCTGTTTTTTGCCTTGCTTGCGCGTTCTGCGGCATTAAACAATTTCTAAATGCATTATAAAAACCAACATTTTTTAATGCAGGATTGAGTGTCGTCGTGGCGCCTTGATAACTTTCGGGTTCGTAAGTCTCTCTTGCTTCTACATAATCAGCAGCAGTTACTGGTAGGCCTTTTTGTTTTAATAAATCCATTTTTGCAATAAATCTAATTTTTTTTAATGCTTGTTGAAATTGTGGATTACTAGGGAAGGCTACAGTCGCTTTTTTCGCAGTAGCTTCGGCATAAAGTAGTTTTTCTCGACTGAAAAAATCGCATACTTCCGCACTAGCTGGTTTTGAGTTTACGTCTAAATTGCGTAGAGCTATTGATTTATAGCTTACCAAACAGTTTTCAATGAGATAAGCGAGCGCACTCTCACTTAATTTATTTGCGTTTTTTAACAAATAAAGATAACGAGGACTATTCCGTAAGGCCTTTTCGAATACACTCTCTAACTCATCATAGATAATAGCACTGCAATCAAAAACGAAGATCTCACTAACCAACTTCGAAACCGCTAAGATTTGGTAATCACTTAAATCTGAATTATTCCATCGTAGAGTAAACAGGGGATCCTCAAGAATATAAGTATCTAGGGATAGTTTTATTTTGAATGATGATTGTCTATTGTGTTCACTTTCAACACAACCTACCAAGGTAAAAAAATGCAGGACTTTGAGACGTGTAAGATATTCACTTATCGTAGAGATATTTTGCATATTAAACAGGAAGGTTACCAACTCAATACTTGGTTCTATAATACTGTTGTCTGAAGGAGCACCTTTTAACTGGAGTACCACTTTGTCCAACTCCGCACTAAGCTTACTTTCAAGGCCTTTAGAATGGCTCTTTTGCAGGGGTATAAGGACATCCAGGTACATTTTGGCAGATATTTTAAACATTGGACTATCTCGTTTAGAGGTTGAAAGTCAGTAGGGGCAGGGCTTAATTGTTTGCATTATATATTTTTGGAAAGTTGATTTCACTATTTGAAATGCAAATTTCAAGCCCTGCCCCCAGTCTCTGTGACCCCTTTCTCTGTTACGAGCTACGACAAATCAGTTACGCATCCTGGGCACGTCTGTGTTTTCATGCGCCAGTTCATCAACTAAATTGTGAGGAAAAAGGTAATTCGTATCGATAGTTAGCTTCTTTTTATGAAACAAAAAGTAACAAGAACCGGGCTCTAGACCAAAGCTAGTTTCAAGATGATCAGCTAAATCTGTGATCATCACTGATTGATTTAGAATATTTTCCTTGTCTTGATTCAGCAAAAAGCGTTTGATAAAAGTAGTGTTAGCTAATAATTGGTTTAGTAGCATTCCCTTAATCGCCATCCATTGCTGACCGCTCAATAAATATTGTTGATTATGTTTCGCGTTAAACTTCGCAAGAGCTTTTGTAATAATCTGATTAGTAAAATCATCTAATTGATATTGCTTGTTGGACAGAAGTGGTAACAACGTAGTGCTATTATTAATAAGTAATTCTGCCATTGCTAAGTTTTTATTGGTCAAACACAATTCCAATGGAGATGGGAGCGTCACTCCATTACATGTAAATTGTTTATGAATGCTAAATCCATGCGCCACCAACTGTTGTGCAATCGCCAAATTATTGTTGGCAACAGCATAATGCAAGGCACCATATCCCTGTTTTCCTTCAATTTTGAATTCAGTAAACACCGTATCACCAATAGCTTCTGTCATTTTAACCAGTTCATTGATTACTTGTAGCTGAGAAGCTTTAGCAGCACGGAGCATGGTTAGCCCCATTTGTTGTTCAACACGTGGCGATCGGTAAAGACCTGCCCTAATAAATCCATTAGGCTGGAATTGTTTTGCTATGCAGAAAACCACTTCCCATTTTTCTTCATTAGCAGCTATTTGGATGGCCAGTTCACGGTTGCTAGCCCCTGGAAAGTCCCATTCATATATCCCTAAATCATTCGCTTCATTTACTTTATTAAAACGATGCCCGATTAAAAAACTGTTTAATTCTATTATACTTATTTCTCGTAGCGGAGGAGGAGCTACTTGTGCGACTGCTTTTGTTTTTTTTTTA
>Ga0209174_10000074_pt1 | contig 72253 bp, 59 predicted proteins | sample JI91814BDNA_FD_187505 | JGI IMG/M metagenome (GOLD analysis project Ga0209174, IMG submission 187505) | Wastewater effluent complex algal communities from Wisconsin, to seasonally profile nutrient transformation and Carbon sequestration -... | ecosystem: Engineered > WWTP > Effluent > Algae...
TTCTACTGCATTGCGAAGAAAAGTTGTAACACAAGTTGATCCATTTAGTTTTGATCCTTTGTAATTAGCATCACAGTATGCTTGGTTAGGCGCAGATGTGTCAGACCATTGATGGGTATCAACAATATTTTTATCCGGGCAAGCGTTAACGTTTCTTGCAACTGTGTCTGTACTCTTGAGTGACCAATCCCATATACGACAATTTGTTGTACAATTTCCTCGTATTGCTGCATTAAAGGTTCCATTGACCCCGAAATTTCTAAAAAAGTTACTAAAGTTAAACCAATCCGTTGGTACGCCTGCAGAAACTCCATTTGCATTGCTAGAATTTTGTGAATCTGTGCTTGTAATTTGACCTACGAAACTATTTGCAATGGAGCTGAATAGTACTGTAGCAGGGTTCGTTTCGCTTCCGTTTAATTTATTGCAAGAAGCACCCAGACCGGGACTTGAAGCTAAGGCACTGCAAACATTTCCTGTGACCTTGAGGATTCCGTAAAATAGAGAATCAGATGTTGCCGGAGTACTCGAATCGGAATACTGCGTGCTATTTTCGGCGGATATAGCATTTATATATTTAGTAAACTGCGTCCCCGAATTTGTAATTCCTACATTGCTATTGCCTGCTAGAAGGTTCAAATAAGTAGTTCGGTTTAAAGAGCCACCGCCCGGTGATAAAATTATAGCAACTGTATTAAAATTCAAAGACGTTGTATTTAAATATAGATTATTACTGTATCCCGAAGAAGTGCTCGATATGCCAAATGTTGCCCCGCTATTTACGATTGTGTTCATTATTATCATATCTGCTTGAGCGATATCGAAGCTATTATTTGAAGAATTACTAATACTGATTTGATTAAACATAGTTCCTTTAGCATTAGCATTGAATCCTTTATTCACGTTTGAAATTCTAACAGTTTGAAACAGGCTTCCTATATTTGAGGCTAAGTTTATATTAACTGCTAAGGTATTGGTGTCACCTGTAAGAGAAAGTTTTCTAAACATGGAGAATTGAGTAGCTCCGTTTAGAATATAGTTTGGATTTCCTCCGCTTTGATTATTGTAAGCACCTTCTATCCATAAAAATTTATTGCTAATAGTAACCATTTGAATTGCTGTTGTAGACTTTATCACTCCCGGTTTCGTAATTAAGGCAACTTTATCTACGCTATTCATTCTATAATCAGTGGCAATATTAGCCCCGCTAGTTATCAGGTAAATTGTTTTAGAGGATGATAAAACACCACCGGAATCATTTATTGAAATCGAATTATCCCACCACTTTCCTGTTGCAGAGGTTAATAGTGAATTGCTGTTTAATAAAACAGTAACCGTATTATTTCTAAAACTTCCTGGTGAGGTAAAATCAATTAAATCGGTTAATCCTTTATCTCCACGTAGACCAGTCGAAATAACAGAAACAGAACCGTCAGACGCAACCACGCACTTCCAATTGAATGCGGATAATGAGTCAGTAGCCGTAATTCCATCACAGGAAGTAATGTTGGGAATAGAAATTTTTTTAAATTCTCCAGCGTGGATACATGCATTGTAGTATCCAGTTTCCGAACCAGTGCAAGCAGTTCCAGTAGCATCTAGTGGACTAGTTCCATCTGATTTAACATAATCAAGCCAATAAGATTTTGTTGCATCTCCTAGCGTATAAAGTGCATTAGCCGTTGCAGCAGTGCAGTTGATATGGGCATCTGTGATGCTAGCTGAAATAGTTCCCTTTGATTTGGTGAGAGTGCAGGCCATTCCAGTAGGATGTGATTTTACTGAAATTAAATAAGTTGCACCGGAAGATAATCCAGAAAAAGAATATTTATCTGTTGGTGCGGTAATTGTTAAATCGTTTTGACCGTTATTCTGCAATACTAAACTTCCGGAAGTAAAGCCAGTAATATTTCCGCTTATAGAAAAAGTCTGACTTCCCTGGCTCCCTATAACAAATCCAAATATAAATCCACCGGGAGTATTAAAATCAAATGGGGATTTTTTTGCCTTTAAGCAACCGGGCAAAAGTAACAATGCAAACAGTAATATTGAGATATTTTTCATAGAAGTCTATTTATTAAACAAGTAGATAAAAGACTTTATCCTTATTTATTTATAAAATTTCAACCAATTGAGGAAATTTATTTTGTATCATATTTGATAAAGAATAATAAGAATTATTCTAAAAAACTTGTGCTGGGTAGCATAATTATTATATAGCACATATCAGTTATTATTCAAACAATTCTTCGATTTCGGGAGTTGGTGAAATTTCTTTTATTTCGTCGTAGTAATGGTCACCATCCTTTGTATAAATTCTCCAATTAGAAAGTCTCAGGGCTTCGTAGATAATACCATTGTAACCTGCATCTGACCAGTAGGAATTGAATAAAATAGATTTTTCTTTAATTTTAATAACAGATCCCATTGGTTCACTACTTATAAACAGAATTTTATTGTTTCTATCTAAAACTATATTAAGACAATTACGGGAATAATCCTCACAAGCATAGTCTTTATTTGGACTAAGCGTTATTACCCTATACTTCTCACTTTCTAATTCTTTTCGAATTGCCACTTTAAATATTGTTTCTTTATATTCTTGGAAAACTCGATTACCATACATGCTAAAAGGTTGTAATGAAATAGAAAGTTTTTTCTCTATTGCTTTCTTTAATAGAAAATCATCTTCTTCCATTAAATACCCATCAAACGCATAACCATTGTATTCCTTCCAACGCACTTCTGACCAACGACCGTAGAGTCCATTTATTTTTACTATGTCACCGATACCAAAGCAAAGATTTGAACGCTCTCGTTTGCAAAGAGTAGGAGTGTCATTTATTGTTTGAATTGTGTTTTCACTTTCCAATATAGTAACAAGCTGTCCATTAGGAATCGTAATTATATTCTTACTTTCTACGTTAGGAGCTTCTCTTAACCGCAATCCTTTCGTAGTAGCGACATACATCGATTTGGTGCGAATTGGAATTTGTTCAACAAGAGTATTTTCTTTTCGTGGTCTGTTAAATGTTGCTTGGAATCCACAAAAAAGAAATAATCCTAAAAAAGGAAAAACTAATACACCCCATTCTATAAAGCTAGAAAGTTTTTTATTACGCATACTAAATCAAAACAACCTATACACATACCATTTCCCTTTTACTTTTAAAAAATAGGGATTGTTCATGTCTTTTTCTAACTTTTTATTTTTCTTGAAACGCAATTTACCTTCGCAGGCGGTGGAGCTTTCAAAGAATAAATCCACTTCTAATCCGCCGGATTTTTGTATGAGTTCTCGAACCGTTAAAACATTTTCACTTTGTTTTTGTTTTACTAATTTTTCGTGATCGAAAAAATACACTTCGAGATAGGAATCGTCTTTTTTAATTTCTTCTAGAATGCTTTCATAATCCCAGAGACCTTTTACATCTAAGTAGGCACCTTTTTCTTTAGAAATATATTTTACTATCTTAGATGCATTTTTTTCTTCTACTGCGATTACTAATTTACGCAAAATACTCATTATCTGCTCTGAGTCTTTGCCTGTGATTTTATTTCCGTCAGCATAAGTATGCTTTAGTTCGATTGGAATGGAAGCAGGATTTGAAAGTAAAGGATTAAAAGAAAGCAGATGGATATAAAAGATTGTCCCTGTCATCTTGAATAATGTTTTCAAGTTAAGGACTTTGTAGCAAAAAAAGTAAAGTTCTCGCAAAGCCGCTAAGTCGCTAAGGGTTTTGTAAAAGTTAAACATCTTAGTTTTTATTTACATTCTCACTCATTCTAAATCTTTATTTCATTACTTTTTCTAGGAGACTTTCGAGTTCTTTTCCGTTGACGATTACAAGTTTACCGTCGTTAGCCTTAATTACTTTTTTAGCTCCAGGAGTTAATTCAGCGGAGCCAATAACGTAACCTTTACTTGCATCCTGCTCTGCCATTGAATTTAATAACTCGGTCAAGAATACATCGGAGATTGTCATATTTTTCCATTTGCGAATTCGAAAGACTGCTCTTTCGTCTTCTTCGCCTTTTTTAATACAAACGAAATTGGCTCCCTCTGCTTCTAGTGCGGGTAATTCTCGTTTAACTTTGTATCCATATTCGGCTAGAATTTTAATACAAGTATTTTTAAAGATATTGCCCTTCATTGTATTCAGTTTAGAAATTTTATCAGGACTTAATTGGTTTAACTGTGATATAATTTTCTGACCGTCTTTGTTTATGATGCCGCGAATATTAACTGTATCCGATGATTTTAACCCAGATATTTCAAAGTATCTTTCCTTTGGGAAAAGCCTTTCTGGAAGTTCTTTTAAAGTATTTTTTAAATTATAACCTCTAGATGATGTCTTACCGGGAGTAGCCGTTCCATCTTCGAGGTCAGCTTTGTATTGAGCAAGACTCATGATATCGTAATCATCTACGCGCTCGGCTTCTGCTTCTATTAAATACTCACTTGCTTCTTCTAAGTTATTTAAAACTATGCATAGCATCGCATAATAGGCATTACACTCTGCAGTTTCTAAATGCCAGCCGTTTCTCTTTGCGATATCAATACATGTTTTGGCATTAGCCATTGCAGATACATAGTCACTCATAGAAGTATTTAACGTCATGATAAATTGCGAAATCGTAAAACGAACTAAATCATCTGCAGTCATATCAAGCATAGGACTCACTGTATCGTATGCTTCTTTGAACTTGCGAATTTTAGAAAGAGAGAGTGCATATAAAAATCCCGCCACAGGAGAGTTTGGATCCATTTTAAATGCTTTTTCGAAATATTCAAAATCGTTGTCCCGGTTGAGCATTGCGGTTACTACGCCTTTTGCGATGAAGTAAGATTGTATTTTTACTTCTTCGTCTGGAATCTGGCGCATAAATTTATCTGCAATTTCGAAGTCTTTTTGACCAACCGCCATAAAGGCAAGTCTGATGAGTGCTTCGAGGTTTACTGGATCATAGTTGAGCGAGTCTAGATAATAAAAAAATGCTTCATCGAACATATCTTGTTGGTAGTAAATGTTCGCAATTCGGTTAGTGACTACGATAGGTGGAAATTCTTTTTCGTATTTGCCAATGGATTTTACTTTTTCCAAATAATTTACTTCATTGAGTAAATCATTTTCCATTGCGTATATTTTTGAAAAAGTATAAAGAAGCTTTGAGTCGTTTGGTTCTAAATCGATTTGTTCTCGAAGGGTTGCCTTTGCGTCGATGAAGTTTCCCATAGCAGCAAGGGCAAGGGCTTTCTCTACAATATTTGCTTTAGTTCCAAAGAAAATAAAGTAAACGACGGCTAGGATACCGAGGGCTAAAACTACAGCTACAAAAAGATAAACATTCATTTAAAGTTTTTACCACTCATCATCACTTACTTACTTATCGGATAAAATAGATAGCTTTTACAATCCATTTTCATTTTTCCTTCCGTCGCGAACACTACCTTATATATCTATTTTAGCAAGAACTAATTTCTCTAGATTTGGTAAACCCGATGAGGCTCCCTTTCACAGTCTATAGATTAAGGTTACTATCAACAATACTATCAAGTATAGTATTAAATATACTGATTTCGGTTTTTTGAGTATGTTTAATAGTAAGCGGAAGACTATTGCTGGTAATATAGTTAATGCATCGTGAGTTTAAATTACAACTAGGCGAGATTCCCCAGAAGTAATTCTTGATGACATAAAAATATTATGTATTATTGAATATTTCTCCAATAAAAATTATACTTTTTGCCGAAAATTTGACTAACAAGCGGGGACTTTGAAGAGATGCAAAACGTTGATTACTCTAGAAAATTAAAAAGAGATGATAGAAGAACTCATTCTAGTGAGCCAAAAATTCCAATAGGGAAAAGTGCCAGGGGAAATAATTCGGGTTCTATTTTAAATTTATTAAATTCAAATCATCAACCTTTATCTTTCCTTTATCTTTTCATTGGTGCCATTTTATTTTTTACATCGGGACTGGTCATTGGAATGAAAATAGATCAAAAAGAATCTTATTTCATGGGTAATGAATCCAATACATTTCGAAATGTAAGTCCATCCGAAAACGCATTATCAATAGAAACCCCTGATCAAACGAATGCAAGAGAAAGCAAATCGGAAAATTCAGAAACAGATGGTTTTACAAGTGAAGTAGCAACTAATAAAGTTACGAAGACTGCGCTCCCAACAATTCACAAAGATCTAAAATTTCCACCCAAACTAAACCAGGTAAATTATATTATCCAAATTGGAACGTTTAGCCGTGAAGAAGCAAATAAATGGGGAGCTAGTTTAATCAAAGACCAACAAGAATTTCAAGGCAGACTATTTAGAACCTCAACGGGTAAATTATACCTTGGATATTATTACAATGTAAAAGACGCAAAGATGGTCTTAAAACAAATCAAAAAATTCCGCGGTGGAGTATTTGAAGAAGCCTCTATCAAGAATATTCAGTTTTAAGAATGTATTATTTCCCAATCTTTAGCTTTTCAATTTTATCTTGAAGAGCTAACTTCAAATCTTCTTCCTTTTCACAAATCGTAAAGTATTTTAAATGCAAAGCTCTCTGATGAGGGCTATGCTTTGCTTTATTTCCTTTGAATAAATCATATTCAATTGTTTCACCATAAAGAGTAAATTGGCTGAGCTGAGTCACAAAAACTTTCTGCGGAGAAATGGGATTACCCCCATGTCCTATGATAATTAGAGTCGAGTCTGGTCTATTTGAAAGGTAATTTTCATATTTAAATAAAGGTAGTCCTGTATGAGTTTTTTTCTTTAAAAAATATCCGATGCTTCTCCAACTACATTCAATGTATAAATTTAAAATCTCTGTTATTTTGGTTTCAATGTCACTTGCCTTGGCAAGTTTTAGTTTGATTGAAGAATAGTCTTTGTAATAATTTTCTGTTTTTATGTCCAATTCTGCATTTGGAAAGTATGTTAGGTATTTTAAGCTGGATAAAATTTTGCCTATATATTTTTCAAAACTTTCTCCCGTGTTCAAATCACTTTGGACATAGTTTTGTCTTCTTTGGGCAAACTCGCTCGGGGCAGGTTGATTTAGCTGGTATTTTTTTTCTAACATGTTTTTTTAGACAAAGGAAGTCTTGCAAAAAATTCCATCGAGAGAAAATCCCCCTTACTTTTACGCAGTAGAACCAAATTTTAAAAAATAATTGATGATTTTAAGAGATCATCAATCTTCATAGAAAAACTAGGATTAAAACGAAATCGGATTTTTTCTTTTGATGGCTATTTAAAATTATTTAGATAATAAAAAAGTCTTGGATTATTAATTTTTAAATTATGCTCTATTTAACTTCTAATCAAAACCTTCTAGAAATGCGATGGAAAGCAAAACAATGGGAAAATAAATAGGTAAGCTAGCATCAAAAATTAAAATCCAAAATAGATAGGGAAAATCGAATATTGATTTATTATTGAATCGAGCATATTTAAAGAGGATAATATGAAGACTGAAAAAGAAAATTGCTAAAGAACATACAAAAATTCTAAGCGTTAAGGCTTCAAGTTCCGTTGTTTTGTGTAAATTTATTAAATCTCTTCGCATTGGCGTTGGATAGAAAATTAAGAAGAGTATTAAAGATAATTGAATCAGTGAACTCGCAATGAAAGTTAAAGACAACACTCTATTTCTAATCACAAAAGTGGTAATAGTCGGGCTTATCTTCATAAGTTGGTTATTCTTATTTTAAAGTTATCTTAATGTAAAATATCGACTTCCTTTCATATTCCCAAAAAGTGGACGTCGTAATTATTTCTAAACTGAAGACTGAAAAATCTCTAAAAGTCATTCTCATGTCCTTAAAGATTGCAATATTTAATTTATTTGCTAAAAACTAGTCCAAAATTCAAATTTTACTTGACTTGGTTCTATAATGATTAGATATTAAACTCTGAGTTTAACGGAATTTATTTAAATTATTCAACCAGGAGTCAGATTATTTCTGATATAGAATTTAAAGTCGGCGATTATGTTGTTTACCCAATGCATGGCGTTGGTGCTATCACGGAAGTGAGCAAAAAGACAATTCTTGGCAAAAAGCGTGACTGCTATAGCCTCGAGATACAGTCCTCGAAAATGAAAGTTATGATACCCGTAGATAAAGCTAAGCAAGTCGGGATTCGAGGAATTATACCCAAACGAGAAATTAAAAAAGTTCTCAGCCTATTAATGAAAGACGAAGTCGACACCGAAGAAGACTGGAAGATTAGATACCAAAACAATATGAACAAAATAAAATCCGGTTCTATCTATGAAGTAGCTGATGTTTGTAGAAACCTTTTCCGTAGAGCAAATGGCAAGGAATTGTCCATCATGGAAAGAAAGCTATATGAAAATGCTTATAATTTAGTGAAAACAGAAATAGCTTTAAGTAAAGGTGTTCCTCAAGAAGAAGCTGGTAATATTGTTTCTGATATTTTAGCAAGTTCAGTGCAACCGCTCCAACAAACAGCGGCAATTGTGGATGTAGAATAAATACCGAGAAAACTCAAATTTTAATAAAAGGATTTGAGTATGACTCATGTCTATAAGGTTCTATTCGCGCTCTCTTTCTCCATTGTATCTTTCGGTTTCTTATTTCCCATGTATGGGGATTTGCTTCAACCAAGTATTTACACAGGATTAATATTCATTGCAACCATAGGAGTTGTTTACTTTGAAGATAAAATTTTCCCAGTAATAAACGCTGAAGTTGCTTTTTGTGTTTCCGTTGGTTTATTAGTCGGGTTTGGTATCGGAAAACTTTTAACTAGCCTAATTGCAGATTCAAAAAATCCCGGTTTGGGATTGATTGTATACTTGGGATTGGGTTATGCTGGTGTTAAAATTGGTATTGCTTTCTCAAAAAAGCCGGGTCTTGCTATTTTTGGTGGCGGTGGTGGACCTATTCGTCCCTTTATTCTTGGAAGTGAAAAACCAGAAGAAATCAGAGACAAGATTTTAGATACATCGGTTGTCATTGACGGAAGAATCTTAGATATCGCTGACACTCACTTTATCGATGGCCCTCTCATTCTACCAAACTTTGTTTTGCGTGAAATTCAATTAATCAGTGATTCTTCGGACCCAATCAAACGGGCACGAGGTCGTCGCGGATTGGATATGCTAAACAAACTCCAAAGAAAAGGCACTATCGAAGTAAAAATTACTTATACAGATTATACCGATACTCGTGAAGTTGATGCTAAACTAATCAAGCTAGCTCGAGATACCGGAGCTAAACTTGTAACTAATGATTTTAATCTTAATAAAGTTGCTGAATTGCAAGGTGTTAAAGTTCTTAATCTCAATAATTTAGCAAATGCACTCAAGCCAGTTGTTCTTCCCGGAGAAGAGATTGCGATTCAAGTAATCAAAGAGGGAAAAGATGAGAACCAGGGAATTGGTTACCTCGAAGATGGAACTATGGTTGTTATTGAAAACGGTGGGCATCTAGTTGGAAAGGATGTTCGTGTGAATGTCACTTCCATAATCCAAACTGCCGCTGGCAAGATGATTTTTACAAAGGCTATAAAATGAAATATTGTAGAGACGCACGGCCGTGCGTCTCTACAAACAAAATTTATGAAATCTATATTCAAAGTTTTCATTTTTTCTTTTCTGGTTATTTTCAGTTTTCAGCGCATAATAGATAACGAATGCATTTGCGGAGGAATTGGAATTAGCGAGAATGATTGTGTCTTCTCTATTCATTCAGAAACTTCTGATTCGAAAGATCATACAGAGGAGCATGTTTGTATTAATTGTCCCTGTAATTATATATTAATTTCTTATTCAAATCTTTACTTAAATAAAATCTACACTCAAAAAACAATTTCTTATATCGTGTTACCTATTTTCACTGCGGTTAATTTCGATTATCTATTAAATCTCATCCGACCTCCTAGAATTCTTTTCGTTTAAATTTAAATTTAGCAGATTACCACCGATGAACACCGAGAGCACCGATATCTACGATAGTGCTCTAATATTTGTAATTTTTGTTCAAATCCATATCATATGTTATCGTTCTTTTATCGGGTCCATCAGTGCTTTAAAAAAGGAGGAGTTTATGAAATCATTTTATCTATTTTTAATTTTATTCACGTATGGAATTCATGCAATTGAAACGGACTCGCATGCAGAAAATTCCCATTGTGCGGGTAATACCAAATTGCTCACCATTGTCGAATGTGTATTAAATCATAGTCCCGAGTTTAAAAGGACACGCATTGAATTAACAGCTATCAAAGGAAAGAAAATAGCAGCCGCGTATTTATTTCCTTCCAACCCTAGTATTCAGGTAATGAATGCTTATCGCAGGCAAGCACAGTCGGAGGTAACAATATTTAACCCCAATGCTCAAACTGCAATTAACGGAGAATTTCAACTTTCGCAAGAGTTTTACATCTCCGGGCAAAGAGGGAAGCGAATGGAAGTGGCCGATTCCGAATATGCTTCCCAAATTAAAAAAGTAGCAACCATGGAACGCGATACTACGGCACAGGCTCTATCGGCGGCTATTTTTTATAAAAATTCTTTAGAGGAATTTAGAATCACTGAATTTCTTTATCAAAATTCCATTGATATGGCAAAAGTTGTTCAGGGTAGAGCAGAAAAAGGACTTGCAGCAGGAATTGATGCAGATATCGCTAATGCAGAAGTTTCAAAAACTTCTAGACTTCTTAATTCAGCGATACGGAAAAGAGATGGGGCTAAGGGCAATTTGACTGTCATGATGGGGGTTAATTATGATTTGTCTTTATCTATAATTGACTCAATTCCAGATATACAACTCAATACTAAAAATACGCAGGAGTTAATTTCAACTGCGCTCAAGCAGAGAACGGAAGTTGATGCAGGAGTCATAGATGTAAGGACAGCTCAAAAAAGAATTGAACTTTTAAAAAGAGAGTCTATTCCCAATTTAACAGTCTCTGCTTATTTACAAAGAGATGGTTTTAATGAAAATGTAATGGGGGCAAGAGCATCTATACCTCTAAGAGTATGGAGAGATAATAGTGGTGAGATAGTTGAATCAGAGGCTCGCAAAGAGCAAGCTATGACAAACCTAGAAGTAAATCAGCACACAATCAAATATGAAGTAATTCGTGCGGTTACTAACTTTAATTCTCTGAGAGAGGAAACTAAGAATTACCCTGAAGAGCTGATGAAGAAAGTAGATGAAGATTTGCTCTCGATTAAAAAAGCTTTAGGCACCGGACAAATGAATATTCGAGATGCGTTAGTCGCCCAAAACTCTCTAGTTTCTTTAAAACTATCTTACATCCAAAGTCAATCCGATTATGATCTAGCCAAAATCGAATTAATTCGTTCGGTTGGATTTCCCTTAATGCAATACGTAGTTAAATGAGGATATTATGAAATATTATAAATTATTATTAACACTAACAATTTTCGCAATTCTGTTTACTTCTTATACAATGTATAAATATTTTTCTAAGAAACAACCTGCTGTAAAAGTAACAGAAGAAACTCCAGCAGAAGACGGAGTAATAAAAATAGATTCAGAAGTTTCAAAAGATGTAAATTTACATTCCACTCAAGTCAGCACCGGAGAGTTTCAAGAAGCAATAAGTCTTATCGGAGAAGTAATGGCAGATCCGGATAGGGTTACTAAAATCAGTGCCCGTATACCTGGAAGAGTAACAGAGGTTCGATTTATCGAAGGAGTAAGAGTCAAAAAAGGGCAAGTGCTTATTATTCTCGAATCTCCCGAGGCAGCGAGATCTAAATCTAAATACTTGAGCACATTATCAAGAGTAAACGCTGTTGAAAGAAATGCAAAACGAATTAGAGAATTGGTTAATTTAAAATTAGCCGCAGAGCAAGAAGCAATCAACGCAGAGTCGGAATTAAAAGTGCAGGAATCAGAGCTTAGAGCGGATAAGGGTAATTTGCTTGCACTAGGTATTCCGGTGCCAGACACGACAAATGCAAATAGCGGGGGAGACAATTCAGGACGAATTGAAATTCTTTCTCCTTTAGATGGAATTATTCTTAGTAGAGAAATTGTAAAGGGCTCCCAGGTAGATGCAATAACTAGTTTAGCTACGATTGGAAATCTGGACTCGGTATGGTTCATGGTAAAGCTATTTGAAAAAGATTTAGGGAAAGTAGCAGAAGGAGATTTTGCGAGAGTAAAATTAAATCCTTATCCAAAAGAAGAATTCGAAGGCAGACTCATGTATATAGGAAACCAGATCGACTTGGGTTCAAGAACAGTGAGTGGAAGAATTGTTCTTAAAAATAAAAACAATATGGCAAAGATTGGACTCTTTGGAACTGCTGAGCTTTATACTTCCGACTACAACGTATTAGCCGTTCCAATCGATGCGATAGCTCCTATGCAGGGAAAAGATTATGTATTTGTTGAAGAAAAGCCAGGTGAATACAAAGCAAGAGAAGTAAAGCTTGGAAGAAGAAATTCAACTATTGTCGAAGTCTTATCCGGACTTACAGCAGGAGAATACATTGTGGATCAGGGTATTTTTACTTTAAAATCCAAATTTTTAAAATCTACTTTCGGAGAATAAAATGAAATTTCTAACATTAATTGTAGAATGGTCTCTCGAAAATAGAGTAATCGTTCTAGCGGCTACCGCGTTATTCTTCTTCTTTGGACTTGATTCTGCCCGTAAGCTGAAGATGGATGCTATTCCGGATGTAACGACTATCCAGGTTCAAGTAATTACTTCGGCTCCTGCGCTTTCTCCTTTAGAGATTGAGCAGTATGTGACGTTTCCTGTAGAGCGTTCAATGTCGGGTATACCTCATGTAGAAGAAGTCCGCTCTATTTCTAGATACGGTTTATCTGTGGTGACTATCGTATTTAAAGATAGCATGAATATATTTTTAGCAAGGCAACTCGTAGGAGAAAGACTTTCTGATGCTGTGAATAATATTCCCAAGGGATATGGAACACCCACTATGGGTCCTATTTCAACAGGGCTTGGTGAAATTTACCAGTTTACGCTGAGTAGCCGCAATCATAGCCTGATGGAATTAACAACCTATCTAAATTGGTATGTAAATCCAATCTTAAAAACAATTCCAGGTGTGGTTGAGGTAAATACGTTTGGCGGTCATGTGAAGCAATACCAGATTATCCTCAACATGGAAAGAATGCAATCTCTTGGTATTGTAATGACCGATGTAATCGAAGCTCTACAAAAAAACAATGCATCTATGGGTGGTGGATATATTGAGCATAACAAAGAGCATTTTGTAATTGTTGCAAGCGGTCTTGCCGGCTCATTAGATGATTTAGGGAAAGTCTTTATCGGAAAAACAAAAGAGGGAACACCGATTTCACTTTCTATGATAGCCGACTTAAAGTATGGCGCAAGACTTAGACTCGGCGCAACCACAAAAGATGGGGAAGGAGAAGTAGTGGGGGCAATCGCTCTTATGCTCATGAAAGAAAATTCGCTTCATGTAAGTGAGGCCGTTCATTTAAAACTAGAAGAGCTTAAGAAGACTTTGCCAGAAGGAATCATTGTCGAGACTTATTATGATCGTGCGGCAATGGTAAATACTACAATCAAAACTGTTCTTAAGAATTTGGCTGAAGGGGCGCTTTTTGTAATTGTAGTTTTATTTTTATTATTGGGAAGTGTGAGAGCGGGCCTTGTGATTGCTGTTACTATTCCACTTGGAATGTTATTTGCGATTGTAATAATGCGTATTCGAGATGTTCCCGGTAACTTGATGTCAATGGGTGCAATTGATTTTGGACTCATTGTTGACGGAGCGGTTATCATTGTGGAAAATGCTGTTAGGCGCTTGTCGATGGCTATCAAAGAGAAAGGCTCTCTTCTTACCACCGAAGAAAAAATTGAAACAATTAAACAGGCAACGATTGAAGTAAGAAAGGCAACAATATTTGGAGAAACGATAATCGCTATTGTATATCTTCCCGTCTTATCTTTATCAGGTGTGGAAGGAAAAATGTTCATACCGATGGCGGAAACTGTGCTGTATGCGCTATTCGGTGCATTTGTTTTATCGCTCACCGTCGTTCCTGTTCTTGCAACTTATATTTTAAAAGTAGAAGAGCCCGAAGAGCACGAAACCTGGCTCTTTCATAAGTTTAAAATTTACTATATTCCTATTTTAGAAAAATTTATGAATGCTAAAAATAAAGTCTTTACTGTAGCTATAGCGTCTATTGTTCTTAGCTTTGTTTTATTTGCAAACTTAGGAGCAGAATTTATGCCTGAATTAGATGAAGGCTCTATGCTTTTGGAAGTCGCGCGGCTACCTTCTGTTTCCCTCTCGGAGTCTATTGATACAGGAAGAAGAATTGAGCATGCACTAAAGGAAAAATTTCCCGAGTTATTGCATGCTGTATCTAGAACTGGCTCTCCTGATATTGCAACAGATCCAATGGGGATTGATAGAACTGATATCTATCTACAATTAAAACCAAAAGAGGAATGGCGATTTGAGAGAGAAAAACTAATGCAGGCTCTCGTTGAAAAAGTAGAAGAATCTGTTCCTGAAGTTGCCGTTTCTGTTTCTCAACCAATTAAAATGAGAACGAATGAGCTAATCGCCGGTATTCGCTCAGATATAGGAGTAAAAATTTTCGGAGAAGATATCAAGACTTTAAGAGAAATTGGAGAGAAGACTTCTAATGAACTTAGGAAAATTAATGGAGTGGTTGATTTAAAAATTGAGCAATTGGGTGGGCTTAATTATTTACGAATCAAACCTCGGCGGGAAAGTCTTGCTCGTTATGGGGTAAACATTCTAGACATCAATCAAGTCACTGAAATTCTCTCATCGGGATATATGGCAGGAAGTGTGTTTGAAGGAAATAAAAGATTCGATATTACCATTAAAACAAATCGAGATATTCACTTTAATCTAGAGGAAATTCGCTCTTTACCCGTAAAATCAAGCTCAGGAATTTCAATTCCTCTGGGAGATTTAGCCGATGTATATATAGAGAGTGGACCTGTTCAGATTAGTCATCAAAATCAATACAGAAGAATGATCGTAGAGTTTAACGTTAGAGGAAGAGATATGATGAGTGTAGTAAATGAAGCCAATGAATTATTGACTAAAAACATTCCTCTTCCTGTAGGCTACCGTTTTGAGTTTGGTGGAAAATATGAAAATTATATCTCTGCTAGAAATACGCTTCTAGTCGTTGTTCCACTTACACTCTGTCTAATTCTTTTTCTATTGTGGCTCGCCTTTGGTCAAGTGACACCTGCCCTAATGATATTTTTAAATGTTCCCTTTGCGATTACGGGTGGAGTTTTATTTTTATACTTACGTGGAATTCCATTTAGCATTTCTGCCGGTGTAGGATTTATCGCCTTATTCGGAGTAGCCGTTCTAAATGGACTTGTTTTAATTTCATTTACAAAAGAGCAAGAGCTAGAAGGTTTATCGCATACCGATGCAGTAGTCAGTGCTGCTCATATTCGCTTGCGTCCTGTTTTAATGACAGCTATTGTAGCGGCTACTGGTTTTATACCAATGGCTGTATCTACAAGTATGGGTGCTGAAGTGCAACGCCCATTAGCCACAGTAGTAATCGGTGGACTTATAACTGCAAGTATCCTCACTCTTCTTGTATTGCCGGTCGTATATGCAAGATACTATGAAATGAAAAAGGATAAAGACTGACAGTGTTACAAAGGACATTATTACTATTATTTGCTGCTATTTACCCTGCATTCTGGGCAATTTTTAAATTCACAAAAATGCCTATTGATGATCCGAAGCAGAGGGTAATAGTAAGTATCCTTTGCTTGATTGCCTTTAAAGTTTATAATTCGGATAACCCCAAAATTCGAAAAAATCAAAACCTATTAACCTATGCAGTGTATTATATGATTACCCTGCATAGTCTTTATCTTTCTTATTTGAATCATTTTTCTGTAGAGTTCCAGGTTCAAAATTTTATTCTGATTATTTTTGCTTCACTCGGATTCATTCGAAAGTATCATTTGTTTTATTATCTATTTTTTACTTTCTTTTGTTTTATACCAATCACAGTTTCTGGATTTATGAAGCTCGATATATATTATATCCTTTGTAATTTACTCATAGTATGTGTTGGGTCCTTTGTGATTCAGATTTTTCATATTCAGTTTTTGAAGCAGCTACTCGTGAATGATAAAACACTTCTTCGTTCCGTTGATAAAATAAAAGATGGAATTATCATTACCGATACAACGAGTCATGTTCTTTTTGTGAATGAAATGGCACAAAAGCTTTTAGATTTTAATTCTGAATTCTTAGTTGGTTCTAAAGTAAATCTACCTATTCCATCCGAGAATCGACTCACGGGGGATAGGACTGTTATCCACACAGTAGAAGATCGATTAGTAGAAATTAGAATGCTCAAAGTAGAGCGACTGGGAAGACCTGCTTTTTTTATTATTGTAAAAGATATTACTCTTGAAGAAAGAGCGCGGATTGAAACCGAAAGAAAAAGAGTCCTTCATCAAAGTCTTTTAATGAGCGCCAAAGAAGGATTAGCCGGTGTCGATAAGGATGGGAAGATTACTTTTTTGAATCCGCATGCACAGGAAGTTACAGGGTTTACAGAGGAGGAAGTTTTAGGGCGAACTTTCCATGAAACTTTTCATCATAGTTGGATGGACGGGATTCCACACGAGGAAGAGAATAGTCCAATTCGAGAAACATTAACCACCGGAGTAATCGTTCGAATCAATAACGAAATATTTTGGAAGAAAGAAGATAAATATTTTTATGTAGAGTATACCTGTTCTCCCATTAAAAAAGAAGAAGAAATAATCGGCGCAATTATTTTATTCAAAGATATTACAGATAAAAAGAAAAAAGAAGAATTAGAAAATAAAAATTACAACGAACTAGTTTTTCTTTCCGAATCAGCAATGCAATTTCTAGAGATTCGTTCGAAAGAAGAAATTTACGATTATATAGCTTCTTCTATATTTGAATTTGCACAACCACGGGCAATCATTGTAAACTCCTATAGTCAAGAAAGTTTACAATTCAAAGTAGAATCTGTTCGTGGTTTTAAGCAATTTATGAGTCCAATTATTAAACTCATTAACGGGGAAATCATTGGTGCAAAGTATCTTCTAGAAAAGGAAAGGTATTCTCCAGCGGCTACTCCAAATAAGCTGATACTATTACCCGATGGATTGTATGCAGTCAACTTTGCAAGCTTAAACCGAAAAGAGTGCATGACTATTGAAACAATGCTTAACGCCAAGAAAATTTATAATTTTATTCTCTACGAAGAAGAAAAGATTCTAGGCTCAGTTATCATACTTTATAGCGAAGAAAAATTTCCCTATGAGACAATGCTCGAAATCTTTTTGCACCAGGCGACGATTGCACTAAATAGATATTAATTTTGCTAGACAATCAATACCTTTCTGCAAAAAAGTAGAAGTATGAAAAAAATTCCATTTCTAGTTTTAATTTTACTTTTAAATTGTTATGCAAACGTTAAGCCAAATCCTATTGAAGGATGTAAACGTATCATGGGAATGCCGGGTCCCGAGGATATGGCGATTGATAGAGATACAGGATTTTTATATGTTTCGAGTCATGAGAGAAGAGGAGAGTTGGTCGATGGAAAATTATTTCAATTGAATCTAACTTCTACCAATGAGCCAGTTGCTAGTCTGATTAATACCAATTATCCCCCGAAATTTCATCCGCATGGAATGAGCCTTGTTAAGATAAATGGCAAGTCATTCTTGTATGTAATATCGCATTCAAATTTAGAAGATCCAACTCATACGATAGAAGTATTTAAAATCGAAAAAGAAAAACTTAGTCATATAGAAACTATTCAAAGTGAAACATTGATTAGCCCCAATGATTTACAGGTTATTCCGGATGGACGAATTTTTGTTTCGAATGACCGTGGGACAGGGGGAATGTTTCGAGCAACAATAGAAGCAGTCTTTGGGATTAAACGTTCCCAGATTAGTTATTTTGATGGAAAGAAGTGGAAACTCTTTGAAAATCCAGTTACTTTTGGAAATGGAATTCTTTATCGAAAGATAGGGGATAAAGAGTATCTATACCGAGCAGCAACAACGCCGGAGAAAATTTATAAATACGAAATGGTTCAAAATGGAAGTGAAACTTCCCTTAAAGAAATAAAGGTATTCGAGTTAAAAGAAGGGCCTGATAATTTAGAAGAAGATGAAGAGGGTAATATATATTTTGCGGCACATAAGTCCATGTTTCGTTTCTTAAATCATAAGGATGATCCCAATTATCCTTCTCCTTCTCAAGTATTTGTAATGGATAAAAATGAAACTATTAAAGAGATTTATGCAAATGATGGAAAGGAAATTCCTGCATCGAGCACCGGGCTGCGCTATAAAAATAAATTGTATATCAGCCAGGTATTTAATCCATTTATTCTTTCCTGTCCACTAAAATAATGCTGCCACTATATGATGAAACAAATCTAGCAGTAATGGCTGTTAGCTGCACAAGTGAAGAAAAAAAGTTTATTCTAAGTTGTTTCGAGCTAGAAAAAGTAAAAGTTATTCATTGGTCGCGAGAATTTTCTATACCCGGTCTAAAAAAAGGAGAAATACTTTTTGTAGAATCTTTCGATCGTCTCGCTTTAAGTGAATTTGTAAATTGGTCAATACAGGTTCAGGTTATCGGTCGTTTGTCTTACGAAGAAAAAAGAAGTGCGTCGATTTCTGGAATCACAAGCTATTGGAATTTAGACAAGTATTCAATCCAATCTATGTCGAGTGGATTCTTTAAAAGAACAGAAGAAATTTATCCAATGCAGGCATTGGTCTGGACAGATAATAAAAATTTTAATCATAAAATAAAATCAGTCCTTCGTTCTTTTTCAATTAATGAAATAACTACGAATAATACAGATTATGCGTTACAAGCTCTAAGGGAAAAATACTTCGACTTATTGATTCTGGATTGGGATACCACTGGAATTGAAGTGATTCGACTTCTAAGAGAATTTAGAAACATAAAGTCCACTTTAAATTATTTTCCAAGAGTGATCGGTATTAAAGACTTTTCAAAGATGAATATTTTTCAGGACCTTACCATGGGAATTAAAGATTTTTGTCCAATCCTATTTTCTCAGGCGGAAGTAATGGAATTACTCGTGGATTCATTGCCAATTGGTCGGGACGAATTAATTGGAAGCACGGTTTCCTTAGATAAACCTTTTTTGAAATTATACAAAGGAAAAAACGAGAACAGGATAATCTTTATTTACCCCGAAGATAAGGATTTTAGAAAAGAAAAATATATTCTTTCAGATGAAGAATTAAACTTACATATTTTTAAAAGACAATTTGAATGGCTTCGAGATTTAGTGATACATGAATAAATTCATAATAGAAGGTTTAGAAAGTTTAAATTTTAACACAGATAACATGGAAGGTAGTTTTTATACACAGAGCTGTTTTCCTATTTATCAATTATTCTTACCTAAAGAAAATAAAACAATCGCTGCCAAAGTTTTAGATAGAGAGGATATGGCTATTTCAGAAGTGGCTAATTTAAAGTATCTGCGTAAAAAAAAATGCCCTGTTCCAGAAGTCTATGGAATTTTTACAAAGGGCGGTCAATCTTCCCTATTTATGGAATTTATAAACGATAAAAAAAAGACAAATATAAAAGTTCTACTGTTCGAATCTTTACTCAAATTATACTCTAATAAGGGTGCAAAATGGGGATTTGGCAAAGACAATTTTATAGGACCTTTACCTCAAAGAAATTCTATTCACGATAAATTTGAATCTTTTTTTTGGTTGGATCGAATCGAACCTCAACTTAAACTTTCTCTTGATAAGAAAATACTGGATAGTGATATAGCAATGATGATTGAGTCTCTCGTATATAAAAAGACTAAAGAGTGGAATCTAAATTCAATTTCGCCGACTTTAATACATGGAGATTTATGGAGCGGTAATTTATTGTTTGCTGATAACGCATATTTTATAGATCCGAGCATTGCTTACTCTCATCCCGAGCAAGACTTGGCTATGCTAGAATTATTTGGCGGCTATTTTAGTTCAAAGGAAACAGAAGATCTGCTAAAAAAATTGGGATGCTCACCTGATTTTAATGAGCGAATTCCTTTCTGGCAAATATATCCACTTTTAGTCCATGTAAATCTTTTTGGCGGAACATATGTAAATCAACTTCACCAGGCTGTTGAATTCTACGATTAGCTACGAAAAGTTATTTCCTGAAAATAAGTTCCGTTTAATTTGTTGTAATTAGTAAGAAAACTATAAAAAGGATAATATAATTATGCCGCATATTAAAAATCAATTTCAAATATTTATAAGTTTGTTTATTTTTACATTGAGCACATTAGGCGCTCAGGAAAATAATTCAGCTGCGAAGATTACAACAATAGTTGGAAAGGTATCAGTAAAGACAACAGATTCTAAAGGTGGATGGAAGCCACTTAAAGTTAATGATTTAGTCAACAATGGAGACACCTTAATGGCTGGAAATGGATCTATGGCAACGATTAGTTACAAAGATTCTGAATTTAAATTGACTCAAAATTCTACCATTGTGGTTAATAGTCTTTATTCGAAAGATTCGGAAGGCCGTATAGAAGTGAAACAAGGATTAGCCTGGTTTAAGTTAGTAAATCTAGGCAACCAAAAATTTAATTCTGTTACTATAACTTCAAGTGCGGGTGTGCGCGGGACTGCCTTTGCAACAGTTTACGAATCGAAGGCAAATGCTGATTTGACGTGTGTTTGCGAAGGCAAAGTGGAAGTAACCTCACTCGCTTCTGGAGGAAAACAAAGTATCGTTGTCAAGGGGAATGGAGTCAGTGTAAAAGCAAATGACATAAGTATTTCGCCGATATCCTACAAAGGGGAAATGGCTAAAGGAGAATCCTTTCCAGGGTTTGAAAAAAAAATAAAAGCCTATCCGATTTTGAAAAATTGTTTAGCCTGCCATACTCCAAACGGTTGGAAAGCCGAGGGATTTACTAGGGATGAAAAATACGGAAAATAAAAATATTATTTTCATAAGAATATATAGTTTGGTAAATTGGAAAAACTTAACAAATAAATAGAAAGGAATAATGTATGAAGTTAATCAGTATTTTAATGTTAGCGGGAAGCTTAATTGGAATTTCGGCGCAGGAAAGGGAATCTGCTGTAGTAAGTTTTTTAGTTGGCAAGGTCAATATCAAAAGCACAGCGGATAATAAGTGGAAACCTTTAAAAAAGGAAGATGCTGTGAATAGTGGAGATAGCATCATGACTGGAAATGGTTCAGTTGCAACGATTACCTACAAAGGTTCTGAATTTAAAATATCTGCGAACTCTACGATTGTGGTTAATAGTCTTTATTCGAAAGACAAAGACGGAAGTGTTGAAGTCAAAAACGGTGGAGCATGGTTTAATATCAAAGACCTTGGTCCAAAAAAATTTACTGCATCAACTCCGACTTCTACTGCTGGCGTTCGTGGAACAGCCTTTGGCGCTTTGTATGATGACAAAACAAAAGTTGCAATGCATTGTGTTTGCGAAGGCAAAGTAGAAGTAGCCTCAAATGAAGCCGGGGCAAAACCAAAGATGGTAGAGAAAGGCAATGGAAGTAGTTTTAAAGCCGGCAGTGCAGATATCGAAATGAGCATATACAAAAATTTAATTGTAAAAAAAGAAGCAATGCCTGATTTTGAATCCAAAGTTAAGGATGCTCCAATGCTCAAGAATTGTTTATCCTGTCATACTCCAAAAGGATGGACTGCACCTGGAATCATCAAAGATGAAAAATATGGAAAATAAGGAACTTCAATGAAAAAATTATACACAGCAGTAATGACAGCAAGTGGTGGAAGATCAGGAATTGTTAAATCTCCTGACGGTAAATATGAATATGCCCTTTCAATGCCAAAAGAGTTAAGAGGGGATGGCGGAGACGGGGTTAATCCTGAGTTGCTCTTTGCAGCGGGTTATTCAGCTTGTTTTCATAGTGCGATGAAAGTTGTAGCTACAAGAAGAAAAGTTGAAATAGAAGGTTCCTCTGTTACTGCTTCTGTGGATATAGGAATGATTAGTGGGGGAGGATTTGGATTAGCCGTCACTTTAAATGTTCGTATTCCCGGCATGGAAAAAGCAGTAGCAGAAGAACTCGTTGCTTCGGCACATCTAGTTTGTCCTTATTCCAATGCTACACGCAACAACATCGAAGTTACACTTGTAGTCGAATCGTAATTAGCCTCAAGAGTGTTAAGTTAAGGAAAATAAAAGGTAGGATAGGCATCCTTGCCTGTCTAGTGAACAGGCAGGGATGCCTATTCTACCATTCATTGCATTGCAATTAGTTCTTATCTTGACAACATTACCCTTCGCAAGTTCGAGGTGACAGTAGTTCACAAACTCGCTATCTTTTTAAGACAATCGACACATAGACAATCTGTAAAATTTTCTGCTATATAATTTCTTTGTGTGGATGTAAGTGAGACTGTTGCGCATTGACAATTTTCTATAGCAGTAACTTTGCATTCAAATGGTTTTTTACATGATGGACAAATTTTCGATTTTGATTGAGTTGTAGTTTCCGTATTCATAATTAGATAGTTTTGAGCATAAGATTGCAAGTCAAACAAAAGGGTATTATGCGAAGTAAAAAGGAAAGCAGAATGATTATCGTTTTTGATATGGATAAGGTGATACGCAAATATATCCGCAAGGTCGCTAAGGAGTTGAAAATTGTAATTTATCTTTGAGTTTATTCTGATTTTCAATTTACCTAATTGTTCCAAAAATATCTTTGCGTCTTCGCGTGAACCCCCATTTTCTTCTTAACTTGACAGCATTGAACATTGCTTGGCGGATTGATTTGACAAAGAGCAAATGGGTGACTGAAGTAAAATAATTGTTCTTACAATCTCATCTAGCACTGTGGATGAAAATGTCTTTTCGAATTCAACTTAGCCTGTCAAGTCTATGTCTCTGTGGCATCTTATTTTACGCAGTATCACCATTATCCGCACAAGAAACAAAAAAATCAAATACAGTAGAGGTCATTGGAAAATCAACAGAAAGCGAGGCGGGCAAAACAAAATCTGTAAAAACGGATCCAACTGGATTTACAGAAGTAATTGATGCAGAAAAATTTAGAGGGAAATACACCTCGTTAACCGACGTGTTGGAAAGGGAAGCAGGTGTGCGCGTTAGACGCTTTGGAGGCTTAGGCTCCTATTCCACGCTTTCAATTAGAGGTTCCAATGCAAATCAAGTAAGAATCTATGTAGATGGAGTTCCACTGAATAACGCACAGGGAGGAGAAGTAAACCTTTCCGATTTGTCTTTTGACAACTTAGAAAAAATCGAAATCTATAAATCAGGCTCATCACCAGGGTTCAGTGGATCAGCGATAGGCGGCACAGTGAACCTCGTGACAAGTAAAAGCTCCCGCAAACCATCCACTCGATTTATAGTATCAGGCGGAAGCCTAAACACAATCAAGATGAGTGCAAGTCATAACGCAACTGTGAATAATGTGCGTTATACTCTATTTGCACAGCAGGAAAAGTCAGATCAAAATTTTACCTTTCGAAATAACAATGGCACTTACTTTAACCAGCTAGATGATTTTGATGACAAAAGAAGAAACGCACAGTTCAATCGATATAATTTTACCGGAAATGTTTCCTTTGATATTAGACAAACAACGGTTACTGTCTTAAATGATTTTAATTATCGCCAAAATGGAATTCCCGGACCTGGAAGTAATCAAACAAAAAAAGTAGAGCGTGAATACCTACGAAATACTAGCTCGCTTGGAACAAGCACGAAGTCTTTTCTATTTACAAATCTAAACTTGGATACAAGACTTTTTTATACCGGTGCTAGAGATCATTTATTTGATCCACTTTCAGAGTTTTCTAGCGGCACTCCAAATTCAAAAGCTGATATTCAACAATACGGATTACATTTATTACCCTCTCTTTATTTGCTGGGCTCCAACCAGATTTTGAGATTCATGCTTGCCTTAGAGCGAGAGACATTTAAACGAGATAGGAGAAATAAATTTGATCAAGTCATAGACTTTTCTACTCGCAAATTTAGACATCATACTACCTGGCAGATCCAAGATGAGATTCGTCTATTCGATAAGCGTTTGACTTTAACCCCTACCATTCAGCAGGAACTTTACATTGATCGCTTTAACTCGCAGGATAATCTTTTTCAAAATACACAAAATGATCCGAATAAAAAAACAACCCAGTATACAAATTACAGAATGGGGTTACTTGGTGTAATCTACAAGAATACAGAAAATACATTTAGCTTTAAATCAAACATCGCCCGCGAAAGAAGAATTCCTGACTTCTTAGAATTGTTTGGAGAAAGAGGCTCTGTGATAGGAAATCTTTCTTTGAAACCGGAGCGAAGTGTGAATATGGATGCTGGATTTGTTTACGATACACAAAGACAAAATGTAAAGTTTACAGGCTCGATTGCTTATTTTCAAAAAAATATTACAGATATGATTTTGTTTGTTCCTAACTCGCAATTCACTTTACGACCGGAAAACATTGACTCAGCAAGCATTAAAGGAATTGAGTTTACTCAGAATTTAACTCTATTTGAACGATGGAAATTGGAATCCAATTATACTTATCAAAAAGCTATCAATACTTCTGACACAACTTACTTAAAAGGAAAGTATCTTCCTCTTCGTCCTGTCAATGAGTGGCATGGTAGCATTAGCCGCCGCTTTGATAACTTTGAATTGGGGTTAGAAAATATCTTTATCGGTGCAGTATTCAAAGATCGCGCCAACGAATACCAAAACTATCAACCCGCACGCTGGCTTCATAACATTTTCTTTACCTATTACATTAAACGATCTACAGAAGAGGATAATCGAGAGTTTCTACTTACTCTCGAAGTCAAAAACATCACCGACAAACGAGCAGAGGATATAGTAGGTTATCCTCTCCCTGGTAGAATTTGGTATGGGACTGTTAGTGGTAGGTTTTAAATATTAGCTAAACAGTATAAAGCTCATTCACCGGCTTACCAATATTAGCCCGTTTGCCATAAAGAAATTTTATATGATGATCAAAATGCCAGTTCGCTTTTTCGATAATAGTTTGCAATGTAAGAGAGCCAGCCTGGGAGTGTATTCCTGTTCTCTGTAAGTCCTGCTCTGAGATAGAGTCTAGGATTTGCGCGATATATTCTCTATTAGCCGAAAAAAGTCTGACTGAGGCAGGAACATTTTCTGGTTTGTAGGCAAGGTTCTCTTTCCATTTGTTTTCATCGAATGCCATAAGAGTAGGATTTTCTTCGGCGATTACGCGCTTAATTCTATCGCTAAATACTAAGTCGCAATCTACAATATGTAGGATAACCTCTGTTAGACTCCAACGTCCGGGTCCCGGTGTTGCAAGCAAATCTTCTCTTTTTAAGTTTGAGGTAGCATAGCTAAGTATATGAGTCGCCTTTTCGTAGGCATGTGTTAATTCTTCTTTCATTATTTCCTTCCTGTTAATTTTTCTGATGTATATGATTTTGATTTTTGTTTAATATTTTCCAAGTCTTCTTTTGAAATTCCTGCGTTAGCCGCATGCTCATATTCGCGAACTAAGGTTGTATCAAAAATTCCAGGATCATCACTTCCAATAGTTACTCTCAGATTATTTTTTATAAACCTTTTAATTGGATGTTCTTTCATTGATGGTAGCATACCTATATACAAATTCGAAGTAGGGCAGCATTCAATAACAGATTTGGTTTCCTCTCGCACTAAGTAAATCACAAAATCCTGAAAAGCATTTAGTTCATCTATATATTGTTTATTGATTTCAAAAGAAATCTTGGAGTCAAGGTTTTTGTTTTGTAAAAGTTCTTTCTCTTGTATTAATTTTGAATAGTCTTGCGTTTTCCCAAAGGATTTTAATTTTTCGTAATGTAAAATTTCAAAGTTAATCTGGTCGAGTCTTTCGCCTATTGTTTCTGAAATTGTTTTATCTGCAAAACTTTCTGGATTATTTCCAAGAGCTAAACAGTGTCCTAGCCTGTGAGCGCCATAGAGAGCTGATTCTCCCACCCATCTTGCTGCCGACTTAGGAGTTTTATCCGCAAAACTTTCTCCCACATGATAGAGAATAGATAAGGCAGAATGCGGATTATTTATATTATCCCGAACAATACTTGTAAAAAAAGATTTTTTTTCCTTTGGGGGAAAGCCTTCTTCTATATAACAAAAATCAATACCGACTAAATATTTTCTAACTAAATCGTTTTCATTCATTAATTCTTTGAGCCATTTGTATTGCTCCTCATAATTTCCATCTCGATGTAAAGATACAACAAGTTTTGCCTGCATTGAATTGTTTACGGATTGTTCGCCTAACAGTAATCCTTCGCAAGCGGCTATCGTTTTCGAGTAGTAAACATCCTTTGTTGCGTATGGGGCATACATAATGCGATATTCCGCAAAGGTTACTCCCTTGTTTGCGTGTTTGATTACTATGTCTTTGCTCACATATTTAATTTCTTCTTCATCGAATTTGCATAAAGCTATGATTAAATTAAACTTGGCTTGGAATTCTAGAAAAGGAGCCGGTTTATTGAAGAGGTAAATATCTTTAAACCGCTCTATGTCTCTATAATCCGTAAAAAAACTTTCCGTGTTCAATTCTACTTTGTGAAATTTTTGATATAGGTCGGTAAATAAATTCCACCTCGGCTTGGGATTGTTGATTCCAATTTCAAAAAGTTTCTCCGCGGTAATAGAACCATAAAGATGATTGTGTAAATCTAGAAAACTCATAGATTCAATGATGTATGATTATTGAAAAGAATTGTAAAGTAATATTTTAATTTATTCACAAAGGGACTCCTTATTTTAAGTATGACAGGAGAGGCTAATAATGAATATTAAAAATATAATTTTTTTATGTATAGTTTTGCTTAATAGTTTTCTTTTAAACTGTCAGAGTAAAAATTCTGACAATGAAGAAAAGCAGCGGGTAATTGCGGGTGTTCTCATCAACAATGTAACGGGTGGAACAAGCAGTAGTAGTTCATCGTCATCTACTGTAGTATGTTCTAATTCCGCACCAACTTTTTCTACATTGGCAACGGCAGGGGTTACTTCTAATTGTGCGAGGTCAGGATGTCACGTTGGCTCAAGTCCACAGAGCGGATTGGATATGACAAGCTATAATTCTGTGATTAGTAAAGTTACTCCAAGAAATGGAAGTGGAAGTTTGCTTTATCAGAAAGTAAACGGGGGAAGCATGCAACAATACACTACATCCCAGATTACAACTGCTATATTCTGTTGGATTCAGGGAGGAGCATTACCATGAAAAGGATAATACTCGTAATCCTCTTACTTCTTTTTTTTACTCAATTAAGTGCAACAGAAATAAAAGAAAATCACCTAACTGTTAAATCCGGAAAAATTATTTTTTTAAGTGAAGCACCTCAGGAAACAATTAAAGGAATTGGAAAACAAATTACGGGTGATATTTTATTCAAAGAGAAAAAAGTGAATATCACCATTGATTTAACTGATTGGAAAACAAATAACAAACTCCAAACTTCGCACCTGCACGAAAACTATCTGGAGACAGAAAAATTTCCGAAGGCAACCTTTGAAGGAGTAATTCAATCTTACGATACCAAAACCGGAGAAGTGGTTGCATTGGGAAGTCTTGATTTGCATGGAGTTATCAAAAAAGATTTTAGCATCAAAGGAAAAGTATCCGCTACCGATAGTGGATACTCATTAGTATGCGATTTTACAGTAAACTTAAAAGATTTTTCGATTCCAGTTCCAAAACTTTTAATATTAAAAGTAAGTGAAACAGTAAAATTAGAAGCCAAGCTAGACTTAATTTCAGCAAAATAATGGCGATTCGAAATCCCGCTTTTTAGTCCTAACAGGGATTCGACCGCGCTCTCACCTCCGGTCAAGAAATTGAAAAGACAATTTCTTGACCACGGTTCGATCGCTATCGCAGGCTAGAAAGATTAAAAACAAAATTATACAAGGAAAAATAGAAACAATGAATATAAATAAATTTATAATAAAAGGATTATTAATATTATCCGCAACTTCTTTATTCTCGGATACAGTAACCAAGTCTACCTTTATGGGCTCTAGTCTAATAAATATGCCGAGCACGGAAGATGTTGGCAAGGACAATTTAGATTTTAGAATTAATCATAGGTTTGGAAATGGTAAATCTACTTCGGCCACTTTTGCCGGTATGGATGGAGGGGCTAATACTCAATTGTCACTTGACTACGGATTTACTGAAAAGTGGAGTGCTGGGATTGCTAGAACTTCTGCTTTTCAAACTTACGAAGCCAAAACAAAATACCGTGTTTTAACACAGGGTGATTCTATGCCATTTACTTTAAGCTTTTTTGGAGTAGTAGGTCAAGAGACTTCAAAGCAAGCAATTAAATATGATACTTACATTAATCCTCCGTCAGTAGGGAATTATATTAATTTGCCGTCACCTGCTGTCTCACAAATCGATACTTATATTCGTCAGGAGGGAAATGAATATGAATTAAATGATGCGGATAAGAGAAGTTTCCTCACATCAGTTCTTATTTCACGTCGATTTACAGATAGAATTTCTTTACAGTTGTCTCCCATGTTTGTTCACAGAAATTTTATAAAAAGTCAACTTGGGAATGATAGAACTGGAATTGATGTAGGTGGTAGAATTAAATTATTTAAAAGAGTCGATCTCACTTTTGAAGCAATATTTACTCCGAAAAGAGACTACCAGGGAGCGAGTTATTACACAGAGGATCGATATACCAAATATCCTGGTTTAAATACGTTAACCGGCACAGAAATCAATCAACAATACAATAATCCACAGGGTCTTCAATATGCAGCTATTCGAAATATAATTTTAGATAAACCCGTTTCTTACTACTATGTTCCATTTAGCCTGGGTGTGGATATTGAGACAGGAGGACATGTATTTCAATTGTTTGTTACAAATATGAGAGCGTTGGCGCATACTCAGTTACTCCGCGGTGCTGACTATGATTACAAGAAAGGTGAATTTACTATTGGTTTTAACATTCATAGATATTTTTCTTTTGCTAAGGATGTAGAGGCGGAATAATATATTTATTAGATAGTCATATTTTTCCAATAGATTTGGGGCTAGATCCATTCCAGGAGTATGTATAGGAATTGCCGTCAGGGAGAGTAGCGTCTAATACATAGTTTGTGTTTGTGGTTCTAGCATCAATTTCACAGTTTACTACAATTTCATCTCCTTCTTGTAATAGAAGGGGTGTATCTAGAAATTTTATGTAGACCACATTCCAGCTAGTTTTTTGAGCTAGAGAGTTAATAATATTATCCTCATCAACAAATAATTCAAGATATAACACAAATCCATCAAATAAAATGTCTTTATTCTGATTCTTATCTTTAATACTGAATGTGAATTGATTTTTCTGGATTAAATCAAAATTGGAATGAAAATCAACGCTTTCGAATATGCATGGATTTGAAATACATTTATCAATTGGAAAATTAAACACATCATAAATCCCTTTTCTTTTTATTTCAGTATTAAAGAAGTTTTTGTGCCCGATAAAAATGTTAGATAAAATGGACTCAATGAGTGTAATTTTTCGTAAGGGGCTAACCGGAATTATGTGTGTAGTAAAAGACCCTGGAATAATTGTAGCATTTTCATCGAGAAGTCTCTTTTTGGCATCTTGAATGACTGGAAGTGAGCCTTCATCCGATCCTACCGAGCCTATGATTTCATGAATGAGTAAGTCATACTTTGCGTTATCCTCAGGAACCTTTAGATTTGTAGAATAACAATTTATTAAGATAAGCTTGGAATAAAACTTCGGATTTAATTTAGTAAGCGCAGCCTTATAAGTCTCAGGACTTGCTTCTACTCCGGTCACAGATTTAGCGTTAGCCGCAATAGCCAATTCAGACATTACTGCAAAAGGTCCTATTCCAATATTTAATACATTCTTCCCTGCTGCTATTTTCTGCATTGCTCTATTGTAAGCGTTTATTCGATATGTATCGGAAATTAGAATATGATGAAAGGAGGTTGAATACGTTTCAGTTAGGATCTCAGCATTATTGTAGTTCTCTCGCTTTGCTAAAATTAGAAAGCCTTTTTTTTGAAACCAGGAAAATAAAGTTCCAATCAAAAAGGCTAGTGAAAACTTACTATATTTAAGTAGCATAAAGCTAGATTGAGTTTTTTTATTTACTTCTTATCTTGTTTACTCTTATCTAGAATTTTCTCCATTTCTTCGTCGCTTACCGGAACTTTTACAATATCATTTCCTTCTTTTTTTACCTGCTCTAAATCGACAACCGCACCGGATAAGAGTGATTTGGCTTTACCGGAAGTATCCTTAACAGCGTATACTACCCATTTGCCTCCTTCAAGCGATAATACTAAATAAGAGAAATCACTCACTGCTAATATTGTGTGAGCGGATAGTTGCGAAACCATTTCGTAGTTCATGACAACTCCACTTTGAAGAGTAATTCCAATTGGTATTCCAACTGCTTTTCCGATTCTATAAACTCCATTTCCTACTGCAACCCCAAGCGAAGCAGTTGTTCCTGTCACAGCAACGGAACCAGCAGCAGCCTTTGAACTTCCATAGGTAACCACCTGAGCAGTTCCAGATGCAGTTGAAACGGTAGTTCCTACAGCAGTTCCGGCAACAGCCACTCCACCGCCTAGAATTGTTTGACCAGCCGTAACTCCAGCAAGACTTAAGTTGGCAAGAATATAAGTGCCTGCTCCTTCTGTGACGACTCCGACTCCTTTTACTGTTTTTGCGCTTGCGTATAATCCAGTGTTAGCCGTTGCGCGTGTTGATGCATCGGCTGCATTGTAGGATTCCTGGGCTAAAAATTTACCGCTTCCAATAAGTCCGGCTAATGCTAATTTGGCGGTAGGAGCTACTAAGTAAATAACTCCTTTTGTTCCTACAGTCACGACTTCTACCATGACTTGCCCTACACTATAGCCGGATACACTTACAAACATCACGGGATAGATAACTGCGTTTACTGCTACGTAGCCCACAGAGATGACTCCTAGTTTAGTAAGTGGTTTAAATATTGCATCGTAGAAGATACCTTTTGTTACCCGCGCAAAAGATTTAAGAATTGCAAAAGAAAGCCCTGCCCCATCTACAACGTTTGCATAGTCTTTGCCAGATGCGCTAAATTCCTTTGCGGTATCGCTTCCCCATTCGAAGAAGACTTCTTTTAATTCTTTCGTTAAAGCCTCATTACCCTCTGAAATGAATTTATTGATTCCGCTAAATCCTTTTGAAAAAGTGCTTGTTGAAATTTCCGCATCATCTACTGTCTTGGCAAGATAGTCATTTAGATTTGTGTATCCGATTACAAAAGAATTTACTCCATCCCGAAATTCTTTTTTGTATTCTTTTGCTCGCTCTGAAAATTCGGGATTATTCGCATTTGGAAAATCATTCTCTGTTAATTCATCTGCCCATTTATTCATACTAGCCCGCAGTTCTTGTGAACTTTTCACCACACTTGCATGAGTGTCCATTCCATTTCGAAAAGAACTTCCGATAATTCCATACGAGCTTGCAAGCGAAATGGCAATGATATAAACTCCACCTTTAGTTCCAGAATCGTAAATGTATTTATTAATTTCTTCGCCTTTGTCTGAAACGCTTCCAGCAGTCTTAAGAGAAATATCAGTTCCTTCTTTCAAAATATAAACAGACTCGGCTGCTTTTTTTACATTTTCTGAAAATGCTTCTTTTGCTAAGCCAACCCTTTTTCCATAAATAAAAATTTCTGCTTCCGCAAAAGGAGGAATTAGTTTTATCGATGTTCCTTTTACATCAAAAGCACCGTTGTTATAAAGAGATTTGTGTCCTTCTTTGACTAGCTTTCTGGAATTTTTAATTGGATCGTCTGGATCGGATGCTGATGCGCAACCTAACAGTAATATGGCGATAACTAAGTTTGTGAGTAATTTCATTTATCCCCTCCTTCTTTTTGTTTTTTCATTTCCTCTTCTCTATTTTGAATTTCCTTTTCTAAAACTTTTTTTACAATCGTTTGATCGTCAGTAAGAATTTCTACTTTTCCTTGCTTGCGGGCTTCTTCTAAATCTACAACTGAACCCACAGGCAAGCTATCAAATCCTTTATAATTTCCCTTAACGCTTGCAATCACAAGTCTAGGTCCATCCCAGGCTAGAAAAATAGTAGCATCAGGAACGGTTAATAGCAAATGAGTTGGAATTACGGTTAATGCAGCGTAGCTCAATACAACGCCCGATTTTAGCGCATAATATACACTTTGCGTAGAGCCTTTCGAAAAATCGTAAATCATTCCAGTCGCAGTTGCCCCAGTCTCGTAAGCGGCACCTGCGACAGCACCAGTTGCTCTAGTCGATTCTACTCCTGTAAATGTCGCTACCTGGTTAAAGGCGCCTACCGCCGTTCCGCCGACTATTGTAGGAGCTGTTGCTGTTGCCGATAAGACGCCCATGGAGCTTAAAAAACCTGCTTCCAGAGTGGGGCTAACAACTCTATACCCAAGCTTGGTAGGATAATAGATAACAAGTCCCGTTGTGACAATAGTCTGGTTTAAGAAAGTGGCAACATAGGCAACAGGAACAGCGACTCCATTGATTGCAATTATTTTACCCGAGTCAACAACGGTCGTGCTGACGGGAGCGAAGGCAAGTTCTTTCATGGCGACTGTATAACCCTGAAAAATATCCCATAAAGCAACTAACGTATTTGATTTAGTTCCAGATTCTTCATATTCTTTAGAGTATGCGAGGACTGCACGCTTATAAGCTCCCGACCATGCTTTAGAAATAGTCTCTCCATTTTTTACAGATACATCTTTAAACAATTCTGAGATCGAAGAATAATTTTGCATTCTATCTTTATTGAATTCTTTTATGGTAGAAAAAATTTCTTCTCTATCTTTTTTTTCAATGTCGCCTAATGAGATGTAGCCAATGACAAAAGAATTTCCAGATTCTTTAAACAATTCCCCTGATTGCTCCAATTCCCATTTAGCAAGATCAAATGTTCCATCATAAATGTCTTTACTGAATTGGTAAAGAGCCTTTTCTTCATTTTTTCCAAGGCTTCGAATCATTTTCATTGTGTCACCCAGATTGCCTGGATATTTCTCTGCTCTCTCTTTCATGGATACAAATACCATTGCCTTTGCAGTTCGAAAGGACATTGCTCCATTTTCAATTACCGTCTTGGTAGATTTTTTAGAGGAGGGAATGATATACCAACCCTTCTCGTGGATATTTTTTCTCTCTCCAAGAGCGTTAGCCGTAAGAGGTGCAATCTTTTGGAAATTTTGTGGTTTGACATTATCCCCAACAACATCTTCTCCAATTACTTTCTTTTGCACATCACTTGCACAATGTAGCAGAAAAAGTAAAATTAGATTTATTCTAAGAAATTTTTGCGTGTTCATTTATTTTTACATCCTCGCGGGTTAGGAAACATTAGTTCGATAGTAGAAATTTGTATTCTGGTGTCATCCCAGAAATTTTATTTGCTATTGCCAGATGTCATTAAATTAAGGGTAACATTTCAAAGATTGCCACCGATTACACCGATGGACACCGATAAACGATTAGCGGTTATTAACTCAAAGTATTCGCGCTAGTTTTAATTAGATAAGCTAGCGGCTAATACAAAATATACAGTCAAGAATGCAGCGTATATTAAGACCTTCCTTTGGATAGTATAAGCCTTTCTCGTTTTCATTGCCAACATAGAAAGTCTGCGGCAAATCGCCAGAGTCAGTAGATGTAATTTCAGAAGAAAAATAAGAAAGTCCATCCTTCTTCCAAGATTGAGTTACATTTGCTTGATATGCCGATCGTAATTCTGCCACAGTTGGAAGTCTTGCAATGCCAGCACATTTTGCATTAGCCTCAGCAATTTTATAGTAAGGCATTAAGCCTTTGTATTCGCTCCAGCTAGAACTGAGCTTTGGGTCTATTTTTTTACAAACCCACACGAAAGCCAAAATTAGACTAATCGTTATTATTCGTTTCATTTCTTTAAATTCTATTACCCATTATCCGCGTAAAGAATTAATTTCTTCTCATAAGCATTTCGAAGAGAGTCTATTCGGATTCTGTAGTTCTTGAGATTCCCGATATCGCTTGGCGGTAGCGTGAACGAAGTGAAAGGGTGGAATTTCGGGAATGACATTACTTATTTAAAAAATTATTTTCTCAATTCCTGTTGTTTGTCCGTCGGGGATTTTTTCAAATACGTTCGTGGGTTTCTTTAAAATTGCGTCGCGCCCAAACCGAAAGGACTGGGCTTCGACTATGGCGCGGTAGGATTTATTTAAGAGAATGCTTCTTTCCTTGGATGGATTGATTAATATAGTCACGTCTGATTTTAGTTTTGTAAATGCTTCTTCGTTAGGAGTTCCGTCTTTTGAAAAAAAGATTTTTTTTATTTCTTCATTCTCTCTAAATTCATCTCCTGCTCCGTTGTTTTGTAAATAAAAAGAATACTCGTTTTGTTCACCGAAGTTTATGAATTTTACTGTTCTATCGGCTACTCTCGATAAGCCTTTACTTGACCAATGTCCCCATCCAAAATCTGGCTTTGATTTATCACTTCCTTCCATTTTACGTTTAAAGGAAAATGTTGTATCGGCTAATACTCCTAAGCTGCTATGACAACCCATACAGAATAAAGTCTCTTCGTTTGTTTGTGGTCTTAGATTTCCTTTTTTGTCTTCAATATAGCCTTGGTAAACCCAGCCTGATTTATTATCAAATCCATGCTCAAAATCCCCATGAAAACCTTCTGCCGTCTTCTCAATTTGAAATTTTCTTTCCTTATTTTCTCTAGTTACTTTGTCTTTTAGTTCCGAATAATTATACCAATCTTTTTTTCTTGCATACCTGAGTTCTTTCATTCTGTTTGAAAGTTTAACGCTATTAGCCTCTTTATTCCAATCTAAATAGCGAACGGAATGCAAAAATTCTGTTCCTACAGGAAAAAGTCCCCCTGCGGATAATAGCTCTTTATTTTTCTGATACTCTTCTGCCATTCCCGCATAACGCATAGGTAGAGTAGGCCAGGTATACTTTACTTGATTTGTCTTTTCCAGTTTACCATTTTGATCTAAGTCAATTCCTGAAATATTTTCATCTAAAGTTTCTGTTTGGATTGTCTTTTGCTTTAAAAATGCTTCTACAATAGCAAGATTTGTTTTATATATTTCTAAATTAAACTTTCGGTTTTTATCAGCCCGAAACGGAAAAGGCAGGCGTATTAATACATCGTCCGTAGAGCCATTGGTAGCCCAGAAAGTTCCAAGAAAAGGATAATAACGATAAGCCCTCCAGCCGGAATACTCACCTGTCTTTGGATTTTTATCAAATCCATCTTCATCAAAATGAAAGTAGCAATCAGGAATATAGCCACCCCAATTAGTTGGAAGATTTTTACTCAGAAGAATTTCGCCTTTCCCGTTTAAATAATTATTTTCCTGGATATAAGATTCAATTTCTTTATCAGAGTAGTCTTGTGATTTATTTCTGTTAAATAAATTTTTCCAGGGATTTACTTTTCCTGATTTTGGAAATTCATAATGAGTTTGTAGGTATGAGTCGTCCAGGAAATTTGGCTTTTCCCCTTTTGTATGACAGGAATAACAAGGATTATGCGCTTTATTATTCTGGTCTACCGTTTTTGTGTAGCACATAGGCGGTATATAGGCAGTGGGATTTGTATTCTTAGAATAATCTATATTATTCTCGACTTCTATTTTATTTATATACTCTTTTAATTCTTTTCCTACCCCTTGACTGGAGGTCGGCTTATATAGGTAGGTTTCATATTTTGGTAGCGGGTCTGGCTTGCAAAACTGGAAAAAGAGTATGACAATAAAGAATTGGAACATTTAAAAAGTTTTGGAGTATCCAATGCTAAACCAGAAAAGATTTTGTTGAATCTTCTGCAGTGTCATTTTTTCTTTTAAATACATATTAATAGGATCGTTTGGTTTATTATAAACCTGGTCAATCAGATCAAATGCATATTGTGTTTCCGTTCTATTTACTCTAGATGGGTCAACAATCATTCCATCGTTAGTGGAACGGTTAGTTCTTCCGCCTGTCGCACCAAAATAATAGTCAGAATCATACATATACAGATTGGGCCGATACACATGAGTTGTCTTTATAAAAAAATCGGCAAAGTTAAATTTGAGGGCTGAGGTTATATCTTGAATTCCATTTCTACTTTCGATATTATTATTTGAAAAAGTATAGCCTACGTTTGTGCTTGGTGTAATTCTAAAAAATTGTCCTTCAAAAAACTCATGACTCAAATGAATAGATAAATAATTTTTACCAATCTGTGATCCAGAATTTTCTTGGGACACCTGCGTGTAATACGCCAAAGTAGGATTAGCCGCTTTAAGAAATGGTAATTTCCAAAAAATATAATATTCTTGCCATGCCATTCTTGACTGACGCGGTCTTGTTGGATTAGCTGGATCTACAACTGTATTGCTATAGGATTTATGAAAAGTATTATAGAACCAGGTTCCAACTGTAAAAGTTCCCCAATTTGTTTTATCAAAAGAATATGCAAAAGAAGTAAATAGTCCATCTGAATTCTTCATTCCATTGTGTTCTTTGTATGGTTTAATACCCTGTCCAAAGGCTTGGTTTGGTGCACACTTTGCACTCATTTGTGGATTTCCTACTCCGTTAGCCATTATGCTATCAATGCAAGTATCACCAGTTGGCGGTTGACCAATATAATATGGTCCAGGACCTCCGGGATATGATTGCAATAATTTTCCATCGCTATCTCTATTCTCTCTGTCGGTTAATTGAAAGTTGCCCCAAAGCTGAACTTTAAAACCATCAAGAGGAGTATGTATATCAATCGTTGGTTGAAAGGACGGAACAAAATTCATACTTTTGTAAGACTCATTGTTTCTACGATTGTATGCTTCACCTGAAAAACTCATTCCTCTCCATATAAAGTCAGATACGATTTCAGAAGAGACATCGATCTTCGTATCTTTTTTTGAACTCGCTTCTTTGCTAGGCTCTTTTTCGGGAGCAGTCGTTACGGGAGTATCAGTCGGGGTTACCGTTTCTTCCTGAGAAAATAAAACGGATTGAGTCAACAGAACAAGTAATAGTAAAGGGGCTAAAATCGTTTTCATGTATTTTCCTTATTATTGGTTAGGGTCTGGTGCATACGATGTATTAGTCGTATTAGATATTCGCGGTAAACCAAAGATATACCCAACATATCCTCTCTTTGCATCTTTGGTGGCATTAGCATTGTATCCCCAGTTGATTGGCTGCTCTGTATTGCCATCAAAAATTTCTTCTCCATAGGGATGTTGGACGTTTACAAAAATACTAAGTCTATCTTCATCTTCTAAAGGAACAAAGTTTCCAGTAAATTCAGAACCGGGGGGAATCGTCATTATCCTCGTAAGCTTTTTACTTCTAGTATCATAAGCCCATGATGAATTATTAAAATGACTAGAAGAGTCTTCGCCTATATATAAAGTTCCTCTATGATAATTCAGTGCATCGGGAAGAGAAATAAAATCGGGATGACAACGATTTTTATCCGCATAGACTTCACCTGCATTTAGTCTTCTACCGGTTAATATTGATTTCATCTCTGTTCCAACATAGCTTGAACCAATAGGTGATCCTGTTGTATCATTTTGAGAACCGTTAAGCGCAACCTGGTAGACTGCGCCACAATCATTTCTATCGAGCTGAATATGATCGTCTCCACCACTTGGTCCAAAAGAGCTGCCACCGATAATATCCATTCCAAATCTCAGACGACCCATTGCTATATACAAAACATTTCCGTCAGGATTATAAACTACACCTTCTTCTTTTTCAAACTCAGTAGTTCCGCCTAAGTAGCCACCATATTTTCTAGTTTCTAGAAAGGCAGCTGCCTTTAATACTTCTGCCTGGCTGGAAAATTTTGAGGAAATTGTAGTTCCATTGTTTCCATCTCTCAGGCGTAAACACATATTTATTCCTCTGTATTCAACGTCATAGGCTCCAGCGGCTATTAACTTGTAACCGGTGCCAAGGGCAGCACAAGTAGCTTTCGTTCCTGTGGCAGTTGCTCCGCCTACACTTCCAATTTGAAATATATCACTGAGAGTTGGTTTTTTATCTACAATTGCTTTTATTTCTGCGTCAGTGGCGGAACCAAGCTTAACCCAGGTTAATGCTCCTTTGCCCCCATCGGATGTATCTCCTTTTATAGTTGGTGTTCCATCTGGATAGGTTGCAGGAAGAGTAGTGCTTGTTGTGGGATAAGCAGAAGTTTGCGTCCACTTTGCAATGTATAGAGTGCCAGAAGTCAAATCATTTGCCCTGTCAGCGACATACATATAGAAACCACTAAACGAACCGTCATCTGACATATAGGCTGTTCTATTATCGGGCATCATGACAGCTAACTCGGGAGTGAATTTTCCCATGCTATAATGCCGCTTAACGCTTGTATTTAGTTTTGAATCTACAGAAATTTCTGTTATATATCCATAATTATATGGATTGATTTGAGTATAATCTATTCCTGTATAAGATCGCATATTATCCCACTGCTCACAAGTCCAGGGCTCAATCGAACTACAAGGAGCGCGGCTAACATGAAGTAGCTTTGTATTGGATCCAAATAAGGTAGCTACTTGCGAGTCATAATAGTAGGCATCAAAAATATAATCTTCCTCTCCAGAGAGATGAGTATCCCAGGATGTATGACTTGCAGCGCATAGAAATGCTGTTCCATCTATGGAAGAAAAATCAACAAAGCGAAAACGTTTGGGGTTATAGCTGCCATCCGATTTTTTGTCAAGCTCTGTCAAATAGGCGACTCCGGGATAGTTTTCAAAATGAGTCATCAAGTGGTATTTTCCATTTCTATAAAAAATACTATTAGCATCGGGTTGAACACTCACTCGAGTAGAACCATCTGCTTCTAAAATATTTTTACCGGTTTTGTCTTTGATAGCGCCTACCGTATTTTGGAAGACATCAGTGTCACCAGTTCTATAAAGTGTTTTGTATTCAAGATTAAAATATTTTGAATAACTTCCATTGGTATAACGAATTCTAGCCCGGGGAGATACGCGAACAGAAAAAAAGTCTTCATACTTTGCCGGTAACTGTAATTCATCGTATTCTATACCATCTACCCGTGGAATTACATTTTGAACAATCAATGTTGCGAGAGCCTTACTTCTATTATCCTCTTTCTTATTACATCCGATTTGGAAAAATAAAAAAAGGATTAAGAGAAGTAGAGATATATATGTATTTGCCATAATTGAGATTTCTTTTTTAAATAATATGCTTTGGATATATTTCATAGTCCTGCTCCAGTGATCCTTCTAATCTTATGATTTTGTGTATCGCTTACATAGAGGCAGGGTGTTCCAGCGCTACAACCGTTACCTGCTGTTGTAAATACAATTGCCTGTGGATACCAAAACGATGTGTAGATTCCAACACCATCCTGGCTTCCCTGTGTTCCTGTTCCAGCAACTGTTGTTACGACTCCAGCGGGCGTCACTTTCCGGATAAGATTATTATTTGTGTCAGCTACATAAGCACTGGCTGATACTGTTGAGTAGGTAATTCCGCGCGGATTATAAAAAGTAGCCGCTGTTCCAGTGCCATCTGATTTTCCAGGGTTTCCCACGCTACCGGCTATCGTTATTACAGCTCCCGTTGCTCTTACAAGTTGACGTATTGTATGATTTCCTGAGTCGGAAATGTAAATGTTCGTGAAAAGAGCGGTTCCATCACCAGTAATACCTCTTGGTAAATAAAACTTAGCCGCTGCTCCAGTTCCATCTGTGCTTCCCTGGTTTGTAGAACCAGTTCCTGCTACGTTTCCAGCTAACGTTGTAACTACACCACCACCTCCCATTGTAACTTGTCGTATAATATTATTGTATGTGTCTGCAACGTATACATTTGTATTATCACAGGCAATTGCGTGAGGATAATTAAACCTTGCCGCTGTTCCCGTTCCGTCCAAAATACCTGAACCAGAGACAGATGTGTTTGCTCCGGCAAGAGTTGAAACTACACCAGCCGTTGTAATTTGCCTGATAGAATGATTTGTGCTATCAGCTATATAAATATTTCCAGTTGCGCTATCAACACAAGATCCCCATGGATCAAAAAAACTTGCGGTTAATGGCAAACTACTATTTACATTTCCCCAGGTGCCTACTCCAGCAAGTGTGCTAGCCTGACCTTCCATCGCATAAGAAACTCCACCTGCATTGACTAAATCTCCAATCCGCGGAGAGATTTTTCGAATTAGTTGATTGCCACTGTCGGCTAAATATAAAAACCCGGTCGCGTCAACTCCCATGCCCTGAGGAAAATTAAACTTTGCTTCATAACCATTTCCATTTGTATTTCCAATGATTCCCTGTCCTGCATGAGTTCGAACAGTAAAACCTGTAGCAGGAACTGAGTTTGATTCGTTGGAAAGTATTTCTGTTCCGTTAGCCATTACCCCCGCAATCCTATAGTAATAGCGTGTTCCTGTCGTTAAACCAGCAGAATTTTTTGCGGATGTAAGTAGCGGGCTTAATGGAGTAATTAGATTTCCTCTCGGGCTTATAAGTGTAATGCTTGTAGCAGTTGAAACAACTTCATTCGTTGAACTTGGTGTAAATCCTGTCGTCACATCTCGATACACTTTATAACTAACGGCAGATGGTAATTGTGTCCACATCAATTGAATTCTACTACTGCTTTCTGCTGCGGCTGTGAGGGTAATTGTTGTTGCCCCCGAATTTGGTGTGTTGATATATGTTGGAAATAATCCATCTGCTATTCTTTGTAGCACAGATGCAAATGCTAATTTGGAGGAGTCATCATTTGTATCATTCTTACAGTTTATCAATAGTGCGAGAGGAATGCTTAATATTAAAAAAAGAAATGTTTTTTTTTCATAAATACAACCTGCGAAATCAAAAATGTGTTTAATGAGAAAAACAATTTTTACAAAGAAGTCAAGTGCTTTTAAAAAAATATTCAATTCCTAGAAAAAAAAGAGAATCATCACTGTTATACGAAAATTCGGATTCAATAAATGTATTAGAATTATACTAATTTAAAATCGTATATTATGCAAATGAGCTAAAAGAAACTTTAAACTTCTCTTGGAATAAATTGATTTTTTTTACCTACAATTCACTTCGCGTGAAAAAAGAGTGGAATTCATATTAGAATTTTAATATGTAATAAGAGATGCTCACAAAAATTGAATCTGAGATTTTGCTAACGGCTATGTCATTTGTTCAAATGGAAGGCGAATATGTTTTAGAAACTTCCGCTAGAATTATGAAAGATGCAAATAAGATATTATCATGGTTCGATGTGTATTCTAAAAACTCTTTTATCTCTGAGCAATTACACAAAGACTGGGTTGAGAAAAATTTAGAACCCATTTCACTCATTCCTCTATTAGATGAAATTAAAGTGAGCTTTTTATCTACCAGTAAGTTTGAATCCTACTTAAATATGCCAGACAAAGCCTGGTCGGTTTTCTTTACAATTACAAGACCCGGGATTTCTACCGATGGACGAAATGCTCTTTTAAAAGTTACTGCCAATTGTGCATCGGGTCCTCCAAACTATGCAAGCTTACTCCTTCTCGAAAAATCCGTCCATTTTTGGAATGTAAAATCCACTCACGGTCTTTATAATCAGTAAAAAGGCTTTTTTCTTGCCACGGCGAGATGTTTTGAAAGTTTAGAAATTGAGTCCAAATTTAATGCTACGTATTTTTTCAATTCTACTTTTTTTATTCATTCTAACCACTTCGCTCTTTTCAGAGGATAATATCATTAATCTACTTTATTATCACCCTAAAGTAAATATTTTACATAAGAAAAAAAATCTTCCCAAAAAAACATCGGCTAATACATATATTGCGAAAACATATTCTATCGATGCGCGATTTCAAAATTCACAAGAAAAAATTAAAGGTGTAGATATTGTAAAAAAAACAATCACGATTCCTGCCGATGCAAGTGTTGAATTTAAAATTTCCATTCCTTTAAATCACACACTTCATTTTCAGTTGCGTAAAAAAGAAAAGCATAGTGCGACCAATTCAGAAGCAGTTCAAATTTTTTTAAATGAGAACCCTACTAGTTCTGATTTAAAATCTGAATTGAATTCTAATCTATTAAAAATAAAAGCTACGAGCGATGATGTTATTTTGGAAAATGTTTTTCTCATTCGAAATGCGGCAAATGGAGATAAGCCGGATATACTTTTTATTGTGATTGATTCATTGCGTGCTGATGTATGTGGGTTTAATGGTGCAAATTTTAATGCAACGCCTAATTTAGATAAATTTGCAAAGTCAGCTTATGTTTTTCAAAAGCATCTTGTGAATTCGAGTTGGACTAGACCTTCTACTTTAGTTTTTTTTACCGGGCTTTATCCTTCTAAGAGTTTTATCAATCTCTGGGACTATACTGTTTTTCCCGAAGAGAAAAAATCTTTTTATAAATCAAAAATTCTTCCTCTTCCTGCCAACCTGGCGCAAAATGGGTATAAGTCGGTGATGATTGGAAATAATCCATTCTTAACCGATCACAGGGGCATTGGAGTAGATGTTGGATTTGAAGAAGTATACGATTATTCTTATTACGAAAATGATACGATTCCAATCACAGAAAAAATTCTCTCTCATCTAAAAGCATTGCCACCAAAAGATAAACGTCGACCTGAATTTATTTTTCTAAATTACAATGATCCGCATAAGCCCTATACTCCACCTGCTAAGTTTCTATCGCAAGTAAAGAATGCTGAAAAGATAGATTCTAGGAAAAAAGATTATTTAGGGGAAGTTGCCTTTGTAGATTCAGAGTTAGATAAAATATTTCTTAGCTTAAAAGAAAAAGGTTTATCTGAAAATACAATTATTCTAGTGACTTCTGATCACGGGGAAGTTATGAATCCTTCTCATGGCAAATCAAAATTTACCGGTGTATATACTCTTTATGGACACGGGCAGGGACTTTATGAGGAAGACATACACACTCCACTTCTTCTTAAGCTTCCAAATAAAAAAGACCAAAAGAATATAACAAATGTTAGCCGTTCCATCGATATAATGCCAACTATTCTAGAAGCGGCAAATATTTCTAAGCCAAAGGAAAATGATGGAGAAAGTCTATTTCCCTTGTTAGATGGAAAAGAAAAAGAAGAGAGGCTTTACTATGGGGAATCGCGCGGAGTGATCGGAGTTAGAAAAGATGGATGGAAGTGGATGCAAAAAGTATTTCACTTTCATAGACCGGGCGCTCATTGGGATGGGCTTGTAACGCAAGAGCCAATGTATTTATTTAATTATAAATCTGATCCAGAAGAAAACCAACTTGTGGATAATGAATCAAAAAAGAAAGAATTAAAAAAGCTTGCTGAATCTTTTTTGAAAAAGACTTCCATTTACGGAGTGAGAATTACAAATCCAGAAAATTCTGAAAGTAAAGATGTTTCTATTTCGATACAAACGAGTGTAGGCAAAGTGGTATTAACCGACGAAAAAGGAAATTCTCTTTCAAAAGAAAATTTTACTACGAACGCAAGAGGTTTTGTGTTCTCAAAATCAATGGAGAAAAATTCTACTATTGAGTTTAATTTTATACCCTATCCTGATATTTCTTTTCCAAAGATTGACATTTCTATAAATGGAAAGCCTATCGGCAAAGGGGAATTAGGCGTTGGGGAAAAAGATATTTTTCCTGGCAAATGCAATAATAAAGCGGAATGCGCTGAAATGTATTTGATTCACAATAAAAAGCCAGAGATTCCAAAACAATTTAGAGCGCAGGTATGGCTTGAAACAAAAACTCTACAATTAACAAATGAAAAAGTAAAGTTAGAAAATGATGCAATTGATATTCTAAAAAAACAGGGGTATATAAAATGAGCGGTCCATTAACAGGTGTAAAAGTAATTGATTTAAGTTTGCTTCTTCCGGGTCCACTCTGCTCGATGTATTTAGCTGACATGGGAGCAGAGGTAATTAAAATTGAAAATCCCCGTGCCTACGATGGAACGAGAGCAATGGTTAAGTCTAAGGAAGGTTTACCGGGATTATTCTTCATGACAAATCGAAATAAGAAGGCAATCACTCTTAACCTCAAAAAAGAAAAATCCAAAGAAATACTTTTTAAGCTCTTAGAAGATGCAGATATACTTTTAGAAGGATTTCGTCCTGATGCGTTAGATGAAATGGGAATTGGATATTCTGTATTAAGAGAAAAATTTCCGCGCTTAATCTATTGTGGAATTTCCGGATATGGCACAAGCGGTCCTTATAAAGACTGGGCGGGACATGATGGAAACTACTTAGCATTATCAGGCGTATTAGATCAACTAGGTGGAAGAGACAAACCATCGTTAGCCGGATTTCAATTGGCGGATATTGGAGGCGGAACCCTTACTGCGGTTGCAGCAATCCTAGCAGCGCTCTATTCACGTGAGAAGACGGGCAAAGGACAAAAGATAGATGTTTCTATGATGGAGTCAAGTCTACAATTCATTTCGCTTTATGCAGGAATTTATATGTCTACTGGAAAATTACCCGAGAGAGGCAATGAGCTATTATCCGGTAAATTAGCCAATTACAATATTTACAAAACAAAAGAAGGACGTTTCGTATTTTTGGGTGCGCTAGAAGAAAGATTCTTTCGGACTTTCTTAAGACAAATAGGAAAAGAACATTTGATGGTAGAAGGAAAGAATCTAGAAGAATTATCAGAAGAATTTAAAGAAACTTTAGAAGACTTCTTTTTATCACAATCTTTCACTGATTTAAAGCCCTTATTTGAAAATCCAGATTGTTGCCTCACTCCTATAAAAAATTTATCTGAGGTTTTACTAGACCCGCACTTATTAGAACGTGGCTCTGTATTTAAAAAAAATCATCCCATCTATGGAGAATACTTTCAGTTTGCCTCCCCATTTCGATTTTCGGAAACTGTCTGTGAATACAATACCCATCCGCCCGAGCATGGCGAGCATAACGAAACTGTTTATTCTTCACTAGGTTACACCCGAGAGGAATTGGATAAGTGGAAGAAGGAGCGCATAATATGAATAAGCTATTACTCATCGCTTCCGTATATGGATTCTTCGCCGTTGCCCTTGGAGCATTCGGCGCACATGCGTTAAAAGACGTATTGGGTGATCGAGTTGGAATTTACGAGACAGCCAATCGTTATCATTTTTATCATACGTTCACGATTTTTGCTTCTGCATTTTTGTATAATATATTTCAAAGGAAAATCTTTGTAACTTCCGGTTATCTATTTGCCGCAGGAATTTTTATTTTTTCAGGCAGTCTTTATGCTCTGAGCATTTCGGGCATTCGAATCCTAGGAGCAATCACTCCCATCGGCGGAGTTCTCTTTCTCGCTGGATGGGCTACTCTTGGTTATTCGGTTCTTAAAAAGGAATAGAATTTTCAAATTGTATGGACGACAGGCATAGATTCGACCATGCTCACTACAAGTCCCTGCTTGTTATTCTCTGCCTACAAATATAGACCAAAAACACAAATAGGAAAGAATTCTTTGTCTGACTATTTTAGATAACCCTCTGAAAAAGTCAGGACTATTTTAGATGCATAGTCACTATTAATATACCTGAAATTTATGAACCATGTCATTTCGAGCGGCAGTCGAGAAGTGCTAATAGCGCTAGCTAATTTTTAGATAACTAGCCCTGTGGTTTTTTCTTTAGAGGTAAAAGCTTATTATCCTTTAACTCGTAATAGGTTTCAGAATATACATTGGTTTGTGTATCATCAGAACTTCTTTTCAATGAGATGTATTTATTTCCAAGCTCCCATTTTTTATTTCTTCCAACAGGTTCAAAAGAATCTTCGGAAAAAATTTGCTCGAATTTATGTCCATTCCAAACAGTGACAGAGGCTTCACCGCATAAACATGCGCAAAACCCGTCGGCAATCATTTCATCAGTTCCATCTCCATTAATATCAACAATCTCTCCATTAAAAAAACCCGCATAATGATACGTATCCTGAAACTTATAATATATTTGATGACCATTGACCTGATAAAAAGTATATCCCCCTTCCTTAATTTTAAAATTAAAAGGTTCAATTTCTAATGTCTTAACATTTAACTCGCCTTTTTCATTTTCGTTGATTACATCTAGGAAATTCTTATTGAATTTGCTTCCATATTTTTCTAACGTATACTTATAAATATCCTCTACGAAAATGACTTCTTTTTCTGAAATCCAGGCGCGGTAACTATCATAACACCCATGAGAGTCATTTGCATTTTCAATTTTGTAATAGGTGATTCCCTTTGCTAAATGTTTGAATAATGTTTTATGTATATCGCCTGGCTGAGGAAGAGAATTAACTAGGTTATAACCACATGGGGCAGGGTCGGACGCTAATACCTCTCGTCCTGCTGGCAATACAAGATAATGAGAGTTATCCTTTACTTCAACAAATCCTATTATATGTTCTGCATTAGGAACATCTAAGTCTGCATTCAGATCCTTTGTAATATAACCAGCGTAGCTATACCCTGTTATCCCCTCTGTAGTTTTAATTTTCATCCAGGTATCGTATTTATCATCTATCTTTTCGTAGACTAGACCTTGACTCAATATAGCAACTATTGTTCCCTTTGGAACTGCACCTAAAACTTTTCCTTTTAAATCCGGAGTCTCTCTAATGCGTAAAGAGTTTGCTAAAATTCTTCCCTTTTCATTTTTATAGATAAACGCTATTAGATTTTTATTTGTTTCTTCCATTAATGGAATATAACCAATATTATCCCCGTGAACTGCTTTATACCAAAAGCCTTTTAGTTTATCAGGAACTTTCGCTTCGACAATTTCTACTTTTTCACCAAGATTGATTTTATCTATAACCTTTCCCCTATCAGGGTTTTCATAAATGGGAATATCATTTTTATAAATATAGAATTCTCCTACTTTAGGTAATTCGGCAATATTCTCTTTCTTTTTACAGGATAAAATCACATTGAATTGAAGAATGTATAGGATTATTAAAATTAGTCTCATGAAGACTAATTCCAAAGTTTGTAAGAAAAAATCAATTTTAATTTAGATTGACCAAAAGGGAAACTCTGAGCACTTTGAAACAAAATTACGAAAGACGATTCAAACAATCAAACTGAAATTTATAAACTATTCAAGCGGGACATTGAGAATGAAATAATACAGGGTGAAATTGCAAGGGCAAAATTTCTTTCAGCAATATTTTTTGTTTCGGGATTCTTTTTTACAATGTTTCCTATTTTTATGGAGAATGTATACTTTAGAGCCTTTGGTGATAAGATTAATCCGTATATACCCCCATTTTATTTTTTTACAATTTCTACTTATTTTTTAGTAAACAGTCGGTTATTTAAAATATGGTTTAAAAAAGATAAACCTATTCCAACTCTTCCCCGCTATATAAATGCATTCATCGAAACCAGCATTCCTTCGTGTTCCCTTTTATATCTGGGAACTATACGAGAGCCAGCAATCTATGTAATGCTAACTCCTCCTGTATTTGTTTATTTTATATTCATTTTCATTTCTGCTCTTCAATTGAATTTTAAGCTGAGTATTTTTACAGGCTTTGTTGCGGCTACTGAGTATATATCACTCGTAGTCTATTTTTATTTTAAGTCAGAAGGTATGCCAACGGAAATATTTGTTAGCTCCATTCAATCTCATATTGCAAAGACAGTTTTTATGATGACTTCCGGGATCATTGTTGCTTTTCTAACATCCCAAATTCAGAAAAGAATTTTACATTCATTTAAACTTTTAGAAGAGCGTAACCGAGTTACAAATATTTTTGGTCAACATGTATCGCCTGCCGTTGTAGAAAAGCTTTTGAGCCAGACAGAGTTTTCGAGTGAAATGAGACATGTTTGTATGCTTTTTTTTGATATTCGAAATTTCACTCAATTTTCAGAGACTAAGAAACCCGAAGAAGTGGTGAATTACCTAAATACGATTTTTGATTTCTCTATTGATATAATTAATCGAAATGGAGGAATCATAAATAAATTTTTAGGAGATGGATTTATGGCTGTGTTTGGTGCTCCAATTTCGAGTGGAGATGATATTAAGAACGCAGTAAAAGCTTCCATGGAAATCATAGACCGGGTTCAAATAGAAGTGGATAATAAGAATATACCGCATACTAATATCGGAATTGGGTTACATTCCGGTGACGCAGTAACCGGTAATGTTGGTTCAACGAAACGCAAAGAATATACAATCATCGGAGACGTTGTAAATTTAGCCTCCCGAATCGAACAATTAAACAAAAGTTATTCTTCGAGGCTTCTTGTTTCGGAAGATGTATGGAATGGACTTAGCGGATACTCTGGAGAATCTCTTGGAGAAGTTATAGTAAAGGGACGTGAAAAGCCAGTTAGAATTTACAAATTAGCTTAGTAAATTATTTACTTTTCTGGATTTTAAAATACACTGGAATTAAATGAAAAAAGAAATCTATTTATTCCGTCATGGGCATTCTCAGGCGAATGCAGAAAGATTTAGAAAGATTCCATTTCAAGCTTTGTTTATTTTTATACGAAAGATATTTGGATTTTCTTTTACTGTTAAATTAATTAAAATCATCGATTTGTTGAGAGGGCATAATAGCCATTATCCAATACCGGATAAAGATACTCCTCTTGAGTCACTCGGTATAGAGCAAGCAGAGCTTACAGGAAAAGTATTAGCCGAGAAGAATATTCTTCCCGATTTAATTTTATGCTCTGATTATTTAAGAACGAGACAAACAACAAAGGGAATGATTTCGGGAATTAAAAAATACTTAGATCAAGAATTTGATGTTCAAGTTCTATACTCAACGTTGATTGTGGAAAGAGATGGAGGGTATGAATACGGTTATCCGCTTTCTTATTATCCAGTTTTATTTCCAGAGACGAACGAAATGTATCATAAATCGCCCAAGCTAGATTTTCGTCCTCCCGGTGGAGAGAGCATTCGGGATCTAAGATACAACCGGGTTCCCGCATTAAAAAAAGTCCTAGCTAGTTTAAACTTTAAAACACTTTTTATCGTAGGACATGGTGTTACAAATTCGACAATAGTTTCTTTGCTAACAGGGGAAGATATAGAAAATATTCGTATTGGAAGTCCGAATTTGGGAGTATACCGATTTACCTCAGACGACGATAGCGATAAATGGGAGTTAGACCCAAACTATGCTCGCGGAAAAACCATTGATAAATCAATTCCCTTTTCAGGTTAATCATCTTTAAATCTTTTCAAATCTGTTTTTTTAAAATCCCACTCTGGAGTATAGAGTTTGTCTTTTATTTTATTTGAATACCAGGGGCTTAGATTTTCGTCTTCTGGGTTTTTCAAAATCTGTATATCTTGAGCAGGCATATAACTTTGTGCTAAAAGGTATATTACTTCGTTGGATACTTTCGATTTTGCGCTATCGACTACGATCACTGCATGACCGGGAGAGCCACCCTGTATAAAAATGTCTCCAATTTTTAAATCGTCTAAACTTTTTACTTTCTCTAATTCCTTTGTGAGGGAGGCTGATCCCGCGTAAGTATAGACAACCTCTAAGTATTTCTTAAAGGTTGCATATGAATAATCTTTTTCTTTTGTTTTTTTCCAGGAAACAGAATTACCCTTAAACTGAAATCTGTATCCCTGCGCATACTTTTCATATTCCGCATTGAATCCATTTGTAAAATTAAAATGAATTGAGTCGTATTTTTTATGTAAATACAAATACTCTGCCCTGAGTCTCATCACTGCATCCGCGCATTGTTGTAAATCCTTTTCGCCAACATCTACATTTAGAACAGCTACATATACATCTTCCGGCTTTTTTATTTCTCCATTGTAAAGTAAAACTTTTGAACCATGTTTTTTTAAAGGAAGATTCTGCAAATACTCACCGAAGGAATTTTCGACGGGTTTAATGCGTATATACCCTTCCGGAGTTTTTATTCTTTCTTTGATAGTCTTTCCCCTGGAATCGATTAACTGCGAATCGGGAAGGATTGGATTGCAATGAAGTAATAGAAATAAAAGTAGTGTTAATTTTAAATTCATAGCAAATCCTTTTTAAAAGTGAATCGGTGTTTTCTTTGCCCATTCAGAGTTTGGAAATTTCTTATGTAAAATTCTAAACGCTGACTTTGAATACTCGGAAGTCTTTTCGCCAGTGCAGCCAAACCGGGTTGTCTTAATCGCCCGGTGGAGTGCTTCCGGTAAATACGTATTATCCGGAAATTTCTTTGAAAATTCAATTACTTTTTCACTTAAATAATCTGGGGCAGTTCCTTTTGCGGAAAGTATTTTCCATTCTTCATTTGCCTGTTTGTCTTCCTTTTCAGAAATAAAAGAAAGTCGATTGTATAAAAAAATAGGATGTCTCGAAAAGAGAATATCTTTTTCTTCTTTGAGTTCTGAAAAAGCACACCACCAATTATCTCTATAATCATCAATGATAGAAATATTAGAACGGAAATATCCAAATTGAACATTGGGTTTAATGCCGGGTAGCCGGAGAAGTGTAAGTATGCCGATAAATTCTTTTTCTTCTTTAGTTTGTGCGGCTCGAAATAAATCCATTTCTTTTTTTAAGAAAGGATAATTGCGCAAATTAGGAATTAGCTGCTCAGTGATGTCTGCCCTATTTAACAATACAGCTCTTGCAAAGATTGAAAAAAGAAAGTTTTGTTCTAGATGATTGGGGACTTTTTCTTTTTGGTATATTTTAAGCATTGTATCGATTGGAATTTTTTCATTCCAGATTTTAGCAAATGCTTTCGTAAAATGAGGATCTTTTCTAGTCTTTTCTAATTCGGGAGTGAATTCTTCTTCAATTCCGTCATCATAAGTAAGACCAATAGGTATTAAATAGCTAGAGCGCAAAAATTCTTTTTCATTCTTAGCAAAATAGATTTTATAATTTAAAAAAAGATTTTTATCGGACACATTGAGGGAAGAAGTAAGAACTTCATTTAACAAGGTCTCTGCTGCTTTCATTCTACTTTGCTCGATGAGTAGACGAATTCGGTGGTAGGATACTGTTAAGTAAGCGTATTTGTCTTTTGTGAATACTCTTCCTTCTTCTAGAATCGAGTTTACGTCTTTGTGATTGGCTGTGATTTTTGTAATCACGGAAACGAACCAGGGAGTCGATTTTGTTTGTCTCCATTTTAAGAGCGCATAATCTAAATTATCTGTATTGGGTTCGCTTCTAAAGTTTAAAATCCAATCTGCCATAGAAGAATCTTTTCGGGCTTCCACTGAATTATATTCCAATAACCGCGCAAAATCATATCTAGTAAAGTCGACAAGAGAAGGAGAAGTTAGAATTGTATTTTCTAATTCTTTTGTTAAATCCTTTGGGTATAAATAGAACTTGATTCGGCTTATTTGATTTGTGAATGCATTTTTTAAATCTTTAAGATCGGGATTTTTTATTGCTACATTCGAGAGACTCAGTGCTTCTTCTAAATTCTCTTTTACGAAACCTTCTTCTTTTGTGATGAATGCTTGTCTTACCAGGTTACGCGTGATTAAATAATTCGAAATAGCGAAGTAGGGAGAATTTTTATTATCCGCAATAGATTTAAAAGATATTCTTGCTTTTTCAAAATTGCCGGAATAAAAATAAGAAGCAGCAATTTGGTATTCTCTATCGAATGTTAGCAAATGATCTTGTGGATAATTAAGATTAGCTGGAATATTTTCAACATCTCCACCGCAATTAGAAAATACTATATCCTGACCTGTTATCCAGGCTAGGACTTCTTTACTTTTTATTCCATAGAGTTCAACTCTTTTCGTAAGTGTCTTAGCTGCAAATTGGAAGGCATCATCATAACAATTTACAAACGAATTATAACTTCCACCCTGTGTGTATTTGTAAGTTTTTATTTCTGGAGATTTACTCGAAGAAAGTCCCAATGCATTTTGTCTCGCTTTTTGCCATTGGTTAAGTGCAGGCTCAGAACTAGAAGGCTCTCTTTCTTGAGTGATTTCTTTTATTTTTTCATTACCGAGAAGATAACGGTAGGCTATCGTTAAGTCTTTTCGTAAAAAACTTGGTTTAATAAAATGAGGGCTTCCAAGTAGAAAAGATTTTTTATCTTTTTGAGTATATAAAAAAGAAAATACCGCAGTCTCAAAGAAAGGTCCGCAGGGAAATAGGCTCGCTGCGGATAATAGTAATATTCCAGTTATAGTATATTTTAAAAGTTTCATAGATTCCTTAGAATATAACAACTTGCATTGTTTTGTTTTTCGTTTTAAATAATTATTTTAATAAACTCTCGCAGGTAGGAAAGTCTTTATTAACCGTAACTTTTTCAAAATGAGTTCTATATTCAGAAGTAATGGATTCAACCGGGGTTGTTAGATATTTATCTTTGCAAACAGTTTTAATCTCTGGCTTATCAGAAACTTTATTCAGTTCATAAATTCCAAATAGAGAACGACCGGCAGCATGGTGGACAAAAATTGCTTTTTGGTTTGGTAGAAGTGCATTTGCAGTTTCCGTTATCATATGGTCAAATTGCTGTCTGTTTGTATAAATATCATCAATGGCATTGCTTAGATAGATAACTTTTGTATGGTTTGTATTCATCTTAAAATTACTATCATGCAAAGCGGATAATCGAAGTATGATGCTATCTAAGTTTAAAAAATTCTTTTGAAAATCAAGTAAGATAAGTTTACACATTGGATGATGCTCGGCAAAGCATAGACTATTCAAATCAGTCTTAGTTTCTGCTTCCATGGGCTTTCCATCAAAGCGAGCAATCCATCCCAGTTTTAGTAGAGATAGAGAAGGAAGAATTTTATCTTCTGAATCAAATCCTTTGTTGTGGAAAATATCGAGTATCTGCTTATGTCCTTCTAGAATTTTCCAATCGAAGTCAAGCATAACGAGATTTTTACAACCCAGGGTATTGTGCATGAGATAAGCCTGCATAAATCCAACTGTAAAACAGTCTTTAGCCTCATTTGGATAAATCTTTTTTAATAAAGCAAAGTCTCGATTGGGATGCACATCATTTAATTTAAAGAAGTTCCAACATCCCGCAATTAGTTTTGGGACTGGATGTCCCCACGTCTTAAATGGATCTTTTGTAAAACTTTCTGGAGTAATGAATTGAGTAACAATTTCTTTTGAATATTTTTTTTGACCGTAAATCATTTCGCAAACAGTGCGAGCTAGTTCTTTTCGTTTTTGAAAAATCTCTGTTATTTCATTTTCAGAATAATCATTCTTAGCCAGATCGACAAAAAAAGCTTTGTGCTCATTCGAGACTTGAAAAAAAATAGGAACTCTATTTTTGGGAAGATTTTCCTTCGTAGTCTGGCATTTATAACAAAAGAAAGATAAAAGAAAAATTAAACAGAAAACAATTTGTTGCATAAAAGTATAAGCATGAATAAAATTCTTTAGGTCAAGTCTTAATTTTGTTTGATTTTGTATTTGAATAAAAGTTTTTCTACCTGGATAAATTCTCCCATTACTGATTCGGGATACACTTCCGCATACTCATTACTAACCCCTTTTTTTGAAATTAGAAAAAGTGTAAATTTAGAGAGATGATAATCGGGTAGGGGAGGAATCTTTTTTTCAAGCTTTGATTTCTCGTTGAAATAATCCTTTATTCTTTTTTTTTCTTTTTTCGTTTTTGGTGTGTAGATATCGTTACCATTTTTACTCAAATCATTATCCAGTAAGTGTTCGATTTTATATTTCTTAGGAAGGTATTGAATCTTTGCAAGAATCTCTTCACGCTCTATTTCGGTTTCGATTGATTCATTTACTGTCCAGCGTTTTTGAAAACGATAGGTGATGCTTGGTTTCATTTTCATTCCAAACTTTCTAAGTCTTTCCATTTTTTCGTTTTCTGTTTCGTTTAACGTAGGGTTCGCATTGGATTTTGATTCAGGCATAACTAGAACTGGCTCTTTTCGTTCTAGAAACAATAAGTCTTTCTTGGTGTAAACTTTCCACCTTGAATCCAGTTTTGCTTTAATCTCAAGAAATTCTGGGTCTTTTTCTAAATCTGAATTTGCGAATAAGGAGTAATTAACCGAAAAAAGGATTAAAAATAAAACAAAATATTTCATTCTGAAAAGGATTTAATTCCCAATCTAAACTTCTAGTAAAAAAATTATTCCTTTTTAAAAAGTTAATTTAATTCTTTCAGCGAAAGTCGATTTTAAATCTCGAACTTATCGGTTCCACGCTTGATTGATTCAGATTGTTTATGCAAATAATTTGCTTTATTCTCTATTTGCACAGACCCGGAGCTTATGAACTTCGAACTCTCTTTTAATTTCAAAATCTGATGGCTCATCTCGGTCGAAACTTGCTGTTGTTTAGATATTGTATTATCTATTTGGTCTAGAAATTTTGAAAGTTCTGAAATATTTTTATGTGCATGAGTAGCATTTTTAGCCTGCTCTCTTAAATCATTTAAGATTATTTCTGTTGTGTCTGTAAGACTCGAAATACTTGATATTATTTCTTTAAATAATGTCGCTATAAGGCTAACTTCTGTTACACCTCTAGATATATTTTCATGCGATGTTTGAACTAACTCTTTTATTTCTTTAATACTAGAAGCAGTGCTCACGGCTAACTTGGATACTTCATCGGCTACTACTGCAAAGCCGCGACCAGCATCACCTGCTCTGGCTGCTTCAATGGATGCATTTAATGCAAGTAAATTTATTTTGTTAGAAATTTCTGTGATAATTGTGACGACTTTTTGTATTTTGTCTGCGCTATCTTTTATTTCTTGCATGGAAGAAATTGAGAGATAGACTTTATCTTGTCCCAATTTAGCCGAGCTCATTGTGTTAGCGGATTTTGTGCTGAATTCTGTTAGCAAATGATTTACTTTTAAGGAAGAATCATTGATTAGGTTTATATTTCCATTAATGGATTGGATATCTGCATTTGCTTGTTTCAATGAAGTAAATAGAGTGTTGTTATTTTGAATAACGTTTTCGGAGAGCTCTGTTACTTGACTGGAAACAGATTCCTGTTCTTTTGCTGTAAAAATAAATTTTGAAGAAACGGATAAAAATTCTTCGGCAGTTTTGGTTGATTCATCAGAAGAGTTACGGATACTCAATATTATCTCTCGAAGAGATTTTTGCATTACATTTATAAAATCTAATAGAATTCCAATTTCATCTTTTTTAATAACCTCTATTTCTCTTTTCAGGTCTCCCTTTGAAATATTCTTTGTGGCTTCTATAGCTATGTTTATTGGATTAAAAATTAAAATGATAAAACGATACGAAAGAAATGCCATTAATAGTAAAATGAATAATTCTAAAAAAATGATAAAATAAAAAATATTAGAATTTAAAGAAGATGATTTGATAGAACTTTCTTCGTTTAGTTTTGTTTCTGATTCTAAAATTAGATTAATATTTTTTACTAATCTTTCGGTTATTGGATGTAATCCCCTGGTGAATAAAACTTTTGCAGAAGACATATTTTCATTTTTTATTTCTGTAGATAGAATTTCCATCATAGAATTTAACTTTTCGATTTCTGCTTTTATTTCTTTTGTTAAAGTTTGATTCTCTTCTGTAGAGACTGTTTTCTCAAACTCTTTGATTTTTTGTTCTAGCTTCTTTGAATTCTCAGAAATCTCATTTAGTTTTTCATTGAATAAAATTTTATCTTCTGTCATGATCACTGTCGTATATTCTAGATCAATATTATAGACAGCGTCTTTAATTTCATTTAGAGGAATCGTTTTTGCACTCGAGGTGTAAACGATTTGCTCTAAGGTTGAATTTGATTTGGATAGACTGGCAAGACTCAAAGAGGAGGAAATCAGAAAAACGGTAAATAAAAATAAACACCCAAAAACTAACCTGTCTCGAATTTTTAAATTAAAAAAATAATTATTTAGTTTTGAGAACATGGATATATTCAATTAGATCATTAATCTGTGAATCGTTTAATTCCTCTCCCCATGGTGGCATAAATTCTGATCTTCCAACACTAGCTCCCCCTCCGCGAATAATTGCTTTTAGCTGCTCATCGTTTAACATGGTCTTTGTTAGATTAGCAGGAGGTGGAATTTTACCGGTAGCGAGTCTACCTGTTCCATCTCCTTTTTCCCCATGACATAAAACGCAGTAAGTTTGAAAAACGACCATCCCTCGAATTTGAGACTTATTACCGTTATCCTGTATATTAGGTTTATCATTCTTTTTTGATTGATAGAAGAGAATACTTAGATTGATAATTCCCAAACCGATTGCAAATGAAAGAAGGATGCTTAGTGTTGATTTATTCAATTTATTTTTCTACTTTTATTTTAATTTTCATACTTGGATGAATTGCACAGTTTACTTCGATTTCTCCTGGCTTATCAAAAGTAACCGCTTTTGATTGACCTTTAGGATAAGAACCCAAATCAAATATCTTTAAGGGAGATAAAGAGTATACATTGTGAAAGAAGGGATCACTATTTCTAAAATGAACAATGTCACCAACTTTTATAACAAGATCACTCATTGTAAATTGCTTATCTTTTTGATCTACTGTATATTCTTTTGCGCTCAGATTTGCAGATAGAATTAACATTAATAATAGAATATATTTCATATTTTCTCCTTTACAGTGGAAGGACTGGTATTGTTATTTCTAAAGGTTTACCAGTCAGTGTTTTTAAAAATTCAACTAAATCTTTTTTTTCTTGCTCGGTGAGTCCTAATGGACCTTGCATGTTCGGGCTTAAATTATCTTGCACATCGCCTTTCCTATTATAATGCTCAACAACTTCTTCGAGAGTTTTATAAATTCCATTGTGCATATAGGGAGAGGTTAACGCGATATCTCGTAGAGTTGGAGTTTTGAATGCACCTTTCATTGCTTTCACGGGAACAATCGCAAATCTTCCATTGTCTTCTTTTCCATTTATGCTTTTAACACCGATGTTATGAAATCCATTGTCAGTAAAATTAAATCCAGAGTGACATACCGAGCATTGTGCTTTACCGACAAACAACCCGAAACCTGCTTTTGCGGAATCATTGATTGCGTTATTGTCGCCTAACATCCATTTGTCAAAAGGAGAGTCTTTTGATATAACCGTTCTTTCAAAGCTAGCGATTGCTTTTGCGATAGTGGCTTTAGAGATTCCTTCGTTTGGATAGGCTTTGTCGAATAACGCTTTATATCCATTGATTGCATTTAATTCTTTAATTAGCTCATCAATGTTTTGATTCATTTCTCCGGATGATTCGATAGGTCCTGTTGCTTGTTCTTCTAAGCTTCCAGCTCTTCCATCCCAAAATTGTAGGTATCCGAATGCAGTGTTTACAATTGTTGGAGTATTTCTTCCAAGTACTTGAAAATTATGGCCGAGACCTGTTTGTAGACCGTCAGACCAACCCATAGCAGGATTGTGACAGCTTGCACAACTAATCCAGTTGGAACCAGAAAGTCTTGGATCAAAGAAAAGGATTTTACCTAATTCTACTCTTGCAGGATTACTTTGGTTATTCGCTACGGAAGGGGCTAAGGGCACATTATAAGCATTCGTATTTTTCTTTGTGCAAAAATTAAACAAGATGCACAAAAAAAATGGTAAGAGAAAAAAGTTTTTAGATTTCGTATTCATATTTAAATTAGCATATTTATAGAAAGCATACGTTAGTAGTCAATTAAGTATTAATTCTTGTGATAGTTTTAATAATGAGTATTTCTAAAATAAAACCATAGTCGTAATTTTTATCAAATTGCATTGCTCTCTAATTTCTTATTTCATTCATAGTCTAATTGCTATGAACTATAAAATTTCAAAAACTGAAGTGAAAGAAAAACTTGCAGAGTTTCAATCCCTATTTCGTGAGAGCGGATATAAGATAACGCCGCAAAGAGAAGAAATTTATAGAGTTCTATTAGAATCTTTCACACATCCATCCATTGATATTATCTTTGAATCAGTGAGAGAAAAATTTCCAAATATTTCAATTGATACGGTTTACAGAAATGTAGAATCTCTAGAAAAAATGAATTTAGTAAATCGAATCTGTGGACTTGAAGGAAAAAATCATTTCGAAGCAAATATATTTCCCCATCATCATTTTATTTGCAATCAATGCCAGACAATCTACGACTTTACTTATGAAAAAGCTAATACTGAAAAGATTCATTTACCGGAAGAAGCTTTAAAAATAGGTATGGTGGAATCAACGCATCTCTTAATCAGAGGGATTTGTAAAAAATGTAAAATTTCTAAATAAGAATTATTCTTATTTACGAATAACTCCTAATTAGATAAGTCTAATGAAAAAGGAGAAAACACATGAAAAAAAACATTGTATTAACAATGATTCTTATGGCAGTCGTTGCCTGTGGTCCATCTAAAGAATCTTTAGAATTACAAAAGAAAGCAAAGTCCGCACTTGGAGTGCTTCCAGATAAAATGCCTGGGAGCGATAAAGATACTGCTGACTTAGTAAGCCTCGGAGAAAAATTATACTTTGATAATCGACTTTCTGTAAATGATTCCCAATCCTGCAACAGTTGTCATAATGTAAAAGACAAAAAAGGCGGAGTAGATAACAAACCAACTTCCGCTGGAGCATTTGGAAAAAATGGAGATAGAAATTCACCAACCGTATTGAATGCAGGTTTTCACATTGCACAATTTTGGGATGGTAGAGCTGCAACGTTAGCTGATCAAGCTAAAGGTCCAATTTTAAATCCCGGTGAAATGGCAATGCCTTCTGAAAAAGCAGTTATCGAAAAACTTTCTAAGACCGAATACCCTGAATTATTCGCAAAAGCATTTCCAGGAGAAAAAGAAAAACTTACTTATGATAATTTAGCAAAAGCAATTGCTGCATTTGAAAGAACTCTTAAAACTTCTGATCGCTTTGATGATTGGTTAAAGGGAGACTTAAAGGCATTATCCCCTGCAGAAGAAAAAGGTCTTGCAACATTTATTGAAGTAGGTTGCGTAGGTTGTCATTATGGTGCAACACTTGGTGGAACAAGTTACAGAAAGCTTGGTGAGCGTAATGAGTATAAAACGCAAGACCTCGGAAGATATAATGTAACAAAAAATGAAGCAGAAAAATTCTTCTTTAAAGTTCCATCTTTGCGTAACATTTTGTTAACCGGTCCTTATTTCCATGATGGAAGTATCGCAACCATTGAAGATGCAGTTAAAAAAATGGGATACCATCAATTAAACAAAGAATTATCTGATGAAGAAGTAAAATCTATTGTAACATTCTTTGGAGCATTAACAGACAAATCTAGAAAATAACAAATAGACTGTCTACAATTAGCCCCGATAAAAGAACGAAAAAAACATCGTAGCTTTTATCGGTGCTTTCTTTACTTCCGCACAATCCAACCATTTGCTTTTTATTAAATCTTTAGTTTTACCAAAAATTAAGATGGTAACTAGAGACTTACTCAATAAAATTTTGTAATCAAAATATTATATTAAATCTAAAATTTTGATTGAAAACCTGTATAGAAGGAATACAAAGGGCTTCCAAATTCTTAAGAATGGAAATGAAATATGATGACAACTGAAAACCATATTGCGATTGGAACAAATCCAGATACAAAAAAACCATATTCTGTAATGATTGTAGATGATGCAGCTATTGATCGCAGCCTACTAAGGCGTTTTTTGCAATCGGAAAAGTTTGACATTCTTCACGAAGCAGAAACAGGAGATGATCTATTGTATCGTCTCAGTTATGCAAGTCATATACCTGATTTAATCTGCGTAGATTTGCATATGCCAGGAAAAAATGGAGTAGAGTTAATTAAAGAGGTTAATCGTCTTTATCCGGGAGTTAAGATTTTAGTTGTATCAGCTTCAGAAGATAAAGGCTTGATTCATTCTCTTCTTCAATTAAAAATTCATGGATATCTTAAAAAGCCTTTTAATCGAAATACAATCATTGACAAACTCGGTCAAGTATTGGGACGTGCGGGAGTTATAAATGCAACCGATGCAACGGCAAAGACAATTCATTTCTCAGATCTTACAATTCCTCCCCTTCCTGCTGTTGCAATTAAAGTAATGAGCTTTGATACAGAAAATCCAGCCGGGGGAAGTGAAGAGCTAGAAAAAATTATAAGTCCTGATAAAGCAATCACAACAGATATTATGAAGATTGCAAACTCTGCCTATTATGGAAGGTCTGGAAAAGTTCATACGCTAAGAGATGCTATTACACTTTTAGGAATTAAGACTGTAAAAAATTTAGTAATGCTAAAATCAAATAAGCAATTTACTAAAAATTTAAACGGTGAGACTTACCAAAAGTATTTGCAAGAATTACCGGTATTAACCGCTCTTATCTCTTTTGATTTAACAAACCCACTCGGACTTAAGAGAATCAGGGAAGAAGTTTTTTTAGCGGGTCTACTTCATAAAATAGGAATGACAATCTTTGCGCTAAACTTTCCAACGCGGTATCTAGAATTACTAGAATTAGCGAGAACAGGTGTGAGAGATTTACTTCTTGTAGAAAGAGAAAATTTTAAAATGGATCATGTAGAAGCAGGGGCAAAAGTATTTAAGTTGTGGAATATGCCTACTTCTTTGCAACAATCGATTGGTCAACAAACCTTTCAACCTAACGCTTTAGATATGATGACTGACGTTGTAAAAATTACAAGACTGGCAAATATTTTAGCGTATCGAATGATGGGATTGGCTATTCCAGACTATGAAGTAAGCATAGAGCAAGTTCTTTATGAGAGCTATCGTTTCTCACCGGAATTAAAAGAATCATTTGGTCCCGATTATTACGATATGATCAAAGACCATCCTTTCTTTGAAATGATGGCCTGAGTTGAGTGGCTAACAGGCATCTCCCCCACCGAGAAATACTGATTCGATTTTGTCATTTACAATTCTAAATAGTTCGTAGATGCCAGAATCGAATCCAATATGATGAAAGAGTAATGCGGGAACTCCCGAATTATCTAGATCAATAACTCCCATAAAATGAAAACTACCACCATAATTTCCACGCTCTTCTCCGAGAGATTCAAACTTGGAATGAATGATTTTAAATCCATCATTTTTTATGATTTCTGCAACTAAGGAAACGTAATGTTTTTCTGCGTGTTCTTTTCTGATAGCAAAACGTCCAATTAAATAAGATTTGCCTTTAACCGCTGTGACCTGGACAATTTTCTTGTCTGAAATATTTTCTATTTCTTTAGGAGAAACTTTGTTCTTTTTAAAAACAAGAACAGCTTCTTTTTGTAGGTTTGAGATTAACTCGGCAGAAACTTTTTCTGTTACGGTATACTCTGTATTAGCCGGAGAAATTCCAACTGTGCCTAGATAAAGTTTTTCATTGGAAGAAGTGAGTTCTTTCGGAGTAGAAGTTCCTGCTATTCCTTTGAATTCCTGGCAACCATACTTGGCAATCGATTCTGGCTTAAAGCTACCAACAAGCTTTGCATTTTCTAAAACAGAAATATTTTTTTTAGAAGTAACTGTGTAATTTAATAAATAATTAAAATCACCGGATTCAGTAAAGCCATACCATTTACCACTAAAGGATGCTCCTAAAATTCTAAGAGCTCCCTTTGTGATATTCTGCCCCGAGTCTCCTGAGCCCAATACCCCTATCAATTTTCCTTTTTGTATTTCAGCTGGAGGAAAATATCCGAGGAACTCATCCGAGGCAAAGCCTGTTTGATTGGCTGTTGTTTTAATTTTTTTCCATCCGTAATTGTCTTTTGCGTCCTCTATAACAGTTACTGTATCGCCTGCATTTAATTTAGCAATTACCTTTCCATCTACTGGTTTCTCTCTCAGGTTTAATACACCTGATTGAATTAGCACATAACGAGTGTTAGTCTTAGGAAAGTCTTCTGAATAGAGCCCAAAGCTCAATAGAACAAGAATTATAATTTTTTTCATACTAGCGACATGCTAATAAGGTTTTGTTTTGTCAAATTGTAATTGTTAAATGAAGGCGCAGAAACGTTTCTGCACCTTCATTTATATATTTATTTATCCATTCGCTTTTTTTAAAGATAATGGGCGTTACGCTACTCGTTACATGTTCTTCTATCCTGTGCAGGATTTGCTGTCCTTTGTCCGACTAGAGCGTCGGGCTCGCACTCTGGTCATGTTTTTTCTTAAGGATAAAAAAACATGACCCCGTTTGATCCCTAACGCATTGTCGTTGGTAGACTTTATTTCAAAAGTTACACTTTTGAGATTCTCTTTTCTTTCTATTCCCATAGTGGGATTTTCCTTTATTCCACTCCCGTGGGGGGTTTCTTTTTTATACCGCTTCCCAGCGTGGGTTAATAATTCTTACTTTTTTTTCTTTTTTATGGGAAAAAAGAAAAAAAGTAAGCAAAAAAAAGAAAAAACCCGCAGCTCAGGCATTATAGTTTTAACACTTCGCCATTGCTCCTTTAAGACTCTGGTGGGGTTCTGTTTTTTAGACTAGAAATTATACTTTACATATGTCACCTAATATTTGTATGCTATTTATCCCCCTTTACAGTATGAAGTTACGGATATAAATTTAATGTTCAATGGTAGGATAGGCATGGATTCGACTTAGCTCACCACAAGTCCCTGCCTGTCCGTATACTAGAAAGCTGTTTGAGGTAAGAGGATTACACTACCATGCAGAATGAAAATAAACAAAACGAGACAGAAGGTTTTTTATTTGATATATACAATGTAGAAGAAGAAATCCATGTTTGGATTTTAGATAAAGAAGGTAAGCCCCATCTTTTTTTAGATAATTACTTTCCTATTATCTATCTTGATGGAGAAGAAAAAGAAGTTAGAAGGATTATCAAACGAATAGAAGAACTAAACGCACTAAAGGAAATCCCTGTCTGGGTGACTCGAAAGCATTTTTATTCGAATCAAGATGTAAGAGTTGTGAAGGTAGTTATTTCAAAACCATCTGTGCTCAGAAGAATCTCTCAAAAGCTCTATTCGTTTTATCGGAAAGTCGATATATACCATTCCGATATTGATGTGGCAACAGGATATTTATATCTAAAGAATATCTTTCCTTTAGCTTATGTGTATATTGGTTATACACAGATAAAAGGACTTAACCGCATTTTATCTATTCATACAAAAGATGATATTAAATCCTGTGAATATACAATCCCAAATTTAAAAATTCTAAACCTTACTTTGAAATACAATCATAGGTTAGGGTTAAATAAGGATAACCCGCTTAGTCTATCTATCGAAGATAGAAGTTATGAAATCAACTTTTCTAGTCCAAAGGAATCTCTCTTTGAACTAAACAAAGTATTCCAAGAAGAAGACCCCGATGTAATACTTTCTTCTTTTGGCGACCAGATAATACTTCCTAGAATCTTCTATTTAGCCCAGTCTTTTAAAATTCCCCTTAACCTAGATAGAGATAAGACCACAAAGAATGAAAGAAAGATAATCACAAAAGGAACTAGTTTTAATAGCTACGGAATATTGTTTTTCAAGGCTCCTTCTTATCCTCTGTTTGGTAGATGGCATATAGACTCAGCTAATAGCTTTGTCTATAAAGAATCCATGCTTATGGGAATCATTGAGCTATCCCGTATTAGCCGCCTTCCCATTCAAAGACTGGCGCGCTCTTCAACTGGCACAGCTCTCACGGCAATAGAAACAGATGTAGCGTTAAATCTGGGTTATCTCGTGCCCTGGCAAAAATCAAAAGTAGAAGAGCGTAAAAGTTTTTATGAACTACTCAGAATCGACAAAGGAGGTCTTACCTTCCAGCAAGATATTTCTAATGGAAGTGTATTTGAAAATATGGCACAGCTAGACTTCTCCCAGATGTATCCCTCTGTTATGGTCTTACATAACTTATCCCCTGAAACTGTTCTATGTGAATGCTGCACCAAAGAAAAAGAAATAGAAAGAGTCCCCACTGCCAACTATCGCATTTGTAAAAGGAGAAGAGGAGTTGTTTCCCTTGCGTTAGAGCATATATTAAATCGCAGAACGTATTATAAACAAAAGAAAAAAGAAACCACTGGAAGCGAATACGAGATAGTAGACGCAAAACAAAACAGTCTCAAATGGATGCTCGTTACATCCTTCGGATACTTAGGATATAGAAATGCAAAGTTCGGTCGCATCGAATCCCATGAATCCGTAACAGCCTTTGGAAGAGAAAAACTATTAACTGCAAAGGAATGTGCGGAAAATAGAAATTATCTACTCTCTCACGCGATGACAGATTGTATCTTCATTCATAAAAAAGATTCTTCTATTCTAAATCCAGATGACCTAAACGATCTATGTAGCGAGATAACAAAAGAAACAAACGTAACAATGGCAATCGAAGGAGTTTATAAGTGGTTAGTCTATCCCCCTTCCAAGATTGATCCACTCCTTCCTGTATCGACTCGCTACTTTGGAAAGTTCTACAACAACGAATTAAAGACAAGAGGAATCGCCTCTCGTAGAAAAGATACAGCTATCTATATTCGAAAATTCCAATTGGAGCTACTCGAAATTATGCGCCAAGCAGATACTCTAAACGAATTAAAAGAACTCCATTCTGACATTCATAAAAAATTCCAATCCTACAAAGAAGAACTTGAATCAGGCACTATTGCCTGGAAAGACTTACTTCTTCGAAGAACCATCGGTAAACCTATCGACGAATACTCAGTAGCCAATGCTAGCTTCTTATCTCTCACCCAACTTGCTAAATATAAAATAGAAGTATCCGCAGGAGAAAAAGTCCGCTACCTCGTAATCAAAGATAAACACAAAGACAACCGTAAACGCTACATTACAGAAGAAGAATTGTTTCTCACTCACCACTCTCCTATTCACAAATACGATATGGATTATTATTCCAAGCAACTCTGGATAGCACTCGAAGAAGTCTGGGAAAATTTCGCTCCTGATGGGTATTTTCATTTTCAACCGAGTCAGCAATTGTTGTTGTGGTAGATACTTTGCCACGGTTCGACAAGCTCACCGCAGGCGCCGGCATTGAGACACAGAGAGGAAGGAGGTTTGAGATGAATGAGGCAACAGAAGAATTTAGAACATTGACTGATGAGGAATTTCAAATGTTATCAGAGGATGAGAAAAAAGATTACATTAAAAGATATAATGAACATTTTAGAATATTAGTGGACAATTTTTTTAATCATACAGAAGAAATCAAAAAAACGATAGACCTACTTAAGAAAAGTAATCAGTAAGTGTTCACTGAAACTATGCTTCTATTTCTGTCGGAGACAAATCTCCCATCTCTTCGTCTGTTAAGTATTTAAAATTTGTCATTGTAATCATTTTAACCTTTCTCTTTTGGGAGATACTCAAAATTATCCACCCAGTCGATGCTCGGAAAGAACTTCACAAAAATATTTATTATTCAAAAATGCAATACTTGTATAAGTCATAGTTTAAAAAAATCTTTGAATTTCTTGAATTTATTTTTCTTACCTAAAATGTTTGATTCTTTGGATGTGGATATAAAGAATAAATCTGGCTCTTTAAATTCAGTTAGATATTTCGAATACTCTTCAGGTGAAATATTTTTTTCTTCTAAGAAGTTGGCTTCATATTTTAGCGAATCTAATCGATTTACTGATTCTTGAAACATCCCATCAAATGCAAAAATATGTTCTTTTATGAAATCCATGCTAGTATTATAAGCATTCGGATATTTGTTATTTAATAAAAATTTATCGTGTTGAGCCCTAAATGCGTTTGTCTTATTAAATGTCGGTAAACTGGATATACGCTCTAATTCACTTTCAATTGCATGCTTATAGTTAATCAAATCATTTTGTAAATAGTATATATTTAATTTTCCAGAAAGGATTGCAAAGAATCGTATATATATTTCCAGAATGGACGGTAAATCCATAGTATGCTCTTCGAAGATTGCTTTCGTTTTGAGAAAGTTATAATAATAACCTGAATAATCATTTAATCGCATATATGCATCATGTAATTTTTTTCTTCGATTCTCACTAGACCATTCCAATCGCTCCGCATCAATAATTAATTGAAAAGCTGTTTCTAATTTTGCAAGATTCATAAACTCATAGCCTTCTTGAATCGACTTTAACCTACTAATAATTTCCTTATTTTGGGAAATAGTATAATCCAACTTAGAATCCATTTTATTCAATTTATTAATTACGATTGCAAAACCAGCAACTGTTATGCCTAAGTTTACAGCTGATAAGCCTGCTCCAACCATCATAGTAGTTTGAAGTGTAGCTAATAAGTTTTGAATAGAATGTAATTGAAAATTTTGAGCTATAGATGAAGTAATTTGTGCACCAGCGAAATATGGATTTGAAGTTATTGGGACTTGCTTTGGCAAAAATAAATTAAATCCTCCAACTTCTTTTAGATGACCAACAATAATCCCATCAATGACCCTTACTAATAATGCACCTTTGCGAACCACTTGTCCACTTTCTACTAAATGAATGAATTTTTCTGGAATGTCAAATGGGATCATTTAAAGTCTCCTCTATTTCTAATCTCTTTCTAATTGCTGTTAAATAAATTGCAATCTGAATTAAATCAGAATTAAATTTTATCTTTAAAGCTTGAAAATCAAAGAAAGGCTTATCGTCTAACGTTTTATCTTTATCCGTATGAGCAAATTCATTCCAAATTCTATTCTCAAGAATCACTTCGGATTCATTTTTATTTTCTATTCCTAGTATTTTTGTATTCAAATCTTCTAAGATCTCTCGATATTCGAATACATGTTCCTCTTTTATTTTATTCGTAATAAAGTTACCGGATAATTCCCGTATTGCCTTTCGAATCTCATCGTTAGTAGATTCTTTTTTAATATTTGCGACTGTGCAAATTAATTCTTTTTCGACATCTGTAGCAAATTCTAATCGCTGTAATATTGTATCACCTAAAGACATTCTTTTTTTCCTTATCCTATCAATAACAGTTATGAGTAGTTACTACTCTTCTCAATTTTCTACTTTATACAAATCTTTACTCTTATTAGAAATATCTGGATTAATAATAAGATGTTCATTACCTGACCAACGCATGATAATATCTTTGTCCTTTGAAAACTCAGGTGAGCGCCAAATGATAGATTGCCCCATATTCAAATGAATAACCTGCACTCTTTTAATTTGTTTATCATTATCGCAGATTAACAAAGATATTTTTATATTGTCAGGAGAAAAAAGAATCATGTTTTTTTCACATAATTTATATGGATCAACAAGTCCAGTTCTAGAATCTACAATAGAATTATCTAAATCTATATTTATTTCTTTTTGTGGCTCAGAAAATGAGCGTAAGAAAATACTATTCAAATCATTCACTATATAAGCTATAATCTTTCCATCATTGGAAATATTAGAAACTGTAATTTTCTTCTCGGTAAGCTTTAAGTCTTTCCAATTTCCGTTTACAAGTATATGGACTTTTCCATTTTTATTGTCTGTAATAAAATTATCATTACCGCGTGTTTCAATGGAGGATGTTATATTTTCAGTTTGATTTAAATCTTTATCTTTATTAGCGGAACTAGATAAATAGAGAGTTCCAATGAGTGAACCAATAATTAAAAAAAATATAATCATTGATTTACTTATTGGCATTGAGCGGTTAATTTTCATTTGCTTTTTATTTATGCTTTGCCAAAGCATTCTTCAATGCTGTGAGTCTTTTTGATTTTTTAACAACGTTAATGCTACCTGACTCTAGCTCACTTACAATTTTTTTTGCCTTTGAAGCATCACTCTTTTTATAAGCATTTATCAATTGATTTACTTTTGAAGAAATTTCTAAAGGAAGTTTTATTTTTAACTCTGCTTCTATATCCTTAGCTTTAAACGTTATAGTGTCAGCTCCAGGCAATCCATCGAGCATTGCAGAGACTGAAAGGATATTATTATTTTTTATAAGTTGACTAAACCAATGCATCATTTTGTTTTTTCCTTCTGTTTATACGCAAACAGATTTTTATATTCATCGAATTCATCTTTTGATAAGATAAATTTAGAAGCTAACTTCCATTTAGCCTCTTCTTCCTCTAAATTCTTAAAAGTACCTATTTTTAACTTTTCTGCTAAATCGCTTCTATATAAATCAAAGGCAACCTTTACAGCAATTCCCCATCCATACGCTGCATGAATCGAAATCCGATAGAGCAAGAAGCAAGTAAATAGCCAAAGGGGAAGCAGGTAGAATAAGGAATGGAGATACTGCTTGTAAATCGCTAAGTATAAATAGGATATTCCAATTAAAATAACACTAATCGTCAGATTTAAGTTTAAATCGAATACACTTTTCTGCGAAATATAATTTTCTATATATTTGTTCTCTTGTAGTATAGGCACTAACCTAGACCACATACTCACCGAATTGATTCCATATCTTCCTTGCGTATAATTTTCAAAGGCTGCAATAACATTTCCTAACTCAGTAGGTAGAATTCTTTCCTTATCAATTGGATAATTGTTCTCTAATTTTTTTCTAGCTGGTATCTCTGAATAAAAAATATCCTTTTCCACTCTTCGCTTTAATTGTAGAAATTCTAATACGAACGGTCTTTTCAATTTAGTATATATTTTTTGAATGAAAGGATCATCTGTAAAGTGATAGCCTTCAAATAAACGAATCAACCAACTATTATTTGCATAGAATAAATAGCTTACTAGAATTATGGAGTAAACAACGATTAGATCATGAAATTCATTCTCCAATTTCCAATCCCATTTTGAATAAAGAGATGGCAATACGAAAAGATAAAAATAAAAGTTTAACAGAATGGAAGGTAGCAAGTAAGCTAATTGCAACGTCTGTATTAAATTTTTTAATACTTCTTTGATTGAACTAACTTGCATTATCCGTTACCTTCTTCTTTATTTTTCTATTCTTCCATAAAGTCGAGAAAGAGTAATTTCTTTTTTTCTGTCCTATCCCCTAATTTTATTTCCCATCTCTCTTCCATAAATTTAAGTAAAGCCAATCCTCTATCTAAAATACTCTTAGGTGTCCATGCTCCGTTTTTTTCCCATCGTCTTCTTTCTTTTTTAGATTCCAATTCTACACCATTTTCAAAATCAAGACTTAGATTGCCAAGACTACATAGTAATTTTTTAATTTGATCCTTTGTATACTTTTCCCAATGCTCCATTTTTTTATATTCTCTTAGTTTCTTATCTAAGTTTCCTTCTGTTTCATTTTCTAAATTTTCCTTTAATTTTCTTATAAATGGTGCAATGTACTCTACGTCAGACTTCTTAAAATCTTCATTGGTAAAGGGCAAACCTTTGGATTGCCTTAAATAGTTCTCATACTCTTGTAAAAAATAATTGATTCCATTCCAATTCCTATACCCAAAAGCCTTATCTCTCTGAAAATAATCCTTCAAATACAACATTAAAGATTCCACATCATAGCGAGTATTTGAGACAGTTACCCAATCAGTAATTACCTTAATTACATTATCTATATTTGCTTTATCTGGAATATTTTCCGAAATGGGCAATCCATGATACATTTTTTTTGATAACGGATAAAAAGTTGCAGATCCATAATCAGACCTTCTCATAGATACATAGAAAGATAAAAATAAGAATCGTTCTATTGCACGTAGTAACTTTGGAATACTGTCTATATTTTTTTTATTTACAAAGGATGCTAAAATAAGTGGCTCGAAATAACGCAATCCAAGACGATTTAGCCTAATTAGTTCCGTTTGAATCTCTGACCAATTGCTTTTAAATCCATCCAAAACATCTTTTTCTTCATCAGGAACATCCGGTGTAGGTTTTAAAAATCTGTCCAAATAATCGCTTTCAGGATTATTAATAATATACCATTTTCCTATACTTTTTTTTAAACTATCTGCATATTTTTCTATTTCCCTTTTTCCTATACGGATATCAGGATTTTCATGATTGATATTTGGAACAATAAATACATTCGAAAGTAAATCATTTCTATAAAATTCTTCTTCCTTCCGAGTGTAGTTACCGTACATTATCCAATGATTTCTTAAAAAGTCATCATCATTTAATAACTTTGATTTGTTAAAACCCAGAAATTTATAAATAACCTTCCATACATTGTTAATATAACTTTCATTTAATCTTTGATCTTTTGGTAGAAGAGTTGATAGGTAGATTAATCTATTTTTGAGTAGTTCCATATTCGATAAATCAACTCCTCTAGAGTTCATTGTTTCAAATATCATGTAAATATTTAGTCTTTCATCTATAGTGTTTTTAATTCCAACAACGCGTAAACGAAGTGCCTCAAAATATTTCTTTACCTCTTCACTTTTTAAACCTTCGATCTTTTCCTTGAAAAATTTTTTGGCATTCTCTAAATTGTTTGTATAATAGGTTTCTATTGAAGTAGAGTTTACTACTCCAATGTCATTCCAGTCCTTAGGCATTACAATAATTCTATCCTTAAAAAACTTGAAACTAGGATCATCAGCTTCATATCCAAATTTATAAACTGCGAATGTTTCTTCTTTAATATAAATTAGATTTTCTAAAAATCGTTGATTGGATGTATCTTCATCCAATTTCGTACCAGAATTTAAAAATAAATCTAGCAGGATTAATAGAGTAGTCATTCGTTGCTGACCATCGACTACATGATACAATTTATAGCCCTCTCTTTTTAGTTTTTCAAGTTTCGGAGTAAATTCATTTTCTTTCTTTAATAAATTCCACTCAATTTCTTGAAAACTGAAAATTCCAACATAGTGTAATGAATCTTCCTCTTTGTCTTTAACAATCCTCGTTAAATCCTCCCAAAAATCATTACATTGTTTTTCTTTCCAAGCATATCCTCTTTGATAGTCAGGAACCCTGAAAATACTTTTTTCTCTTAACAGTTTATCTATTGTATATAATACCGATGATTCATTCATATAGTGTCCTTAGCTGGTTATATCAGGCTTTATAAATTATTTTTTACTTTAAGCTTATTGAAATTTTCTTCTAAGAATTTTTCTAATTCTTTTGGAATACTGATTTGATGCGTTAGTATGTATAATGCATTTTTTCCATCGAGGCTAATATAGCGTTCTCGCAATAATTTTATATTTCGAATAGCTTTCCTTTTTTTTGGTAAGTCAGTACTTAGTGAATCAATTCTATACTTTGCAAGGAAATCTTTATATAATCTTTTTTTGATATGATTGTAAAACCAAATAAAAAACCAGATATCGTCTTTTCCGCGTATGAATTTTTTTGTTTGTTCTTCTGATAATTTCAAGAATTCAGCATGTCTTTTATTTACCCGCTTCTCGAATTCAATTCTTTGCGATTGACTAAATTGTCTAAAAGTTCTCTTCTCGTTACTTTTTAAACAATCAATCAAAAGATTTGAGATAGCATTAAAATCAATACTTTTATTCTTGATAAATTGCGCCTTCATTTCAAGTTCAAGGTTAGAATTGAAAAATAATGAGTTTTCGTATATTCCCTTTTCTAAAATATTTCGTGGTTGTCCGTTCAAAAAGACTTCTAGCCAAGCATAACAAAATAGGTGGAAAGCAACAAAGCACTTATACTGATTCTTGAATTGATTTTCCAGTTCCAATATTGAATCAGTATCAGAAATATTAAATGCCTTGGTAATCAAAAATCTAAATGTTTCTTCATTGACTAAATAGTTTTCAAAACTATGTAAACTCGTATTAAAAACATTCTCATAAGTATCAGCCTTATCGTTTCTAAGTTGCTCATTATCAAAGCCCTTTTCATGATCAAACACGAAATCTCTATCAAGTATAAAGAGTAAATTGTTTTTATTGTAGCGTCTCCTAGTTGATTGCCATTGGTCACTTTGATTTTTGAACATAAGTAAAACTTCTTGCACATTCTCTTTCTTTCCACATACCCAATATTTTATTTTCTTAGCCTCATAGTATTTTACTATGAATCTATTGTAGAAAATTTCATCTGTTGGTCCTTCCGTAAAAACATTTACACAGGAATGTAAGCTAGTATCATTGCTATACCTTGTTAGAACAGCAGCCGGATCTAATTGTTCAGAATATGATTTTCTTTTTAGTATATCC
>Ga0209174_10000077_pt1 | contig 70985 bp, 60 predicted proteins | sample JI91814BDNA_FD_187505 | JGI IMG/M metagenome (GOLD analysis project Ga0209174, IMG submission 187505) | Wastewater effluent complex algal communities from Wisconsin, to seasonally profile nutrient transformation and Carbon sequestration -... | ecosystem: Engineered > WWTP > Effluent > Algae...
ATACGAAGTAATCATTTCTGGTGCAGATTTTGGGAAACGTAAGACAGATGTAATTCCAGGTCTTTACAAAGATACAGACGGAAAATTATATCTTGATGCGTTGGAACTCGAAAACCTAAGCCAACAGGCACGCAATTTAAATCTACTCATCGACTCGGCAAGATCTATCATGGCTGAGATTAGTTTAGATTCCCTTTTAGATTTAATTATTCAAAATGTAAAAAACGTCATGAATGCTGATAGGGCTACTCTGTTTCTAGTTGACCAGGATAGAAAGGAACTTTTTTCCCGCGTTGCACTCGGCAGTAAAGAAGAAATTAGAATTCCATTCGGAACAGGCATTGCTGGCTTTGTTGCGCAATCCAAAGAGACTGTAAATATACGGGATGCTTATTCGGATCCAAGATTTAATTCTGATAACGATCACAAGAGTGGATATAGAACCAAGTCTATCTTATGTATGCCTGTTTATAACTCTCGTCAGCAGATAATAGGCGTTATCCAGGTTCTTAATAAACTATACACCGACCATTTTACAGAAAAAGATGAAGCTCTTCTGGGAGCCTACGCATCATTAGCCGGTATTTCTTTAGCAAACGCACAGGCATACGATGAACTTCAAAAAGAAAGAAATACTTTAGAGGCAAGAGTTAAAGCAAGAACAAAAGATTTAGCAGAAGCTCTAGATAAATCTGACCGCTTATTATTAAACATTCTTCCTTCAGAAGTTGCAGACGAATTAAAAGAAAAGGGTGAAGTAACACCGGTTCACTTTGAAAGTGTTACTATCATGTTTACCGACTTCAAAGATTTTACACATATCGCAGAAGGAATGTCACCTTCTCAATTAATTCGAGAGCTAGATGGATATTTCACTCAATTCGATAAAACGATTGAGCGTTACCATTTAGAAAAGCTAAAAACTATCGGAGACAGCTATATGTGTGCCGGTGGAATTCCCCGAATTAGTAACACTCATCCTGTTGAAGCATGCCTTGCTGCTTTGGAAATTCAATCTTTTATGAGTCAAATGAAAGAAGTAAAAGAAAAAATGAAAGAACCATTTTGGGAGTTACGCCTTGGTATCCACAGTGGCTCGGTCATGGCTGGTGTTGTTGGAGAAAAGAAATTTGCTTATGATGTCTGGGGAGATACAGTCAACACTGCGAGTAGAATGGAATTTTCAGGAACACCGGGTAAGATAAATATATCGCAAGCAACGTATGAACTTGTAAAAGAATATTTTGACTGTGAATTTCGGGGAGAAGTCGAAGCAAAAAACAAAGGGAAAATCAAAATGTATTACTTGAATCGATTAAGAGCAAATTTTTCCTTAGATAAAGAAGGCTTTGTTCCAAACGAAAAAATTCTTAATATTCTAAATAACCAGAGAAACAAAGCGTAAAAAAATAGATTTGAGATTTAGTTTTAACCTTCGAAGATTATTTTATTTCTTCCTGTTTGCTTTGCGATATACATTCGCTTATCCGCATCCCGTATCAGGTCATCAATTCGAAGGTTACCGGCAAACTCCTGTAAGTCAACGAGTCCACAGCTAAATGTGCATTTGATTTCCATTTCATTAAATAAAAATATTTCATTTACAATTGCATTTTGAATTGAGAGTAAAATTTCTAATGCGTCTTTCTTATCGGTCTCAAAGAATAATATAATAAATTCTTCTCCACCATACCTGGCCAAAATATCTTTTGGTCTCTTTGTGAGTCCAATGATCTCGGCAAATTTCTTTAGAACAAAGTCACCTCCATCATGTCCGTAAGTATCATTGATCTTTTTAAAAAAGTCTACATCCAGTAAGGCAATGCTCAAGTTTTTACCCAGGTTTTGACAAAACTGTAAATGCTTTGCTGCAATTTCAAAAAAGTATCTTCGATTATAAATTCCAGTTAGGTAATCTGTAATCGATTTTAAATATAGTTGATTTTCGAGTTCTTTTATTTTTAGAACAGACTTGACGCGGGCTTTTAGTTCTTTTTTATCAACTGGTTTTCGGATATAATCAATGGCTCCGGATTCAAACCCTTTTTCGAGATCATCACTGGAGCTTTTTGCTGTTTGAAAAATTATCGGGATGTCTTTGTATTTTTCAGTCTTTGAAAGCTGTTGAACTAGTTCATAGCCATTCACATCGGGAAGCATAACGTCCATTAAAATCAAGGAAGGGCTACTTTCATTTAGCCGCTCCCACATTTCTTTTCCATTCAATGCAAAGATTACTTCATAGTCACGTAGAATCATTTGAAGGTAGAGTATGCTAGTTTCAGAGTCGTCAACTATTAAAATCTGTTTCATAGAATCGAATATATGCTTTTCTACATTTACTTCTTAGATGTTTTTTTATTTCAAGTATTTTCTACTTATTTACTGCGATTTCCTTTTTTCTTAAAGGAAAAAGCCAAGTCTTTTTGCTTTCCTTTTGGATTACCGGAAGATGAGCGAGATTTGTTTTTATCTCCCCCGTTTCTATTTCCGCCTTCTTTACCATTATTAGACGAATTTCCGTTCGAAGTACTTGCATTGGATTTTCTTGGTCTTCTATCTCCACCGCCACGTCTGTCTCTAGGATCTCTCGGAGGACGATCATTGGCACCGGGCTCAGCTTTTGGAACTGGACTTCCAAATGGAAAAGGATGATCTGCATTTACCTGAATGGTTTTTTTTGCTAATCGTTCAATTGATTTTAAATAATGTCTTTCTTCTTTATCACAAAAAGATATTGCTTTTCCAATAGCACCGGCTCTTCCTGTTCTTCCAATTCTATGAACATAGGCTTCCGGTTCATTGGGCAATTCATAGTTAATCACATGAGTAATTTCGTCCACGTCAATTCCGCGTGATGCAATATCAGTAGCGACTAACACGCGTAATCTACCATTTTTAAAACTATCAAGAGCTTTTTGTCTGGCACTCTGGGTTTTATTTCCATGAATCGCATCTGATTGAATTGAATTTCTGTTTAATTCTTTTACGACTTTATTAGCAGTGTGCTTGGTTCTTGAAAATACCAATACACGGGAGAATGCTTCATCTTTTAAAAGATGGATTAAAAGTTGATTTTTATTTCCCCTGTCTACTTGATAGAGTTCTTGTGCTATGTTTTCATTGGTTGAAGAAACTCTGGCTACTTCAATTCTTACTGGATCTTTTAAAATTTCATCTGCTAATCTTTGAATTTCTTTAGGCATAGTAGCCGAGTAAAATAGTGTCTGACGTTTAGGTGGGAGTTTACCTATGATTTTGCGCACATCATCAATGAAACCCATACTCAACATTTTATCAGCTTCATCTAATACAAGCATATGAACTGCATGAAGTTTTACAATTTTTTGATTCACTAAGTCTAATAGTCTTCCGGGAGTTGCTACTATAATATCAATTTTTCCTCGAAGAACTGCTTCTTGATTTCTCTGCGAAACTCCTCCGTATATCACTGCATATTTTTGTGAGGCAAATTTGCCGTAAACTTTAAAGCTTTCTCCAATTTGCACTGCAAGTTCACGAGTTGGCGCTAATACGAGTGCCTGGACTCCTCCATAAATATTTGTCTTTGGTTTAGATTGTAATTTTTGTAAAACTGGGATTGCGAAAGCGGCTGTCTTGCCTGTTCCTGTTTGTGCAGAACCTAGTATGTCTTTTCCTTCTAATGCTGGTGGAATGGACTGAATTTGAATTGGTGTGGGGGTAGTATATCCTTCTTGTTCTAATGCTTTGCAAATAGGATCGATTATATTTAAGCTTTTAAATGTCATAAGTCATGTTTTCACTCGACCTTGAGAGGGATAGCTCTATTTCATGGGGAATTTTTGAGCTAAACACATAATACCGAAAAGTATAATATGATTCTATCCTTATGAAAATATTTTTTTCTCTTTAGCATTCCTGTTAATTTGCTTACAACAAGTCCAATAGTATTTTACACAAATCAAAAGACATTATGGAGTGACCTATGGAAAGAAAACTGAGTTTCAACCCGCAAAGGTTTACAATATCTTCAAGAAATTAGAGAATGATAAAAATTCTAGGAATATTTATCATTGTGAAAGCCCTTAGCGACTTTGCGACTTTGCGAGAACCTTCAATCAGGTTAAAAGTTTACAACTGTATCTAATTCTTTCCTTTTTTTAAACGAAGAAAGTCAAACTCATTGGAGAAAACAAATTGCAACGATTTATTATTTTTATTTCTGTATTCACTTTTATCATTGGATTAGCTTATTATTATGTAGGGAATCGACTTCTAGAAGGCTATACAATTTCTTTACCGGTAAAAATTTCCTTTTGGTTATTTGTTGGCTTACTGACATTACTCACTCCTGCCTCTTACCTTTCTAGTTTATTTTTAGAAGATTCTGATTGGCAGAGGACTCTTTCGTTTACTGCCTTTACAAGTCTTGGATTTGTGACCATTCTATTTAGTCTCATGGTATTTCATGATTTTTCTTTTGGAATCATGGATGGGATTCACTGGCTAATTTCATTATTCCAATCAAAATCTCCAGTTGAACAAATAAGCGGAGACAATATCAATCGAAAAGAATTTTTAATGGGTTTATTAAAACCGGCAGTTGGATTAACTGCCATTAGCCTCACTGGCTACGGATTTTATAGAGCGATTCACAAAGTAGAAATTAAAAATGTAGTCATTCCAATTCCCGATTTACATCCCGAGCTTGCAGGGTTTAAAATTGTTCAAATTTCAGACATTCATATCGGTCCGACAATTAAAAAAGATTTTCTAGAATCAATCGTAAATAGAATCAATGAACTAAATCCTGATTTCGTTGCTATTACAGGAGACTTAGTAGATGGCTCTGTGCATAAACTAAAAGATCATATTTCTCCACTCGGGGATTTAAAGTCAAAGTATGGCTCTTATTTTGTAACCGGTAATCATGAATACTACTCTGGAGTTTTATCCTGGATACCGGAAATTCGAAACCTGGGAATCAATGTATTACTGAATCAAAATGAAATTATCCGCCACGGAAATGCAAAACTTTTAGTTGCAGGGGTTACGGATTATAAGGCGCATAATATTATTCCTTCTCATGCTTCTGATCCAAATAAGGCTGTTTTTTCTCGGGAAGATTCCGATTTCAAAGTTTTACTTGCCCATCAACCAAATTCTATTTTTGAAGGAACGAAAGCAGGATTTGATTTACAACTTTCGGGACATACTCACGGGGGACAATATTTCCCCGGCAACTTTTTAATTCACTTATTTCAAAAATTTGTAGCAGGACTTTATAAACACGAAAACACCTGGCTTTATGTAAGCAGTGGGACAGGCTACTGGGGACCTCCCCTTAGAATCGGAGCCCCAGCGGAGATAACAGTGATTAGTTTGAAGAAGGCATAATGGTCTTTTTACAACTACACTGCATAGTCCTTGCAGACTATGCAGGCAGGTATTGCGCTCCGTTGGAGCTTTACTCCTCCTCAAACCCAACCTTCACAGGACGATAGAACCTATCGAGGTCAACGCGCATTAACCGCTTCTCGGCGGGACCGCGGGGGTTAAAGAAGAGTAACTTGTAGGAAGCAGACTCAAGCTTTTCGTTTGCTCCAAACTTTTCTTCGGTGAGAGTGTATTTTTTCTTTTTGGTTTCGAATTCTTTTTGTAGGTCTTCTAGTTTTTGGTTAAGGGATTTTTTTTCGGATTCTTTCTTGGGATCAGCGTTGATGTCCAATTTTTCTAGGAGTGCTTCAGTTACCTTAATTTTCGACATATACTGGATAATCGCACCGGTATATGAATCAGAGCGGTAGTCAAATACATTTTTCTCTACTATTATATCTTCACTATTGTATTGAATAGCGAGAGTTTTATTTTTTCTTACATCGTATTGATATTCTTCTCTCGACACAAGTATTTTCTTTCCATCTTTAACTTCATATTTGTCAAATTGAACTGGATTATTTTTTTCATCGAAATGCCAGATTTGAATTTCTTTACCTTCCGTTGCATCAAACTTTGATTCTAGTATTTTATTGTCTCTTTCGTCATATTCTTCTATCATTTCCCATGTAAGGAATTCTTTTCCATTCTGAATTTTATAACTTGCCCAGAAAATTTTTCTATTTTTCTCATCGTATTTATATTCAGTTTTTTCAAATAAAACTTCCTTTTCTCCATTCATCTCGTAATAGGACTTTAAAATATTATTATTTTTCTTATCGTATTTATATTGAATTTTACCTGTAAGAGTCTCTACTTTACCATTTAAATTAAATTTTGTCTCTTGGATCAAGTTATGATTTGCATCATAGTCAAATGTAAATCTTTCTAAAAGATCCCATGTTCCATCTTTAAATTTATAATATAATATTTCCGTGTTAAGATTCGTTAAACTATTTTTATTGTAATATTTAGATTCTCTTTTTTCTATAGGAACTACTTTTTCATTCTCCAGTCCGTAGTATAAATAAAGAGTGAGATTATTTTTTTCATCGTATTTATTTTCAATTTTCCAAACTAGAATTTCTTTGCCTTCTTTCGTTTCGTACCTAGATGAAAGAGTTAAATTATTCCTATTATCGTATACATACTTTTCGATCCAAATTAAAACATCTTTCCCTTCTAAAATTTCATAGTAAGCATATGATAATTTATTATTGTTTTTATCAAAGGAAGATTTTGTAATCCAGGCTAACTCTAATTTTCCCGACTTTGCTTCAAAGAAGACTTCTTTGGTTTGATTACTATTCCTATCATATTTGTATTCCGGTTTTATGGAAAGAACTTCTAAACCATCAATCGTTTCAATTTTTGCATACTGAGTCTTATTATTTATTTTGTCATAATTATTTTCCTCTTTCCAAACAAGAAACTCTTTTCCATTTCTATTTTCAAAATATGTATTTAGAGCCAAACTTCCGAAAGGATTAAATGTTTTGTCTACTTTATTTTCTCTGTAAATAAATACATTTCCGAATCTATAAAAATGTTTATCTGCTTCTTTTTGGTATGCACCTGTGTAATAAATATTAGTGCGAAATATATTTTTGTGATTTTCAATAGGATTTCCATCAATTCCAAAATGCTCTACTTTCAAGGCACAACTATAAGGCTCAATTATAATACCTTTTTCTTGACGATGATACATACATTCGTTTAAAATTGGTTTTCCGTCAGAAAGAAAAAAATCCTGATAGGTATAACGATATTCATGCACTCCAGTTCCATCCGATACGGGAACAGGCTTTTTATTTACTTCAAACTCTCCATAGTTTTTGCGTGAAATTATATTTCCCTTTTTATCATGAGCATACTCTACCTTAGCCACTCCATTCTCTAAATTCCGTCTACCATCCGCACGAAAGTTTTCTTCAGAGACTAAGTATCCTTTTTTATTAAAGGCTCTGCTTATTCTATGTATTTGCGTATCATCGTTTGCTGGCTTTCCGTTTTTATCTATATGAATTTCTTCTGCAAGACAGAGTTTGTATTTTCCAAGCTTCCAATCTGTAAGTGTTGTTTTATTTTGTTTTTTTGAACTCTCTGCTAACTGCGATTCATAAAATTGAATACAATCCGAGTTATAAGAAAAGCTATAAGCGGATATGCCCCATTTGTCGTTAGCAGGTTTGTTTTGTTTGTCGTAAAACTTTTTTCGAATCAGTCTATCATGTTTATCATAAATATATATTGTCTTAGCATATCCCAAGTTATTATCGACAATTTTTCCATCCGTATCTTCCCAAGTTTCTAACAGCAAATTTCCTTTTGATTTGTATTTAGCTTTATAACGGGCAAATCCATCTTTTGCGACAAGTTTTCCTTTTTCTGCGACATCTCCATATTCGTCTAAAGTATCTTTGCTATAAAATTCTTCTAATATTACTTGACTATATTTATCATAAGCTCGAACAAGTTTGGAAACTCCTCCAAACTCTAAAGGTTTACCATTGGCATCAAAGTATTCTTCTGAAATAATGTTTCCATTAAAATCGAAGACCTTTCTCTCAAAGCGGATTTTTTCGGTATCCGCAGATGTTAGCATCGTAGATTGCGACGTCGATGGCTGCGACGACATCGTAGGGACAGGATTCGCCGTAGGGACTTGATTAATCAAGTCCTTACGGTAGATGTCCTTACTATCATTACCCGAACGGTCAGTTGCCGTATCACTAGCATTGTATATTCCCTTATATTCCCAACCAACATCTGGAATTAGTTTTGTGCCATATTCAAATACTTCTTCGTTTTCTAAATTGAACTCAGTGGCTGTAAATTTTTCTAATTCGCCAGCCTTGTCTTTTTTGAAACTATATTCCATTTTGTAGACACCATCGAGGCTGTCCGGATAATACATAGCTCGCTTTTTATCATGTACAAAAAATCGAAGGTCTTCTCGTTCTCCCTTTTCATTGTAAACTAATTTGCCCTTAACCTCTCGTTTACGGATTTTGTCAGTATAGATTGGTTTCTCAATTCTTTCTTTACCTTCAATCGGTCTATGTTGGCTAATCAGTATTTCTCCCTTCTTACCTCTATCGAAGGTTAGGTTGTAAAGTTTTGGCTCTGCGGCTGTCTCTGTTTCTTTCTTACGGAGTTCGTAGTAGTGTTTAAACCTGTCTTCGATATAACGAGAAAGATTTTCTTCAGTAATATACTCTTCCTGGTTTTCTTCCTGCACTCCCCCGTTAAATGCTTTTTTTAAAAAATGAGTAAAAATTCCACTTTTAAAATCTTCATCTTCTAAGCTACTAACTTCAGGAGCAGCACCGATTAACATCGTTATGCCTTCGGCTTCTAGAACACGTTTGGGTAAAGTATCTGTTTTGACAGAAATTATATTTCGAATTAACTCTTTTTCTGTTTCAACTTTAGATTCTTTGCTTACAGAATTCCTCACGTCATTCGTGCTCTTCGCGTCCTTTGCAGTGGATAATTCCTTTTTACCTGTATCGGCAATCTGGATTTCTTCTCCCTCTACTTCGGGTAGTGGACTACGACAGGCATCAATTAAAAATACTACGCGTTTGACCTTAGCCGCTTGCACTCCCATGACTTTGAGTGAAATTCCATTTAAGGGAACGGGAACCTCTTTTATTTCCTTTCCTACTTTTTTCTTTTCAAACTTTACATCTATATCTTTAGGAGCTATAAAGTTTTCTCCCCCTTCCCCTTCGATAAATCCATGCCCGGAATAATAAAAGAGCAGAGTATCCGGATTTTCCGCTAGGACTTCCTGGTAGGTTGCTTCAATGTTTGCTTTGGTCGGAGCCATTTTAATTCTCTGGCTGGTATACGACAAAGTATCTGGATTTAAAATCGTGGTAATCTTTCCGTAGTCGTTTAACTTGATTAGTTTATCATACTTCCCTGTTCGAAGCAGCAAATCCTCTATAGCCTCGCTATCCTCAACTGCATATTTGAGTGAAGTTGTCGCCTTATAGCTGTTAATCCCTAAGAGGAAGGCAATGCGGGATTTTGTCGCTGAATGGAACGGTTTCAAACCGTTCCCTACGGTGGTATCATTATTGGGTTTGGTATCCGTTGTAGATTGTGTAGAGACAGGTCTCAGACCTGTCTCTACTGTATAAAATAAAACAATTAAAACTAGATAAAACGATTTTTGAAATTTTGCCATTGGCAGAAGATAAACGAGACATTTTATTTGTCAAACTTTTAGTTCGAACTTTGTATGCGAGTTCATGGACTTTATCTGTCACTCCCATACATTATGTTGCGCCCCGAGAAGCAACATTGAGTTAGGCGAAGGTCGCGAATGCTTGGAGCGAAGGGTGGAATTTAGGGAATGACACTCCCTCATTCCTAGTTCAACATTTGCCATTAGCCTTTTGACTTTTCTACTTCTTCTCTCTGCTTTGCATGTTTTTTAATTTCTTTGTATTTTGCTTTCCATTCAGGGAGAGAACGGACGTATTCTAAATCAGGATCTTTTTCCATGTAAGGAATAGCAGTATAACCCTTGTCAACCGCGAGTAAAATATATTTAAAAGATTCTTCTCCATTTTTTAGAAGACTATATGAACAACCTTTATTATAGATTGCGTAATACTCTTTGTCATACCCGAGATCGATTGCTATATCATACGCTTTAATTGATTCTTCTAACTTCATTACATTAGAAAGTGCATTCCCATAACGATAGTATGCATCGGGATCAGTAGCAAATTCAAATGCTTCTTCAAATTTTACAATTGCTTCTTCATTCTTTTTTAATTTCAAAAGAACTTTTGCTTCCTCTGTTAATGCTTTTCCTTTGGCGATAGCTGTTTTATCAGATAGATTCTTATTTAATTTTGATGTTGCAAAACTAATATTTAAATATTTTTCTCTCGGGTCTTCTTTTTTAGTGGCAACGGAATCAGGTTGTGGATTTGGTTTTTCTTCTTTAACAGGAGCAGTGCCACAATAAATTAAAAAAATACAAATCATAAATGGAGTTAACGATTTCATGTAATTATCCTTTAATGGTTTTCGAGTCGAAAAATATATCCCCGGGTCATTTTTATGTCAAGATATTATTTAATTTTAATTTTCCCAATTCTCAAAACTAATTTCCGATTTAATATTGAATATTCTGCGTTTGGGAATTGAAATACCCTTTCCTGGAAAAAATCAAAACTTATTTATGAAAATTGGTATTTAAACCGGAGAAGCGAATTACTAATAAACAATAATATTGGAAGATTAAGCGAACTGAGAGGTTGTGCTTTCTAACAGAGCGCACTGAGAACACGTAAAAAAGAATCAATACTCTCCGTGACTTTTGTGCGCTCTGTGAGAGATTTTTTTTTACTTTTTTCTAACATTCTCACTCTTTTTTAATTTCAAATCTGCTTTCATTAGAGCTAGATATTTTGAGTAAGAACCAGATAAAATAAATCAATTGATGCAAGTTTTTCCGAAAAAACCTTGACATAACATATATTAAGTATTATGTTGTGTAGTATGAAAGAACTCACAGACAAACAAGAACTAGTATTGAAATTTATTACTGGCGTCATTAAAGACAAAGGTGTTCCTCCAACCATTCGTGAAATAGGCGACGAATTTCAAATTACTGCAAAGGGTGCCTATGATCATCTAAAAGCGATTGAAAAAAAAGGATATCTTAAGACTTCCAAAAATCAATCCCGCGCTATTGAACTTTTACGCCATAGTGCAGAAGATGGACTTCCTGTTCGGGTCATGAGTATTCCACTCCTTGGTCGTGTTGCAGCTGGTGTCCCTATCTTTGCAGAAGAGAATATTGAAGATTATATTCCTGTTCCAGACAGAATGTCTAAGAAAGGAACTATCTTCGCATTAAAGGTTGTCGGCGAATCGATGATCGGAGATGGTATTAATGACGGTGATATCGCCATCATCCAAAAAAAAGAAGTAGCTCGTAACGGTGAAATAGTAGTTGCCCTTATCGATGGAGAAGCAACTCTTAAAACTTATTTCAAAGACAGTGACATCGTTCGTTTAGAGCCAAGCAATAGCAAATTCAAAACAATTAAAACTAAAAAAGCAAGTATCATTGGTAAACTAATTGGTCTTTATCGCTTTTACTAAGAATTCCTATTGACAAAAAAAGGAAACTCACACACTCATGAATCAATGAAGAGTTTCCTTTTTCTTTTTTTATTATTAATATCTCTTTTCTATTCCTGCGCCCCCAAAAAAGAGCAAGTTTCCGACATCGATTTAAAAAGACTTATTGATAGAGTTGCGATGATAAGACTCTCTCAAAATTTAGATTTTGATCCAAGCGAAAGTAAACCTCTAAAAACTGATTACCAAATCTTCAAAGAAGTCTGTGAAATCTTTCGTCTTGATGTAACACAGGCATTAGAAAAATTAAAATCTCAAAACCCAGAACTACATAAACAAATAATGGCAAAACGATGAAAAATAAAGAACGTTATATATGGATTAGCCTCGTTGCAATCTTAAGTTGCTCCCTATTTCAACCAATCGATCGAGTAAAAGCAATTTCTACTGAGGGAGAAAAATACTTACAGATTCTCCATGAAGTAGTTGGATTTATTGAAACAGATTTTGTTGAGTCTGTGGAAGAAAAAAATCTCTATACCGGTGCAATCAAAGGTATCGTTGCAAGCCTTGGAGATCCACATTCACGCTTCATGAGTGAAGAAGAATTCAAACACCTACAAGAAGAAACACGGGGTAGTTTTGGCGGAGTCGGCTTAGAAGTAACTCATTCTGAAGGGTCTATCCTTGTTATTTCTCCCTATGATGATACTCCCGCCATGAAAGCAGGAATTCAACCACAAGATCGCATTTTAGAAATTTCAGGCAAAAGCACAGAAAAAATGTCGATTGAAGACGCCGTTAAGCTAATGCGGGGACCGGCAGGAACAAGTGTAACTATAAAAATTAAACGCAAATCCCTAAAAGATCCATTCCCTCTTACTCTCACTAGAGAATTAATTAAAATTCAATACTTAAAATCAGCTTATCTTGAAAATGAAAAGATCGGTTACATTCGATTAACCCAATTCATGGGAAGAGAAAACAATACTGGGGGCGAATTCAAAAGAATCGTGCAAGAATTTGCTGCAAAAGAAGCTCAGGGGATAATCATAGATTTGCGCTCTAATCCGGGTGGACTATTAGACCTGGCTATTGAATTGTCAGATATTTTTCTAAGACCCGAGCTTGATATTGTATCTGTAAAAGGCAGAGGAGAAAAACTCATACGTGTTTATAAATCGCAAGACAATCAAGGAAAAGTTCTAGATGTTCCTATCGTTGTTTTATTAAATGCTGGTTCAGCAAGTGCTTCAGAAATTTTAGCAGGTGCCTTACAGGATAACAGAAGAGCAATCATTGTCGGAAATCAATCTTTCGGAAAAGGTTCCGTCCAAAACATTTACAATCTTCCCTATAAAACTGGAATTGCACTTACCATTCAAAAATACTATACTCCGAGTGGAGTTTCTATTCATAAAAAAGGAATTACTCCAGATGTGGTCGTCAATCAAATTACTCCGGATAACGACGATAAAACTCTCATTGAAAAATTAAGTAAAACTACAATCATTCAAAACTTTGTTAAGGATAATCCCGGTTACACGGAAAAGAATATCAAAGCATTTCAAGACTTACTTACCAAAAAAGGATACAAGATGAATAAAACCATTTCAAGATTCCTTTTGAAAAAAGAAAATGCAATTGGAGAGAAAAGTCCTGTATATGATAGAGAATTTGATCCACAATTAAATAAAGCAATTGAAATCTTACTTAATCCAATTACTCCAAAACCAACTTCAATGTAAATGATTGGAATTGGTATTGAATCTAGCTGCGATGAAACCTCGATTGGAATTGTAGAGGATGGAATAACACTTCTTAGCCTCAAGATTTTTAGTCAAATAGAAGCGCATGCTGAATTTAGAGGTGTTGTTCCAGAAATAGCTTCCCGTGCTCACTTAGAAAAAATAAATCTTCTTTTAGACGAAGCTCTAAAAGAAGCAAACCTTTCCTTAAAAGATATTTCTTACGTCGCTGTAACTACTCGACCCGGCTTACTTGGTTCTCTCATGATTGGAGCACAGCTAGCAAGATGTATTTCGTTTGCTTGCAAAATTCCCGTCGTAACTGTTGATCATCTAGAAGCTCATTTAAACACGGTTCATCTAGAAAATAAATCTCCGCGTTTTCCTTACCTCGGAATTTTATTATCAGGTGGTAATTCTTCCATTTTCATTGTAGAAGGATTTGGAAAAATGATACTCATTGGGGATACTACCGATGATGCGCTCGGAGAAGCATTTGATAAAGTATCTTCTCTATTAAAATTACCTTACCCGGGCGGACCTGCCATAGAAAAGAGAGCTTCTCAATTCAAACAAGATTCAGCGGATAAGAGCCCTTTTCCTGAACTATTAAAGGACACTCCGTCCGATAAAATTCTTTTTTCCTATAGTGGAATTAAAACAAGTGTTTTGTATTATACAAAAAAGCAGGAACTAACTGAAGAAAAGATAAACGAGATATGCTTTCATTTTCAAAATACAGCCTTTCAATTAGTTGAGAAAAACATTATTAAAGCAGTAAAGCTTACGGGAATCAAAACCGTTGTCGCAAGCGGAGGTGTTCTCGCAAATGAAACTCTTAGAAAACGTCTCACAAAAATTGCCGAAAACAAAAAACTGGAACTCTTTTTTCCCGAGAGAAAAATCCTCTGCACTGACAATGGAGCAATGGTAGCTTCCCTGGGATATTTTCTTTTTAAATCGGGAGTATCCGAATCAATTGATTTTAGAATAAGTCCCAATCGGTAAGAATAAAAATGAATTTACACATTGCTATGCATAAATATTCTTTTCCTGAATTCATTAGGAATATAGGAAAATTATGAAATTAAAACTCAACTGGGTGCCAAATGCACTTTCTCTTGGAAATCTTACGCTTGGATTTGTTTCCATCTTGATAGCATCAGAGGTATCAGCCTCTAACCCCAATAACTCTCAAGTCTTTTTACTTTCTGGAATTTTTATCATTCTCGCGGCTCTCTTTGATGGGTTTGATGGAATGGCTGCTAGAGCTTTAAATGCAACTTCTGCTTTAGGTGCAGAGCTAGATACTCTCGCTGATTTAACAACCTTTGGAATTGCTCCCGGGTATCTAACTTATAAAATGATTTTAGAGAATTTCAAATTTGATTTCTTTGGAACAGGAGAACTCTTTCCCTATGGAATGCTTGTTGCTTCCATATTTCCAATCTGTGCCGCCTATCGTCTTGCAAGATTTACAGTAGCACATGATCCAGCTTCTTTTACAGGACTACCTTCTCCGATTGCCGGAGTGATAGTTGGACTTTTTCCTGTTGCTTTTCCGCAAAATACTTTCTCTACCTATTTTACAATTCCGAGTTTTATTATCGTTGCCCTTCTTATGGTTTCAAAGATTCGTTATTCCAAGCCACAAGTTGCTATCAGGGGAAAATTCACAAAGGGGAGAATGCTCATTATCCTCATTGGATTTGCAATTTTGTTTTTCTTTTTAGGTCTTACAAAAGCACCTTTTGTTATGTATGGTATATTGGTTTTTTATGTTTCTTCTGGAATTATCAGTCTTATCATTCAATTCATTCAAGACTTCTATCCAGATGGCGATGATAAATAAATCCTCTTCATTTTGCTTGAAGCCTAAAACGTACAGTTCGATTCTCCGGATCAAATTTATCTCTTCCTAAGAATTCATCCGGATCAGGGTCGGCAATTGCTTTCATTTTATTCCCAGGAATACCAAAAGACAAAAGTAATTGCCGAACAGATTCAGCTCTACCAAAAGAAATCTTTTCTCGATTCACTGACAATTCAGTCGCATCCATCTTTCCTCTAATTTCTAAATAATATTCATCTGGAGAATTTTCGATTATATCTTTTATTTTAGAACAAAATAGATTGCACCAATGAAGTGAATACTCTTTATTTAATTCTGAATGTCCCGAAATAAAACCAGAATAGTATACAGTTTCCGGATAACGAATCTTATCCAGAGAATTATTTTTAAAATAAATACATCTTGATAAAAACATAATACTTAAAATTAAAAATGCTCTCCGACACATATATTCTCCCTATCCAATAAATGTTTAGAATTTATACTCTGCAGTTAAAAACGCTTCTTTTATATAACTTCCCGCCCTGGTATCCATTAATGCTTTTAAACCATTTCCAGGTTCAAAATACCCGGAACGAAATAACAATTGAAAATCACTCAGCACATTCCAACGCAAGTTTAGATTGTATTCTCGACCCATAAAATTGGAAGTATCTTTGGAATAAAATGCGTTATACTCTCTATTGTTTTCTAAAATAGGAGAGCGATTCGCATATAAATGATAATAACCAAGCGTCAATTCAAAAGGACCCGGGACAATAATATTAACAAAGCTACCAACTTCATAAAGACCACTCATATTATTAGCGCTAAATAAGGCGTAACCACCAGTAAAATCAATTGCGATATTAGAAATAGTAAAGTCGGGGAAAATCGTTCTATACCCCCCTCCTCTATAATTTGCAGGAACTCCGTCTTTACTGTATCCAGGTCTTCCCGTTGTTCCAATTCCGATTAGGTTGAGTTTAATCTCCCTATTGTAACTGTATGCAACCTGGAAGTCCCAAAGCCCACCACTGATAGCATAACTTTTTCTTTGTTGATAAATCTCTTGCTCACTTAGATTTCTAATTGAATTTGCAGCTTTTAGATTTCCATGATTGTAAATTCCATGTGCCATCAAAGTCACAGTTCCATATCTCCATTCATTAAAAAATCCCCACCAATATAAATTTCCGGTTTCCCTGTAAGGATCTGTTTGATCGTTATCTGTTGAAGAGTAATTGTATATTTCTATATTGTATCCATTGACTGGAACAAATTTTGCCTTAAGAAAAAAAACATTTACGTTTTGTCTTTTATCATTAAATCCATTTCCATCTAAATCGGCTGCCGTTCTTTCCCTTGTGCGAATCCATCCACCTTCTAATGTTAGCTTGTAACTCGGAATGCCTTTCGTCATGACAGCACCACTTCCAATTGCAAATACAAGTCTTCCGAGTGCAGAAGAAAAAAATTGAATTCCATATCTAGAAGTAAAATCATATTCTTTTAGCTTGATATTAAAATATAAAAAGTTACTTCTGAGATTAACAGGTGTTTGCTGCCCCAATTCTCCACCGGTTCCGCTTCCAAGAATAGAAGGATTGTTTCTATCTTGATTTGAGATTGATCTACCCCCAAAAGTCATATCACCAATTTGCACACCTGCAAATCCATCAAAATATTGAGATGTAAAAAATTCAAAATTTAGAAGGACTCGGGTATCAAAAAAATTTAAATTTTCATTTCTCTTAGATAAGGTTGAAGGTTTTCCCGCAAGCCTTGCTGCTTTTTCCTGGTTGATTAATTGTGCGTTTGTGGAATCGAGTGCACTTGCTTCAAGTGGAGGATTGTAATACGGATAAGTTGGAGTAGTCCGCGAGAGAATGGTATCCCGCCCCAATGCAAATCCACGAAAACGCATTGTTCCAGTAATATTAAACTTTTTTTGAGTTTCTGGTTCATCCGAAAGAATAGGAGTAATTACAAAACATAGAATGAAAAGAAAAAAAAACTTCATGCATCAACGAACCCATGCATTATTGTTAAAATATTTTTCTTTCAAACGATTAATTTCTCCCGTGCGTTTCATTTCTCTGATAAAAAAATTGGCTTCGTTTATTAACTCCAAATCATTCTTGCGCATAGTTATACTTAGCTGCTTCTCAATAACGGGCTCTACTACAGGTTGCATTTTTATTTTCAAGGAAGGGTTTTTTTGAATTAATGCTTCAATAAAAAGATTGTCCGCTACATAGCAATTGATCTCGTTTTCATTGAGTGCATTAAAGGATACTTCATCTGTTGGATATGGTTTTATTGTAACTCTAGGAAAATTTTCTCTTACATATTCAAGATTAGAAGTGTTGTCTTTTACTCCAATCACTAAACCAGAAATGGACTTTAAATCAGTAAGTTTACGATAAATTTTATTGGTGACTACCTGTCCTTCTGACTCTGCGGGTAATAAAGATTTGCTCACAAGTGCACCGGGTGAAGTAGAATAATAAGAATCACTAAAACCAAGTTGCTGTCCTCTTTTTAAACTAGAAGAATTTCCAAAAGAAATATCAACTCGTCCTGATTTAATAGCGCGAGCGTGATCTGCAAATGTTTGCAGGGGAACAACTTCTTTCAGTGTAACTCCCAAATATTCTGCGAATGCTCTTGCAAGCTCTACTTCAAATCCAGGATATCCCGGTTTAGGATTTTTTATATAATAAGGCTCATAGTCTCCGCCAACGGAAACTATGATTTCTTTCTTTTTTAAAATTTTAAATAATTGTGAATTTTCGTCTGCAGTTAAAAAACCAAAGGGAAGACAAAAAAATAATAGGAGTAGAATTAATTTATATTGATTGCACATAATCAGTCAATAAATTATAAATTAATCGTTTTGTCGATAATATTCTGATTTTTTAAAATAACAGTATTCATTGTCAGGAGTAAGAATAGACAGGTGATAAAAACAATCACTCCTATGGTAGACAAAAGAATAAAAAGTAAATTTTTAATAAACCTATATTGTAAAAAAGAAAGACTAACTAAAACATTTCGGCTAGTTGAAATATCTTCTTCTCTACCAATTTTATAATAATTACGAACATAAAAAATGGAAAGAAGTATAAGCATTACAAAAAGTAAAACTCCAAACTCTGAACTATAATGTTTTTGCAAAGAGAAAAGAGGAATATAAACTACATTTCCAATGAACACACCCGCGAAAATAATGTATAGAAAATGACTTGCGATTTTCAAAAAGGAAGATTCCTTTTTGACCTCTACGCCAATTCCTTTGATTGCTGGACGGGCATTGTTTTCTTCATCATTATAAGATGCTAATAAAAGAGCATTGAATCTTGAAGGAGAAGTTTCTGTTAGTTTCAAATATCGATTTAGTCGGTAGACTAACCAAAAGTATCCAGTCAAAAATAATCCATACACCAGTGATGAAATTCCAGAAATGACTGGAGGAATAAAAGTTAGAGATGTGGCAGATCGAAATTCTAAGAATAAGCCAAGACAAAATCCTACCGCAAATAGCGTTAATACAAAATAAAAGACATTTCTTTTGGAAAAAAATGAATCAAAGAAACGTTGAAATGAATGGATGATTGCCATTGTCACAAGATTAAAAACGGTGAAATGAAAAACAAAAAGTGGAATTCCTATAAAAGGAACAAAATATCCTAAGACTAAAGAGCGTGCAACATAATAGATAAAAGTAAAAAAAGAAATAGAGAGTAGAACCCTTCCAATAAATACCGAAAACCAGGTATCATTCAAAACAGAAACGATAGTCGACAAACAAAGTGCGATTATAAATAAATTTACGACGAGTCCAATTTTATATCCAATCAAAAGGCTTTCAATTTTTTCTATAGTTTTTTCTAGACGACCATCATTTGGAGTATAATCATCATTTACCTCTTGAAGAAGAGAATTTAGAAAAAAGATTTTAAATACAATGCCTTTTTTCATTTCAAGTGTCGGAGGCTTGGCTGGCTTCTCTTCTTCAGAGTTAATAGAATCAACTTGTTTTTCACGGGCAAATACTTCCGGTTCAAAGTCTACTGTAAAATTAAGTAATATACTCTCGAGTGAAAAAAGTAGAATCAGGATAGAAATAAAAACAATAATTTTCTTGGTTTTATGCATGGTTAATTATAAAAATATATAGGTGAGTATCCAAGCAACAATTAAAAGTCCAATGATCGCTGCAACTCCAATCGTATTCATTCCGATATGAAATGGTTTTCTAGGAGGTCTGTCTTCAATTATTTCAGATTCGGGCTTGCGTTTAATAGTTGTGGCTAAAGTCTCAAAGCCAGCTAATTTAACTTTTACTGTGGTTTCTTTTTCGGCATATCTTCCAAAGACCCCATCCGTAACTTTAATAATTGCCTCTACTTCAGAAGGACTTTTTTTAATTTCGATAATTGTTGCCGGAACGGGACGAATAATTCCAGCATCATCTTTTAGCGAGAGGAGATTAATGACATTATTCGCTGGCTCTGAGTCAGGAGAAAACTTTACCATGATTCGATCACCAATGCGAAGTTCATCAACTCTAGTTCCAGTAACAGGAGATAACACATAGGTAAACGCAGAAACAACAGAACCCGGAGGAATTAATCCTTCGGCAAATTCTTTGTCTTTAGAGCGTTCATTTACTTCTTCTCTGACAGCGGAGGCATCAATTTCATCCCGCTCGATAGAGTGAAATATTGTATTGATTAAATAATCACCCTTTCCCAAAACCTTGGAGAGATTCTGTTTTAAAAGTTCATTTAGTTTTTCGGGATTATCATATTCTAAATAATACATCATCTCGACTAAATAACTTTCTGAATTAAAAGAATTTTTAAAGGAATTAACCAATGTCAAAGTTGCACTTTGAACATGATTTCCTTCAAACATAAACTTTTGAATTCGATTAACCACATCTTTATAGGTATAGTCAGAATTAATATTGATTAATTCATTCGAATGGGAAACTAAAGTTTCAAACCGCTCAATTGTGTTCTTTTGTTTATTGGCAATAGCAGCAAAAACCACAAAGGTTCTTTGAATGCTATCTCTTGCCACAAATTTAATAAAATATAAATCGCTAGCCATAGGGACTTTTAACAAATAAACCAATTCCTATCCTATTGGCAACTAATATTATTAAGTTTGCAAATTCAATCGTAGCTTTCATCGTGGTAACGAAATCTTGCCAGGAAGAATTACCCTATGTCGATTGTGAGAATTGAAAACTTAAAAAAATCCTATTACATTTCTGATAAAGGTGTCCCTATACTTTGGGATTTAAACTTAGAAATTGGCGAAGGAGAGATCGTTTCAGTAGAAGGCTCTTCCGGTGTAGGAAAATCAACTCTTTTGAATATTCTAGGAGCTATGGATGAATTCGATAGTGGACTTGTGGAAGTCTGTGGTGTAAATCTGGGAACTATCTCAAACACAGAAAAAGAAAAATTTCGTGCGAACAAAATTTCTTTTATCTTTCAGCATCATCTATTACTTCCTGATTTTACTGCTTTAGAAAATGTTATGATTCCACTTCTCATAAATAAAATGAATGTAATCAAAGCAAAACAAGAAGCCATTTCTATGTTACAAAGAGTTGGACTTGGAGAAAGACTTCATAGCTTTCCATCTCAGCTTTCGGGTGGTGAAAGCGCAAGAGTTGGTGTAGCAAGAGCACTGGTCTCTAAAAAGCAATTAGTGTTAGCAGATGAGCCGACTGGCAATTTAGATAGAGAAAATTCTAAGAACCTAATGGCACTTATCCTCGAATTGCAAAGGGATTTAAGATTCTCAATGGTTCTAGTTACACACGATATGGAATTGGCTGCTATGGCAAACAAAAGAAATAAAATGCTTTCTGGAAAATTACAACCAATACCGGTAAATATTTCAAATTAAATCTAGAAACTTTTCTACATCTTTGTGATTTCCAAATACAACCATAATATCTTTTGATCTAAAAACAGTTTCAGCAGAAGGAATACCTAACGTTTCTAAAATGGCTTCGTCTTCGCGACGTTTGCCTTTAGCCGTTGTTTTATACCGTTTGATAGTTATTAAAAGTAAATTGTATTTTTCTTTAAGCTTTACATCCATAATTGTTTTTCCATTGAAAAATTCTGGAACCAAAAGCTCAGCTATACGATATTCTTCTGATAAAATAATACTTCCTTTAATATTGGCATGACCGAACATTTCAGCCATATTTTTAGCGGCTCTTTCTTCAGGATTAAAAATATGCGTAATACCAAGCATTTTTAAAATTCTGATATGAAGTGGGGTCTGGTAACGGGCAATGATTTCTTTTACTCCAATTCTTTTTAGAATATCACTTGTAATGACAAGAGTTTCAAAATCATCTGCTGTGGCTAATATGACGTAATCGAAATCTTCTAAGCCTTGAGCTTCCATTGCACTTTCATCTGTAGAATCTAGACATACAGCATTGGTGCAAATATCTTTAATTTCTTCAATTAGATCCATATCCTTGTCTATGGCAATCACTTCATGCCTTTCTTCATAAAGGCATTTTACTAATTCTCTTCCAAAGTCTCCAAGACCAATGACTGCAATTTTTTTTCTGTTCATATTTACCTATTGTAATAAATCTATAATTTCTTTATAGCCCAAGTCTTTCGCATAGGAAATTGCAGTATAACCATGAATATCCGCAATCGATCGGTCAGCACCATTTTCCAGGAGAAGCTTGACTGAATCTCTATCGCCTAACGCCACGGCATACATAAGGGGAGTAAGGCTATTTTTATCTTTTTCATTTACATCAATAAAAGAATACATCACTTGACTTTTCTTAGGATACTCCAATAAAACTTTTAGAACATCTCTATATCCTTTCAATACAGAAAGATGCAATAGATTTGATCCGTCAAATAGTTTTTCATTTATATTAGCGTTGCTTTTTAATAGCATTTTTACAATCTCTGTATGTCCATTCTCAATTGCAAGGATAAGCGCTGTTTTGTGCTTTCTATTTTCTTCGGCGAGTCGGGCTTTCTTTTCTAAGAGAAGTTTAACGATAGATTTATTTCCCCTCTCTACTGCCATCATTAGAGCGTTATTTCCATCTGAAAATTTAAAGTGAGGATTTGCTCTTTTTTTTATAAGTTTTTCCGCGATTTCAAATTCATCCCCTTTGACAGCAGCCATAAGAGAAGATCCAAAAAATTTATTCAAAGCATTTACATGCACTCTTCTATCTAAAAGCATTTGGGCAATGAGTGGATGTCCATAACGTGAAGCAATTGACAGAGCATTATCCCCTGCTTCATTTTTTGCACTTGCAATCGCTCCTTTATCCAAAAGAAGTTGGACGATTTCTACTTTTCCATGAAAGGCAGCACTCATAAGAGGAGTATTTCCAGTCTTTGTTTGAAAATTAATTTCAGCTTTATTGTCTATCAATAGTTTGGCTAATTTATAGTTGCCTCTATCGCAGGCAGCCATGAGTGGAGTTTCCATTTCAGAATTAAAAATATTTGCATCGGCACCTTTCTCTAAAAGTTCTTTTACTTCCGATTCTCGTTCAAATCGAACGGCAAGCTCTAAAAGAGAATTTCCTTTTTCGTTTTTCCAATTTATTATTTTTCCTTCAAAATCTTTTTTTAATAGTTCATATTGAATTACTTCTGATTCTTTCAGTGCGTTTTCATCTGCAACTGATTTAATAACCACGTTTAATATTTTCCCGTAGCCATTAGCCTTTGCGAGTTCAATCGCACTCATACCCGACTTTGCCTTTACATGGAGGTCGGGATTTTTTTCTAAAAGCATTTTTATTATTTCGGACTCATTTTCTTTGGAAAGACAAATCATATAAAGAGGAGTTCGATTTTCAGCATCCTTTGCATTTACATCAGCGTTATACGAAAGAAGTAGTTTCACTATGCGCGGGTTCTTATGCCAGGCAGCTACATGGAGGGGGGTAAGACCTTTTTCATTTGAAACATTGACTCTTGCCTTAAACTCCAATGCAATCTTTACCAATTCAAATTGATTATAATACGAAGCACTATAGATAAAACTATCTCCCACATAATCACGAGTATTCACATCAGCACCTGCTCCCAGTAATAGTCGGGTAACAAATAGATGAGAAGGATAAATAATATTATCCTTCTCGAGTCTTACAAAATGAATTGGCTGTAAAAGAGCATCTGAGCCGGATGAATCTTTCAGGGTCAAATCAGCTTTATTCTGTAAAAGGTATTTGGCTATTTTAAAACTTCCATACAAAGCAGAATACATAAGAGGACTTTTACCTTTATCGCTATATTGTTCATTGATAGAAACTTCACCGGAATTAAGGAGTCCTACCAGCTTATCAACATTATCCTCTTGAATGGCTTCTATTAAAGCTTTGTTTTCTGGTTTAAATACACGCTCCTCTCTTTTTATGATTGGCTTGGCAGCAGCCACAGGCTTTGGTGGCGGTTTATAAGCAGGGTTTAGCATTTGCACAACAGCCCAATGATTGTTTTTTACTGCGAGAGTCAGGGCAGATTCTTTTTTTCGATTGAGTCTTTTGGCTCTTGCTTTATTTGTGAGAAGCAAATTAACAATATCCGCATATCCTCTTTCGGCAGCGATCATCATGGGAGTATTTCCCTCTTTATCGCGAATATTTAAATCAAACTTTTGATCGATGAAGTATTGCATGGATTTAAAGTCATTATAAATTGCAGCGCTTAATACCCCGTAATCTCTATACTTCCCCCGTTTAGTTTTGATTTTTTTTTCCAGTAAAATTTGAGCGATATCATGCTGTCTATTTTTGGAATTGCGAATAGCATTGTAGAGAGCAGTCTCATAGGTCTGACTTGGCTCGTCTATATTTACATTTTTTTCTAAAAGTAGATTTACTAAATTCAAATTTCCTTTATAACAGGCGAGCATAAACACACTGTAGCCCCTCTGAGACTTTGCAAATAAATCAGAGCCGGAATTTAAAAGTAAATCTATCAATTCCTGCTCTTCTGAAAGGATTGCATACATAAGTGGAGTGTAACCCTTATTATCCACTGCATTCAAATCAGCATTTTTTGTGAGGAGTAATTTTACGGTATCTTTTTGTTTTTTATCAATTGCATGGACAATTGCTGTCATTCCTTCACTATCTTTTAAATTTAAATCTGGATTTTTTTCTAGAAGTAGATTTATTATTTCTTTCTCGTCAAAATAAATCGCCTGCATGAGAGGTGTATCTCCCATAAAATTTTGAATGTTTACATTTGCATTTTTTCCTAATAAATACTTAACTAATTCTTTATCTTTTTTTTCGATGGCGATATGTAGAAGTGTATTTCCATCTTTATTTCGAAGATTCAAATCTGCATTCTTTGAGATTAAGTATTCGAATATTTCTTTATCCTTTACTCTGACCATGAGAACAGACTCACCATCTTCTTTTTGATGATTTACATTAGCCCCTCGATCAATTAATACTTTTAAAATTGCCAATTCATTTGGCTTACCGGACTGTTTATCCAAATAATTCATCAAAAGATTTGCACCGTTAATATCTTCCTCGTTTACGTCGGCACCGTAATCGATTAAAATATTTATTATCTCTGTAAGATTTTTTTGACAGGCAATGCGAAGAGCAGATTCATTTCGATAATTAATCGCATTTGGATCAGCTTTTTTATCCAGGAGTGCTTTTACAATACCCACTGCACCGAAATGAGTAGCAAGCATAAGAGGTGTAGTATTATAATCATTACCCGCGTTGATATCAGCACCTAATTCTAAAGCGCGGTTAATATCACTTACACTTCTCTTCTTCACAGCGTCAAAAAGGTCTTCAGTAGGTCCGGCAAACAGGGAATTATAAATGAAGATTAAAAATAAAAATCTATAAATAAAATGCATGTTTATAAACTAAAGTATAGGGGTTTTATGAAAAGTGATTTTTTTATTCAGTTTGAAATTGAAAGATAAGTTTTGCTACTGAAACTTAAATATTTAAAAAATAAAATGAAAAACTTTTTAAAATTTTAGTATTGCCAAAAAACAATTGGGATTAAGATGGAAGAGAATGGTTTTCGAGGTATTAAATGAAATTTATAAAGATAATTTTAACATTTTTTTTGCTTTGGAATAATTCAGTTTTTTCCCAATCAGAATCCAAATCACAATCAGAAATTAGAAATGATAAAAAAATTCAGGTAGCCGGGTTTATTTATAAGAATGACTATTACTCCATTCTACTCAGTTATAATTTGAATGCATCTTTTACAGTTGGAATAGATGCCCGCCAGGTTAAAATATCTGACAGGGAAATATTGACCAATGCTTCCGAAATATCAAATACAAAAGAAAGAGATAGCTATTTATTTTTACAATGGTTTCCTTTTAAAGCGGGAGGTCTTTATCTTTCTGCACGTATGGGCTACTACAAAGTAACCGTTGAAAATGAAAATTGGTATTTAAAATCTCTATCTTATTCAAACTTTAATTATGAATTTAATTCAATGAATCTTTCCAAGCTGATGTATGGAGGTGGAATTGGTTATCGCTGGGTATTTGAAAATGGATTATCCTTAGGCATAGAGGCATTTGAATCAAAGCACTATAAAAGATCCCTCAGGCAATACAATTTTATGGTAGAATCAGATAGACAACTAACGTTAACGGATTATTTTATTAGTAAATACACAAGTGGAAATTATATTGCTAAGCCCACGAGTTTTTTTATAACAATCGGGTATAGTTTTTAAAAAAGGATTTTATTTATGAAAGACTACGAGCCAATATCCTGCGATTTTTACGATGAACTAGAAGCCTATTCCACTCTTAAAAAAGAAGTAGAAATTTTTTACGAAGATGAATCTGGCAATACAATTTCTACATTCGGAAGAATAAAAGACCTTTATGCTAAGGATAAGACTGAATATCTGCTACTAGACACGGGGCTAGAAATCCGCCTGGACATTCTCATTCGTGTGGATAATAAAGTGTTGGCGGAATATTAGTTGAAAGCGCATTTATTTTTTCATCAATTCTTTATTCTTCTGGTATTGCTCCTGGAGATTTTTATAATTTGTTTCATTCATCACATTCAGGGTATCTAAGATTTTCATTTTTTCTCTAGCAAAGGAATCTAGTATTTGCAATTTTAATTCATTTTGAGAAGTGATAAGCTCCTGTCCTGCATTAACTGCAATGGGCTTATCAGAATTATCTGCTTTTACTTCGACAGTTCCTTCACTAACATAAATGCCATCTTCTATTTTTTCCTTTTGATTTTCATAGTCATCGCCTTCCTGGACTAAGAATTGAGTTCCCCTTACACCGGCAGTTTTTGTAGGTGTTGTAATTTTATATTCAGAGTTTTTGTCTATTTTTTTAGTAACCTTTGTAAGTAGAGAACCACTATTTAGATTCATTTCCACTTTGAGCTTTCCCTTGTCTTCTAATAATTCAGTAAGAGAAAGTGTTGTAAATTTTCCAACGCGGATAATAGAATTTGTCCCAACTTGTAAGTCTACAATTCCGTTTTTAGTTGTAATCTTATCTTTTTTCTCAAAGATTTGTCCCTTAGTAACGGCTAATTCCTTTTCTCCTCTCTGGTAGGAAACTTCCCCTGTTTTAAACGCAGCGACTACTATCATGTCTGCGCTAAATAAAGAAGTGGTGAATAGGGCGATGGCGAAGAATAAAGACAATTCGTGAATTGTCTTTACGACTGTAGTCTTTGCGATTGAGTTTAATCTATTCATATTTTTATCCTTTGTTGGAATATTATTTAGTTTCATTCTTATTCTTCTTTGTTGTATTGTAAAACAGTATATTTTCGCTTGACATTTAATGCAAATATCATAAATCTTTTCAGTATGTCTCCCGAACTTCTTTTAGAAAATATAAGTAACCTTCCTCCTATTGCCAGGCAGGAGATTTTCGACTTTGTCAGTTTTCTCCTTCAAAAATATAAAGCTGAATCTTCTATCTCTGACACGGCTAATCAATTGAAACTCTCTGACAAAGGAAAAGAATTTATTGATAAACGACTTGCTCTTATGGAGTCCAATCCATCTGGCTTGTCTTCTTGGGAAGATGTAAAAAAAAGACTTTATACTAAGCACAATTGGAAATGAGTTACGATCTTCTTTTTTCTTCCGAAGCTGAAATGGATTTACAAGAAGCAATTGCCTGGTATGAAGAGCAACGAACTGATCTAGGTTTCGAATTCTCCCTTCGCTTTGAAGAAGCTCTTCAATTCTTATCAGAGCGTCCTCAAATGTATGCAAAAATATACCAAGAAGTTCGTAGTGTATTACTGAATCAATTTCCATATGCTATTTTCTATATCATTAATGAATCAAATAAGGAAGTGCGGATTTTTGCTGTTATCCACACGAGCCGCAATCCAGAAATCTGGCAACTTCGAACAGAGCTTTTGTAGACTAGCATTTCTCATCCCTAACTCCACACTTGTGCTGAGCCTGTCGAATACATTCCTCATTATTTCCTCGCCATCTGCAAATTCTCAATCGCACGAAGACGATCTTCTAATCGTAAAGAAGGACGGCTGTGCGTCTCTACAGAGGCACGCAACGTCTCTACCGTCTCGCGTAATCTCTTATTATCCTCTTCCAACGCAAGAAGCTTTTTCTCATTAGCTGTTTTTTCTGCTTGTTGTAGGTCAGTGACTGAGCGAAGTCGAAGCGCAACTTCTTTAAACGACTGCACAAAAGCAGCATTAACCCCTTCCATGGACAACCACTTCATTCCATCTTTATCCGTGTCAACCCAATACGGAAAAACCTTCTCGACTTCCTGCGCAATGAACCCAATATGTTTGCCTTCTTTAGCATTTAACTTCTTCGGGTCTTTCCATTCAAACGTAACGGGGCGTAATTCTGTTAGCTTCTCTAGAAAATTTCCTAGTGGTTGGATATTCTTCTTTAGCCTCTCGTCGGAGTTATTCACCCAGACTCCAGTTGTATTACCGGCGTTGCCATTGACTGTTAGTAGTTGAGATGGGGATGCTGTGCCGATGCCGACGCTGTTATTACCCGTACCTGTACTCATGAAAGAAAAACCGCTTGTAGGATCAATGATAAAGTGCGTATAATTTGTTCCATCGCCGCTTCTTGAAGACTGAATCACAAAATTCTCTGTAGTTGTATTGTTTCCTTTGTGTTCAATATATCCCTTGTTTCCATCCTGTCCAAAGTAAGTGATTTGAGTATTTCCCGATCGAATTCTTAATTCTCCCCCATCTAAATCTAATCTAGAGGTTGGACTCGTAGTCCCAATCCCCACATTGCCCGCAGTATAATACGCATCATTGCCGTTAGCCGCTTTTGTCCAATTTGGAATTCCCTCTATCGCGGTCTTCAAACTCGTAATCGTTGTATTCAAATCAGAACTTTTTAACACCTGACCAGTTGTCCATGTTGTGATAGTTCCAGATATTGCAACGGCTAATATTGTTGTGCCGAAGACTGCGAGGGCGAAGACTACTCCGCCGATTATTTTTTTTGTGATGTATTCTCTCATTTTATTTCTCCTTGGTTGTGATGTAAAACGTTGTGTTTTTTCGCTTGACAAAAATATCGAGTCTCGATACTTTGAGAAAGTGATACAATCTTTCTTCGATAGAGAAACAAAGAAAATATGGAGTAGAACTTACTCCAAAAAATTTCCTGCCTCTTTGCAAAGATTAATGTATCAAAAACTTCTCTTGATTGATGTTGCCAAAGATGTAACGGACTTAAATTCTCCTCCCGGGAATCGATTACACACACTCTCCGGAGATAGAAAAGGACAATACAGTATTTCCGTAAACGATCAATGGAGAATTTGTTTTTATTGGAATAACGGAAATGCAGAGCAAGTGGAAATTGTTGACTATCACTAAAAAGTAAATCGAGGTAAGTATTATGAAAAAAATTCCACCTATTCATCCCGGCGAAATTCTGAGTGAGGAATTTCTCATTCCTTATGGAATTACTGCCGCTGTCCTGGCGCGGGAAATCAAAGTTACCCCCATTCGAATCAGTCAAATACTCAAAGGCAAGCGCTCCATTACTGTTGATACTGCTCTCAGACTTTCTTTTTTCTTTGGCAACTCTCCTGAATTCTGGCTTGGACTGCAAACTCATTTTGATATTGAAACCGCCAAAGACAAAATGAAAAAAGTAAATTTTAACATTCGTCCTTTGAAAAAAGTAGCCTAGTGCAGCTCGCATTTTAGATTACTTCCTCGCCATCTGCAAATTCTCAATAGCACGAAGACGATCTTCTAATGTTCCACGCAACCGCGCCATATCTTCGCGCAAACGCTTGTTATCCTCTTCTAACGCAATAACCTTCTTCTCATTAGCAGCTTTTTGAAACAATTCGTGAATTGTCTTTACTTCTGTTTCGAATGAGACAATCTTCTTCTTTAAAGATTCATTTTCTATTTTTAGTTTCTCGTTGGACTCTTCTAGGAGAGATAATTTTTCACTCGTTGAACGGAGTCGAAGCGCGACTTCTTTAAAGCTTTGCACAAAAGCAGCAGCAATGGTCACCGGGGAAATTAGAATGGTTACGATAGAATTCTGACAGGTGAGTTTTATTTTTTGGCTGAGCGTTTCATAGCCAGTAGCCGTTACTCCCATTGTGAGATCAGTCGCTGTCGAGTCGATTCCAGTAATCGAAAAATTTCCAGAGGCATCTGTAAGAGTCACTGTCGCATAAGAGGGATTAGTCGATACCCTCGCATTTGCAATATTGACTAGTGAATTAAAATCCTTTACGTTTCCAGTAATCTTTTTTGTGGCTACACTCGGCGTATCCGTATCACAGGATACGGAAATTCCAACTGACTTAGTATTTAGCCCGCGTTGAAAATTGAGGATTGCCTTTCCCTGTATGTCCGAATTATTTGCACCCTTGTAATTACAGTTCGATAGGACGGAAAGTAAAATTGCACCTACTACCCCAGTCACCTCGAACTTCCGTAAACGACTAATGCAGTGTATCCGTAAAGATGAACGTGAGAGGTCTATCTGACTTAAAACTGATAGTTCTAAGATGGATAGACCCCTCACGATGGGGCTCGAGGTGACTGTGGATTTTACTTTTTTAAATAATCTCATTATTTTCTCCTTTAAAATTAAACCAAGTTGTCACCCCCGAATTTCCACCCGATGCGATACTTCTGCATCCACTACCGCCAAGCGATATCGGGGGTCTCAAGATGTTGAGATTCCCGATTAAAGATTTCGGGAATGACAGACACTTCTCCTTTAAAAATTAAAATCATACTTTACTTGATACTCTCTATTCCAATTTCCATTTTGGTAATTGGAATAGGTATTAAACTTGAAGCCTTCTGTCTTTGTATATGGATTAGTGTTTAATAAGTTGTTAGCCCCTGCCACTGCGTCGTGTCCGCCGAAGATCATTACATCTAATAGGTTTATCGCATACACTCCAAAGAATAGTATCGAAGCAAGCGAAGCGCTGTTAGCCGCACTGTCTAATTTGCCGGATGCACTATTTGCAAGCGAATAAGTAATCAGTCCTAGTGGGTTAAATGTATTTCCAGAGCCAATGAATACGAGTGTATCTAGATTATCTTTTGCTTTTGCATCTGACCTTGCCGAGTTGTAATTTGAATTGGCAATTAAAAGTCCTGCTCCAAAGAAAATTCCGGCTCCCATAAATGCGAGTCCCTTGATTCTCTCCCGCCTATTGTCTACAGAAATTCCGCGATAACCTTCTCATGAAATGAGCACGAAGTGCAAACGTTCACGCTTCGTTCTGGAGGGCACTTTGTATCGAACGCAGATCGAAGGCTGATCGAAGCGTGGACGAACTCTGGACGAACTAAGTTGTCACCCCAGAATTCTTCTATCGGGGGTCTCAACTTATTGATCCCCCTGATATCGCACAATGTCATTAAGATAATGATTTTTTAACCAAGAAGTGAATGAAGAATAAGGTTAGGGACTGTGTAAAAACATGAATCTCTCAAAGAGCGCACATTATCTTGCGACCAAAAGAAGCAAGATTGAGTTTGAAACACAGAGAAAAGAATCAATAAAATCAATACTCTCTGTGACCTCTGTGTGCTCTGTGAGAGAAAATTTCTTTGCTTTTACACAACCCCTGCAAAGTTAAGAACTATATGTATAGCAACCAATAGTAGGATAGGCATCCCTGCCTGTCCATTTAACAAAGAGGCATATCTATTTTGAATATTCAGTTCTTGAGCCACCGATCCCTTATCGGTAGCGGCTACTCATCCTTATCCTTCTTCTTAGGAGGCGCAATAGTTGTTCGAAATGGAATTCCCTCTTCGTTATTGTAGATAAAACAATGACCGTTGTAATTTTTTAATTCAGAATTATAAATTTTGCCTTTGCCTAAATTGACACTTACTTTTGGAAAAAGATTTTTTTCAATCTCTACGTAGGCATATGGTGCAGGCTCATAACTGACAACCAACGTTTCATATTGAGTCTTTGTATTGGCAAGTAAATCGATATATTTTCGCTCTACTTCATACAGCTTAAGGAGCATTTGCTTTTCTTCGGGTGTATAAACTTTTTTTGGATCTGTAAGCTTTGCCATGCTCTGTTTTACTTTTTTTAGAATCTCAGCATGAGAAGCAATCTCTTCTTTCATTTTGCGAAGCTCTTCTAAAATTTCTGGAGGCAAACCGACAATTACCTCTGTTCTTGTTTCAACAACCGCGCCAAGCTTACTTACGGAAATCATTTTCCCGGCAATCGCTTCTCCCCCGATTAACTCACCACGACCGCCTTTAATTGTAATCGAGTCACCCGCAACTAGTTCTGAATGAAGAGATGCCTCTTCAATAAAAATGCTTTTTCCTGCTTTTATATTTCCCTGCTCCACAAATCTTGCATATACATCTGCTTTTGATTCAATGACTCCCCCATTTCGCCCCATTACCCCGCCTGATAAAACGATGTCTCTCTCCGCATATAAAAAGACTCTTCCTACACTTTTTTTAATCATGAGAGATCCTTTTGTTCGCAAAGTGAAATTATCCGCTACAGTTCCATCCACAATGATTGTGCCGGGGAAATCGACATTACCCGTTGAATAATCAACATTCTCCAAATAACAAACTTCATCTACTCGAATCGTTCCGTCTCTTTCTAAAATGGGTCTTCCTGCAATAGAAGCAAATAACTTTTTGGAATCGTCCGACAACTGGCAATTAGCCCCAATCTTCCATTCCCCTTCCATCGGCTTATCCATCATAGCTTCTTCACTGAAAATATTCTTACCCGGAGTTCCGAGTTTTGACTGTATTTTTTCTGCAAGAACTTCGCCCTGCTTTGTATTCTTAATTACTTGAATATCTTTAAAATCAACTCTACCATGTGCATCTTCATGTAAGTTTGGTTTATTATGAGGCTCAAATAAAACTTTTATATATCCATTTACACTTGGAGTTGGTGCAATTCCTTCTGCAATGAGAGTCTTCATAAAATACTTTTGATTATCCAGTAAATGAGCAATAACATCTTCCTTTAATCCGAAGATAATACCGTTTGACCGCAGGTATTCAACTACATCTTCTTTTCGAAGAGTTTTTCCTCCATGCAAAGCGGGGTAAACAATGATATACCCCTGCATCTTATCAGGAGTTACTTCTAGTTCGAGTTTTGAGTCAACCGGATTTCCGCCAGTCCAGACTGCAATCTGGTGATCTTTTCCGTCGGCATTTGCTACAATTACTTCCACCTGGGCACGATCATACCCATCTATATTAAATAACTTTAGTCTCTGAAATACATCTTGCCTTGTAACATGCTTTCCATTTTTTCCTGGCTTAAATACAGCAAGCACAGCATGGTTATTTTCATTTTTTATTTGAAAAGATCCATTCTCTTTATTTTCGAGATCGTTTAAAATAGATTCGGTGTAGTTATTCATTGTTTGCCTCTATCTAGTCTCGACCATTACGCAAGCATATGCAAGGTAATTCTTTTTATTGTCTTCCAAATATTGAATGATTTCATCGCTCTCGGCACCGGGTTGTAACCAAAAATTATCGTAGCCATTAGCCACTGCTTCTTTAATTGTTTGAAGTCCAATCTTAGGAGGAACTACCATATCTATAATATCAGGAATAAATCCTAAATCCGCAAGCGCATGATATGCCTTATCCCCATCTATAGTTGTTGCCTTTGGATTGATTCCATAGACTTTAATATTTTTACTTTTCAAATCTCTGTAAATAATATTCCCGTATTTACTAGAATCGTTAGTCGCTCCAACAATCGCGATGGTGCAATCTTTTTTATTTAATAATTCGAGAATCCTATTTTCTTTCATCGTTTACTCCCTGTAATCGTAAAACTGAGTTTTGAAATCCGGTCCTGCTATAATTTCCATTCCATATACAAATTCATTGACCGTAAATGCATTTACAACTTTCAATTTATGATATTCTGCTAAGTATTTCATTTTGTCGAAAGAAATTTTATCTTTAATCGCCGGACCTTCTGGAAATTCAACCTTAGCCCAATCAATTACGAAAAGTCTTCCTTCTGGTTTCATTGAACGAATGAGTCCATCCATGGCAAACCCCGGGTCTGGAAAAGTAGAAAGACACATCGCAGTAAAAATAACATCAGGCAGTGGAATCCAATTGGGAAGAAGCGGATGCTCGGTTTTATCCATATGGACAACTGTAAAGTTTTGAATGTTTTCTTCTACTTTGCGTTTCAAAACTAAATCTAAAATTTCCTGCTGGTAATCAATTCCCCAGAGATGAGCATCCTTATCCATTTTTTTCTTCAAGTAATGAGTAAAAAAACCCTTCCCCATTCCGAAGTCCGCTACATTCAAAGCGTCTTTAATCTCGATATAATACATGATTTTTTCAGGAGGACAAATAATCTTTCGCCTCGAAGACAAAAGAAAATCCTGGTATTTCATGTCTTCATAGTAATCTATTTCCTGGCTTATCATTCTTTTTCCTATTATGTCTAATCGACTCAATAAATCATTTATTGTAAATAAATTCCACTCTTTTTCCCTTTTGGTAAAAATGAAGATTACCACCGATTTACACCGATAAAAAGACGATAAAAGATACGATGGTTTTTACTCTGGCTATGGAAAGTAATAATATGGAGCTATAACGCTTATTATGAAACAGAAAATAATTTAATAAACCAAGGTAACATCGTTTTGTTCTCGGTGCTATCGGTGTTTATCGGTGGTAATCTTTAAATATTTCCTTACCTTTAGACCGTTCTACCAAATCATCTTTTCAAGGAATTTCCAAGCCGTCAGTATAATCTCAACAACCAAATGTCGATAATAAAACTAAGGATGAAACCCAAGCATTTAAAGAGAAACCTTAAGATTAATTGTAAATTGCATTAATAATAGAAATAAATTTGGTTGAAATTTATTTCCAAGTATTCTATTTTTGTTATTCTTTTGTTCGTAAATGGTAACCTATGATACATTCTAATAAAATCAACCAATCAATCCCACCCTTGCAAAACAGTTTCATCCAATTATTCCTAGTTCTTTGTGTTTCTTTATTTTCGTTTTCATTGTTCTCCCAGGAAACCGAAAAAGAAATAACTGAAAAGAAAAAAGTCGATCGCGATGTTGTTTCAAACTTAACTGCGACTCTTAGCTCTGACTCTATTTCAGTAGAACTAAAATGGACACCGCCATCCGACGAAGGCGACGTAATTATAGCAAGATCAAATGAAGTAATCGATACCATGGAAAAATTAGGAGTCGCTGATTCTCTGGGTAAACACAAAAACGACAAAGTAAATATTTTTAATAATTTTAAAGATGTAAACCTTCGACCGGGCGAATATTTTTATGCAATCGTTTTGGTTTCACAAGTAAAAAAGAAGAGAGTAAAACTTTTTCCGGGAGTTAACTACACAGTAACCCCTGTCGTGGTTCCTGTTAAAACAGAAGCTCCAACTGTAGTTCCACAAATCTCAGAAGTAAAACATGACACAGATTCAATCACCAATATCAAAATCAGAAAAATTGATAACACTGTAAGAATTTCCTGGACGCCTCCAATCGGTGCGGATGAATCAATGAAGTATAGTATCTATCGCTCCATTGATCCAATGTCAAATCCGGGGCTAATGGAAAAAGCCACTAAGATCGGAGAAGTAATGCATCCCGAGACAAGCTTCTTAGATATCGGACTCGACTCCTCACAGACCGTTTACTATGGAGTAACCGTTACAATCCAAGAAAAAGAATCTACAGCCTTAACGGAAGATAAATCTTTTAAAAAATTCTATTTCGTTAAAACTGAGAAAAAAGAAGAGACTACCAAGGAAGAAAAAATTGCAGTAATCGAAGAGAATAAAGAACCAATCCTTGTAAAGCCACTTCAAGTAGGCAGTTTAACAGGAAAAGTTCGTAAGGATGGAATTTTACTAGCATGGTCAGCACCGGAAGGCGCAATCAATAATTCAACAAAATACTATATTTATGAATCTCCATCTAAGATTGTAAATGATACAAATTCGTCTCTCATTGATACCGCTAAAAAAATAGGCTCTGTAATTCATCCCGATGTTTCCTTCTTACATCCAAATTTAAAATTAAAATCTCCAATGTTTTACGCAGTCACAACTAAAACCGGTGAAGGAGAAGAAAATTTAATTCTAAAAGAGGGTCAATCTTTTATAAAACTAGAGCCGGGCTCTAAAAAAAAGAAAAAGAAGAAAAAGGATGAAATTAAAGTAGAGGATAAGACTCCTTTACCACAAGCACCTATTGTAGAAGAAACAAATCCTGATTTTGATACCATCATGACTCAGTATTATAAAAAAGATAAATTTACGGAAGCCCGGGTTAAATTTGAATCCCTCGCTGACCGGGTTTCCGATAATTCTTTGCGAGGAAAATCATTGTTCTTCGCTGCAATGTGTTATTATAATTTGAAAGAATATAGCTCTGCACTTAAAATACTATTAAAAGAAGATGTTCAAATGAACTACGACAAAGAGCGAGTGGATTTTTATGTTAAAAGATGTTTGGAGAATCGGGGAAGCAAATGAGTAGATTAATTTATATCCTAGTTGGGTTTTTATTCGTTTCCGGTGGAGTATTAACTGCCGTGTATGTAATGGTAAATAAAGCCGAAGAAAAAGCAGCGGAGAACAACGCGTATCCGTTCGAGGAAAGACTAAAAATAGCAGAAGAGTTACTAAGTCAATCCAGTAAGAAGAGTTCACAAAAAGCACTTCTTCTTTTTACAGAACTCTCTTCAAAATCAATTCCGGATGAATTCAAATTTAGAGTTAGATTTGGTCATGCAGGTGCACTTCAAAAAAATAAAGATAGGCTTCGTGCATTAGATATTTACAAAGAATTAAACCAGGTTCCCAATCTTTCTAAAGAAGATCGGGAAAATCTAAGTTATGCGCTCGGAAATTTACTTCTACTTTTGAATCAAGAAGAAGAAGGAAAGATTCACCTTAACTCTGTTCTCCAAACAAGTCGAGATAATAAATTGCGCTCTCGTTCCCTTCTAGCCATCGCTGATTTTTATATGAGAAAAGCAAAATATGAAAATGCGAGTAAAAATTATTTTCTGGCTGTGCAAGAATACCCGAACAATGTTCAAGCGAGAATTGGTTGGACAAGAGCACTGAGAAAAATGGGAAAAGACTTTGCTTCTTATGATATATTTGAAAATTACTCAGAAGAAATTTCTACATTAGAAAAAGAAGAGCCAAAACCAAATCCAATAGTTACCGAAGAAAAGTCTTCTAGCTACGATCGGGCCAAAACTTACTACAACAAAAATCAATTCGACAAGGCTCTAAAAATATTTGCAAGACTCCTTAAAAATACTCCTCCCGGAAAACAAAAAGAGAAAATTTTATACTATATGGGAGAATCCAATTTAAAACTGGGACGTTATCCTGAAGCAATCAAATATGCAGAAGAAGTTTTAATCAATGAGCCAGGTCAACTCGATCACTATGCACTTTTTACAAAAGGGATGGCACTTTTTGCTACAAAAAAATACGATAGGGCTGCTGCTGTATTTAATGCGATAGTTGACAAGTATGAGGCGAACACTGTTACAGAGAGAGCAAAAAAATATGCCAAGGAATGTATTCAGTTATTAAAAGAAGAAGCCAATTACCCGGCAAAGGATTCTAAAAAACCTACGGAAATAGAAAACGATAGTGGAAATAATCCAGAAGATTCTGATATAGAAGACGATTCTTCAAATTAAAACTTTGTAAAAAAATTATTTTTTGAAGAAATTAATATTGAAAAAGTATTTCTTTGTGCATTTTTAACCTAATGTATTTACGAATTTTGAAAATCATTCCCATTTTGTTTTTGGTTTTCAATTCCTGTAATTTTATACATTTAGATATTCAAAATTCCAATTTTCAAGCACACAAAGGAATACTCGATTTAAGACAATGGGACTTCGAAAAAAATGGACCTATCAAATTAGATGGAGAGTGGGAATTCTATTGGGAAAAACTTTATTCTCTTGAAGATATTATTGGAATTTATTTAAACAAGACTTACTTCAAAGTTCCGCATACTTGGAATGATACAATAGTCGATGGAAAACAAATTGGATCCGAAGGTTATGCAACTTTTCGTTTAAAAATATTGCTTCCAGAAAATTCTCCAGCTTTAGCAATTCGTTCCCAACAACAAGCCACTGCCTTTCATATTTACGTTAACGGCAATGCTACATTAGGCTCTGGAAAAATAGGAAGAAGTGAAGCAGAGTCTATTCCGCATACCGTTCCTGCTATCGGATATGTTCCCGATTTAAAAATGCAGGACATGGAAATTGTTATGCATATTTCAAATTACCATCATAGAAAAGGAGGAATTTGGCATAGCATTCTTTTAGGAACAAATTATCAAATTAGTGAAGTAGAAAAAAGTGCAAGGGAAACAGATTCTTTTTTAGCAGGACTTTTACTTTTTATTTTTATCTATCATATTGGTTTTTATCAACTTAGAAAAAATGACAAATCCTCCATTTTATTTTCTCTTTTCTTTTTGTTATTATTTTTAAGAATTATTACAACCGGTGAAAAGCTAATAACGAATTACCCAATCTTTAATCATTTCGAAGTTTATGTTCGTTTTGAATACTTAGTTTTTTTCTGGGCTCCTGCTCTGGCGATTCAATTTTTGCATTATCTTTTTCCAAAGGAAATTCATCGTATATTTTTTCTTGTTTTTTATGTTATTGGATTTTTAGCAAGCTTAAGTCTTTTTTTAAAACCAAAATACTTTACCTATGCATTTCCAATTCTACAACCATTTTTACTCATTGCACTTATTTTAATTCCTTTTTGCATAATTCGGGCGGTTATTCACAAAAGAGATTATGCGATATCCATGTTAATTAGCACGATTGCTATTATAGCTACGAACGCTCATGATTTACTTTCTCTAAATGAAATTATACATACAAATATGTTTTTAATCCCTTATGGAATTGTAGTTATGGCGCTTACTCAGTCTTATACGCTATTATTAAAATTCTCCTCTGCATTTAAAAGAATCGAAGAACTTTCTGGTGATTTAAAAAGAACAAACTTTGCCTACGCTAGATTTGTTCCGTATGAATTAATTCTTTATCTAAAAAAAGAAAGTATTTTAGAAGTTCAACTCGGAAATCAAATTCAAAGGGAAATGACTATTCTTTTTTCCGATATTCGCTCCTTTACTCAATTGTCAGAAACAATGACTCCGGAAGAAAATTTTAATTTTTTAAATGCTTATTTAAAACGTATGAATCCATGTGTGCAATACCATAGCGGGTTTATTGATAAATATATCGGTGACGGGCTAATGGCTCTTTTCCCCTTAACTCCGGATAATGCAATTGAATCCGCTATTGAAATGCAAAAAGAAATAAGAAACTATAACAAGAGTAGACTGGAGAAAAAATACAAACCAATTGAAATTGGAATTGGAATTCATACTGGAATGATCATACTGGGAACCATTGGAACGGAAGATCGAATGGAAGGAACGGTTATTTCGGATGCAGTCAATCTAGCATCAAGAATTGAGGGGTTAACAAAGATTTACGGTGCGTCTATTCTTATGAGTATCGAAACTCTATTCTCCCTCGAAGATGCAGATAAATACCTATATAGAATTTTAGATCGAGTAAAAGTAAAAGGTAAAGAAAAAAACCTTACTGTTGTCGAAATATTGGACGGTCATTCAGAAGCAGTATTTGACTTATTTAAAGCAACGAAAACCCAATTTGAAATGGGGGTTAGTCTTTATTTAACGCAAGATTTTCATGAAGCAATTAGTTGCTTCACAGAAATTGTAAGCATAAATCCATACGATAAAGCAGCAGAACTTTATCTAAAGCGTTGCACTTATTATAAAGCACACGGAGTTCCTCTCGATTGGGAAGGAGTATCCTCCTTTGATGAAAAATGATTCAATCTTTTCTTGAAAAATTTCAATTACTTTCAAAAAACAATTCAGAAGAAATTCCATCTTTTACACAGGTTTACCTGGAAGGAAAACTTATTGCTGAAACTTTTAATAAAGTCGAAGAGAATGCGAAAACGCATATGCACAGTGAAATTCTTTGCATTGAATCAGCACAGCGGATAATAGATAACAAATTCTTAAATGATTGTGTAATGCTCACAAGTATTGAGCCCTGCCTCATGTGCGCGGGTGCAATCATTCATGCACGCATTGCGGAGGTTATTTACTTCTTAGAAGCTACTAAGACTGAAGGGATAACCTCTCTTAGCATTGAATCTATTTATTCAAAAAACCATTTTCCTAAATTGACTTTGCATCATTCAGAAGAAATTAAATCGATCGTAAAAGACTTTTTTAAATCCAAAAGGTAAATACAAATAAAGTCTTTTACGTCAATCTAACAGAATTAAAAAGTAGCGACCATTCCCAAAAAGAATGTTCTACCTTCAGCAGGAATCAAACCGGGTCCCGGTAGTCCTCCTGCTCTTCTAGTAAAGTAAACTTTATTTTCTAAATTATTAACCCCTCCTCTAATCCCAAAATTATCTAGAATATTGTAAGTAAATGATGCATCAGATACAGAATAACCTGCAATTTTTCCTGCCTGCGCATTCGATGTAGGATACTCTGTATTAGTTGCATCTGTATAAATAGAAGAAACTTTACTAACTTGATAGGTAAGAGAAAAAAGACTTTTATAAAAATACGTTGCCCCGTATCTAATTATTTTATCGGGAGCGTTTTCAACTCGATTTCCAATTCTATCCCAATGAGGCAAACCGGTATTAGTCGGTGCATTCCAACGAATATAAGTTGCTTTTATTTGTGCATAAGAAACAAACATGCTTAGATTTCCAAAAACAGATTTCTCAAAGAAATAAAGAATTGGATCAAATTCAACAAAAGCTTCAACACCTCTATGTAATGAATCCCCCACATTCGTGCGCAGATTATTTGGATTTCCACCCAGGCTTCGCAGCGCAATGGCATCATAGTCAGACCTATTCGAGCCATTAATTGTATCTACCCTATTATTATAACGAAGTTGGAATACTCCAACATCGAAGTTGAGGTAATTTTTTATTTTCCCCCGATAGCCGCCATCCGCATTATACCCAAATTGATTTTTTAAGTTTGGATCAATATCATTTACTGTAGTGCCTATCGCATATAAATCAGAAAACAAAACCGGTCTAAATGCCTGACTATAATTAGCGTAAAGGTTAGTTTTCTCAAATAATTTATACTGAAGTCCAACGCCACCCAATACGACTTTATTTAGCAATGACTTTGGATTTGCCGGTCTGTAATTGAGATTAGCCCCTGGACTTGTATTAATATTCGAATAACCGGATGCTTCACTTACAATAGTTTCATACCGAACTCCGGGAGTAACAGAAAAAGCATTTGTGATTTGAAACAAATGCTCAAGATAAATGGCATGATTGGTATTATTAAATTTCAAATCACCATTTTTTACGACGAAATCATCAATGCGATTCGTTTCCGTTTTATCGAAATTAGTCCCAATGCTTCCATTAATATTTCTAGAACGGGATGTATTTCCATGAAAATAGCGGACACCGATTGAAGTTGTATTTTTAATTCCGAATAGATTGTAAGATGTAATAAATCTAGCCTCTGTTCCAACTGTCTTATATATATCTTCATCAAACTGTCTGGGAGAATATGTAAGCGTTCTAGAGTTGATCGAATCGGGTCTATCAATTGGTGATATATTTCCAACACTTGGCCTTTCTCCGTATAGACCAAATGTCTTCCATGAAAATTTAGAATTTTCATTTATCGCATAATCAAGAGTAATCGCTGGAATATTCCATACAACTCCAAGCCAATTTCTTCCTCTACTCGACTGCCTGGGACTAACTACCATATCTGGCTTAGTTAAGACTGGATTGTATTCTGCTTGTCCATCTAAAAGACCTCCCGGCTGCTGGCTTTTAAAATCATTTCTAGTGAACTCTACTCCTAACTTCAAATTTTCTGTGAAATTATAACTTAAATGGGCATGTCCAGTTTGTGTGCGGTAAATAGCATTTTGCCTCCAACCGTCACCACTTCTTTGATGAAAAAAAGAATAATAAGAAACTTTGCCACTACTCCCACTAATTCCATTATAAGAATTAAAGAGTCCATAACTACCGACGGTATTTCTAGTTTCTAAAGAAATTTTTGAATCCTGTTTTGGTTTTTTTAAAATATAATTTATAAGCCCGCCAAACTGTGGACCATATTGGAGAGAGCCTGCCCCTCTTACAATTTCAATTCTTTCTACTGCTTCAGTCGGGGGAGTATAATAGGCTTCTGGATAGCCCATTGGATCAGCGGAAATATCATATCCATTTTGCCTGGTATTAAATTCCCAGGAGCGATTTGGATTTAATCCACGAACTGCTATGCTAGTCTGAATTCCTGTTCCATCGTTTTCTTGCACCATGATTCCTGGAACTTTTGCATAGAGTTGTCGATTCATATTTACCGCCAAATTGGCATTAGCCTTATCGGGGAGGATAACTTCATTTTTCTTGCCAGAAAAAATATTTGTTCCGTGTATATCAGAAAGCCTCCCGATATCTTTATCTTTTTCTCCTTTTACAACTATACCAGAGGAATCAGGTTTTTTTTCTGAATCCTTTGCGTTTTCGCTAGATTGTTTCGCATCTGCTTCAGATGGTTTTTTATCGGTGTTTTCCTTTTTAATATCTTTTTCATTTTGAATAGGTAAAACTTCATGGTTCAAAATTTCGGATTTTGGAATGGTAATTTTTGTTCCATTGGAAAATTGAATTTCTAAACTTTCTTCCATTGCATTTGTCTTTACATTGTCAATGCGCTCACCAGATTTCAATTGAATTGAATCGGAATAGACATTCACGACAAAAACCAGAAAGAAAAAAGCAAATTTGATTGGAAAACTTGATTTTAGATGACTTGAAATGGTTTGAATTGGATTAATTTTATTGATTTTGATTCTCACTCCCATTAGATTAACAAAAATCAAATTTGTTCGCAAAAATATGAATTTTTAGTTTAAAATGAATTTATTTTGGATAGATTTCTAAACGTATTCTAATTTATTGGAATTTCCAACTAGGAGAAGTGTCAGAGTGGTCTATTGTGCCCGCTTGGAAAGCGTGTGTGCCTAAAGCACCCCGGGTTCGAATCCCGGCTTCTCCGATTTTTTTACTGCCATGTCAGAAGAAAGCCATCTAGTATTCGCTCGCAAATACCGTCCTCAGCTATTTAAAGAGGTAATTCATCAAGACTTAGCCATTGGTGCTCTTATGAATGCTCTCAAAAATAACCGAGTGGGTCATGCCTATATCTTTTTCGGACCAAGAGGCGTTGGAAAAACTACAATCGCAAGACTTTTAGCAAAAAGACTCAACTGCGAATCACCAGAAGACAATGAGCCCTGCAATAAATGCAAGTCCTGTCTCGAAATTATAAAAGGCAATTCAAACGATGTTCTAGAAATTGATGCTGCGAGTAATCGCGGTATTGATAATATACGTGACCTAAGAGAGAATGTAAAATTTTCCCCAATGGGTGGGCGCTATAAAATATACATCATCGATGAGGTTCATATGCTCACCGATCAGTCGTTTAACGCATTGTTAAAGACTCTAGAAGAGCCACCCCATCATGTAGTATTTATATTAGCCACAACCGAGTATCACAAAATTCCAGAAACGATTCTTTCCAGATGCCAGGACTTTGTATTTAAAAAAGTTCCCCTTCCCAATTTACAATCTTACGTGGAGCATCTCTGTAAAATTGAAAAAATTGATTATGATTCGGATGGATTGTTCTGGGTTGCCAAAAAAGGCGATGGCTCTGTTCGAGATACACTTTCCTTTTTAGAGCAAGCAGTTACGTTCACTGACGGGCATATCACTGGTAAACTCATCGGTAAAATGATCGGCTATCAGGGAGTAGACGTTCAAATTGAACTTTTCAAAAGTATCCTCGCTGAAAAGACATTTCATAAATCTTTTCAGACGATTGAAAAAGTTTACAATGAAGGAGCTGACCTTCATAAATTTATGTGGGACTTCGTTGAATTCACACATGCACTCATTCTCATCAAAGAAAATTTGGCAGATAGAGATTCACTAAATTATCCAATTGAAGATATTCAAAAAATTACAAAGGAACTAGAGTCCTTTAGTTCTGAAATTTTAACTCTCCTTTCAGAGAAGATTTACACAATCTATGAAAAACTCATGTATTTAAAGCTCAGAAACTCTTTTGAAATGAAAATTTTTATAGAAATTTCTGTTAGAAAATTAATCTTTGATTTGAATAAACCTTCTGTTGCAGGAGTTTTAGAAAAAATACACGACTTGCAGCAAGCACTTCAAAAAGAAGGAGAAAGATTTGTGGCTTCTCCAGCTACGCGACCACTTGCTCAACAGGTTAATCACTTAGCTAAAGCGGATACTTCCAATAAACCGGAAGTAGAAGAAGCACCAGAAGATATTGATATGGAATCTATACTAAAAGATAAATTCCTAGGAACAGAAGTAGACTCATCGAAGGTTCCAGAAATTTAAAAACGAAATAGGAGATAATTATGTTTGGAAAAAAATTAGACAAAATGGCCGAGACACTCGGTAAGATGAAAGACATGAAAAACCAAATGGCAGCGATTCAGAAGAGAATCTCTGTTATCCGCGTTACAGCATCTGCAGGTGCGGGCATGGTAGACGTAACCGCAAGTGGTGACGGTGTAATTACAAATATTAAAATTAACAAAAATCTTTTTGAAGGCGACGATATGAAAATGCTCGAAGACTTAGTAATATCCGCTACAAATGAAGCTCTCAAAAAATCAAAAGACGCAATGACTCACGAAATGAAAAACGTGACCGGTGGATTTGATCCAAATGAATTGAGCAAACTCTTCGGTGGATCGGGTGACTGATCTTCTTTTTAAAAAGTTAGTGTCTACACTTAGCTCTCTTCCCGGCATAGGGAAGAAGAGCGCCTATCGTCTCGGCTTTCATATTCTGAGAATGGATGCGACCGCGTTCTCTAATTTTATCGAAAGCATTGAATCAGTAAAATCCAATTTAAAGTTTTGTAAAAAATGCGCAGGTATAACTGAATTCGAAGTCTGCGAAATCTGCACAGGCGAATCCAGGCTAAAAAATATTCTATGCGTGGTAGAACTTCCAGAAGATATTTTCTTTATCGAAAATACAGGTGAGTATAAAGGTAAATACCATGTGCTAAACGGAGTGATTTCACCGTTAGACGGAATAGGTCCTGAAAACTTACGCATCAAAGAATTACTAGAGCGTCTCAAGGAAGAGCCAGTAGAAGAAGTCCTACTCGCAACCAATCCCACTCTCGAAGGTGATGCCACAGCTTCTTATTTATTTAATCTATTGCGGGCAACAGGCATTAAACTCACTCGTATCGCTCATGGTGTTACAGTTGGAAGCACACTTGAATATGCCGACCAGTATACACTCGGCAAAGCGATTAAGTCTAGACTGACGATTTAAAATTAATATACACATACCTAATTGATTTTAGTTAAAGAAATTTTTTTAGACAGGATTAACATGATTTACAGGATTAAGAAACCGAAACGAATTTTTAAGCATCTGCAATCTTCTTTTTTACTTTTTTGAGTTTCCTTTGATTCAATGGAGTTTTATCGTTTTCAATTTCTTTAATAAGCTTTCGAATTTCATCTGCTTCTTTTTGGGGTGGTATAACAATCTTTGCCTTAATCTTCGTTCTCATAATTTTCCTTTTCCTTTCTCATAAATTCGCCTTCTATATCGTAAGCAGTAATAATAAAATACTCCCGCTTTGATTTCTTTCTAAATACTACAGCCAAAAACCTACCGTTGGAAATTTTCTTGTATCCAACATAGCTCTTATCTTTTCGCGTTTCAAGTAAAAAATTATTCGATGATAGAATTTCATCTATTTCTTCTATACTCACATTGTGCTTGGCTATATGCGTCATACCAATTAAATCATCATAAAATATTTGGTAATCATTATGCATTTAGAACTCCTGTTTAAATTGAATGTTTGCAAAATAGATTTCACCTGCTCCATTGATTCTGCGCGATCCACTAACGTTGAAGACTAGAAAACCACTGACTAGTTTTAACTTGAATGCGGCTGCTCTATCTGTGAGGATAGTATTGATATTCTCCCCATCACTCCATTGTTCATAGAGAGATCTAAATTGATTGGAATCTTTTTGGAGAATAGAAGAGATTTCTAGTTTCCAATCTGGGATAGGGCGAACAGTCCATTTTAGCTCAGCGAGTTCATCATCATTTTTCCTTCTTTCGAATCGCAGCATAAACTCTGTTGTCTTTAGCCGATACTCATAAGAAATTCCTAGTGCGAGTGTATTTAGCTCTGGATTTTTTTCATTTATAACTGCGGGTAATTTCTGATACCCCCTACCCGAAATACATAAAGCCCCAATTCTACCACTTAGAATTGAAGAATTAACACCGATTACCCGTTCTTCCTTTTTATCTGAAGTATTTTTAAATGCTTCGATTCTATCGTAGTGATATCTAGATATTTTTAAATTAAAAGCTTTCTCGTTATTTGTTCCTGTTAAATTATCTTGATTTGAGACAAACAAACCACCGTTATCCTCTCTATAATGTGAAAGCTCTACCTCCATTCCTTTCTTAGGGAAGAAAGCCGAGAGATTCATATAACCGTAATAGTTTTCTCGTTTACCCATAGCCTGGGAGCTAACAGTAAATTCCCCTTCGGACTTTGGATGTATTTTATAATTTCTAAGATTTAAAGCTAAAAAATGAATTTTTGTTTCAGGACTATAGGTATAAGCAAAAATATCTTCAGGTGATTTCAAATATAAAGAAGGTTTATGCTCTGAAATTCCTTCTCCCATAAAAATTCCTCCCGACCATCTAATAGGAAGAACACCTAACCAAATCGACTTTTTAAGAGGTTGTGGAATCAATCCTAATCTAGGATTTTGAAAAGCGGAATAGTATTTCTCATCCCGCAAGATATAAAAACCAGGAATTGGTTTGTATCTATGCCCGGCAGAAAAATAAAAAAATTCATTTTTGAATTCAAGTGAGCCTAATGGTGTTTCTCCTCTTTTTTCAATTCCTGCCTGCCAGTTTTTGTATTGTGTATTTAGAAGAGCATTTGTTTTAGAGCGTTGGTTTTCTCTTACAAATCTACTTTCAAAGTATTCTGCCGTTCCATACAAAGTAAATTTTGGCTTTGTCTCTTCTGCGAATATATTTTCAATACAAAACAATATTAAAAATACTGACAAGTAAACAGAGGCTTTCAACGATTAGCCTTATGTTTATCGTTTTGGATTTTATTGCATTTTCGAACTAAGTCAGGGGAAAGAGTTTTTAAAAGCTCTTCGTATTCTTCTTTTGATTTACTCGCGCGGGAAATTCGAATCGCAATAACTAAAGGAATTCTAAATTTTAAAAGCTCTTCTAGTTTTATTTCATAAATAATTCGCTCTTTCTTTTTAAACTTCTTAGCTTCCCACTCTTCTTTCTTTTTTTCTTTATCTAAATCAGTTTCGTCTATATAAGGATTGATTTCTTTCTGAAATAAGCTTTCTTTATTCTCCTGAAATATTTTAGAAATAAAAATAGAATTTATATCCTCTCTTGACTCAGTCACCGGCAAATGAGAGATTGCCCCCACAAAGGATTCGACTTGAAAGCTAAACGATATACTCCCACTCCACTCTGTCTTTTCAGAAGAAATTTCTTTTGCAATACTGAGACCAATTCCTGGTGACTTACCGGATAGAACAGATAGCGCATACTCTTTCGTATTCTCCTTTGGATTTTCTTTGTAATATAAGAAAAGACTTTTTTCGGGATAAAGATGAAAGCCTAAAGACAAACCTTTATAAGTAGGATTCGTTGATAGAAAATTTCCATAGAGAGAAAAAAAATATAATCGAATCCCTGGATTAAATGCAACCAACTCGCCAGATTCTTTTTGTAGCTTATAAGGAATTTCTGTATAAGGAAAATTCTCTCGAAGAATTCTTTTGTAGCTAAGAGCCGTTAGCTGTAGATGGAAATCAAATTTAGGTTTAATCTCTTTACTGGTGTGATACCAGGCAAAGACTTTCTGATTGTTCCTGTTTTCTTTTTCAAACCCAAACCCCATCGATGGATTCAGGAAAGAATAGTGATCGATTAGTAAATTACGGGAAATTTCATCCGCAATCGAAACACTACTCCAAAAAAAATACAGACACAAGAATCGAAATCTCATACCTGTACTGGTTCGAATAAGTTTTTATTGTGCGGGTTATTTTTGACTAATTACATAGTTGAACGGAAAATCCATAGAATAGCCAATATATTGTTTTTTCACAACACCTCCCTAAAATTACCCTTGCTTTTTTACACATATATAATTATATTACCCTTAATTATTACAAAATTTAAGAATATATATGAGAAGAATTGCCCTAGAGTATCTAAATAACTGGAAAACTAGACCAAATCGGAAGCCTTTAATTCTGCGTGGAGCAAGACAGGTAGGTAAATCTTACTTGGTCAGAATTTTTGCAGAAAAAGAAGGTCTTGATATCTTAGAGTTAAACCTAGAGACCGAGGCTGGGATTTTGGAATGCTTTCAGTCCAAAAATCCACTGGAAATTATTTCTCTTTTAGAGCTAAAAACGAATCGGAAAATAATTCCCGGGAAGACGATTTTATTTCTAGATGAAATTCAAAAGGCGACAGAAATTTTCGCGTCTTTAAGATATTTTTATGAAAAACTTCCCGAGCTTCATGTAATCCTTGCCGGCTCTCTTTTTGATTTTGTTTTTGAAGAGCATAATTTCTCTATGCCGGTCGGACGAATTGAATATTTGTATTTGGGACCAATGACATTCAAAGAATTTCTAGAAGGACTCGGAAAAGAAAATCTAAGTCAATACTTGAGTGCCTACTCCATCAGGGATAAACTACCATTAGCCATTCATGAAGAGCTACTAAAATTATTTAAAATTTATTTGGTTATTGGAGGTATGCCAGAAGCAGTCCAAACTTATAAAGATACAAATTCATTCTTAGAAGTAGATCGAGTTAAAAAATCAATTCTTCTTACCTACAGAGATGACTTTTCAAAATACAGTAGCCCTGGAAAAAAAAGTATTCTACAAAAGATATTCCAAACGTTACCCGCAAGCGTAGGTAAAAAAATCAAGTATATGAATCTAGCCCCAGATGAAAAGATTCATGATATAAAAAAAGCTCTACATCTTTTATCGATGGCACGAATTTATACTCCCGTTTATCATACAGCCGGAAATGGAATTCCACTTCGCGCACAAATAAATGAAAAAATACAAAAATGCCTTATGCTCGACGTAGGTCTATTGAATAGCGCATACGGTTATTCTTACGCTGATTTTATCTCATTAGAAAACGATGCACTTTTTAACATTGGAAATATTTGTGAACAATTTGTAGGGCAACATTTGTTATACGCAGGTGAAACCTTTGAAGAGCCCGAATTATTTTACTGGGTGCGAGAAAAAAGTCAATCTTCCGCAGAGTTGGATTTTCTTTTCTCTGTCGGTCCGAAAATAATTCCAATCGAAGTAAAAGCAGGAAAAACAGGCACACTAAAATCTCTTCAATCTTTTATGAAAGAAAAAGAAATTTCTTTTGGAGTTCGGTTCAATGCAAATCTACCGATTCTCCAAAAAGCAGATTTTTCTTTACCAAACACAAAAGGGGAATTTCAACTTTTATCTCTTCCAGTCTATATGGTAGAAGACGTTATACGACATATCAAAGAAGTATAATCAGTATTTTCAATATCTACTTCTAGTTCTTCAGAATCCGAAATACTACCCGTCTGTTCTTTGCACGTGCATCGGCTGTGTTGTTTTCGGATACTGGAGCTTCTTCACCTCTACCTTCCACTTTTAATCGATGAGGTTCAATTCCAAATTTCTTTACAATGTATTCTGCCACTGCATTAGCGCGTGCTAGTGATAAAGCAATATTATCCGCACTCTTTCCAACGTTATCTGTATGACCTTCGATTGCGACTTCTAGGTTTTTATTTGCTTTCATAATTTCGCCGAGCCTATCTAGCTCTGGCTCTGATTCTTTTTTGATTTCGCTACGATTGGACTCGAAGAAGAGGTTATTAATTATTATCTCCCCACCTTTTTCGATTTTAGGAAGAACCATGTCCACTTCGACTTCCTGGTATAATTTTTCACTCTCTCGCAAATCTTTATTCTTGTGAATTGGCAAATAGCCTTCCTTCTTTGCGTGAAACCCGTAGTTGTCGCCGTAAGGCAATACAATCGAAAACTTTCCAGTATTTGGATCTGAAATAGTAGAGCCTTTATTTTCCTTGGTTGTTAAGGATTCATAGAAGACTTCAGCCCCAATCGGCAAACCCTTATCAGTTACAATTTTACCTTTTACAATAATAACCGGATTCGGCTTTGCTTCATTCGGAAGATAAGTCATAAGTAAATGACCTTCTTTACTCGCATAAGCCCAATTACCCGCTGCTGGAATAGAAAAGAAATTTACTCCTTTTAGATTTTTAGAAGTTTCCTGAGGCGCACCCCACTCTGTCCAGCTATCTCCAATTCTTTGTGTGTAGTATATAGATAAGCCGCTATGACCATTGCTTGAAAAATAAAGTGTTCTATCATCTGAAGCTAAAAAGGGAGCCATCTCTTCGTATTCGGTGTTAATTACTTTACCGAGATTTGTTCCTAAAGGAAAGACTCCATCAGTAATATTTGAGACATACAAATCCAAGCGTCCTACTGAGTCTTTATGTTTAGCTGAGTATATTAATGTTTTGCCGCTAGAGGAAAGAGTTGATCCACCAAAAATTTGTAAATTGGCATTGTCTTCACTTCTATATAAGTTATAAAAATCAGGAAATTGAATTCTCTGAGGCGGACTCCAGCCATTTCCCTGCTTGAAGCTTTTATACAGGGGAACTTTGTTTTGAATTTTTTCCATTTCCCTTCTATATCTTTCCCGGACTGCCGCATAACGTCCTTCTACTTCGCGGGCATTTTTAGAGGTCTTTACTATTTCTGCTTTTTCGGCATCGAGTTGCCTTCTAATTTCATCAAACGTTTCCTGGTCTGCATGACTTCCAAATACAAATAATTCATTCCCACCGGGCAGAGCAGATATGATAGCAGCAGGGGCTTTGTTATTTAAAGGTGGATCCATCTGGACTCCCTTCTTCCAAAACCCGTGTAAATCCATTTCACTAAACCAGATTTTTTGAGTGCTACTTCCACTTGGCTCATGAACTAGCACTGTCCAAAATAAAATATTTCCATCAGGGGTAACCGAAGGGTTAAATGCTGTTAGCCCCCGATATACATACTTGGGAATTTTTTTAATTGTCCACTTTGCTAGATTTTTTTCATTTGCAAATGGAGCAATTTCATAGCGGAGAGGAACGCAGGAGTCTTCTTCGAAAAAACAAAGCATGCGAACTTTTTTGCCTGTAAGCTCGGAAAGTTCCTTTTGCATTTCAGTATGTTTAAAAGGATAGGTATTATCATCGGTTTCGATATACGAGCCCGCTCCGATTATATTTCCGATGACGACCATTTCTTTGGCAGCAATGGAAATTTGAAAAAAAGCGAGTAATACAAAAAGGGGAAATCTGTTTTTCATAAGCTTTATAAACATCGGAAAAAAATAGATTCTACTTAATGAACGATGCACAAACGCCTGTTTTATCTAGATAATTTAAAGACATTTGCACTTTTACTTGGAGTTCTGTTCCATACGTCTATCGTATATGCTCCCAATGTTGGATATGCGATTAAAAGTGAGGAATTAAATTATTTTTTTACACTGATCGTCCATTCCATTCATGTTTTTAGAATGCCGCTTTTCTTTTTTCTTTCTGGTTTTTTTTCGGATATGGTTTTAAATAAGCACGGTGGAAAAAATTTTACTTTTTCTAGATTTGAAAGAATGTTTGCTCCCATGCTTGTGGGGCTTTTTTTCTTTGCGCCAATTCAATACTATTTAGTTTATAACCAAATCCATTCTCCTATTTCTTTTTTTGAATACTTCCCTAAATTTTTTTCGACTGAAGAATTTGATTTCTCGCATATTTGGTTTTTAGTGTATCTGTTTATTTATAGTTTTTTACTCATGACAGATGATAAATTTCACATTGTAAAAAAAATTTTCTCTCATTCTTTTTTTGGGTTAAGAAAACTTTTTTTAAAATTACAAATTTATATTTTAAAAAATTATTCAACTAACATTGTATTCATTCTAAAGACCGTCTTATTTTGTTTTGCCCCAACTCTTATTGTAAATTGTTTTTTTAACAAAGATGATTCCTTTCTAAAAATTCAGCCTGTTTCTTTTACCCAGTATCTAATGTATTTTATTCTTGGAGCTGTGGCTTATAAAAGAAATTTACTTCAAACCATATCGCCGAGTCCAATTAGAAATAATTTTAAAGTCATTGGGATAATTCTTATTTTTATACTTTATCTTTTTTTAAATGAAATAGATCCCTATTGGATGAATTTTACTTTTGATTCCAAAAGATTTCTTTTAAGAATTCTTCACTGGCTAATTGATAATAGTTTAGCCTGGATTTTTATCATTATACTTTTGCCTTTTTTTAAAAAATACTTAGACCACACTAGCTCTACATTAGATTATCTCAGAAACTCGGGAATGAGTATTTACCTAATCCACCATCCAATCTCCTTATTATTAGCTCACTTTTTTTTAAAATTGCAAATTTCCATTTTTATAAAATTTACCCTTCATACTATTCTAGTCTACCTCTTGAGTTTTTTTTTCTACCAGTTTGTAATAAAAAAATCATTTATTTTAAAGAGAGTCTTTGGAACTAAGTAGATATGGCAATATTTATTACTGGGACTGGAACAAATGTAGGGAAAACAATTTTTTCTTCAATGCTTATGGCAAAGTATGCAAGGCATTTTGGATTAAGGTATTGGAAGCCTGTGCAAACCGGGGCGTTAAATGACTCGGACCTTCTAAAGGTAAAAAAATTAACAGGACTCCAGGATAAATTTTTCATGGAGACTGATTACCATTTTTTAAAACCGGCATCTCCTCATTATGCGGGAGAACTCGAATTTAAAAGTGTAGATACCATTCGTCTTGCAGAAAAATTTATGACGCAAATGTCAGAGCCAACAATCATAGAAGGTGCAGGTGGACTTTTAGTTCCACTGAATTCTAGCACGATGATGGTTGACATTTTAAAAAAAGCAAGAATTCCTGTGATTCTAGTTTCCTCTCCTGAACTGGGAACCATTAACCAGACGTTACTCTCCATAGAGGCGATGCAAAACAGAGATATTCCTATTCATGGATTTTATATGCTTGGGGAAAAGAATGATTTGTCGCGAAATAATATTTTTACGATCCAGGAATTTTCAGGAGTGAAATGTCTTGGTGAATTGGGAATTCCAGCGAGCATTGTAGATGGAAAACCTTTTTTACAATACATCGATACTTACTTCGATACAAACGAATCTATTAAAAATCTCTTTAAGTGATTTGGCATCCGTATACAATTTTAAAAGGACAACCCGATCCACTCAAGGTTGTCCGGGCAAAAGGAGAATTTCTATACGATGAAAAAGGAAATTCTTATATCGACGCAGTCTCTTCCTGGTGGATTAGCATCCACGGTCACAATCATCCTTACATAATAGAAAAAGTAAAAGAAAGTATATCTAACTTAGATCATGTCCTACTTGCGGGTTACACAAATGTAAACGCTGAACTACTCGCAGAGAAATTAATTCAATTGAATCAAAATGTTTTTAAAGCTGTATTCTATTCGGATAACGGTTCCTGTGCGATAGATATAGCGATTAAGATGGCAACCCAATACTTTCAAAACAGGGGAGAAACTAAAAAGGAAAAAATTTTACACTTTAGCCATTGCTACCACGGAGATACAATTGGGGCAATGTCTGTAGCGGGCAAATCAACATTTAACGCTGCATTTCAAAATCTACTTTTTTCTTCTCCCGAATTTACTTCTCCCGATTGCAATAACTGTCCGATTGGAAAAAATCCCTCTTCTTGCAGGGAAGATTGCCTTTCTCCTTTAGAAGAATACCTAGCGGCTAATTCTGATACTACGGCAGCGATCATCATCGAGCCCTTAATCCAGGGAGCAGAAGGAATGAAGTTTTACAAAAAAGAAATCTTAAGTAAACTAAGAAGCCTTTGTGATAAATACAATGTGCTTCTGATTCTAGATGAAATCTTTACAGGCTTCGGAAGAACAGCTAAGAATTTTGCCTATGAACATGCCGCTATCAAGCCCGACTTCATCACTCTCGCAAAGGGTCTCACAGGCGGGGTAATGCCATTAGCCGCTACACTCGTATCGGAAAGAATCTACGAAGGATTTTATTCAGAGGATGCCAATAAAGCATTCTACCACGGTCACACAATGACAGGAAACCCTTCCGCCTGTGCAGCAGGTCTTGCTTCTTTAGAATTATACGAAAAAGAAGATCGCCTACAAGATGTTACCCGCCTGGAAGCCGAGCTAAAAGAAAGAATGTCCTTCCTAAAACAAAAGCACAGGGATCGCATGATAAACGACAGAACTCTCGGAGCAGTCTGTGCTTTTGAACTAGAAGGTAAGTCTGATTACCTGAATCCCATTTCTAAAAAAATAAAAGCCTACTCACTTGAGAGAGGAGTCATGATACGCCCACTGGGTAACACAGTATATGTCGCTCCCCCCTATACTATCAGTCAAAGCTCTCTAGATAAAATATTTGAAGTAATCGAAGGGATAATTGTTAATTGTTAATTTTGAATGGTGCTGCGTATAGAATGGTAGGATAGGCATCCCTGCCTGTCCGTAAATAAACAAGTCCAAAATCCTAGAAAAAATTAAGAAGCCGTATAGTTGTCGATATACCAAGTATACTATTAAAGCTACTGACATGTCTACTATCAAAGATAGTCATAGAATTATAGGACTATCTTTGATAGTAGACTTAATACTATTGTTGATACTATCTTTGATGTATCGGTAGTAAAACGATAAGTAAAAGAAAGTAATAATTTATCTCCTTCCTAAAATAAAATCCAAAATCGGAAAAACATTTTCCGCATCTTGTCCTCCCCTTGGTGTAAAATCATTTCATAAACAGAAAACAGTCCAGAAATTCATTTCTAGAAATGTTTCTGATACATAAAAAAGGAGAAATTCGTGCAAGCTGTAATAGAAAATAGAAATGATACAACCATCGAAACCGATGTGGCTAACAAAGATGTGGCGAAGTGTAAAAAATTATACTTAGACCATATAAAATCCTTCGGAGAAAAACCAAATACTACCTTTGTTTCCTTCCTCTTTGACTCCTTAGAATCAAGAAGAATTTCCATCACCCAGGAGTTAATAGATAGTATCCGGTATATTAGTAGAGAAAGTGGGTTGTGAAAAATACAAAACCGTAGAGACGCACGGCCGTGCGTCTCTACTCATGTGCAATTAACTCCCAAAAGACCCAATAACCCTATACCGGTTTCTTTTATTATCCTCATCTTCCTTTCCTCTCGCTCCAATATACAGATGAACTTGACTAACTGTAAATGCGTCAGTTGAAAAACTCGAATATTTATATTTTAGTTCTTCTAGTTTGGATTGAGTAATCCTGGAAGAGCGGATAAGCGATATATGCGGCTTAAACTCATGAGTAGACTTTGGAACTTCGGGAAAAAGCGAAACAATTTCAGATTGAATTGCAATTAGTTCTTTTGAAGGCTTCACGCTTAAGTGTAAAATCTGACGGTTTTCTTTTAATGTCCAATATTCTACTCCCTCAATTTTAATGCTAAAAGGAGAGAAGGAGAGTTTCTTTAATCTGTCTTTTATTGATTCTATATACTCTAATTCAGGATTTCCACTTTTGAGGAAAAGCAATGTTATGTGTAAGTCTTCTTTTTTCTCCCATAACTCTTCTGGAATTTCTTTATCCTTAATTGTTGAAAGGATTGTCTCGCTAGTAGATTCAGGTAGACTGATGGCAATAAATAGACTCATAGATATTTAGATTTTAGAAGTTGTTTTAAGGCAAAGTTTTTTAGGCAAATTTATCTGCGATATGGCTTAGCTTGAGGTTAATCTAAATAAACTTCTCAACTGGAACTTCCAGAATTAAAGAAAGTTTTTTAGCTACTTCTTTACTTATTCCTCGTTTACCACGTTCCATTTCTGATACGTTAGATGGAAGGACACCGAGTAGTTTCGCCAATTTACCCTGTGATAAACCCTTATTCTGGCGATAGATTTTTAAGCTATCAGCAGGGGTAATCTTACTCTTAATATCCTTATACCATTTTGTATTCTTGGCGATTAGGGAATTATCGTCATAAGCCGTATTCTTACTTGCGATTACTTTATATTCATTCCCGTATTCTTTTTTTAAAAAATTAGCAAGTTTTAAGGGAATATTTTTTGCTTCAACAGTAATTTTAATATTCTTGAATTTTACAACAAAAGCCATCTTTGTATCTATAGCCATTAACTGGCTATATGTCAAGTTTTTTAACAAATAAGAATAATTAAATCGCCAAACCCACCCACGACATCGCAGAAGAGTCTAGTTTTTCAAACCCTCACTTAAACTTTCTACTATCAATTTCGCTCTGTAAAATGCGAATTGCTTCTAATTCGCCATTCATGGTAGCCAAATCAAGTGGAGTATTATCATTCTTATTCTTTACTTCTAATTCTGCTTTGTGTTTAATTAAGAGTTGAATCATATCAAGATAACCATAACTAGCCGCATAATGAAGAGCAGTGCGATTGTAGTCGTCTTTTTTATTCACATCAGCCCCTGCTAAGACCAAAGCCTCGACTATCGCAGTATGACCATTTTGCGCTGCATAAAGAAGTGCTGAGTTACTAGAATAATCTACCGTTGTAGGTTTAACACCATTAGCCAAAAGGTAGTCTACTATTTCTTTGTATCCGAACATAGAAGCAAACATTAAAGCATTGCACTCCAGTTCGTCGGTCGCATTGATATCAGCTCCTGCGGCAAGTGCCTGTTTCATTCCCGCTAAATTATTTTGACTAGCCGAAAACACAAAATCCTCATTCGGCTCAGCGTATAAAGAAAAGGTAAGAAAAAGAATTTGAATTAATATAATTGAAAATATCTTGAGGAATCTCATTGTTGTTTCCCTCCTAGATGAAAACTTAGCATTCATTCCTATCGGTGTCCTCGGTGTCCTCGGTGTTCATCGGTGGTAATCTTTAAAAGTTATCTATTTTTCTCTTGAATTTAAGAAACTTGATTCAAGTATATCCAATTATGATTAAACTGCAAGAAAAAATTCAATCCCAAGCCGAGAGCGTTATAACTAGAGAAGAGGCTCTTTCCATTCTAGAAGGAAAATCAAACTTAATCGATACTCTAAACAAAGCAAACATCGAACGAGAAAAATATTTTTCCAAAAAAGTTAGAATTCATATTTTAGATAATATCAAAAATGGACATTGCCCTGAAGATTGCGGTTACTGTGCCCAGAGAAAAAATGCAAACTCAGGAGTTCAGACCTATTCTCTCAAACCAGAAGAAGAAATTTTAGAAGATGCTAAAAGAGCAAAAGAGAATGGCGCCTATCGTTTCTGTATCGTCACTGCAGGAACAGGACCGAATGAAGTTTTAATCGACAAGCTCTCTAGCACAATCGATAAAATTACTCGTGAACTAGGAATGCGTGTTTGTCTTTCAGCCGGACTTTTAGATGAAAGCAAAGCAGAAAAATTAAAGAAAGCTGGTCTCGACAGATACAATCACAATCTAAATACATCGGAATCTCACTACGGTGAAATTTGCACAACTCATACTTTCAAAGATAGATTAAACACTCTCGAATTTGTAAAAAATTCTGAGATCGGAATTTGCAGTGGACTCATTGTTGGTATGGGTGAATCGTTAAGCGACCTAGTTGATGTAGCCTTTACTCTAAAACGACTCGGTGTAATTTCTATTCCAGTTAATTTTTTCATTCCAGTGGCAGGACATGCTATAAAAAATCCAAACCAGTTAACACCGGAGCTTTGCTTACGCATACTCTCTGTTTTCCGCTTAGTCAATCCCGATTCCGAAATTCGAATTGGAGCAGGAAGAGAAGGTCATCTTAAGAGCTTGCAAGCTATGGGACTATTTGCGGCTAATTCCTTATTTGCCTCTGGATATTTAAACGTTAAGGGAAGCGAAGTTAACCAAACGATTGAGATGATTCGCGATGCAGGATTTGAGCCTGAACTAGATGGGGGCATTCTCCCAGAAGACCTAGGTTCAGAACCTCATCTCTATGCAAAAGAGAATATCGAAAATCTCTACAAATATAAAAAATAGGGAAAGTTAGTAAAATTTTAAAAAATCACTTGCTCGTTTATTTTCCATTTGCTTATCTGTGTTTCATACCAGTTTGCAAAGCAAATGGAAAAAGGGAGATAAAATATGGATTTAGTAGAATTAACTAAAACAGTTCAAGATGCAATTGATAAAGGTGCGACTTCAGTAGAGCAAATTCACAGACAAATCGCAAACATGCCACTCGATTTTCTTTCGAAAATTGAACAACTAGAAGGACCTGTAAACCAGGCAAAAGAATTTCAAGATAAAACCATTGGTAGTATCTACGAAACTATTCACAATATAAATGCTAAAGCAGGAGAAATCGCAACTGAGCTTCTCGCAAAAATGAATCCTGATAGCACATCGTCAGTAAAATAAATATTTTTCTAAGAGGTGAATGAAAATTTCACCTTTTTATATTCCTCCTAAATCTAATTTCTTTCGCAAATTATTTTACATTGTAAAATTCTTTCCAATCTAATCTCATTCATTTTTTTAAATCACCGATATTGAAAATAAATATTTTTTCAATTTAACTATGACAAGAAATCAATTCCTTAAAATTTTAGTCGCGTCCTTAGCAACTCCACTTCTAACAGAGGAAGAGAAAAACAAAAAAGAAGTTTTAATAGTCGGCGCAGGAATTGCAGGATTAGCCGCTGCACGTAAACTTACTACAAAAGGATTTAATGTCACAATTCTAGAAGCACGAAATAGAATTGGTGGAAGAGTCTGGACAGACAATTCCATGGGAATTCCAACTGAAATGGGAGCTGCGGTTCTTTACGGATTAAAAGAAAACCCAATTGTCAAACTAGTCAACCAGTTTAAGCTACACACCGTTAGCCTCCAATTAGAAGATGTCGAACTTTTTGATCCAAAGGGAAATAAACTCACCGAAGAAGAAAATTTAAAATTAGAAGGACAATACAAAGATTTCGTTGCAATGCTAGACAAAGCCAAAGAATCTGCTTCTTCAAAAGAAAATATAGAAACTATTGCTAAAAATTTCTTATCTGATTTAAGCTATTCTCAATTAGAAAAAAAATCTTTAGAATGGATGATTTATTCTGAAATCGAAAATAAATATGGATCAAATCTAAAAAATATTTCTCTAAAATACTATGATGAGTCAGAAAACTTCGCAGGAGGAGATTTGGTATTAGCCAATGGATTATCTGAAATTATAAACCTACTTGCTGTTGGTTTAAATATTAAAATATCTCATATAGTAACAAAAATAGAATATGATAAGAAAGTAAAAATTTTAACTGATAAGGGAGAGTTTACTTCTGATTATGCGATTGTTACAGTTCCCCTGGGAGTTTTAAAAAAGAAAAAGATTCAATTTATTCCCGAGCTTACGGAGAAAAAAAGAAACTCAATTCAAAACCTGGGCTTTGGTGGAATCAATAAAGTATTTCTAAAATTTCCAAAGAAATTCTGGTCAGGTGAAACACCTAGATTTGGATATATCGGAAATGCTATTTCTGAAAATATCGAATTTCAAGATTTGAATCCAATGAAAAATACTCCCCTACTTTCAGCTATTTTTTCCGGCGAAGATGCAACCAGGTTAGAAAAGACAAATAAAAAAGAAATTACAAAAGATATTCTAGATATTCTAAAAAAGATTTACGGAAATAAGTCTATCTCTCCATTGGAAGTAAACCATTCTAGATGGATGACAGATCCGTTTAGTTACGGCACGGGCTCCTATTTAGGAATTCAGTCTGAGCCCGAGGACTTTACGAACTTATCCGAATCGGTAAATGATATTCTTTTCTTTGCAGGTGAAGCGACTAATAAGAATTATCCAGCATCACTTCCGGGGGCATACCTGAGTGGAGAGAGAGAAGCAGATAAAATAATACAACTACTGAATGGCTAATATGAAAATTTTAAAAAATTTATTTCTACTACTTTTTTTTACCTCCTGTGCTACAAATGAATATAAGCTCATAGGAATTACATCGAGACTACAGGAAATTTTTTACTATGGGAAGGATTTTACTGTTACTGCCTGGAATGTGGATGAAGAGCAGCTAACAAGAATTAAACTCGAGCTTAAAAATAGTCTCGCTGTTCAAAAATTAGACAACCCGAAAGAGAAATGGAAAGAAGTAACTGATATTTCTCTAAAAGATGGAAGTTATATTTTATTTCAAATTTTTCCAGAGTCTAGAGTCCCTGCTGAATTTTTAAGTTTTAAATTTTTACTCAATGATACTTCACCTACAAAAAGCTATTCGTATTATAGTGAAATTTTAGAAACAAATATAAGGGGACGTTATTACTACCCGGGACCTTTTTATGCAGGCGGGTTTTACGGAGGTTACGGTGGATTTGCCTATCCTATGAATGGTAGGCAGACTGAGCAAATAACACAAAGAATTGTTCACTCTTATAATTTTTTAGTTTTATTTCCATCACAGGAAATGAAAACAAATAGACTAAAAGTTACAACTCCAGCCGGGAATAAAATTGAATTTGAGCTTAGTAATCCTTAATTGCGTCTGCTTCGGTTTCAAAGATATCGAATAATTCGGAGACGCGGGTAACATCAAAGACCCGGCTTACTGGCTCGGATAAAGCACAAAGTCTTAGTTTTTGTGTGGTGTCGATTAGGTTATTTTTTAATGAAATGAAAATTCGAAGTCCTGAAGAAGACATATAACGAACATCAGCAAGGCTGATTATAATATCTTTTTCCTGGTGATAAGAAATAATTCTTTCCAGACTTTCCTCAACCTCACGTGCCGACCTTGCATCTACTGGTCCTGTCAGGTAAATGATTAAGTATTTGTCCTCAACTTTGATTTGCAAATCCATACTACCAAAATATATTTTAATTCCTTTTCTACAATCTTAAAATCAATTTCAGGAAATCTGTGCGGATGAATAAATTACAAAAAAAACGGTGATTTAAATATGCAATTAGCAAAAACTCCTAATTACTCTATTTTAAATAAATTTTCCATAGTAGTCGTTTTTTGCATTTATTTCTTTTCTCTAATTGTAAAAAGATTACTTTTTTTGTTGAAATTTATTTACTAATGACTAATCTGCTTACATTCATGATCGCTACTCTATACAATCTTTTAAAAAATACAAAAATTAAATCTAGATTATTTTTTACATTAATCCTACTTTCCATTCCTCTCTTCTGCCTTTTATTTTTAACTGTTATAACACAAAACCGCGCAATTCGTTTTGGCGAAAAAGAAATAGCTGGTGTGGCTTACAACCGTTTGCTGATTGATTTAATTAAAGATTATAGAAATGCAATTGCAACTCTAAGTATAAATACGGTTCAACCAAATTATTTTGAACTTGAATCAACAATCTCTTCCATAGAAAGAACAGAAAAATACCTAGTCCCTTTAAATAATGAACACGAAGATTCCCTTGATACGAAAGAATCTTTTAATAAATTAATAACCGAGCAAGAAATTTTCAAAAAATCTGTTTTCTCTAGAAACGCAATAGAAGCAAAAAAATCAGCATTTAAAATTTTAGAAATAGTAAGCAAATTAAATTCTTCTGTCGGGGATACTTCGAACCTAATATTAGATCCCGACCTGGATAGTTATTACCTAATGGATATTACCCTCATAAAAATTCCTCTCCTAATGGAAGTATCTACCCAAATAGAGTCAATCCTGTTCCAAGCTATCCAGGAAAATAACCTTTCCGAAGAAAATCAAATTAAACTTTTTAACTTCTATTCCCAATTTAATACAGCTCTTGATCAAACTCTGAATTCTTTCTCCGTTGCTTATAAATACAATGAAAAAGTAAAAAATAAAATCGAACCAAAAGTGAATATTGCCCTTGAAAATATTAATAGATACCGAGACGAATTGAAAATTCTATCGAATCCTTCTAATAAGACAATTGATATGGAAAAGATTCTAAAATTTCCTAGTCAATTAAAAAACTACAATGAGTCCATTCTCGATTTGTATTTAGTAACCTCAGATTCACAAAATGAATTATTAGATATTAGAGTTTCTGATTTTAAGTTTGAGCAATTTTTATCTATATCACTTGTATTACTCATAACGGGGCTAACTATATTTATCCAATTCGTGATAGTTTTTAGTATTACAAATCCTCTCAGTGAAGCAGTAACAAAATTTGAACTTCTAGCAAAAGGAAATTTAAAACATCGAATTGAATACAGCGGTAAAGATGAAATAGGCGCTCTTTCAAATTCTATCAATACCTTTATCGAATATCTTACAAATCTTTTAGTTGTAATCACAAAACTCTCTAACGAATCAAACATTGTATTTGCAGACATTTCTAGAATGACTGGAGAACTTTCTGTTTCAACAGAAAACCAAGCAGCGAGCACAGAAGAATCAGCAGCGGCATTAGAAGAAATCTCTTCTAGCTTTGGCAAGATCGCAAGTTCAATAGAAAATGAAGCACGAGATATTTCCGAAATAGGAAAAATTACGGATAGTGTAGCCATTTCTACACAAAGAGCCTCTGAATCGATTCATAATTTGGGAACTGTAATTGATAGTTCTGCTAGAGAAGTAAAAAAAGGAGAAGTGATTATTTCTAAAACTGTTGAATCAATGAACCAGATCAAATCAGCGGCGGACGAAATTTCTAAAATTATAATTTTGATCACTGAAATATCCAAACAGATTGGCTTATTAGCATTAAACGCAAGCATTGAAGCAGCTAGAGCAGGAGAGCATGGTAGAGGCTTTTCGGTAGTAGCCGATGAAATCTCTAAACTTTCTCTGAAAACAGAAGAAAGCGTAAAACACATTCGGTCTCTCATTGGCTCTACGAACTATTCTATCAAAGATGGAATTGTCAATGTAAGCACAGTAGTCGATGTCTTGAGAGTAGTTATCGAAAAAATAAATGAAACCAATCAAAAAGCCAAGACAGTGGATGAAGAAATTTCTTCCCAATCAACCAATATTCAATTTATTTCTAATAGCCATGAAAAATTAGAGAGCCTCTCTGAACAAATTGAAACGAGCACAAAGGAAGAGAAAATCGCTATTAGCCAGATATCCCAAAGTATGAACAGAATTACTGCTGAAACTCAAATTATATCCGAAAACATCGGTCAGTTAAAACAAAGCGCAGAAAAAATTTCAATTCTTTCAGAAGAGCTTACAAAAAATGTAAGCAAATTTGAATTATAAAAAAGTAACAGCTATAAAGCTTTTTTAGAGTTGAGCAACATATTCAATAAGCTCATCTATATGATAATAATAAAATGGCAATGTTCTAGATTGAAATACCTGGTTGGTATGTTGGATAATAGGAAGTTGACTCCTGGTTACTTCTAACTTTTCTTTCTCAGGCAAAATCAAATTAGCCATTGCCTCATTTAAAGCAGATATTTGTTTATGGAGTTCTTTTTTGTCTGAATCGGGATTTTTAAACTTGGATTGTAATTCCTTTTTCTGAAGAACAAGCGGGTGAGAATGATCTAGAAATTTTTCTGGAGAATACACTGAATCTCTAAGCTTTAATTCTAATTCTTTTTCATCTATATCAGGAACTGAAAACCATTTCGTTTTATTTAGATTCATGGTAGCACTAGCAACCTCGTAAGGAGCAGCCTCAATTTTAAAAAATTCTTTTATGATATGCTCTGATACTTCTTCGTATCGCCCTCCCCCTTTACCGTGTATAAAAAAATCAGTTATAAAAAGTCGCATGAACATTGTAAGAGTTACTGCCTTGGGAAGTATACAGGCATTATCCACTGAATCTTCTACCCTCATAACATTTCTTTTTTTTGTAACAGGATCGAGTATCCAAAACGGCATTTCTCCTGCTACTAAATTGGGAATTGGCTGTGCATGATTTTTAATCTTATGCTCTTTACGATATTCTGTTAAAGACGAATTGTAGACTTGCATAAAATCATCTAGATGCTCACGAATTTTTTCTACAAGAAGACGAAACGCCGGAAGTTTAACAAGCTCACTCACATTAATCTTATAAATATGAAGAGATCGAGATTTATAATATTCATCTCGAATGATTTCATTGACTTCATATAAATATTCTTTGGTCTTAAGAAGTTCTATCTTGTGATTTAGAATTTTCGCTAGCTCAGTCTGAATTGATGGACTAATAAAAAATGGAGCTTCTTCGATCTGGCTTTGGAAAATCTCTATTAGTTCCTTTTTATCCCCTTCACTGAGTATTGATTGGGAATAAATTCTATTAGCTGCATCCTTTAGGTGTAATGTCTTCAGGTGAGCAAATCCCTTTTCGAGTCTTTCGGGATAAGAATAAGTCATTTCAAATTGGTCTGTATCAACAACAATATGTAGGGGCAAGCCATTCGTTAATCCTGCTATTTTATGAATTAATAAATCTTTAAACAAAATTCCAGGATGTTGGAATTCGGGTTGATGACCATTTGCAATGATTGGCTTTGTTTCAAAATCGATTTGGAATTTATTAGAAAGAAATTTTCTTGTTTCTGTTCGATGTTTTTTAAATTCTTCTGCACTAAAACCCTTTGGGATAAATTCAATTTCTTTGTGTTTTAATATGCTATTTGTAAGTTCGGAAAGATTCTTTTCATTCCAAATGACTTCTTTTATTTCACTCATACGCTCGCCTTTCTAACTTAGCCTAATTTATCCCTCCTATGTCAAGTTATTACCCTATATTCAAATCGATTGCATTTTATTCAAAAAGAAAAAAGTTTCAGTTGAAACAAGAAGGAATTCGAAAAAGAATGTTGATTGTGATAAGAACTTTCTTTGTATATATGGCTTGCCTAATCTTTTTTTTCAGGTGCGCTGCGTTTCAAAAAACAGTTAAAATTACCCCGGCTGCATTTGAGTATCAATCGATAGCAGAAAATTATTTTGGAAGAGGAGACGAAAAGCCCTTCCCGCTCACCGTTCAAAGAGGGAATAATCTCTATAATTCGACCACTCTAGACGGAAGATATTTATTTTATACAACTGACCATTCTGGAAATTATGATATCTGGTTTAGAGATTTACGCTCGGCAATCATCGTGCCTGTCACATCTCATCCATCTGCCGAGTACAAACCTGCCATTAGCCCTGATGGGAAAAAGTTACTTTTCGTATCCGAAGAAAATGACTCTTCCGGAGATATAGTTTTAGTAAATATCAATCCCTCATCCTTTACGGAAAATTATCTAGCAGGAGAGAAAAGTATTCTTGACGAAAAGATATTTTTAACCAACCCAAATTTTTTGGATCCTAAAAAAAAAGATAGCTTTGTCGACACCGACCCTGCCTGGGCTCCTGACGGCAAACGTATCGTATTCGCAAGTGATAGATTTTCTCCAGGACTGCAAAACTTAGTTTTATTAGATGTATCAAATCCAGCAAAGATGACTCAGCTTACAAAGAATGGTGCAGCCTCTCCCCAATTCTCCTTTGACGGCAAACGCATTGTTTACCTTTCTTTTCAAGATACAAAAGAAGGAGAAATATACCAATACAATTTAGAAAGTGCAGTAGAAGAGAGGCTAACCAATGATAGCTTCATGAACTTCTCCCCTTCTCTCTCTCCTGACGGAAAGTATTTATACTTTACTTCAATCAGGCGGGATTCCAATCAAAATGGCTTTCTTGATTTAGGTGATACAAGTCTTATCATTAAAAAAGATCTCACGACAAAAGAAGAAAAAGTTTTAACTACAGACACAGTTTCGATTTTTGATACAAAGTTTTCTTTTTTTAATAAAGGAAGCATTTTATATTCAGCTGCACTTTATAATACAATCAATATATATTTTATTCCAGAATCAGGACCAATTCCTAAAAAAGCAAACATTGAAGAGCAAATGAACTTTGCACTTCGAATTAAGAAAACACAGGATAATTACTTTTTGGCGTTAGATTCTGTAAAATTATTTTTTGAATCTGATCCACTCTTTCCTATTTACGATGCAAAAATAAAAGATGTAAAGGCAGAGTTTCGTTTGGATAAAGGTCAAACGAAAGAAGCAAAGCTCATACTAGATGAAATGCTTTCCCATGAAAGGGATACAAAAAATGCAATTTCCTATGCAATGGCAATTCGTCGAATCAATCGTGCCGCCGGAAAAACTTCCGATAAAATTCTTTTAGAATATTACAAATCCTTGCTGCCTCAAAATGCAGACAAACAGGTATTAGCTTCTGTTTTAAAACTTGTAGGTGGAGAAAAAGAAAAGGCAAAAGATTTTGAAGGCGCAAAGTCACACTATGAAACAATTTTAAAAATCTATCCCGAATATTTCGAAAGAAGAGAAGTAAAGCGAAAGCTCGCAAAATTAGTATTTAACGCAGAAAGTTTTATTATTCCAGAAATTTACTTTGATCTATTGAATGACTCCTCCACAACAGTAGAAGACTTACGTTTAATTCTATCAGACCTTGAACTTAAAATTTCGGGAAACAAAAACTATATTCAAAAAATCGAATATACCACTCAACTTCTTGAAAAAAATAAAATTAAAGAAAGATCAAAAATATTATTTGAACTTGTCACTTATATAAAATCGAAAGCACTCAGTGAAGCTAAAAAATTTCAAGAAAGCAATAAAGAAATCGATTCTTACTTAGAGCCGGTAAAAAAGAATCCGGATTGCGATATAAATCCCTTCTGTCAAAAAATCTTAGTCTGTGTAAAAAATCCTGTCTGTTTAAAAAGTCATCTTTTAAAATCTAAAAACTTTGAAGGACTAGGCTCCGTCACAGGCTCCTTTGATGAGCTAAGAGTATTCCTTGAAAACTATGATCCCGAGTTAGGCGTCGAATTAAATAAATCTGAAATTGAAAAAACATTTCGGTATTATGAAAACAAAGCTAGAGACCATGAAGCCCGCGGAAATAGTAGCGTTGAAAATCGTCTTCATCTCAGAGATGCAGCCTTTCATTATTTTTTCAATGTGGAAAATATGTATCTATTAAAAGAAAAAAATCTATTTGTAGAAGATTTATACAAAGACTATGCGGTGTATTACCAAAAGAAAATGGTAGATTCCATTTTTAATTATGCAAGAAAGCAAGCACAGGATAACAAAGATAATCTCCTCGAAAAAATAAATGTTTTAGGAGAAGGCAAATTAAACGTATTCGGTAGAGCCACTCTTTTTCTTTCTAATATACTCGACAATCGTGTCACAAATAATTTAAAATTCTTAGGTGATTTTAGAGACTTAAAACAGGAAACAATTCTAGGTAAGCCGGGTCAACCTGATGATGCACTTAAAATTCTTGATACAAATTTTTTACTCAGTAGACCGAGATCTAGACCGGTCTTATATCTTGCTTCTCTTTATGGTTACTCGTATTATTTAATTAATAAATCTTTAATCTACGAAACACATTACCGAGAGACTAACACAATGACAGCCGCTCGAAAAGAATCTATTCTTCGCGACTTAAGAAATGCAGAGAATGAATTAAAGTGGATTATCTTTGCTGACCCACAATATGCAGATGCACATCAGTTACTAGGTTGGCTTTATCAATATATAGATATTTTTAAATCAACTAAGCCTTCGCCGACAGAAGAAAGTGATGGAGAGGTATACGCAGATATTTATAGTAAATACTTTCCCGAAAAACACTTTGAAGAAAATATAAACTTATACAACCAAGTCCTTGACATGCTTGGAAATATTCCAAATAAAAAAATTCTATCCGATTTAAACTTGAACCTGGCCAATAACTATTTGCTTCTACACAATTATCCAAGAGCGAAAGAGCATTATGCGAAAGTAGAAAAATACGGTCAAAGCATTGTAGAGCAGATACAATTTGAAAACTACAAACAAACTGCACTGTTTAATTACAATTATGCGCGTTCTCTCATTTCCCTTGGAGAATATCCAAAAGCAATCCAATACTTAAATAAGACAGCCGAAATTTATTATGAAAATGAATACTACGAAGAAGTCGGAAAAAATCCATCCGGACTCAATCAAAACAAAAAGAAAAAAGAAAAAGTAGTCTACCGGGTAAATAACAAACTCGTTCTAATTTATTCTCTTCTCGGATTAGCAGAAAGAGAAGCGGGTAATTATGTGAATGCGATTAATAATTATAAAAAGGCTCTTGCAGTTAATTATAATTCTGGGTATGTTGATAATATAAATATTTATAGCTCTCTCGCACTCTGCTATCAAAAAGTAGAAAAGTATCATCTTTCTGATTATTATATATCAAAAGTAGAAACAGAGTATAAAAAATACAAATCAAAAGAGAGATTTAAAATTCCTTCTATAAGCAATTGGTTTTGGAATCTATTGCTACCTGATAGAGTAAGAGTGATTGGAGATGGGAGATTTCCTGGAGAGTTTGCCCCCGAAGAACATTACCTTTTAGCCCAGGGAATTAAAATTCAAAACCTTACAGAAGAAGGAGAGTTTGAAGAAGCAGAAAAGCAAATTCAAGCTAGAGAAAAATTCCTAAAAGATACAGGACTTAGCAAACTCATCATTGGAGAAGAAATAATATTAGCCTCTAAGTATAAAATTGGCTACGATAATTTTGTCCAGGGCAAATACGAAAAAGCTCTCAGGCATTACGATGATTTTTTAGAGCAAGTTAAATCAAAAAAAGTAAGCTCTGGAAATTTCACAAAAGAAAAACGAAAAATCTTAAAGAGAAAAAGTTTTACTCTATTCAGACTTGTAGAATCCGGAGAGGTAAATTACGATTCTCTGCTACCGGTACTTTGGGACAATTTAAATGATTTAAATCTTGAAAAGAAAACTGCAAATGAAACTTGTTTAAAAACAATAAAGCAAACCAAGCAAGAAAGTGATTTAATAAAAGTATGCGAAGATAGATTTCATAAAGAGTGGTATGTATTTGACCCACTTCTTGGACTCAGTTATTATTATTTAGGAGAAGTTCTAAATGCAAGAGGCGAATATAATTCTGCCTTTCATTATTATGGACTAGCCATACCTCTTCTAAAAGATCCAGCAGGAATCCCTGTTGAGACAATTGGCCTACCCGGTGATTTATTTTTAAAGACAGAGAGGCTAAGATTAAAAATAAATTTAGCAACTATTTATAGTCGGATGGGAGATGAAAAACAATTTAAAGTAACGATAGCCGAAACAGAAGAATTGGCATCTGAATTTCAAGCAGTAGAAGACCTAGTCAAAGTAAAACTTCTTAAGGCAAAATTTTTATTTCAAAAAGCAAAAACCAAAACGGATTACCAGCAGGTAATACAAGAGCTAGAACTCGCAGAGAAAAATATTTTTAAAAGCTACTCTACTCTGATTGACCTAGAAGATGGATTTTTTCAAGAACTTTATGTTCTTTTTGAATCTACTTATTTTAAACTCGGAAAATGGAAAGATATTCATGCTAAGGAAGAAAAATTATACAATATCCTTTTATTTAAACATTTTCAAAATACGAGAGTTATATTTGAAGAAGCAAAACTAGAAGGATTAAATCAATCATTTAGAGAATCTATTCGTAAGGATGCCGAAAATAATTTTAAATATAAATCTCTGGTTAATAGCCGTAAACCCATATCAAGCTTCCTCGGCTCTAGAATTGAGATCAATAATGAAATTGAAAGAATAATGAGTGTTATTCTTAAATTCTTTCCTGAAAAGAAAAGATTTTTTGAAATCAAAGATTCTACAATGCCGGAATCTTTAACCCAAAGTCAAAACATCATTCGATTGAAGCTAATACAAAATAACCTCATAGTAAGCGAAATTCATAAAGGCAAAGAAAACTTCCAGGCTATTACTATCAGTAAGGATTTAAAGTCTACACTGGAGTCGTATTTCACCCAACTTTTAGTAAAGACACAGGCTAAAGAAATAACAATCATTCCGGATAAAATTTTGGCGACATTTGATTTTGATTCATTACTCGTAAGAGATAATAAATTAGCAAATCAATTAAAAATAAATTATGCATTTACTGCGCGACAGGTAAATCCATTTAGCCACAAGAATATTCAATTGACAAATATAGTAACAACTACAGAAGAAAAAATCAACAATGAGAAAATTGAAAATTCTAGATTCATAGAAACAAGAAATTCTAAAAAATTAGGTCCTATTTTAAATGACTCTGATATTCTAAATACGGAAATTAATTATACCAATGGAAATATTTTTAGTCCAAGCGTAAATGGATTTATTAATCTAAAAGAATTCGCTGAGAAAAGTGCAAGTATCTCCCTTGTGGTATTAAACAAAACAAAATTTGACGAAAAATCTTTTTTTAGAACGATAGCCGCCGTCGATGTGATTCAATCTACAGGTGTTCCACTCGTATTATTAGGCAGTGACAAAAAACTAAATCCACTCGAAATGAATTCATACGACTCAATCAATCGACTTGATTCCAAGCCAGTCGGGTTTCACTCAGAATTTTTCACAACTGCAAATTCTAAAGAGTATAATATTGTAAAACAAGAAGCCTTCAAATGGGAAAGAAAAAAGAAATATAGAGAAGCATTGCAGTTTTTCTTAGAAGCGGATTCCTTAGTTAGCCGCTCTAATAAAGAAGAAAAATTGGAATCCGAATTAAACCTTGCTAGAATTAAATCAAAAGCAATACCAAAAACAAAAAGGTTTGTTTTTTACGAACGCCTTCTAAAAAAATATGAAAATGCAAAGCCCGAGAAGATTTTAATTTATGAAGCACTCCTACATCAATGTTATATTAATTTTTCGAATGCTTATTGTAGGGATCATTTTAAAAATTTCTACAAAACATTAAAATCTACAACTGAACTCGATACAGATATAAAAGAAAGAAGTAAAACATTGGTAAATTTTTATATTCAGATAAATAATGGAGCTATTCAAAATCTAGAAAAAAATTATCAAAACTTTTTAAAAGCTGTTTCCTTTGATGATTTATTTTTA
>Ga0209174_10000078_pt1 | contig 70760 bp, 71 predicted proteins | sample JI91814BDNA_FD_187505 | JGI IMG/M metagenome (GOLD analysis project Ga0209174, IMG submission 187505) | Wastewater effluent complex algal communities from Wisconsin, to seasonally profile nutrient transformation and Carbon sequestration -... | ecosystem: Engineered > WWTP > Effluent > Algae...
CCGTCAGGCTTTCGCCCATTGCGGAAAATTCCCCACTGCTGCCTCCCGTAGGAGTCTGGACCGTGTCTCAGTTCCAGTGTGTCTGATCGTCCTCTCAAACCAGATACTGATCGTCGCCTTGGTAAGCCATTACCTTACCAACAAGCTAATCAGCCGCGAGCTTTTCTTTAGGCGGAAAACTCCATTTCACTTGAAAGCATATGGGGTATTAGCAATCGTTTCCAATTGTTATCCCCCTCCTAAAGGTAAATTCTCACGTGTTACTCACCCGTCCGCCACTTGAATTAAAAACTCTCGTACGACTTGCATGTGTTAAGCATACCGCTAGCGTTCATCCTGAGCCAGGATCAAACTCTCTTAAAATATCCTTAAGTTTAAAATATATTTCTACGACTTATATTTATTGCTAATTATTAATATGGTATTAAATTAAGAAGAATATTTTTTACAACTAAAAACGCTAACTTATTTTTATTACGTTTTTAATTATAGAAAATATTCTTTAATTGATATAGAAAATAAAATTAATTTTGGATAATTTATAGTTTTTTTATTAGCTTTTAATATACAATTATATTTAAATAACAATCATTATTCTTAGACTTTAGAAAAAATGATGAATATTAATATCATACGAAAGAGTATTATTGGAAACAAAATCCATTACATGACTACTTAAATTGCTTGGATTGATTTGACTTTTATAAAACTCTTCTAAAATTCGTGAAGGAACAAAATCAACACCTGAATTTCCATAATATTTTAAAAGATTTGAAATGATATCAGGTCTTTCGCGATACCATTCTTCTTTTAACTGATCTGGAATTCCATACTCGTACCATAGTTGAGGTATTCCGCCAAATCGGTAAATAGCATGTTTACCTACACTATCTGCAATTCTTTCACTAGGAAGATATGGCATTGTAAAAACTAAATTCTTTATATAATCTGCCACTTGTGCTAGAAGAGTTAGGAGTGCAGTTGAAGTAATTTCAATTCCAAAAAAAGCTGGCAATATACCACTTAACGATTCTGTAAACCATTCGGTTGCTGTTACTATTAAAAACCACGGGAATGTATATGGATTAATGATAAGCCACATGCTTATTGTTAATCGTATTGAACAAAGTTCAATAAAAACAATAATAAAATCATGAATCCAATTTTTAATAAAATATAACATTAGGGTTTCATCAGTGACATTTATTCCTCCATAGATTTGAATAATTTGCGACATTATATCTGGTAAAAAAGTAGCCTTTTGACTTACTATCAACCCAATAAACGCATCCATCCCGTCGCTTTGGATTAAAACCCTGTGGTTTTCGTAGGGCTTTGGTGGGCTTATCACGATCTCGATCCATTTTGTGATCCTCGGAATCTCCCTGTGCAGGTACTCAAAGTAATGATCTAACGCTTTTTCTAATGGGATATTAAGTGGCAATTCTTGAATAAAACTTTCCATATTTTTAGCTCCTTATAATTTTAAATTAACTGCATTTATTTAACCTGGGTGTCCCCATTCGGGATAGTAGGATTCGAACCTACGACACCCTGGTCCCAAACCAGGTACTCTACCAAACTGAGCTATATCCCGAAGTTAACTAACTATCTTACTCAAATTGAATGGCATCAGTTGACTGTTATGTTATTCAAACTCAAGAACTGAAATGGAGAGACCAAAGTATAGCAGTCTAATATACATTGTAACTCCAATTAATAATTAAGTCAAGCTTTAAATTTTTAGAATATTAAATAAATAAATTGAAACTAATAGAAAACTTGGAATTTAGTACTAAATTCCAAGTTTTCTATTAGTTTCAATTTATTTATTTATAAGTTTTTCAATAAAATTAATAGCATCTTGAACAGTTTGAATTTTACCAGCACTTTCATCATCAATTTCAATATCAAATCCTTCTTCAAATGCCATTACTAATTCAACTACATCCAAAGAATCAGCACCTAATTCTTGTGTAAAACTTGCTTCTGGCACAACTTTCGTAGCTTCAACACCTAATTGCTCACTTACAATCTCTTGAATTTTCTTTAAAGTTTCCGACATAGAACCTTCTCCATCACTAGAATTAATTTTTATCGAACTATTATTTATTATACAACAATTTCTTAAATATTTTATATTTACTTTTTTGAAAAAAAAAATTGTTAATTTAAAATATTTAAAATTTGGATCATTTCTACTAGAATTTATTTTATGATTACTTGTAATAATTTTGTAATTTGATAGACACTTGCTCGATTAACAGTATAAATGGGGATATTTTTTTGCTGAGAGAATTTTTTTAATTTAAGATTTTCTTTTAAATATTTTTTTAGGCCAATAATAATATTAGCTTTCTTTATATCCTTTGTAACAACCAATTTTGAACCTGTTTTAGAAATTACTTCCTTCATTAGGTTTGGTGAAACAGAATAGATATAAATTAATAATTTTTTAGTATTTAGTATTGGGGATTTTTTTTGATGCAAATAATTAAATTTTGTCGAATTTTCATTAGCAATTAAAGCTGAATTAGTAAGACTATTTGACGTTAAAAAAAGCGAATAAAAATCAGATTGAAATTTTTTGTATTTTAAATGAATTTTTTGATTTGGATAAATCTGTCGAATTTGCCCAAAACTATAATTTCCTCGTAATAATAAATCAATTGCATTTTGAACATTCTCATGAATAGTCCATAAACTTTGATCATTAATTTCAATTGCAATTTGAAAAGCTGGATATGCTTTTCGTTCTAAAATACTTTTTTGTGTTCCACGTCTTTTGGCTTCATCATCACTTAAAGTGACATATTGAATTCCTCCAATCAAATCCGTTAAAGTTGGATTTTTAATAAGATTGTCTAAACAATTGCCGTGCGTTGTTCCAACTAATTGAACACCTTTTTCCGCAATTGTTCGAGCGGCTAATGCTTCCAATTCAGTTCCAATTTCATCAATTATAATAATTTCAGGCATATGATTTTCAACAGCTTCGATCATTATCTGATGTTGCAATTCTGTCTTCTGCACTTGCATTCGACGAGCTCGCCCAATACCATAATGAGGAATATCACTATCTCCAGCAATCTCATTGGATGTATCGATAATAATTACTCGTTTTTCCATTTCTTCTGATAAAACTCGGGCAATTTCACGAATAATAGTTGTTTTACCTACCCCTGGTTTTCCTAAAATTAAAATAGATTGTCCTGATTCTAATAAATCACGAATTAAACAAATAGTTCCAAAAATAGCCCGTCCAACACGACAAGTTAGACCATTAATAAGTGATTGTCGGTTTCGAATACAACTAATTCGATGTAATGTTCGTTCGATTCCTGCTCGGTTATCATTACTAAATTTACTAATTCGTTTGGTCGTATAATCAATATCTTGCCATGAGATAATTTTTTGAGATAAATATTCGCGACCAGTGGTAAATCTAGCTTCTGGTCGACGGCCTAAATCCATAACAATTTCAATTAATTGATCTTTATTTGGATGCTTCGCTAAATTTTCCTGTATAAAAAAAGGTAAATTTTCAAGTAACTTATCTAAATCTTCATCTATGGTTATACACTCAGACATCTTAAATATTAATTATTTATCAATTTTTAAAATTAATCAGCTCAAGAAAGAGTAAATATATGGTGAAACTGATTAAATTTTTTAAACTCGATTTGTTGTTATCGAACACTTGACAATAGTTTGGTAAATGTTGGTGTATCTAAAATAGCAATTTGTGCTAACATTTTTCGATTTAAATCAATACTTGACTTCTTAAAATTATGAATAACTTTATTATATGTTAAATTATTTAGTCTTGATATTGAATTAATACGTGTAATCCAAAGTTTTCTAAATGTACGTTTTTTTTGTTTTCGACCTATATAAGAATATCGTAACGCCTTCATAACTTGTTGATTAGCGATTCTAAAAAGACGCGAATGCGAACCTCTATATCCTTTTGCTAAATTTAAAATTTTTTTCCGACGCTTGCGAGCAACATTTCCACGTTTAACTCTAACCATTTAAAATTATTAATACGGTAACATTAATTTAATAGATTTACTATCACTAGTATTTACACAAATGCGTTGGGATAATTTTCTCTTTTGTGTGTTATTTTTTTTCATTAATAAATGTCCTTTATAAGCATGACGACGTAAAAATTTACCAGTTCCAGTTTTCTTATATCGTTTTTCGGCCGATTTTCTAGTTTTTAGTTTAAGCATAATTATTTAAGTTTTTTCTACATAATAAATATCTTTAAAATAAAATTTTGATTTTAAAGGGTGGGAGTAGAGAGTTTCCTGGCCATCGTGCCAATCGACAGGACAAGCTTGTCCAGGATTCTCTTTAACATATTGAACTGATTTTAAAATACGAAGTATTTCATTTACACTTCTACCACATAATAAATTATTAACAGTATAATATTGAATCGTACCTTCCTTGTCAATAATAAATAAGCCTGGAATTGCAATACCATCATCACTTAATAATTTATACTCTTTCGTAATTGTTTGTGTTAAATCTGATAGAAGTGGATATTTTAAATTCTCTAATCCACCATTTTTTCGAGTTAATAGTAAGGATCGCAAATGAGAAAATGGACTATCGACAGAAATGGCTAATATTTGTGCGGATAATTTTTGAAATTCTTGACTACGATCACTAAAAGCAAGTAACTCCGTAGGCGAAACAGCTGTAAAGTTGGCAGGATAAAAAATCAAAATGACATATTTTTTACCTCTATAATCGGAAAGACGAATTTTTCCTAATTTTCGTTTATATACTCCTATAGTGACAAAGTTAGGTGCAGAGCGACCAATTTGCAACCAATTTCCCATAAAATTGTTAATAATGAAAATCTTAATTAAAAAATAATAGTAAAAAGTCAAAAGTAGTGCAATTTAACCTATAAATACTTTGCACTACTTTTTAACACTTAACCAAGTCAATATTACCAACTTGATTTTTTAACACCCGGTAATAAACATTGATGAGCCATTTCACGTAATACATGACGTGATAAACCAAAGTCGCGATAATACCCGCGAGGTCGACCCGTTTTCCAACATCTATTTCTAATTCTTACTTTTGCACTATTGCGAGGTAATTTCTGTAATTTACAATGAATTTCAAGCTTTAAATTAAAATCACGAGTATTACGATATTCAGTTAATAAATTTTTACGTTTTTCAGCATATTTATTGGTTAATTTAATGCGTTTTTTTTCTCGTTCAATCATACTTTTTTTCGCCATAAGATAACCCTAAATTATATATATATATATTAAATAATCATGAATAAATTTTAAATCTAAATGTAATAAGAATCAGTCAATTTATATTTTTTAGATTATTTTTTTAGTAGAAATATATAGCAATAAATAGATTTGCGCAAGTTAAAAGATGAGAATTTAGTTAAATTTTGAAACATATGGTAAATTTTTATTGGGTAAAATAGTATATTTACTCACTATTTGACGAAACTCATGCCCATCAATCGTTTCCGCATCTAATAATTTTTCAACGACTAAATCGATAATAACTCGATTATCCAAAATAATTTCAATAGCTTTTTGTTCACAATAATTAACAATTTTACATACCTGTTCATCAATCCTATCAGCAATATTCTCTGCATACTCCGTTCCTTGGGTAGTTCCACCACCTAAAAAGACTTGATTTGTATTTTCATCTTCTAATGCAATTGGACCAATACTTGACATACCAAAACGTGTAACCATCTGCCGTGCTAAATTTGTTACTTGTTGTAAATCGTTACTAGCTCCAGTTGTAACTTCAGGATCACCAAAGACAACTTGTTCTGCTGCTCTACCAGCTAAAGTAGTAATAATTCTCGCTAATAATTCTGATCTTGATAATAAACTTTGATCTTCTTCAGGTGTGAACCATGTTAAACCTTTTGCTCCTCCTCGAGGTGTTAAAGTAATTTTTTCAACTTCATCATGAGATTTTAAAACCGTTCCTGCAATAGCATGTCCTACCTCATGATAAGCAACTAAGCGTTTATTTTTTGTATCTTCCATAGGAGTACCTGCAATTCCTCCAATAATTCTATCAGCCGCTTCATTTACTTCATTTTTTGTGATTGCGGATTTTTTATAACGAGTAGCTAAAATAGCAGCTTCGTTTAACAAATTAGCTAAATCTGCACCTGAAAATCCCGGAGTTCGATTTGCTAACTGTACTAATGAAACATCGTTAGCTAATGGTTTATTGCGAGCATGAACTTTTAAAATTCCAATTCGACCTAATCTATCTGGTAAATTTACTGTAATTTGTCGATCAAATCGACCAGGTCTTAATAGTGCCGAATCTAAAATATCTACTCGATTTGTGGCCCCTACAACAATAACACCTTTATTTTCTTTAAAACCATCCATTTCAGTTAATAATTGATTTAGTGTTTGTTCCCGCTCGTCATTACCGCCACCGACGCCTGCACCTCTTTCACGACCAACGGCATCAATTTCATCAATAAAAACTATACATGGAGCATTTTCAGAAGCTTTTTTAAATAAATCTCTAACTCTAGCCGCACCAATCCCTATAAACATTTCAACAAATTCAGAACCAGCAACACTAAAAAATGGAACATCCGCTTCATTTGCAATTGCTTTTGCTAAAAGTGTTTTTCCAGTTCCCGGAGGTCCAACCAACAAAATTCCTTTAGGAATTTTTGCTCCTACAATTGTATATTTGTCTGGTTGTTTCAAAAATGAAACAATTTCTTCAAACTCAGCTTTAGCTTCATCAATTCCAGCAATATCATCAAATACAACTCCTGTGTCGGGTCTTCGCTCAAAGCGCGCTGTTGATTTACCTAAATTCATAGGTGAAGAACCTGTTCCCCCTGGAAAATTTTCAGAATTTTGAAATAAATAAAATAAACCGGTGATAAAAATAATTGGTATTAAAATATTACTAGCAACAGTAATTAAAATATTTTTATTTTCAATTGGATGAGCATCAAAATCAATATTATATTCTTTTAATTTTAAAATTAATTGTGAAGCACCTACAGGAATTTCTACTCTAATAAGTTGTGGACGATTCCCTAATTCTGGGCTTGAAGCTTGGATAATGGCATTTCTACCATTATCATATAAATCAACTTGTTTAACCCAGCCCATTTCTAAATATTCTAAAAATCGTCCATATGTCATTCGTGAACTAGCTGTATTTTGAGAGATTTCTTTTGTGGGCTTTCCGTTATTATTAAAAATGGAAATTCCGTTGAAGTTTTTTAGACCTAGTAGAATCAAACTGATAGCAATTAAAGCGATACATATATTTCGAATAAGATTACGTGGCATTAGTTTTTTTATCTTTATATAACTTTATAATATTTGAGAATAAATTCTTATCAATAAGTTTAACATTTTTTAATTTTTAAAACCAACAATATTTTTAAATTTTTATGTTTAAAAATAGTTAATTAAATTAAAATAATAATAATTGATTTACAATAAATGGTAGATATTATGATTGATCGAGGTTCAAAAGTTAAAATTTTAAGAAAAGAATCGTATTGGTATAATCAAATTGGGACAGTTGCAACAGTTGATAAAAGTGGAATTCGCTATCCTGTAGTAGTAAGATTTGAAAATGTTAATTATAGTGGTACTAATACTAATAATTTCGCATTAAATGAATTGATTAATATTACGGAAAAATAATTAATTTATTCCAACCAAATATGATATTAAGTGCAATATTTAAAAATTTTTCAAAATATTTTTAAGTATTGCATTTTACACGAACATAAATTAATATCTAATTAAGTCAACTGCTGGTGTAGCTCAATTGGTAGAGCAACTGATTTGTAATCAGTAGGTCGGGGGTTCAAGTCCCTTCACCAGCTAAAAAAAGCTAACTCAAAAAAATCGAACTTTTTTACTTAGATATCAGAGATTCAATTATTTTTGTCAAAGTTAGTAAAACTATGTTATAATAAATCTTAAAAGCAGTTTATAAACTATTAATAAATTTAAAATTTCTCACGAATCGCATAATTTGCAAATTATAGACAATAGGAAATTCATTTATGATCTCTGATTCTCAAGTATATACAATTCTGTTAATCGCATTATTAGCAAGCGTTTTTGCTATTCGTTTAGGTACAACACTTTACGAATAAATATTCCTCTAATCGTTAATTAAAAAAATAAACACCAGGATAATTATTAAACTTCTTTTTATAACTATTAAAAATTTATGATAACACAAGATTTAAAAAAATTTACTAATCCCGTTTTTCCATTCACTGCAATTGTAGGTCAAGAAGAAATGAAATTAGCATTACAATTGAATGTTATTGATCCTAAAATTGGTGGAGTAATGATTATGGGTGATAGAGGAACTGGTAAATCAACAACAATTCGAGCGATTGCTGATTTATTACCAGAAATTGAAGTTGTTAAAAATGATCCATTTAATTCATCTCCATATGATTTAGATTTAATGAGTAATGAAGTTAAATCAGCAATTCAAAAAGGTGAGCCACTTGAAAAAGAACTTATAAAAATTCCAATGGTTGATTTGCCATTAGGTGCAACAGAAGATAGAGTTTGTGGAACAATTGATATTGAAAAAGCTTTGACAGAAGGTGTAAAAGCTTTTGAGCCTGGATTATTAGCAAAAGCTAACCGTGGGTTGTTATATGTGGACGAAGTAAATCTATTAGATGATCACTTAGTAGATATTTTATTAGATTCGGCAGCATCAGGATGGAATACTGTGGAACGTGAGGGTATTTCTATCCGTCATCCAGCTCGATTTGTATTAGTAGGTTCAGGTAACCCAGAAGAAGGAGAATTACGACCTCAATTATTAGATCGATTTGGAATGCATGCTGAAATTCGAACTGTAAAAGATCCTGCTCTACGGGTAAAAGTCGTAGAAGAACGGACTGCTTTTGACCAAGCACCAAATGTTTGGATTGAAAATTATGAAGAAAAACAACAAGAATTAAGAACTCGTATTATCGCAGCGCAAAAATTATTACCCAGTGTTGAATTAGATTATGATTTACGAGTAAAAATTTCTGAAGTATGTAGTCAATTAGATGTTGATGGTTTGCGTGGAGATATTGTAACAAATCGAGCAGCAAAAGCTTATGCTTCTTATAATGGCCGTACAAAAGTAACAACAAATGATATTGCTGCAATTATTACTTTATGCTTACGCCACCGCTTAAGAAAGGATCCGTTAGAATCAATTGATTCAGGAGAAAAAGTGTCAAAAGTATTTAAAGAAGTATTTGAAATAGAAAACTAATCAAAACGTCATTGATCCGACAAAAATTAAAAAACAATTGTTTGATTCTCAACTTACTTTATGTTAAAATTTATTTGGTTACTAGGCAATATTTTATTGATAACACTTATACTTACAAGGACTCCAAATAATAGTGGATTAGAAAATTTTGCAACAAAAAGTAATTTATTGGGATCACCAAATTCAGCTGAAAAATTTTTAAACCAATTCACTTGGATTCTGATTGCAAATTATTTTATTTTAGCAGTTAAATTAAATTTTTAAATTAAAAAACATTCTTTTAATTTATAGACAAAACAATCAATACTATGTATAATTTCATGGAACGGTGTTTTGTCACGCGGAGTAGAGCAGTCTGGTAGCTCGTTGGGCTCATAACCCGAAGGTCAATGGTTCAAATCCATTCTCCGCTAGAAAATTTTTTAACCTAATAAAAAAAATTAATTTTTTTATTAAACTATAATAGCAAACGTTAAATAATAATAAGGTTTTACGTATGACATTAAATTTACAAACACCATTTCCCACTTTTGGAGGAAGCACTGGTGGCTGGTTACGTGCAGCTGAAGTAGAAGAAAAATATGCAATTACTTGGACAAGTAATAAAGAGCAAATTTTTGAAATGCCAACTGGCGGAGCCGCTATTATGCGTAATGGAGAAAATCTATTATACTTAGCTAGAAAAGAACAATGCTTAGCTTTAGGAACTCAGTTACGAACATTTAAAATTAATAATTATAAAATTTATCGTATATTTCCTAGTGGAGAAGTTCAATATTTACATCCAAAAGATGGAGTTTTCCCAGAAAAAGTAAATCCAGGTCGTACAGCGGTAAATAGTCGAGATTTTTCTATTGGGAAAAATCCGAATCCTGCTTCAATTAAATTTAGCGGAATTAGTACTTATGAAAGTTAAATTTAAAAAGATTAGTTACTAAACTAATCTTTTGGCGAGATGGCAGAGTTGGTCGATTGCGTCTGATTTGAAATCAGATGAATCTTTGCGGATTCCGTGGGTTCGAATCCCACTCTCGCCTTAAAATGAAAAAATATGCTTAGTTGTGGTCGAATATAATCTTTTAATAATATTTTTATGAGCAAAGTCTACGATTGGTTCGAAGAGCGATTAGAAATTCAAGCCATTGCAGATGATATTTCTAGTAAATACGTTCCGCCTCACGTAAATATTTTTTATTGTTTTGGGGGAATTGTTTTTACTTGTTTTTTAATACAAGTAGCTACTGGATTTGCAATGACATTCTATTATCGTCCGAGCGTTGTTGATGCATTTGCATCAGTTGAATATATAATGACTAGTGTTAACTTTGGTTGGTTGATTCGTTCCATTCACCGTTGGTCTGCGAGTATGATGGTAATGATGATGGTTTTACATATATTTCGTGTATATTTAACCGGTGGGTTCAAAAAACCTCGTGAATTAACGTGGGTAACAGGAGTAATTTTAGCTGTAGTAACTGTTTCTTTCGGTGTAACAGGATATTCATTACCATGGGACCAAGTAGGATTCTGGGCCTGTAAAATTGTAACAGGTGTACCTGCAGCTGTACCGATTATTGGCCCACCATTAGTTCTAGTATTACGTGGTGGAGAAAGTGTTGGACAAAGTACATTAACACGATTTTATAGTGCCCATACATTTGTATTACCAGTCGCTGCTGCCGTTTTAATTTTAACACATTTCTTAATGATTCGTAAACAAGGAATTTCAGGTCCTCTTTAATCTGAAAAAATTATAACATTTAATTTGTAATAAAAAAATCGCTATGTCAGTAATTAAAAAACCGGATTTAACAGATCCAAAATTAAGAGCAAAATTAGCAAAAGGGATGGGTCATAATTATTATGGTGAACCTGCTTGGCCAAATGATTTATTATACGTTTTCCCTATTTGTATTCTTGGAACATTTGCATGTTGTATTGGATTAGGCGTAATGGCTCCTACTCAACTTGGAGAACCGGCAGATCCATTCAATACTCCATTAGAAATCTTACCTGAATGGTACTTTTTCCCAACATTTAATTTATTACGTGTATTACCGAATAAATTATTAGGTGTATTGGCTATGGCTGCAGTTCCTGCTGGTTTAATTACAGTACCATTTATTGAAAACGTAAATAAATTCCAAAATCCGTTTCGTCGTCCAATTGCTAGTTTGGTATTTATTATAGGATTTATAACAGCTGTTTGGTTGGGTATTGGTGCATGTTTACCTATTGATAAAGCAGTATCATTAGGTTTTTGGTAAAGAATATTGAATAACTCTGAAATTAATTTCAGAGTTATTCAATAATATATAATGAGATATGTTATTCAATATTATCTAATGAGATATAAAGAAAAAATAAGGCCATACTAAAAGCTGGAAAAACAAGACCTACTAAAGGAACTAAAATAGAAGGTAAAAATGCTACTGCCATAAGTATTTTTTATTAGTAAAATTAAAAAATTGATAAATACTAAAGTATAGTTTTTAGTATTTACTATTAAGTATATATAAAAATAGTTTATAATTCGAAAAAGATAACAAACAGAATTTAACTTTTTAATACTTTTTATAGTAAAATTAATAATATTAAATTAAGAATATTTAATATTATTAATTATCTATAAATCTAGAGGGTTTAATTATGGAAAGTTTACTTTTAGCTCGATTACCTGAAGCATACGTAGTATTTAGTCCAATTGTTGACGTATTACCTATTATTCCAATTTTCTTTTTACTTTTAGCATTCGTTTGGCAAGCTGCAATTGGTTTTAGATAATTAATTAATTTGTAGGTGACAATAAATTCTTTATCACTTTAATAATTTTTTAAAGTTTTATTAAGATTTGAATTAAAGTCTTAAAAACCTAATCAGATGTTTATACATAATACATATTTATCTTTAAATTATGAATAAGAAATGGTAGAACCTTTATTATCAGGTATAGTTTTAGGTATGATTACTGTCTCTGCCTTTGGACTTTTTGTAGCTGCATATTTACAATATCGTCGTGGAAATCAATTTGAAATTTAAAAATATCGATTAGCTATTAATCGATATTTTTAAAGTGAAATAAAAATAAAATTAATCTATTAATAAAATTATTTTTTCGTCTATTTAAAAGTAAATAAAATACAAAACTGTCCCTTTAACTAATTAAAATTATTAGACGTTTTAAATTCACTTAAAAATACTAAAGTAATTTAAAAAAACATAACATTCCAAAATTTTAATAATTAATAGGATTACTCAGGTATTTCTATTTATTTTTTAAAAATTTTAATTCCACTATAAAAAATGGTTTTTTTTGGTAAAACTAAACTAATATATAGAAGTAATAATGATAATTTTATTATTTTGATATTTTTTACTAAAATATAAATTTGAATTAAAAATTGTTAATGAAACGTTTTAATTTATTAGGTTTACTCTTAACTGTTTTACTAATAATGTCACCTAAACCTGCATTGGCAGATATTGGGGGACTAACAAAATGTAGTGATTCAACTGCTTTTAATAAACGATTAAATGCAAGTGTGAAAAAATTAGAACAAAGAAAAAGTAAATATGATGAAGGTTCACCTGCATCATTAGCACTACAACAACAAATTGAACGAACAAAAGCCCGTTTTGATAAATATAGTCGTTCAGAACTATTATGTGGAACCGATGGGTTACCACATTTAATTGCTGATGGCCGTTGGAGTCATGCTTCTGAATTCATTCTTCCAGGATTTGGATTTATTTATATTTCTGGTTGGATTGGCTGGGTAGGGAGAAAATATTTACGAGCAATTAGTACAATTAAAAATCCAACTGAAAGTGAAATTATTATTAACGTACCACTAGCATTAAAGATAATGACAACAGGCTACATTTGGCCAATTTCAGCATGGCAAGAATTAATTAGTGGGGAATTAGTTGCATCAGATGAAAATGTCACTGTCTCTCCTCGTTAACCATATTTCATTTCTATTTTATAAATAAACTTAAAACTATGGAAAATTTTCAAAAATATTTATCAACAGCACCAGTTTTATTAACATTATGGATGACGTTTACAGCGGGATTTATAATTGAAATCAATCGTTTCTTTCCGGATATGTTAGGATTGTATTTCTAAAATTAATTCTCAAGCTTTTATGATTTGGATATAGAATTAAACTTATATCCAAATCATAAACTTTAATTTTTAGTATTGTAGAACAATTTAAAGATTATCTAATTCTCCTAAAACGTAACGAACAAAACGACGAACTTTAATATTTTCGCCTAAAACACCGATGGTTTGTTTAATATATTGTTCAACTGTTATATTAGGATCACGTATAAAGGGCTGTTCTATTAATACTTTAGTTTTTAAGGTTTTTTCTACTCTACCAGAAACAATTTTACTTTTAATTTCTTCTGGTTTATTGTTTAAATCTTCTTTAATACTTTCAAATTGCCAAACTTCATCTTTTAGAGATTGAGAAATGTCATTTGAAGAAATTACTTCAATGTTTTCATTTGAGGCAATCTGCATTGCAATATTTTTAGCTAACTCGTTAAATTCAGGACGACGAGCAACAAAATCTGTTTCACAATTAATTTCCAACAAAATACCTAATTTATTACCTGTATGAATATACGAATAAATCATGCCTTCTTGGGTATTTCGGCCAGCTTTTTTATCAGCCGTTGCCATACCTTTTAATCGTAAAGATTCAACAGCTTTATCAAAATTCCCATTATTTTCAGTTAGCGCTTGCTTACAGTTCATCATTCCTGCACCGGTTTTTTCGCGAAGCTTTTTTATTGTTTGTGGATTAATATCTACAGTCATACTACATGTCTCAATAATAATATAAAAGTTATTTACGAATTAATTAATTTACCTTTTCCTAAATTTATACTATCAGTTAAAGCTTTTAAAATTAATTTAATTGAACGAACAGCATCATCATTTCCTGGAATGGGAATGTCTACTAAATCTGGATCACAATTTGTATCTAAAATTGAAACAATAGGAATACCTAATTTTCTACACTCACGAATAGCAGTCATTTCACGTTTTTGATCAATCACAATAGCAATATCCGGCAGTATGTCCATATTTTTAACACCATTTAGATGTTTACGTAATTTTTCTAACTCTTTTTTACGTAATGAAGCTTCTTTTTTAGGTAATACATTAAAAATTTGATCCGCTTCTTGTTGTTCTAATTCTTTTAAACGCTCAATTCTACTTTTTAAAGTAACCCAATTTGTAAGCATTCCCCCTAACCAACGGTGATTTACGTAATATGAATTGCATCGTTTAGCTTCTTGAGCAATTAGAGTACTCGCTTGTCGCTTTGTACCTATAAATAAAAAAGTTTTATTCTGTTCCGCAGCTAATTGTAAATATGAATTAGCTTCTTTTAATAATTGTGCGGACTGAACTAAATCCAAAATATGAATATTATTGCGTTCAGTATATATATATGGAAACATTTTTGGATTCCAACGATAAGCTTTATGTCCAAAGTGAACACCAGCTTCTAATAATTGGGCTAAAGTAATATCAGCCATAAAAATATTTAACTCCTTAATTAAAATTTCTACTTACAACTAATAATGTAGCAAATTTAAAATCAAATCGTCTACATTTTTGTAGAAAAAGTTTTTAATATCTCTGACTTTAAATTATTTTTTTCAAACTTGTTGAAATTTTTTTCAAAAAAGGTAGAATAATTTTTACACCCAGTACCAGCAGGAATTAATTGACCAATAACAATATTTTCTTTCAAACCTCTCAACCAATCTCGTCTTCCTTCAATAGCTGCTTTTGTTAAAACTCTTGTTGTTTCTTGAAAACTTGCGGCTGAAATAAAACTAGGATTATTTAATGCTGCTTTTGTTACACCTAATAATAAAGGAACATAGTTTGCTGCTTGACAATTTTCAAACATAATGACTTGATTAATATATTTAATATGATATAGATCAATAACTTCATGCGGTAATAAAGGGGTATCTCCAGAGCACGTTATTTGTACTTTCGAAGTCATTTGTTTAATAACAATTTCTAAATGTTTATCCGCAATTGTAACTCCTTGCGATTTGTAGACAGATTGCACTGAGCTTAAGATTAACAATTGAACTTTTTTAAAACTATAATAACTAGCTTCGTAATAATTGGTTAATTTAAAGAATTGTGATAATTGATTTTGACTTAAAAGTGTTTTCGGTTTAGCATAATAATTAAAATATATTTTCAATAAATTATGAGGATTTATTTTTTCATTATTTTTTATTGTTGTTCCTAATTTTCGAAACTCAAAACTCGGGTCTAAAGTTGTTTTTCGAATTAATAAACTTTTTTTCTGATTTTTTGAAAGACGTTTACTTAATTTTTTCTTTTTTCTTGCTTCTAAAAGTTCTTCAATACGAGGTAAACCTTGGACAATATCTCCTGTAATTTCCTTCTCAAAATTTAATAGTCCAAGTGGTTGACCATTTTCAATAAATTCGCCGTTTTTACAATAAACACTATTTACTTCTTTTTCTAAAAAATCTTCTGTTACAGAATGTATACCCATTTGAGGTATTGGATATTCTAACAGTAATAAAGAAGCAAAATCAGTTCTGCGATTTTCAATAGGTTTTATTTTATTAAATTTTAAATTAGTTTTTTGAACAAATACAAGAGGTTTCAAATTGCTTATAGATTGAGAATTTTTAACTTCTGTCTTATTTTTTAATGGAATTCGTTTGAAATTGGACAAAATCTTTGAATAATTATTTTTTCTACCAATCAATAATTCTCGTAAAAATATTGGAACACCGGAAATATAAAATTTTCCTTGTTTTTTAATGATCATTTTTGAAAAAGAAAATTGAAGATTTTTATTTTTCCGAATTGGAATCGAAATTAACTTATTTCTAATATCATAAAAATGAATATTAATATTGTGTCTATAATTAAGTTTTTCTTTAACTGTTTTTATATTTGTTGAGACTAATTTATATTGCAAGATAGTTTCTTCAACAAAACTATCATTTTTACAATTAGGGAAAAAGTAGGGTCTACCTTTTTGAATTGTTACAACTTTTCCATTATCAATGAGAATTTTTCCGGTTTCAAAAACATTTTGTGGATTAAGTAACAATTGATTGATTGTTTTATCTTTTACTTTAGTTTTTGAAAGAGTAATGCAATCGTCATTAGATATTAAAAATATTTGTTTTTTTTTTGCATTTTTTGATTTAAATTTAACTAATTGTAACGATTTATCGGCTACAACTTGTAAATATCCTAAAGTACTATAAGAATTGATAAATTGATCGTTTTTAACGATCAAGGATAGATTTATGTTTGTATATTTTAAATTAGCTGGAATATATTGAGTTACCAAAAGTTCTTCTGATGTAATTAATTTGACTAATTTATTATTTGAATTAATTTTAATATCTAATTTTAAGTGAGAAATTCGATTAAAATAATCTCTAATGGTCAAATTTAAAGAATCAAAAATTAAATCTAATGAATTACTTTGTTTAATTTTTTGGTTTGAATTATACGGACAACTGATTAAATTATTAAATTTAATCGGGGAATTTTTCTTTAATTCTTTTCCTATTTTTTTTTCAATAGATTGTGGTAATGGAATTTCATAAATTTCTAAAGGTCTTATTAATAATTGAATAGATAGGCTTGTGTCAATAACTTCAATAAATGAAGGTTGAGTAATTTCAATATGATCTAATAATAATTCACCAGGGTAAAAAACTTGATTGGTAAATTCTTCTGTATTTTTAAGATTAACTACTTCGTATAATGATCCAGATTGAATATTAATTTCTTGTACAATATTCTTTTTTATTGTAAGTTTTACAAGTCCAGATGTTTTTGAAAAATGTCCGGGAATTATTTCAAATTTTTCGGGAATAAAATTATTGTCACTAACCAATAAAAAACTATTTTCACAATTCGGTAAATATGTTTCTTCAGTTAACCAAATAACCGCTTGATGATTAATTCTTTTTATATGTTGATAAAAATGAATTCCTATCTTGGCTTGATATTTTTGCGTTCTATTAATCTCTTCTGTATAATAAACAATTCCACCGGTTAAGGTTTTAAATTGATTTGTAATTAAAGTGGTAAATTTAATTGGTAAATTAGATGATTCATGAGTCAGGAAACTTTCTTCATTAAAATTTAAATTATAAATTAAATTTTTACACTTTAATATATAACGTAATTTATTTTCTGAACGAGAGAGTTTATTAATTGTACAATTTTGGAAAATTTGACTAATATTTACAATTTTAATTGTTTGTTGAACTTGAGAAGTTGAAGGACTAGAAACTTGAATATATCCGGGTTGTGAATTAATAATTTTTGACCGAAAAATATAGTTATTTTTATTAATTTTATAATCATTATAAAAATTTAAAAATGAATTTGTAGGCGCTTGGTAAACTTGACCCGATAAAAGCCATAAAAGTTTATTTATAGTAGTTGCGTTTCCTTTTTGGTTACTCGGTGGCATAAAGACTTCGCCCGACCTATTACTTAAAAGAAGTTTTGTTTCAGTTAAAGTTTGTTTTAAGCTTCCTGCTAATTGACCAACAACTGTATTTATTTTAATATGCTGATTATTTTTAATAAATAAAAGTGTATTTCGGGGTAATTCAATTTGAAAACTATTTTTTGTATCGGATAAAATCGTTAAAAAACCTGAATTTTCCGTTAACAATACATTTTCACCGCGGTTAGTTCGAACGGTTGATGTTTTTAAAAATGTTGAAAATTCAACAATTCCATTTATTGGACTAATTAATTGTTGACTAGCGGCTGACGTAAAAATACCTCCAGTATGAAATGTTCGCATTGTTAACTGAGTTCCTGGTTCACCAATCGATTGACCGGCGATAATTCCAACAGCCTCACCTAAATCAACAATGTTTTCTTTCGATAAATTCCAACCATAACATTTTTGACAAATTGACCGATATAAACTACATGTTAATGGCGAACGGATATAAACGCTGTTAATAGACTTTTCTTTAAAAGTACGAATTAAATTTGGGGTTATTTGAGTATTAATATCCGCAAGTAATTGTTTTGTTGTTGGATCATAAATTCTTTTATTTAACAAGCGACCTAACAATTGAGTATCAAATGAATTTTTGGAATCGTTTTTTTGATTTAAATTCGTAAATAAAAATGAATAAGGTGTTAAACAATCTTTTTCCCTAATAATAATATCTTGAGCAACATCAATTAAACGTCTTGTTAAATAACCTGAATTAGCTGTTTTTAAAGCTGTATCTACAATACCTTTTCGAGCACCGTAACCAGACATTAAATAATCAGTAATAGTTAAGCCTTCTCTAAAATTTTTTTTAATAGGTAGATTCATGATTTGTCCACTAGGATCTGACATCAAGCCACGCATACCAACAAGCTGACGAACTTGTGACAAGTTACCACGTGCACCTGAAAATGCCATCATGTAGACTGAATTAAGTGGATCATATTTCTTAAAATAAGAAACAACTTCATCTTTTAAAGATTCACTAGTAATATTCCATGTGTCAATAATTTTTTGAAATCTTTCAATATCTGTAATTTGTCCTTTTAGAGAAATTTTTTCAGCATTAGTAATTTCTTTATTTGCTTTAACTAACATTAAATTTTTAACTTCTGGAACACGGAGATCTTCAATACTGATAGAAATACCGGCTTGAGTTGCATATTTGAAACCTAAATATTTTAATTCATCAGCTAAAAAACAAGCTTGGACTGAACCATATTTAGTAAAACTCCAAGCTAGAATTTGTTTTAATTGTTTTTTGCTAACAAGAGTATTTTGATAAGTATAGTTTTTCATAAAAAATTAAGTTTCTATATTTATATCAAATTATTAAATGGTCTGTTTGTTATTTTATAACAGGTTTAAGATTTTCTGAATAGTATAATTAAAAATGACTCTACCAGTAGTTGTTTGTAAATATTTAACTATAATGTTTTTATTTTTATCTTTTCGAATCTGTAAATTATCATAATACTCAATATAACTTTCATCAGCTAATTTGACAATTTTAATTGATTGTGTTGAAATATCTAAAGATTTTGCGTAACGTACCCAAATAGATGAATGTAATTCAATTTGGTCTTGATTATAGGCTAAGATGACATCTTCTAAATTGGCAAAATAATGATTTGATCCTAACAAATTTTTTATATTATTGACAGTTAAATAATAGCAACCTAATACCATATCTTGAGTTGGCATAATGATTGGTTCACCATTTGCAGGTGATAAAAAATTATATGGTGCTAACATTAGCATATAACATTCCGCTTGCGCTTCTAATGATAGAGGAATATGTACTGCCATTTGGTCTCCATCAAAATCGGCATTGAAAGCTGAGCAAACTAATGGATGTAATTTAATAGCCCGACCTTGAACTAGAATAGGTTCGAAGGCTTGGATACCTAACCTATGTAATGTAGGTGCTCTATTTAAGAAGATTGGATGATTTAATAAAACTTGATCTAAAACAGAATCAACTAATGGCTCATTTTGATGAATTAAATTTTTAGCAACTTTCATATTACTTGCTAACCCTTGATTTATTAATTCACGAATTATAAATGGTTGAAATAATTCAATTGCCATTTCGTAAGGGAGGCCACATTGATTTAACTTTAAACTTGGTCCTACTACAATTACAGAACGTCCTGAATAATCTACTCGTTTCCCTAATAAATTTTGTCGGAAGCGTCCCTGTTTTCCTTTAATAATATCTGACAATGATTTTAATGGTCGATTATTGGCTCCTAATGCAAGTTTACCACGTTTTCCATTATCAATTAAAGTATCTACAGCTTCTTGTAACATTCGTTTTTCATTTCGAATAATTAATTGAGGAGCATCAATTTCTAATAATCTTAATAACCGATTATTTCTAGTAATTACGCGGCGATAGAGTTCATTTAAATCAGAAGTTGCAAAACGTCCACCTTCTAATTGTATCATTGGGCGTAATGCAGGAGGAATAACAGGTAATATGGATAAAATCATCCAAGCTGGATTTGATCTAGTGGCAACTAGATTTTCTAAGATACGAACACGTTTAATTGCTTGAGCTCGTAATTTATAAATCCGTTGATGTTCCCATTTTCTAAACCATTGTGATGTCCAATACTCAGGGATTTTTTTAGCTAACACATTACTAGTATAAACAATAAATTCTCGAGTCTTCACAATTTCGTTTTGAAGATTTAATTTATCCAATTCATTTCGAATTAATACTGACCCAATTAAATTATGTGGAATAGTTGTAAAATTTGGTATGTCAAATCTTGTAGGATAATTGGAATAATTTAATCGTCGAAATGTACGATATGATTTAAAATCCCAATGAAGTCCATAAAAATCAATTTCATCTTCAGCAATAAAATAAGCTAAAGACGCTAATTTTAATTTTTGAATAGCTTCATCATCTTGTGCAATCTCATTGGAAGATAAAGCTTTACGTTTATTAATATGTATTAAATTTTGTAATTGTTTTGGAGTTTGTTTTAAAGATACTAATTCTGTTTGTTTCTCGAAATTTTTAAAAGTTAGTAATTGTTTTCGACTATTTAGGAAAAATAATCTTCGTTTTTCTTGATAGCGTTCTTTTACTCCTGTATCTAATCTTTGCTCGTTTTGTTCGACTTCTAATAGTAAAGCCATATAATTTGGTCGACTATTAATATACCATATATGCGTTACTGGATAAATAAGCTTAATATAACCCATTCTATGGCGTCGGACACGTGATTCCGTAATTTCAACACCGCATCGATCACAAATTAATCCTTCATAGCGAACACGTTTATATTTACCGCACGCACATTCCAAATTTTTATTTGGACCAAAAATTCTTTCACAAAATAAACCATTCATTTCTGGTTTAAATGTTCTATAATTAATTGTTTCAGCTTTTTTAACTTCTCCAATAATTTGTCCATTAGGTAATATTCTTTGTCCCCATTGTTTAATACGATTTGGAGAAGCTAATTTGATTTTTATATAATCAAATTGTTTTTCAGATTGTTCCATTTTTTTTTGATTTAACCTTAGTAGAACGAAAGATTAGTTATATTTGCAGTTGGTGAGAAACGTTTTGCGAATGCATCATAATTCTCCATTAAATTTACTTCAATATCGTAGATTTTTTCAGAATTTAAGTTTCCTAATCGATAAGTACTAATATCTAATCCAATACATCTTAATTCTTGTAATAAAACTTTAAAAGATTCAGGTATACCTGATTTCGGAATTGCTTGACCTTTAACAATTGCATTTAATGTATCATTTCTGCCTTGCATATCATCGGATTTGATTGTTAATAATTCTTGCAACGTATAGGCTGCCCCAAATCCTTCTAATGCCCAGACTTCCATTTCGCCAAATCTTTGCCCTCCATGTTGAGCTTTTCCTCCTAAAGGTTGTTGAGTTACTAACGAATATGGACCTGTTGCACGAGCATGAATTTTATCATCTACTAAATGGATTAATTTTAACATATAAGCATTACCAACTGTGATAGGATTCTCAAATTCTTTTCCAGTTCGACCATCCAATAAAATCATTTTACCTGGTGAATATGGATTGAATAGCCAGGCTTGATTATTTTCAATTGAAGCTTGTCGTAATTTTTTATTTATTAAAATTCTTGAAATTTCTTGTCCATACATTTCATCAAATGGTAAAATTTTAAAACGACGGTTTAATTTTTGCCCGGCTAAGCCTAATAAACATTCATATAATTGTCCAACGTTCATTCTAGATGGTACACCTAAAGGATTTAAAATAATATCAATAGGAGTTCCATCTGGTAAAAATGGCATATCTTGACGTGGCAATATACGAGATATAATTCCCTTATTCCCATGACGACCGGCAATTTTATCGCCGACTTGAATTTTTCGCATTTGTGCAATAAAAATTCGAATTTTCTCAGGTTGACCTAAATCAGATGAGTTTATTACTTTTGATTTTCGTCTTAAAATTTCAATATCAATGACACGACCATATTCGCCATTAGGCATTCGTAATGAGCTGTCACGGACATCTTTTGCTTTTGCTCCAAAAATTGCTCGAAGTAATTTAGCTTCAGGTAACTGTTCAGAATCATCTTTAGGAGTTACTTTCCCTACTAAAATATCACCTGGTTTAACAAAAGTACCTTTAGAAACAATTCCTTCATCATCTAAATGTTGAATATCAGTAGAATTTAGGTTTGGAATATTTTTGGTTGTCTTTTCTAAACCTTCATTTGTTTGAGTAATTTCTACTTCATATTTTTCGATATGAATTGAAGTAAAAATATCTTCAAAAACTAATCGTTCATTAATTAAAATTGCGTCTTCAAAGTTATATCCATGCCATGGCATATATGCGACTAAAACATTTTGTCCTAGAGATAATTCTCCTCCCTCTATTGCTGGACCATCTGCAAGGATTTGACCTGATTCTACTTTATCTCCTACCCAAACTAATGGCCGTTGATTAATACAAGTTTCTTGATTTGAACGCTGATATTTTTGTAAATTGTATGAAATTGTTTTTTCAGAACTATGTTGGACAATAATTTTTTCAGCACTGACATAAGTAACAATTCCAGCGTTAATTGAACTTATAGCAAAACCGGAATCTATCGCAATTTGATTTTCGAGACCCGTACCTACAATAGGTTTTTGCGGTAATAGTAAAGGAACAGATTGACGTTGCATATTTGACCCCATCAAAGCTCGATTTGCATCATCATGTTCAAAAAATGGAATTAAAGAGGCGGCGGCTGAAACAATTTGAACATTTGATATTGCAATAAAATCTACATCAAATGGCTTGACAGTCATAAAATCTTGTTTATACCTAACTGGAATCGATTGGGCTGTTAAATAATTATTTGAATTTGTTGAAATATCTGCAGGGGCGATTTTATAAAAATCTTCTAAATCAGCGGTCAAATATATGGGGTTACCTGTTTTAATTACTTTTCCATTTATAACACGCCAAAACGGTGTTTCAAGAAATCCTAATTGATTAACACGGGCACAAGTTGTTAATGAAGCAATTAAGCCAACATTTTGCCCTTCAGGAGTCTCAATTGGACAAATTCGACCATAATGACTTGGATGAATATCTCGAACAGCGAAACTAACACGATCACGATCAAATCCACCTGGACCTAAACCACTAATTCGCCGTTTATGTGTTAAAGCAGAAAGTGGATTTGTTTGATCCATATACTGTGATAATTGGCTTGCTCCAAAAAATTCTTTAAAGGTTACAACAATTAATTGAGTATTAAGATTTATATTTAGTTTTTTATCAGATTTGTAAATTTGACTTGAAATTTTTCTTGCTAATCGTTGAAAACCAATGCGAATTAAATTCTGTAAAAGTTCTCCGACTGATCGAACACGTCGATTTTTTAAATGATCAATATCATCACCGGGTGTTTTTGAAATAGATAAAGTTAATAAGTGATCAACAATAGCAAAAATATCTTCGTATGTTATATTATGCAAAGACGGTAAAAGTTTTAAGTTTAAACGATTATTAATCTTAGTGCGACCCACTTTTCCTAATCTATAATAGTTAGGATCAAAAATTTTTAATGCTTCTGAAAACGATTGATAATAATTCTCATTATTAAAGCGTAATAATGGTAGTTTTAATACTTTCGAATTTGTTAAAGTTGGAATATTAAAATAGAAAAAATCTGAATGTTGTAAATTTTGAGAGATTTCGAAATCATTTAAACCCATTTCTTTTAATAAATGAATTACTGGTTTTTTGCTCACTTTATCAATTTGAACTGTAATATCATCTTCAAATCTATTTTTTAAAGCATGTTTTAATGAATCTCGTTCTTTTTCTCTATGAAATCCAAATCGAATCCATGACCCATATTCTGGTACTAATATAGCAGTATAAAAATCTTTTTCTTCGTATTTTTCTTTATAGAAATCTTTTTCTTCATATTTTTCTTTATATTTATAAAAATCTTGAGAAGTAAATTTTTTTTTAACAAATGAAAATAAAATCATAGATTTTAAATTTTTCCATTTATTGCATGTCTGAATTATAGTATTTATTTCTTTGGTATTAATTAATGATGGTAATTTTAAAAATTGGACTTGATTAGTTTGATCTGAGTTTATGTCACGTTTCTTTATAAAATAAATAACACTATTCTTTAATGAAAAAACTATTTTAAGTTTATTGATGGAATTTTTAGTCTGAAGTATTTTCATTACTCTAAAATTTTTAAGTGAACTTAAATCTTCTAGTATTTTAGAGTTTTGAAATAAGAGAATTTTTTGTAATAACAATTCTTGCCGATATTTTTCAGAGAGATGTTTAAATGTTAAGTACGTTTCTAAAAATAAAAAATCAGACGTTGAAAAATTTAAAGAGGACGTTGTCGAAATAATTTTTTGAATAAAAGGAGTCAAGGTATTCGACTGTTTTAGCAATTTTAAAAATGTTCCAATCCTTTCTAATTTTTTTTTAGCAACAGACGTTTTAGAAATAATTTTATAAAGTCGTAGGCATTCAAAAAAACTAAGAATTTGAGAACTTTTTTTAAACTCGTGTTTGACATTAGAGAAACGACCGGGAAATTTAAGAACAAGCCATGGAATAGGAACAAATGGTTTTAACTTATGAGATGCCGTTGACATAATTATAGAATTACGTTTTCGACTTTTTTGTTTCTTATTTTTTTCAAAATAAATACCAGGACTTCTAATAATTTGACTAACAACTATACGTTCACATCCATTAATTATAAAAGTGGCTGAATTAGTCATTAATGGTAAGTTAACAATTGAAATTCGTTCTTTTTTCAAAATAATGTTGGCAGTTTTATCACGAATTTCAATTAATAATTGTAATTGAGCAACATAAGATTTGGCATCTTTTTTTGCATCTAATGACGTATAAAAAGGTTTGATTAGTTTATAGTCTTGGCCAAAAATTAAACTTTCAATATTACCACTAAAATCTAAAATGGAAGAAAAATTAGAAAGTTCATCAGCTAATCCTTGCGAAATAAACCATGAAAAGCTTAATCTTTGCATTTCAATAAAGTCAGGCAAAGCTGTGACATAATTCATATACTTTTTCATAATTTTAATTTATTAATAAAGTTTAATTTTCACTTAAAAATAATTTTTCCACATAACAAAAATAAAAAATGTTAAGAAAATTTAATCATATTTTAACCAAACTTTCTTAACCCAGCAATGATGTTTCTACAAATTTCTACTTATTCAAAAGAGAAACTTAAATTGATGTTAATGCTAATGTTAATTGTGATTTTTTACGCGCAGCATTATTCTTATGAAAAACATTTTTTTTGCACCCTTTATCAATTAAGCTGAATACAGAATTTAATATTTTTTGTGCATTGTTTTTGGCTTCAATATTTTGAGAACTTTTATAAATTTCAACTTGTTTTAAAAATAATTTTGTCAATGTTCGAACTGAACTTTTATAAAAACGATTTTGTAAACGATTACGTTTATTAATTAAAATGCGTTTTGATGCAGATGGATTATTAGCCATAAGAAAAATAAAATAATTTTATGATTTTTAATCAAATACTTTAAAATAATTTAAAATATTAAGTTCATTAACTATAATATATTTAAGAAAAAATTTGAAGTTTTTTTGACATTCTTTTAATAATTTTTTTCTAAAAGCTTGATAAGATAGAAGTTTTTATGCAATATAATAATATTAAAAATATTATTTAAAATTTCTATTTAAAAGAAAGTTCTATGGCAAAAAATAAAGGAGCACGAATCTTAATTACATTAGAATGTATTGAATGTCGGTCAAATATAAATAAACGTTCAAAAGGTGTTTCACGTTATCATACCCAAAAAAATCGTCGAAATAATCCAGAAAGAATTGAGCTTAAAAAATATTGCCCACATTGTAATAAACCTACTATACACAAAGAAATTAAATAAATTATGTCTACACAAAAACAAAAAATATCACCATTAAGTTTCGATCAAAAAATTGATTATAAAGATATTGATTTATTAAAATTATTTATTACTGAGCAAGGAAAAATTCTTCCTCGCCGAGCGACTGGTGTTACAGTTCAACAACAACGCAAACTAACAAAAGCAATTAAACGAGCACGAATTTTATCTTTATTACCATTTGTTGCGTCAAATTCTATCTAAATACGTTCAAATTTGAACGTATTTAATTAATTACTTATTTTTTTTAAATTAATTTAACTAAACAGTAAAGGATAATTAATGGGCCGTAGTCAACGAAATGACAATTTTATTGATAAAACATTTACAATTGTTGCTGATATTCTTTTAAAAGTTTTACCTGCAAGTAAACAGGAAAAACAAGCCTTTTTTTATTATAGAGATGGTATGTCTGCACAATCGGAAGGTGAATATGCTGAGGCTTTAGAAAATTATTATGAAGCCTTACAGTTAGAGGAAGACCCATATGATCGTAGTTATATTTTATATAATATAGGATTAATTTATTCCAGTAATGGTGAATATCTTCAAGCCTTAGAATATTATCATCAAGCCCTTGAACTAAATTTAAATTTACCCCAAGCTTTAAATAATATTGCTGTAATTTATCATTATCAAGGAGTTAAAGCGTCAAAAAAACAAAATTTAGAAGTAGCGAAAGGATTATTTGATAAAGCCGCTGAATATTGGAGACAGGCTATAAAATTAGCCCCAAACAATTATATAGAAGCACAAAATTGGCTAAAAACAACTGGTCGATTAACATCAGATAATTTTTATTAAACTATTCTAATGTAAAATTTTTCGTAGATTTAGTTCAAGAATTCGCTTTATATTGTTGTACAATATAAGATAGTATATTGAATATAATATAAGAGTTAAATGTTAAAATAGGTTATATAATTTAGTAAAATGTTCAAAAAAATGACACAAATGTTTTACTAAATTGAAAATGGGTTTAAAAAATATTTCAGGTGATAATTTAAATTAGTACTAATTTAACTTTCCTAAAAAATGTTAAAGTTTTTATCACTGCATGTTTAATAAGCTTAATTATCTACTATTAACTTTATTATATAATCTATCTTTAAGCATCAACTAGATAGGCTGAGTTTTGATTCGAAAGTGTATTTATTCTCAAATATTTAAATCTAATAAATTAAAATGGTTAAAACTAGCACAAATAAAGGTTACGTTACTCAAATTATTGGTCCGGTTTTAGATATTGCCTTCCCAGATGGAATTTTACCTACAATTTATAATGCGCTAAAAATTACACAGGATGATGGAAATGTTATAATTGTTGAAGTTCAACAATTATTAGGTGATAGCAAGGTACGGGCTGTATCTATGCGTTCAACAGATGGTTTAAAACGTGGCGTAGAAGTAATTGATTTAGGTGCTCCTATTAGTGTGCCTGTGGGGACAACAACATTAGGACGAATTTTCAATGTAATTGGTGAACCTGTAGATAATCAAGGTGAGGTTTCATATGATGAAACTTTACCTATTCATCGTGATGCTCCAGCCTTTACAGAATTAGAAACAAAACCATCAATTTTTGAAACAGGTATTAAAGTTGTAGATCTATTAGCACCATATCGTCGAGGTGGTAAAATTGGTCTATTCGGTGGGGCTGGTGTAGGTAAAACCGTATTAATTATGGAATTAATTAATAATATTGCTAAAGCACATGGCGGAGTATCAGTGTTTGGCGGTGTGGGGGAACGTACGCGTGAAGGGAATGATTTATATCAAGAAATGAAAGAATCTGGGGTAATTAATGAAAAGAATTTCTCAGAATCAAAAGTAGCTTTAGTTTACGGACAAATGAATGAGCCTCCTGGAGCACGTATGCGAGTAGGTTTAACTGCTTTAACAATGGCGGAATATTTCCGCGATGTTAATAAGCAAGACGTATTATTGTTTATTGATAATATTTTCCGGTTTACACAAGCTGGATCTGAAGTATCAGCTTTATTAGGACGTATGCCATCTGCAGTAGGTTATCAGCCAACGTTAGCTACGGAAATGGGAGCTTTACAAGAGCGTATTACTTCGACAACGCAAGGTTCAATTACGTCGATTCAAGCTGTTTATGTACCTGCGGATGATTTAACAGATCCTGCCCCAGCAACAACATTTGCTCACTTAGATGCAACAACAGTATTATCTCGTAATTTAGCTGCTAAAGGTATTTATCCAGCTGTAGATCCGTTAGATTCAACATCAACAATGTTACAACCTGGTATTGTATCACAAACACATTATGAAATCGCAGAAGAAGTAAAAGAAACATTACAACGTTATAAAGAGTTACAAGATATTATTGCAATCCTAGGAATTGATGAATTATCAGAAGAAGATCGTTTAACAGTAGCACGAGCTCGCAAAGTAGAGAGATTCTTATCACAACCATTCTTCGTAGCTGAAATCTTTACGGGTTCTCCTGGTAAATATGTAAGTTTAGAAAGTACAATTAAAGGTTTTTCTATGATTTTAAATGGTGAATTAGATGATTTACCAGAACAAGCTTTCTATCTTGTAGGTGATATTGACGAAGCTATTGCAAAAGCCGAAACCTTAAAATAAGGAGAAAATAATCGATGGTTATGAACATTCGCGTTCTTACTCCAGATAGAATTATTTGTTCAACAACAGCCGATGAAGTAGTTTTACCGGGTGTTACAGGTCAAATAGGTGTCTTAGATGGTCATGCTTCCCTTATAACAGCCTTAGATACAGGGTTATTACGAATTAAATTAGACCAAAAATGGACACCCATTATTTTATGTGGAGGTCTGGCTGAAATAGATAGAAATCAAGTTACTGTTTTAGTCAATGATGTAGAAGAACTTATTTCGTTAGATTTAACTGAAGTTAATGATAAATTAAAAAAAGCAACATTAGCTGTTGAAAATGCAGAGACTAGTAAAGCTCGTTTAGAGGCAACTTTAGAATTAAAAAAAGCTGCAGCCCGTCTAGAAGCAGTAACATACTTAAATTAAATCAAGACTTTTACTTAATAATTTTTAATAAAAATTATTAAGTAAAATATCAATGAATAAATTTTGACTCTATATGTTATAGTCATAAAAATTTTATATAACATATCTCTAAAATATGGTATCAAATTTGGATTTTAACTTTAAAAATAATGCCACTTTAACCTTAGAGTTACCATTTTCAGAACATATAGAAGAATTACGACAACGAATATCTCATATCTTTTGGATAATTTTATTGTTAAGCTTTTTAGCTTTTTTTGAAGTCAAATTTTTAGTTCAAATATTAGAATTGCCGGTCAGTAATGTCAAATTTTTCCAATTATCCCCTGGAGAATATTTTGCTTCAACAATAAAAATATCTTTTTATACGGGATTATTATTTAGTAGTCCTTTTATAATGGGTCAAATAATTTTATTTTTATTGCCAGGATTAACTGAAAATGAAAAAAAAATTATTTTACCAATCCTTCTAAGTTCTTTAATGTTATTTGGGTTAGGTTTATTATTTTCGTATTATACCCTTATTCCGGCTGCGTTAAATTTTTTTCTGACTTATAGTGATGACGTTATAGAACCATTATGGTCATTTGATCAATATTTTGAATTTATTCTAGTTCTTTTTTATAGTACAGGGTTGGCTTTTCAAATACCAATTATTCAAATTTTATTGGGTTTACTGAATATTATATCAGTTAAACAAATGTTAGGTGCATGGAGATATGTAATACTTATTTCAACTATTATTGGAGCTGTTTTAACCCCTTCAACTGATCCTTTAACACAATTATTACTTTCACTTGCAATATTACTTTTATATTTTTCGGGGTTGGGGATTTTGTCTTTAATAAAAAATTAATTTACTCTACGTACTTAAAAAGTATTTAATCTATGGCAACTAACAAGTTTTTTAAAAGTCTTTTATTTACTTTAACGATTGCTATAAGTTTATTTGGGTTTTATGTCGAAAATTCGTATGCATATCCAGTGTTTGCACAACAAAATTATGCTAATCCACGTGCGGCAAATGGCAAATTAGCTTGTGCTAACTGTCATTTAAATCAAAAAGCAATTGAAATCGAATCACCTCAAGCAGTTTTACCAAATACTGTTTTTGAGGTTGAAATAAAAGTCCCTTATGATTTAAGTCGGCAACAAATAGGTGCAAATGGCCAAAAAGCAGATTTGAATGTTGGTGGAATTTTAATTTTACCAAAAGGCTTTAAATTAGCACCCAAAAATTTAATATCAGAAGAAGTTAAAGCAAAAAATAAAGGGGTTTTTATTTCTCCTTACAGTACTGAATATGATAATATTTTAGTTGTCGGACCTATTGCTGGTAAAACTCATCAAGACTTAATATTTCCAGTGCTTTCACCAGATCCCGAGAAAAATTCAAATGTTAAATATTTAACATATCCAATTTATGGTGGAGGTAATAGAGGTCGAGGCCAAGTTTATCCTACAGGTGAAAAAAGTAATCTTAATATTTTTGGGGCAGTTCAAGCAGGTCAAATCGCTGAAATTAAAACCTCTGAAAAAGGAGAATATAATATCATTATTGTTAGTTCAAGTGGAGAAAAATTATCACAAACAGTTCCTGCTGGGTTAACTTTACAGGTTAAACAAGGCGATTTTGTTAAAATTGATCAACCTTTAAATATTGATCCGAATATAGGTGGGTTTGGTCAAGAAGAAACAGAAATTGTGTTACAAAATCCGTTACGTATTATTGGATATTTAGCATTTTGTTTTTGTGTATTATTAACTCAGATTTTCTTAATCTTAAAGAAAAAACAATTTGAAAAAGTTCAAGCAGCTGAACTTAATTTCTAATTAAAAAGGAATGACGTATTAAAAGCGCCATTCCTTTTTAATAAAAATTAATATAATTCTTCTTCTTTATGAACTAAAATCGTACAATCTGATTTTGGATAAGCAATACAAGTTAATACAAAGCCTGCCGCCATTTGATCATCATCTAAGAATGTTTGTTCAGATTGATCAACTTCACCTTGGGTTACTTTGCCTGCACAAGTTGAACAAGCCCCTGCACGACATGAATATGGTAAATCAATACCTTGCTCTTCAGCTGCATCTAAAATAAATGTAGTATCAGGGCAATCAATTGTAGTATCTATACTGTGTTCTTCACTTAATAATGTAACTTTATATGTTGCCACGCGAAAACTCCTTCGTTAAAAAATAATAATGATAAAGTAAAAGTCGAAAAATAATACTATTTCTTTTATTACTTTACTAGTTAATATTATACTACTTCTGTTAAATACAAATAAAAATTTTTTATTAATTTTATAGCTTTTTAGCTTTTAAATTAAAGTATTAAAACTGTTGTTTTAAACGACTAGCTTTGCCTCTTAAATTTCTTAAATAATATAGTTTTGATCGCCGAACTTTTGAAGAACGTAAAACTTTAATTGAATCAATTTTTGGTGAATGAATTAAAAAAATTCGTTCAATTCCAATACCTTGTAATACTTTTCTTACTGTTATGGTAGTATTAATTGAACTATTTTTTTTCGCAATTATAGTTCCTTCATAAAATTGAACTCGTTCTTTATTTCCTTCAATAATCTTCACACCAACCTTAACATTATCTCCTATTTTAATCTTTGGTAAATTAGATTTTAAAAATTGATTTTGTAAATTGGTAAGAATTTGTGTACTGTTTAAAATGACCATACAATTCTAATAACGATGTAAATAGTTTACTTTTTATAATAATACAATTATCTTTTTAAAAAGACAATATTAAATCTTTGTAAAATGCATCCGACTGGGTTCGAACCAGTGACGTTCCATAGGAAAACGGATTATGAGTCCGGTGCCTTCAACCACTCGGCCACGAATGCAAACTAAATCTTATAATTAACGACAATCAATCTATTTTATCAACAAAAATTTATTTAGTATAAGTTAAAGTAACTTCTAAAAAAAATAGATTGATTGACAATTTAACGAAAGAATTTCATTTATGGAACTGATGGGAATTGAACCCACGTCCATTTAAATACAATCAAAAAACTCGTTCACAGGTTTAGTTTAATATGATAAACAAAAAATTAATCATGTATGTTAATCTACACTACAATTGAAAGTCAAGAGAAAATAATCTGAAAGAATTATTAAGCGAACGCTGCAAACATTTGCATATTCGCTAATCTAGAATTAAAAGAAGTTATAGTATTTGCATTTAATTATAAAATTTGCAGATTTTTACGAAGAATGCACCTTCGACCTGTATCATCTTTTAAATATATTTAAATGTCGAAACCAAAACAGTCCCCTATTATTAAAATTTTATTTGGGTTAGAAAAAATAAATGATAAGCATGAAGGGAATTGAACCCCCGACTCTCAGAATCGGAATCTGATGCTCTATCCACTGAGCTACATGCTTCTAATCTAATAAATTTTTTTATTAGTTTAGTTCAATCTATCTTAAACACTTTGAAAAATATAAAACATTTGTTATTTTATAGGAAAAAGATACTCACGTTTAAATTCTACTTTAATATTCCAAAATTGACAATCATTTTATAATTTTTTAACGAATATCCCTTAGGATTAATGGATATTCGTTAAAAAATTAATTATTAGTCTGGTTAATAATAAATTTTACCACCACCCCATTTTTCAGTAACAATTTTCGGTTGTAGCATAATATGACCTGCAATTGAATATAAATCTTCATCAGTTAAAGATCGCATTCGAGGGTAGATATCCGCACTCTTAATACTTGGATGAACTTCGGCAATTGACTCTAATCCATCATATGATGTAGGATTTTTTAAATAATCTACTAGAGCTGCGATATTATCACGGCGTGGTGTTGCTAAACTTAAAGCTTCAGGATCTAAACCAACATTCGGATTTGTTTTTGTAATACCACCTACATGACAAGCTCCACATGTAGCGTTAAATAATCTTTTACCCCGTTTAACTTGTTCTGAAGTTAAAACAGCAGTATTACCTGATCCATCAACAGTTACGGTACGTGTCGCTTCATCTAAATCAATTGCTGATGCATTTCCAATAAATAAATTAAACAAACAGAAAAAAGCTAATGTGAAATAAGTAAAATATTTTTTAAACATAATTTTTTAAAACATCAATTACATCATTGAAACCAAGAAACAATCACTCATTTTATTTATTTTTATCTTTATCTTGTTTTTTAAATTTTGTTATATTTGATAATAACCCTCTTAATCGAATATTCTCCCAACCTGCCACTAATAAAGATGTGATAATTAATACTTGACTAAATAACAGAATAGGGTCTAACCTCCATCCATGGACAATCAGAATACAACTATATAATAAACCAATTGTGGCAAAAAAAATATCTTCATCTCTTGCAACTTCGGGTTTAACAATTCGAAGTAAATAAAGAAGAGTTACACCAAATCCTAAAATAAAACCTAAGATAATATTCGGACCAAAACCAATATTTATCAAACTTAAATTTCTCCTTTTGTTAATTGAAGGTAACGTAGTGATAAATTACGAACGTATAACACGATCGCTTTTACTAATAACAATTAAAGCAGCAGCAATAGCTCCTACCACGAAGCCTCCTGCGATTAAACTAGATATAAAATTTGCTAATGAAGGTGTCATTTCGAACTCCAATTTTTAAATAAAAATTAAAATAGTAATATTAACTACAGTATTAATTTTATCAGTTTTTCGAAAAAAAACCATAATTAATATTATTTTTTAACTTGTTTTCACTATTTCTTATTCTCATTATACTAAAACATTGAAACAAATTTCATAATTGTAATAACAAATTTTGAAAAGGTATAGCTTTAATACTAACTTACGATTAAAATTTTATGCTGCTATTTTACAATCCTGACATATTAAATTTCTCAATTAAATTTTACTAAAGACTATACCCAAATTAAATTATACTAAATATAATCAAAATAATCAATGTTTAAAAAAACCAAAAAAATTATATAATTCAATACACAAGATAATAATTCATGAAAAGAACCATAGCTATTTTTTTAGCTTAAAATCATTAATTTTACTATATATATTTTGTCTAATTTATAATTGTTAACTAATTTTTTATAAAATGACATATTCACTCAGAATACTGTTATAAAATTGTGTATAAATTAGTTAACTATTTAATATTTTACAAATTTTAAATTATCTTGGAACGTCTAATCTCTTGTAATTTCTTTACTGCTATATTATAATTGCTATAAAAACTATATAAGCCCGGATAGCTCAGTTGGTAGAGCAGTGGATTGAAGATCCTCGTGTCACCAGTTCGAATCTGGTTCTGGGCATTAAAAATTATAAGTCGAAAATTTTGTACATTTCGAGTCGAATTTTAAATTAATCGTTCCAATGGGACCATTTCGATGTTTTGCAATAATTATTTCTGCCAAATCTTGTTGTTCTTTTTTAAAATTATAATAACTATCCCGATATAACATTAATACTAAATCAGCATCTTGTTCGATCGATCCACTTTCTCTTAAGTCAGATAACTGAGGCCTTTTATTAATTCTATTTTCAACATTACGGCTCAATTGAGAAAGAGCAATGACAGGGATATTAAATTCACGGGCAATGCTTTTTAGGTTTCGTGTAATTTGCGATAATTCTTGTACTCTATTTTCGGCTTTTAATTTAGAATTTTGCATTAATTGTAAATAGTCTACAATAATTAAGCCAATTTTTGTTTGTTCAAAAAGTATTTTTTTTAGGTTTACTCGAATACTTTGAATCGAAATGTTGGGTGTATCATCAATAAAAATTGGTAATGAAGAGAATGTTTTAATCGCTCCACTAAGTTTTATCCATTCTTCTTTAGTAATATTTCCTGTTCGTAAATTAGTGTTGCTAATTTCTGTTTCATTTGATAACAAACGATACATCAATTGTTCTTTTGCCATTTCTAAACTGAAAAATACAATTGGTAATTGATAAGTTTTAAGAATCGATCTTACAATATTTAAACAAAAAGCTGTTTTTCCCATTGCAGGTCGGCCAGCAACAATAATTAAATCTGATTTTTGAAAACCCTGAGTCATTAAATCTAAATTTTTAAAACCGGATGCTAAGCCAGGTAATTTTTCTTTTAAAGATTTATCTTTCAAATTTAAAAAAACTTTTGATAGTAATTCTGCACTAGTCAGAAGTTTAGTATTTTCTGTTTGATTAGTTATATTAAATAATTTAGTTTCTAACTCTTTTAAAATATTTTCTAATGGAATATTTGTAACATAGCTTGAATTAATAATTTGGTATCCTAATTGAATTAATTTTCGGCGTAAAAATTTATCTTGAAGCAATTTAATATAATCTTCTAAATAAATGACATTCGGGATTTGATTAACTAATTCTGTTAATATTTTTAGACCACCTATTTTTTCTAATAAACCATTATCTTGGAGAAAACTAGTAAGTGTAACAATATCTATTGGAATTCTTTTTTGATATAAAAAAATAATTGCTTTGTAAAGTTCTTGATGATTTTTAAAATAAAAAGCTTCGACAGTTAAATGGTGTAAAATAAGTTCTACTGCTTCCGGATTTATTAATAAACTACTTAGAATAATTTTTTCTGCTAAAAAATTGTGTGGTAGATATTTTTTAATTTTCATTAGACCGGGTTTTTTATTAACTTTTTCCATTATATCTCTAGATTTTTTTTTAATTTATAAGTATTCTTTAGAAAAAATTAAAGTCTTGTAGTATTTTTTATTTAAAAGTATAATACATGTTAGGCGTCCTTAGTTCAGTTGGTAGAACGCTAGTCTCCAAAATTAGATGTCGAGGGTTCAAGTCCTTCAGGGCGCGCTTCCCTTATTAGAAGGGGTTTATTAATAATATGATAATAGAATTGTATAAAATATTAAAACATTAAAAAATAAAAAAATGGTAAAATTCATTTTTTAATTCTAAATAAATCAATATATCAGATATGGCAAAAAAAATAACAGCAGTAATAAAATTAGCTTTACCTGCAGGTAAAGCTACACCAGCACCCCCAGTTGGACCTGCATTAGGGCAACATGGCGTAAATATTGCAGCTTTTTGTAAAGAATATAACGCTAGAACTGGAGATAAAGCTGGATTAATTATTCCAGTTGAAATATCTGTATTCGAAGATCGAAGTTATACTTTTGTTCTTAAAACACCACCAGCCTCTGTTTTATTAGCAAATGCTGCAAAAATTAAAAAAGGTTCGTCGACTCCAAATAAAAAGAATGTAGGTTCAATAACAAAAGCTCAATTAGAAGAAATTGCTACTATTAAATTGCCTGATTTAAATACTACAAAACTTAGTAGTGCAATGAGAATTGTTGAAGGAACTGCTCATAATATGGGTATCTCCATTGTAGATTAATCTATATTTATATAATATAAGCTCATTGATGGAGAAAATATATGCAAAAATTATCCCGTCGTCAAAAAGATAATCGTCAAAAAATACAAAATAGTCCTTATTTAACTCTTGAAGAAGCAGTTAAAATTCTTAAAGAAACAGCAACAGCAAAATTTAATGAAACAGTTGAATTACATGTTAATTTAAATATTGATCCAAAATATGCCGATCAACAATTAAGAACAACAATGACTTTACCTAATGGGACAGGGAAAACTACACGAATCGCTGTTCTAACAAATGAGAGTAATTTTGAAGAAGCAAAAACTGCAGGAGCTGATATCGTTGGAAACGATGACTTAATAAGTGAAATTAGTCAAGGAAATATTAATTTTGATTTATTAATCGCGAGTCCTGAAATGATGCCAAAATTAGCAAAGTTGGGACGTATTTTAGGTCCAAAAGGTTTAATGCCTTCACCTAAATCGGGAACTGTAACAACAACTTTAAACAATACTCTATCAGAGTTTAAAAAAGGTAAATTTGAATATAAAGCTGATAAAACGGGAATTGTACATGTAAGTTTTGGAAAAGCAAATTTTGCTGAAATTCAGTTAATCGAAAATTTAATTGCTACTTATAAATCGATTGAACAAAATCGTCCTTCTGGAGTTAAAGGAAAATATTTTAAAAATCTTTATATTTGCAGTAGTATGGGGCCTTCAATTCAAGTAGATTTAGCTGCTTTTAATTAATTAATAATTATTTACAATTTATAAACAACATATGTCAGAAAGAATTGATCAAATCGTAGAAGAGTTAAAAACATTAACATTATTAGAAGCGTCTGAATTAGTAAGTAAAATTGAGGAAACATTTGGAGTAGATGCTTCTGCTTCAGTTGGTGGTGGTACTGTAGTAATGGCAGCACCTGTAGCCGCAGAAGTAGTAGAAGAAAAAACAGAATTTGATGTGATCTTAGAAACTGTTCCAGCGGATAAGAAAATTGCAGTTTTAAAAGTAGTTCGTAGTCTTACAGGATTAGGGTTAAAAGAAGCTAAAGAATTAGTCGAATCAGCTCCTAAAGCAGTTCAAGAAGCTGTTGCAAAAGATACAGCTGAAGAGGCCAAAAAACAATTAGAAGAAGTTGGAGCAAAAGTAGTATTAAAATAACGAGTGAATCTCTAAATCAAAAAATTACTAATTTTAACTTAGATATTTATCCGAGATTTGTTATATATTTATATATAACAAATCTTGCAATTTTTTTTAGTATTTTTTTTAATAAATCTTAAAATTAAAAGTTTACCCCCAAGGGAATTCGAATCCCTGTCTGCTCCGTGAAAGGGAGCTGTCCTAGGCCTCTAGACGATGGGGGCTAAAAGTTTTGCTAAATTAATAAGAGAGCGGGCAACGCGATTCGAACGCGCGACATCAACCTTGGCAAGGTTGCGCTCTACCACTGAGCTATGCCCGCAGTTGTAGGTTTTCAATAAACATTGATCTCTAATTAGCTACAGTTATAATATGATATTGTGTTGAAAAGGTCAAGAGTTTAGTACTTTGTAAATTTAAATTTTATTGTTTTGAATTGATATTTTTTTAAACGAAAAAAGTTTAAAAAAATATCAATTAAGCTTACTCAAATCTGGGTTACCTGGGACTCGAACCCAGAACAAATCGGTTAAAAGCCGAGTACTCTACCATTGAGTTAGCAACCCTTTCATTAATATTAACATGAACAGGCTTAAATATCAAAGTAAAAAAAAAATAAAAATTTTTATTAGATACAACAATCATGAATAAAATTATTCTGAAAAATAATTATTTTATTTTAGTTATTTTAAAGTAAAATAATTAATAACAGGATAAAAAATAATACTAGAAATTATTTTGTTATTTGAAAGTCTAATAAAAATTTGTGAATCAAGGATTTTAAAAAATGATTAATTGGCAAGTTTTAGGTCAGCTAATAGCGACTGGAGCGATTATGTTATCAGGACCAATCGTAATTATATTATTAGCTTTAAAGAAAGGTAATCTTTAATTAGTTAAAAAAAAAATATTTGTAGCTTTCACAAATAACTATCTTATATTTAAGATTTGGGTTATTTAGGTTGTGCTATATATTTACATTACGTCTCAAATCATTAGTTAATTTATAGTTTTGAACATTATTTACGACAAATTAAAATTAACTATATCACTATTATAAAAAGTTTTAAGGAATATTTATGATAACAGCTTTAGTGATCTTATTAGTTTTAATTTCATTAGGTTTAGTAGTAGCTGTTCCCGTAGCTCTAGCAACACCTGGAGAATGGGAAGCATCAAAAGGCACTTTTAATAGAGCGTTTCAAGCTTGGGTTAGTCTTGTAATAGTTATTGCTGCAGCTGATGGAATTTCATCATCAATTTAATAGTTATTAAAAATTCTTTATTTCTTAAAGAATGAATTTATTTCTAATTCTTTAAGAAATAATGATTTCCTACCCCCGCAATTTTTTTTAGTTAAAGTTATTGTTTTACTTTTTGTTAGAAACGTAACGAAAATAAATTTAAAATATTGATAAATATTAATTGAATCGAGGGATTTTTAACCAATTTAATAACACCTCGATTCAATTAATATTAATTTGTAGAAATAAAAAGATTAGTCAATAGGACGCATTGATAATACAGGTTCGTTTGCACGATTAATACCTTTTTCAAAACCAGCAGCAGCAGCTCTGGCACGACCAGAATGCCACCAATGCCCAACTAAGAAGAAGAAACCTAAGAAGAAGTGTGAACAACATAACCATGACCGAGGTGATACATAGTTCACTGAGTTAATTTCTGTTGCTACACCACCTACTGAGTTTAATGAACCTAATGGTGCATGTGTCATATATTCAGCAGCACGACGTTCTTGCCAAGGTTGAATATCGTTTTTAATTTTGTTAATATCTAATCCATTTGGACCACGTAATGGTTCAACCCATGGTGCTCTTAAATCCCAGAAACGCATTGTTTCACCACCGAAAATAATTTCGCCACTTGGTGAACGCATTAAATATTTTCCTAAGCCAGTAGGACCTTGTGCTGACGACACATTTGCACCTAAGCGTTGGTCACGTACTAAGAATGTAAAAGCTTGAGCTTGTGAAGCTTCTGGACCTGTTGGACCATAAAGTTCACTTGGATACGCTGTATTGTTATACCAAGAGTATAAAGACGCAGTGAAACCCATTAATGAAATGGCTGCTAAACTATAAGATAAGTAAGCTTCTCCAGACCATACAAATGCACGACGAGCCCATGCAAATGGTTTTGTAAAGATATGCCAAATACCTCCAACAATACATAAAATACCAACCCAGATATGACCACCAACAATATCTTCCATATTGTTTACAGCTACGACCCAACCATCACCACCAAAAGGTGAACGGAATACATAACCAAAAATTACAATTGGATTTAAAGTTGGTGTTGTAATTAATCGAACATCGCCACCACCAGGAGCCCATGTATCGTAAACACCCCCTAAGTACATTGCTTTAATAACTAATAAAAAAGCACCAACACCTAAAAGACATAAATGAATACCTAAAATAGTAGTCATTTTATTTTTATCACGCCAATCATATCCAAAAAACGGAAATGACTCTTCTAAAGTATCAGGTCCTAATAATGAATGATAAATACCACCAAAACCTAAAATTGCAGAAGAAATTAAATGAATTACACCAACAGCAAAATATGGTACAGTTGTTGTAATATCACCACCCGGTCCAATACCGTAACCTAATGTAGCTAAATGTTGAATTAAAATAAAACCTTGTTCATATAAAGGTTTTTCTGGAACAAAATGAGATACTTCAAATAATACCATTGCACCAGCCCAAAATACCATTAAGCCAGCATGTGCAACGTGTGCTCCTAATAATTTGCCTGAAACATTAATTAACCGAGCATTTCCACTCCACCAAGCAAAACCAGTCGATTCAATATCACGACCTGCTATACTACTATTAAAGGGCGTTTCCACGTGGTAATACCTCCTCAGGGAATACGAAGTTTTCGTGTGGTTGATCTTGCGCAGCCATCCAAGAACGGATACCTTCGTTTAATAAGATATTTTTTGTGTAGAATGTTTCAAATTCTGGATCTTCAGCTGCTCGTAATTCTTGTGAGACAAAATCATAAGCTCGTAAATTTAATGCTAAACCAACGATTCCGATAGCACTTGTCCATAAACCTGTTACAGGAACAAATAACATAAAGAAGTGTAACCAACGTTTATTTGAAAAGGCTACACCAAAGATTTGTGACCAGAAACGATTAGCTGTTACCATTGAATATGTTTCTTCTGATTGAGTCGGTGTAAATGCACGGAAAGTATTTGCAGCATCTCCATCTTCAAATAATGTATTTTCAACAGTAGCACCATGAATAGCACAAAGTAATGCACCACCTAAAATACCTGCAACCCCCATCATATGGAATGGATTTAATGTCCAGTTATGGAAACCTTGTAAAAATAAAAGGAATCGGAAAATTGCTGCTACGCCAAAACTAGGAGCGAAGAACCAACTTGCTTGTCCTAAAGGATATAATAAAAATACAGAAACAAATACTGCTATTGGGCCTGAAAAGGCTATTGCGTTGTATGGTCTAATCCCTACTAAACGAGCAATTTCAAATTGACGTAAACAGAAACCAATTAAACCAAATGCTCCATGTAAAGCAGTAAATGTCCATAGACCTCCAATTTGACACCATCTAGTAAAATCACCCTGAGCTTCAGGACCCCATAAAAGTAATAATGAGTGACCCATACTATTTGCTGGTGTTGAAACTGCTGCTGTTAAGAAATTACAACCTTCTAAATAAGAACTTGCTAACCCATGCGTATACCATGAAGTAACAAAAGTTGTTCCTGTCATCCACCCACCCGCAGCTAAATAAGCTGTTGGAAATAATAATAATCCTGACCAACCGATAAAAACAAATCTATCTTTTTTTAACCAGTCATCAATAAGATCAAATAAACCACGTTCTTGGTCTTGTCCAATTGCAATGGTCATATATTCTAATCCTTAAATAAAATACGTGAGTAAGTAAACCTTAAAGTTTTAATTTTTACTATTGTCTTGTCAGCTTGTAACTATTATTATAAATTAAATAGCAAATAATTTATATCTATTAGATCAATAATCTATAATAATTAGTAAATAGTATAGGATAGTAACAATAAAAATTTTTTAAAATTAAAATTTTTTTAAAATATTTATTAAAATAAAATTAATATTTCTATTATAATAATATTTGTGATTAAACCTTTTCTTAATCATATCTATTATTATATACTAATATATAGTTTACATTTCTAAACTTACTATTTAATTCATTAATTTATTTGGAGTAATGTTAATAAAAAATTTTTTTTTATCGCTGTTAATATTTTGCCATTTGATGAATGTGCATGGCGATCTATCAATGGATCCTAGAAATAAATATTATCCTTTTGAAAGACGACCTCGCGACTATTTTGATAAACGGTTTAATAGAGACAGAACTAAATTAAGAAAAATTATAGCCCAATATTCAAGACGGGATTCAAGATTTTCAAAAAGATATAGACAGTTTATGGAGGTAAGGAAGGCCTACAAAACTAGATCCGAATTAGCAAACCAGGGGAAATTACTACCAAGATCTTCAAAAGAATATAAACTGATTTTGGAGAACGAGCAAAAACGCAGAGCGGAAAAAGAACTTCGAGAAAGGGTTAATACTATTCGCGACTTTAGATCAAAACGAGCCTTCCGTACGTTTTCTAGAAGGTCATTGTATAATATGACTACTCAACAAAGGATGAGGCCTGAAATCATGCGAAGTCCTTATGATATGTTTTGGTTTGAGAAGGATCTTCTGAAATATTATAAATTTTCGTGGCAAAATCTAGAATTTGGATTAACTATTACTGAAATAGAAAAAGTTTTAGTAATAATTTCTTTTATTCGATTTTGTTTTTATACGCTAAGATATGATGCAAGATCCGCTCTAATTATTTCTCTTACTGGATTTATTAGTGGCATCCTCTATCAAAAAATGATAGTCGATGTTGTAGGAATTTGTTATATTAGATTCTATTTAGCCCCTTCTATTTTCCGAATAGGCTTTGAACAATATTTATATTTTATTCATGAAGAAGGTAAGATTTACACAACCGGATTAGAATTGTTTAGGTGGTTCGATATTTATCCAGGGTGGTTAATTCGATTGATTATTAAATCGCCGACCTTGTCATCAATTCAAAAATATGTTGACGATATTGTAATGCCGATTGTATTCCAGTACATAAAAGCATATCGGAAACCGATGGAATCACTTTTATTTTATACTTTAATCTTGCGAGTAGGAAAAAAATATATTCCTTATCCTTTACAATGGCATGGAATAGTTTATGTGATGTATTGTCAATGTATAGGGAATTTTATTTTTAATCGTTTTGTTACTAGTATGGAGTTTTTACGAGATACCTTAATTCCACAAGTGCGGACTGATGAAATTGAAATTCTGGAAATTCTTCAAGCTAGTCTTCTTACCGGATTAGTTTATATGATAATGTTAGCAATGCTACATGCAGTTTTTTCTCAATATTTTTATCTTCCACTTTTATCTCAAAATATTGACGCTTATATTGGAAAACGACCAAAAGATAGTATTTTGAGTGGTGGATATACATCTTGGCAAGATGAACAAGAATTGTTTATACCTAGTAAAGGTGATTATAAAATCTGGTTTGGATTTTTAGGGAAGGGACCTGGTGATAAAAAACAAAAGCGTCGGCGTCCAAAAGTTAATCTGGTAACAAATTTCCTATTTTTAATCATTGGCTTAATAGTCTTTAACTTTATGTGGTCAGTACAACCTGATAATTTACAGTCTTTACGTTATAGAGAGACTGCGTCAATTGAGCTGTTAAAACAGATGGCTGAACAAGAATATGGGCCTAATTCACAGTTCCCTTTTGATGAGATTGAGGAGTAAATTTAGAATAGTTTTCTACGATATTTAGTCTTTTTTAATCTTCAACTTTAAAGTTTTTAATAATCAAGAAAATATACAAAAAGTCAATAAAATATTTTAATAGCTAATAAAAAAAATTTAAGTAAAAAATACGGAAGAAAAAAATTTAAAGTATGATAATGAATGATTATACTTTAAATTTTTTGAGCTCTAAAAATTGAAGGGTTTTTCAGCGTTTTAATTCTCGAAAAACCCATCAACAATTTTTTTCTAGATTTTTTACTCTTTAGAAACTGTTTTTTAATTTATAAAGAAGACCCTAATCCAGAGTAAGAACCATAAATGAATAAACTAATAATTGTAATTACCGCTAAACCACCAACTAACCCTACAAGCCATAAAGGAATTCTACCAGTGTTAGACATATAAAAAACTCCTATTTTATAATTAATATTAATTGAAGAAATAACTTGAAAATAATACAGCTAAAACAAAAATTAATAGAAGTCCCCAATAAAGAGAAGTTCGATTTAATTCCACTGCTTGTTTATTAGGATTTGGACCTGTCATAAAATTTACCTCGTATTTATATATTAATTTATCTTTGAATAAATTGCATTGCTGTAATTCCACCTAAGAAAAATACAGTTGGAACAGCTAAACCATGAATTGCAAGCCAACGGAAAGTAAAAATTGGGTACGCTACGGGTTGATTAATATTTTTTGTCATTTATTTCCCCTTTTATAAACCTTTAGTTAAATCTTCTAATTCTTGTTTTGCACTAAAACGATCGTTTACTAATGGTACTTGTTGACGATCTTGTGTAAAATATTCATTTGGTCTTGGTGTACCAAATACATCATATGCTAAACCTGTACTTACAAATAACCATCCAGATACAAAAAGTGATGGAATAGTAATACTATGAATGATCCAATAACGTACACTTGTAATAATATCCGAGAACGGACGTTCACCTGTAGATCCACCAGACATAATCTTATCTTCTCCTGTAAAAAAAATGATTGTTACTCATTCTAGAACTTAACCAAAAGCGGGCAGGGGGAATCGAACCCCCATCATTAGCTTGGAAGGCTAAGGTTTTACCACTAAACTATGCCCGCACATTTAGAATTATAAAATTATGCGGGTATAAAAAGCAATAAAATATTATAAATTTTCAAGTTTTAAATCCAAAAATTTAGCTAAATCTGATGCTTCGTCTTCTATATCAGAAATGGTACTAGGTTCTTGCACTGGTGTAAGAGGAATTTTTCGCTCATCCTTTAAACATAAATAAATAATTCGTTTTGGATTTAATCCATCGGAAATTTTAATCCCAATCGATTTGATATTAGTTAAAGGATATGTTAAAAGAATTTCTCGATTTTTTCCTGGGAATCCTTTACGAACTATTTTTACAAGATTTTCAATTTTATTAAATTCATTATATCCACTTCCAATATCTAAAATTACCATTAGCAAAATGTATAAGCTAAATGATAAACTTAAAGTACCATAAAACATCATTACTAAGCCTTGGGGAATAAAAACTAATTCTGTTGTATTAGTAAAAGGCAATAAATTAATTTTTAAATAACTTGATAGACCGGCTAATAAAAAACTAATCCCACCGATGAATAAAAAAAAGGTCCAGAAATAGTTACTAATACGTCGCGATCCCATTATTTTATTCTTACGAATATTTTCTTGCATGTATTATGAGATTTGTTGAGTATTAAATTAATTTAATTGATTTTAATCCTAAAAATAAACCGGCTGCAATAGCAAAACAAAATCCTAGCAATAAGAAGTAATCAATAGCCACTACCATAATATTCTTTTAATCTTTGAAAATGAAGTTTATAAAAATTTTTGTATATATTAGTATATATTATATAGTAATATTTATTTAAATTTTGGTTAGTAAAAATTTTCATTAATTTTTTGAATACCTAATATGTATTAAAAATTCTATTATTAATTTGATTAAATTTTCGATTGAAATTATGGCTAATTTTATTAAACCTTATAACGATGATCCTTTTGTCGGTCATTTAGCAACACCTATAACATCATCGTCAATTACAAGAGCAATTTTAAAAAATTTACCTGCTTACCGATTTGGATTAACACCTTTATTACGTGGTTTAGAGATTGGATTGGCGCATGGATATTTTTTAATTGGTCCTTTTGTTAAACTAGGACCTTTACGTAATTCAGATATTGCTCTATTTTCAGGTTTTCTTTCAACAATTGGACTAATTATTATCTTAACGTTAGGGTTAACGATTTATGGAATTGCTGTTTTTGGGCAAAATAAAACAATTCAAGAAACAACAATTAAAGAGCTACAAACAAAGAAAGCATGGGATCAATTTAAAGGTGGTTTTTTCGTAGGTGCTTCTGGCAGTGCTGGATTTGCTTTTATTTGTCTATCAAGTATACCATTATTTAGTATTAATTAAATCTTTACAATATTTTAATAAATCGGTTACAGTTTAACCGATTTACTACATAAAAATTATATATTTATAATTTAACAAAAATTTATAAAAATGACTCCTACAAACTTAGTTAATTTGCAAGAAGAGTACGCTAAAACAGAAATTGCAAAAATTTTACGTTTATTAGATGAAGAATTAGTTGGTTTAGCACCAGTAAAAGCCCGTATTCGTGAAATTGCAGCGCTATTATTAATAGATAAATTAAGAAGAAATTTAGGTATTACTGCCGGAAATCCTGGATTACATATGTCTTTTACAGGAAGTCCAGGAACTGGTAAAACAACAGTTGGTTTAAAAATGGCTGATATTTTATTCCAATTAGGTTATATTCAAAAAGGACATCTGTTAACTGTAACACGAGATGATTTAGTGGGCCAATATATAGGCCATACTGCTCCAAAAACAAAAGAAGTTCTTAAAAAAGCAATGGGTGGTGTTTTATTTATTGATGAAGCTTATTATTTATATAAGCCTGATAATGAAAGAGATTATGGATCTGAAGCCATTGAAATCTTATTACAAGTAATGGAAAATCAACGTGATGATTTAGTCGTAATTTTAGCAGGTTATAAAGAACCTATGGACAAATTTTATGAATCAAATCCAGGTTTATCTTCTCGAATAGCGAATCATATTGATTTTCCAGATTATAGTGTGGAAGAATTATTAAAAATAGCAAAAATGATGTTAGAAGAACAACAGTATCAACTGACACCAGAAGCTGAAATTGCATTAACAAACTATATTAAAAAACGTAAAGAAAAACCATTATTTGCAAATGCACGAAGTGTAAAAAATGCTTTAGATAGAGCACGTATGCGTCAAGCAAATAGAATTTTTGAAAGCCGTGGTCAAGTATTAACAAAAAAAGAATTAGTCAATATTGAGGCTGCAGATATTTTACAAAGTACAATTTTTGATTAAAAAATGCAAATTTTTGTATTTTTTATTACTATTTAAAAAGTTTACAAAATTCTATGAGTTTACTCGTTGTTGGGGGTACAGGAACATTAGGACGTCAAATTGTACTCCAAGCCTTAACAAAAGGTTACCAAGTTCGCTGTTTGGTTCGAAATTTGCGAAAAGCCAATTTTTTAAAAGAATGGGGTGCAGAATTAGTTTATGGTGATTTAACATTACCTGAAACAATTCCTCCATGTTTAAGAGGCATTACAGCTGTTATTGATGCTTCAACAACTAGACCATATGATTTAGCTGCAACAAAAAAAGTTGATTGGAATGGAAAATTAGCATTAATTGAAGCTGCTAAAATGGCAAATGTTAAACATTTTATCTTTTGCTCAGCTTTAAATGTTGAGCAATTTTCTTATATTCCTTTAATGGAAATGAAAAAAGGAATTGAAATCTATTTAAAAGAGTCAAATATGCCTTTTACCATTTTTAGATTAACAGGTTTTTATCAAGGTTTAATCGAACAATACGCTATTCCAATTTTAGAAGGTTTTCCTATCTGGATTACCAATGAAAATACATGTATTTCTTATATGGATACGCAAGATATTGCCAAATTTTGCGTTCGCGCATTACAACTTCCAAAAACGAAAAATAAGACGTTTTTATTAGGAGGACCGAAAGGTTGGTTATCTTCAGAGATTATTAAATTGTGTGAACAACTTGCCGGTCAATCAGCTAAAGTTAAACAAATACCAATGTTTATTCTAAAGTTATCCAGTAAGATTCTTGGAGGGTTTGAGTGGGGTCAAAATATAAGTGATCGATTGGCTTTTGTTGAGATTCTAAATGGGGAAGATACTTTTTCAAAATCAACCTTTGATTTATATAAAATGTTCAAAATTGATAAAAGTGAAATACTACAATTAGATGAGTATTTTTTAGAATATTTTATTCGATTACTAAAACGATTAAAAGATATTAATTTTGAAGATATTCAAAAACAAAAAAATTTAATTTTCTAATAATCAATGAATTATACTTGTTTTATTATTAAAATTATAAGCGATCCAATTCAAAGTTATTTTGAAGACAATATATCAGTTGTTGAAATTATTGGAAAATTCCCACAAATCCGTAACAAACGAACAATTGACTATTTTAGAATCTCCATTTGGGGAAATTTAGCCGATGATGTTATGAAATACTATCAAATTAATGATTATATTATTATTGAAGGGTATATGTTTTTAAATCGAGATTTATTTGAAATAGACAATTCTGTTAAAAATAGTCAGATTGAAATTTCAGTTAGAAAAATATACCCATTTTTATTAAATAATAGAATAAAATCTAATAATTTTTAAATAACCTATTTCTTGAGTGAATTTATTTATTCAGAATTGCAATATTTTAGTATAATTAATATTATTAAAAACAATTCCTAGGAAAAATTTAATGTTAACTTTAAAAATTTTAGTTTACACAACGGTTATCTTTTTTGTTTCTTTATTTATCTTTGGGTTTTTATCTAGCGATCCTTCAAGAAATCCAAATCGTAAAGATCTTGAATAATAATTTATAATTGAATGAAGCTAACTTAGATTCGTACAGTACTGTACGAATCTAAGTTAGCTTCATTCAATTATAAATTATTATTCAAGATCTTTACGATTTGCGTATCTATTATCAGTTCAAATATCAATTTTAAAAACAAAAGAACTTAAGTTTTTTATATTCGATTTTAATAATCTTAAAAATTAGGTTTCCTTTTATTTCTATTTGAAATACTATAACAATTAAATATTTTTTATAGGCCCAGTAGGAATCGAACCTACATTAGAAACTTAGAAGGTTTCTGTCCTAATCCGTTAGACGATAGGCCCTAGTTCTTAATTTATTGAATAATATAACAATTTATTCAAAATATCTAGTACTATTTAAATTTTTTAGAAATTTTAAATTTTGGGTAATACAGGACTTGAACCTGTGACCTTCTGCTTGTAAGGCAGACACTCTACCACTGAGTTAATTACCCTTCTATAATAAACAAATTATAGTTTTGCTTATTATTTATATAATATATCGAATTAACATAGTATACGTCAATATCAAATCTTTATTTTAGAATAACTAAGAATTTTATATTTTAATATTGTTATTTATGTTATTCTTTGTTAAGATATTTTGTAATCAAATTAATAATCAGGGTCGATGCCCGAGTGGTTAAAGGGGGCGGATTGTAAATCCGCTGCGTTTCGCTACGTTGGTTCGAATCCAACTCGGCCCAAAAAAAATATTCAAAACTTAATTAGCTGTTTATCTTAGTTCATTTAATCAATTCTTGACTTAAAGTATTTTAAAAATAGATTAGGTATAAATAAATCAGTGATATTTCAAATTTATTCAGTTATACCTAATCTATTTCTTTAATAAGAGTATTAAAAATTTATAAACCTACCATATTTTTAATAATAACATATAAAATTAAAAAACAACTTAATACAAATCCAGTTAAAATAAAACGAGATTTCGATGTCTTCAAAAAGCTCTTAAATGGACTTAATAAAACCAATATTAAACCCAAAAAACTACTAACAAAAAAGCGTGGATATCTAAAAATATTTTCCCAAAAATTATTCATATACAATTTTAATTCATTAGCTAGATAATGTTTTTATATAAATGTAAATTAAAATTAAAAAAATAGTATAGGATTAAAAGGGTAAATTTTAATTAATAAATTTACCTTTGATTTTCATCAATCTATGATACAATAGACATAAACGAAAAGTAGTCTAAGGCTCTGTAGCTCAGAGGTTAGAGCAGGGGACTCATAAGCCCAAGGTCGTAGGTTCAAATCCCACCAGAGCCATCTACATAAAAACTAAAAATCTTAGTTTTATTTATTAAGGAGAAATGGCTGAGTGGTCGAAAGCAATAGATTGCTAATCTATCGTACAGTTAACTGTACCCAGGGTTCGAATCCCTGTTTCTCCTTTATTAAAGAAACTAAAAAATAGTTGACATATACCTAAAACTAGGTATAAAATAAAAGAATAAATTGGGATTGTAGTTCAATTGGTTAGAGCACCGCCCTGTCACGGCGGAAGTTGCGAGTTCGAGTCTCGTCAGTCCCGTCAGTTCTAGGTGAAAAAAAAATGATTATAAAATAAAAAGTTTATTTATAATTTATCTAAAATATTTAATAATAATATTAATCATATTATTATTAAATATTAACTATTCTCCTTGAATTTTTAATAATGCAAACCCTAATGATAAACCTAATAAAGTCATGAAGAAACATGTTACTGCAGCACTAACAATTTCTACATTTGCATATGGAAAAATTTTTAAAAGTAATGACATAATATTTTAAAATTTTAATTGTTATAATATGTTAAGAGTTAAAAACCATTTCGAGCCCAAACAACTAATGCTAATGTAAAAGTGAACATTGTCATTAAACCTGCCCAACCCAGACTTATAATATCCATAGTTATTTTGTAATTAATTTGAGTATTTTATAATTTAAAAGGAATTAATATCCTTTTAAATTATTTAGTTATTATAATTAAACAATACCATTTGCCCAATCTACATCTACATTCTCAATGATTAATGATGAATTGTAAATTTGTAAGATAATTAATAAAAATACTAAAAAGGCTAACATTACAATACCCATAATTGGAGTTGTACCCCAACCTGGTGCAACTTTACCATATTCAGCATTTAAAGGACGTAAAATTTCACCTAACCTTGTTCTTAATGCCATAAAAATATTTTATGTTTTTAATAAATTAATTTTTGTATAACATGTTATATAATACTAAACAGTTAATTTAGTAAAAAATAATAACATGGAAACAGCAACGATTATTGTAATTTTTGTATCAAGTTTACTTTTAGGGATTACAACATATTCTATCTATACTGCCTTTGGACCTGCAGCAAAAAATTTGCGCGATCCTTTTGAAGAACATGAAGATTAAAAAAATAAAACCACAATTGTGGTTTTATTTTCGGATAATTCTAGGTGTTTCTCGGAAGAATACAGCAAAGAAAATTACCATTAAAGTACCAATTAATAAAAATGTATAAACTAGAGCTTCCATTCTTTAATCCTGTTTAAGTTTTAATAAAGAAAAACAAGTATTACAAATTATACTGCACCTTGTTTTTTAGTAGATTTATCACCAAGTTTTTGGAATGCACCAAATTCTACTTGTTCTGTTACTTCAGCGCCAATACCAGTAAATACATCACGGAAGATTGTACGTCCACCATGCCATAAGTGACCTAAGAAGAATAATAAAGCAAAATTAGCATGACCAAAAGTATACCAACCTCGTGGACTACTACGGAATACACCGTCAGATTCTAAACTTGTTCTATCAAATTCAAAAACTTCTCCTAACTGTGCTTTACGGGCAAATTTTTTCACTGTTGGTGCATCTTTAAATGTTTGACCATTTAATTTACCACCATAAAAATCAACAGTAACTCCTACTTGTTCAATACTATATTTAGATTCAGCACGACGGAAAGGAATATCTGCTCGAATAATACCATCTTTATCTACTAAGATAACTGGGAATGTTTCAAAGAAAGCTGGCATTCTTCTTACTGTTAACTCACGGCCTTCTTTATCACGGAAAATTGGATGTCCTAACCAAGCCTCAGCAATACCATCACCTTTATTCATCGGGCCAGCACGGAATAAACCACCTTTTGCTGGGTTATTTCCGATATAGTCATAAAATGCTAATTTATCAGGAATACGTGACCAGGCTTGACTCTCAGATAAACCTTCAGAAATAGAAGTTTCAACTTGACGTTCAATTTCTTGTTGGAAGTAACCACTATCCCATTGATAACGAGTAGGACCAAATAATTCAATTGGTGTTGCTGCGGCTCCATACCACATAGTACCTGATGTCACAAATGCTGCAAAAAATACAGCTGCAATACTACTAGATAATACTGTTTCAATATTACCCATACGTAATGCACGGTATAATCTTTGTGGTGGGCGAACTGTTAAATGGAAAATTCCTGCAAAAATACCAAAAATACCAGCAGCAATATGATGGGCAGCAATACCACCAGCATTAAACGGGTTAAATCCATCAGCACCCCATTCTGGAGCTACTGGTTGCACTTTGCCTGTAATGCCATATGCATCTGAAACCCAGATACCAGGTCCAAATAAACCTGTCACATGGAAAGCACCAAACCCAAAACATAATAAACCTGATAAGAATAAATGAATCCCAAATATTTTTGGTAAATCTAAAGCAGGTTCACCTGTCCGTGGATCACGGAATAATTCTAAATCCCAATAAACCCAATGCCAAATTGCAGCTAAGAAACACATACCTGATAAAATAATATGTGATAAAGCTACACCTTCAAAACTCCAAATACCGGGGTTTGAAACGCTTTCACCTGTAATACTCCAACCACCCCATGAATCAGTAATTCCTAAACGTGTCATAAAAGGCATAACAAACATCCCTTGACGCCACATTGGATTTAAAACTGGATCTGATGGGTCAAAAACAGCAAGTTCATATAATGCCATTGAACCAGCCCATCCAGCTACTAGTGCTGTATGCATTAAGTGCACAGCAATTAATCGACCTGGATCATTTAAAACAACAGTATGAACACGGTACCATGGTAATGCCATAGTAATTCATTCCTTAATCTATAATTAATGGTTTTTGACTTTCTTACAACTAAACTATAAAAGTAATTAGCTATATTATTATTATAAGTGAAGATAATAAAAATTATTTAAATTAGTTTATAAAAATTATTTGTTTCCATTTTTATTGAAAATTGTATACTTCAGTTTATCACATAAAAGTCATTTTTATATCTATATAGCATTTTTAATTATATTTATTTTTATAAATTCTAAATCTTTGAAATTATTTTAAAATAATTTCAAAAATAAGCAAAAATTTTCATATTTACAATTTCTAGAAGGTTCATTGTTAAAAATTAAAGTTATTATTTGATAAATATATAAACAATAAACAGCAGAACTAAAGTATTAAAATACTTAAAAAAAAATTCTATGCTACAAAAATAAAACGTTTTGTTTTACTCTATGTTAAAATGAATGAAATCTAAAAAATAATATAAAAAAATAAAGGATATAAAAAGATAAAATAATTTCATTTATTAAACGATCAACTAAGATTTAACATTATTATATCTTATGTTAGTCTATACAATGTTGCTAAAAAAGGAGATATAGCTAAAATCGTTATTAATCTTCTAGCTATATCTCTTTCGTCAAAAACTTCGTTAAGAGTTCGAAGCTTTTATCAATGCTAATTTTTTCTATTAGCTATTAGTTTTTATGAAAGAAACTTTTGATTCTGTAATCGCTTCTTTTAATAGATTTTCAGCTTCATCAGTAAATTGATTTGTTGTTCTAACAATGTCTAAATATGATTTTTTAGATGTTTCTAAGTAATTTAATAAACTTGCACAATATTTTTTAACAGAAGAAACAGGTAATTCATCTAAAAATCCGTTTATGCCTGTATAAATTAAAGCTACTTGTTGTCCAACTGATAATGGTGAATTTTGAGGTTGTTTTAAAACTTCTCTTAATCTTGTACCACGAGCTAATTGTTTTTGTGTAGCTTCATCTAAATCTGAAGCGAATTGTGAAAATGCTTCTAATTCAGCAAATTGAGCTAATTCTAATTTTAATTTACCTGCAACTTTTTTCATTGCTTTTGTTTGAGCTGCTGAACCTACACGTGATACAGAAATACCTACGTTAATGGCTGGACGAATACCTGAGTTAAATAAGTCGTTCGATAAGAAAATTTGTCCATCAGTAATAGAAATTACATTCGTAGGAATATATGCAGAAACATCACTTGCTTGTGTTTCAATGATTGGTAAAGCAGTCATACTACCCCCACCTAATTCATCATTAAGTTTTGCTGCACGTTCTAATAATCGTGAGTGTAAGTAGAAAACATCACCCGGGTAAGCTTCACGTCCTGGTGGTCGACGAAGTAATAATGACATTTGACGATAAGCCATAGCTTGTTTTGTTAAATCATCATAAATTACTAATGTGGCTTTACCATTATACATGAAATATTCCGCAAAAGCAGCACCTGCATAAGGGGCAATGTACTGTAAAGTCGCTGGATCATTTGCACTAGCAGAAACAATAATTGTATAAGCCATTGCATTTTTTTCTTCTAGCACGTTTACAACTTGTGCGATAGTTGACGCTTTTTGACCTACACCAACATATACACAAACTACATTTTCAGTTTTTTGATTAATAATTGTATCTACCGCAATTGATGTTTTACCAGTTTGACGGTCACCAATAATCAACTCACGTTGACCGCGCCCAATTGGAATCATAGCATCAATAGCTGTAATCCCAGTTTGTAAAGGTTCACATACAGATTTACGACTAATAATACCTGGTGCCATTGCTTCTAATAATTGTGAATTTGAAGCTTTAATTTCACCTTTACCATCAATGGGTGTGCCTAACGGATTAACAACACGACCTAAAAAGCCTTCTCCTACCGGAATTTGAGCAATCTGACCTGTGGCTTTTACAGTACTGCCTTCTAAAATTTTACGGCCAGTACCCATCAATACTACACCTACATTATCATTTTCTAAGTTAAGTGCAATACCAATTGTCTTATCTTCAAATTCTAACAATTCACCGCTCATTACTTGATCAAGTCCATAAACACGTGCGATACCATCCCCTACTTGTAATACAGTACCAATGTTATCTAATTTAAAATCTTGATCGTATTTTTCAATTTGTTGACGGATAATACTACTAATTTCGTCTGGACGAATATTTATCATTGTATTATTTTTTTTAAGATAAAAAGTTAATAAAAGATTTTGGTTATTTTTAGATTTCTAAAACACTATCTAAATGTTTTGCTAATTCTTCTAATTGATTTTTAATTGTAAAATCAATAATTTTTGAATCAGTTTTAATTAAAAATCCACCAATTAGACTAGAGTCGACATTAATAAATAATCGAATTTCTCTTGCTTTTGTAATTTCTTTAAGTTTTTTAATTAGTATATTTTTTTGTCGATTTGTAAAAGGAAAAGCACTTGAAACTTCAATCATTTTAATCGATGCTAAACGATAAACTAATTGTAAATAACTTTCAAGAATTGATTGTAGTAAATTAATTCTATTTCTTTTTACTAAAACAAGTAAAAATTGAAAAGTTTCTTTGTTGATTTGGGATTGTAAAGTTTTACTCAGAACTTCTTTTTTTGAGTCGGCACTAACAAGTGGATTATTTAAATATTCTAATAAATCAGGTGTTTGTGCTAAAAAGATCTCTAAATTTTGAAAATCTGCAGTAACTTTATGCATTATATTTTGTTCATTCGAAAAATCAAACAAAGCACGTGCGTAAGGAGCGGCAATTTTCATTGCTAAAGGATTGTTATTCATAGCAATTCTCCTTCTAGTTTATTAATGGTCTCATTAATTAAGGCTGCTGCTCGTTTCTTTGTTCCAAATGTTTCTTGAGCTCGAGCTACTGTCCGCTTTAAGACTAATACAATAATCTGTTGTTTAATTTCTAAAAAGATTTGTCGTTCTTTAGTACGGAATGTTGCTAATGCTCGGCTAAAACGAGTAGTTAAATCTTTTTTTGATTGATAAGCATCAGATTGAAGTAAAATTTTTTTCGACGCAATTGTCTCATTTTTGATTTCATCAATAATGATATAAGCTTGCGTTAATTGTTTTTCAGCATCAAATAGTCTTTTATTTGCTTCATTTAATCTTTCTTCAGCATCTTGAATACTTCTTGTAATTTCTTGTTGTCGTTTTTCTAAAATAGATCCTAAAAAATCACGTCCTACGGAAATTAAAATAACAACTACAGCAGTTATATTAATTACCCCAGTTTCTAAAATATCAAGATTTAATGAAATCCCTTCTTCGTGGGCAAGTAATGTAAAAATTTGATCAAAATTTTCCATGTTTTATAGTTTTTATGTAAACTGTTCGCTTATAAAAAGGAAAATTACGTTAACAAAAAATTTAGATTGATAATTTATTTTCAATTTCAAGACATAATGACTGAACAATATTATCTAGACTATTTAGAGCTGTATTTTTTTTATTTACTAAATCTCTTGTAATAGTGTCTAATAAGTTATCAATATATTTTTGAGAAATATTTAGTTCAATATCTAAAATTTCTTTATGAATTTTTTGTGAGTTTGTAATTTCTAATTGAGCTTCTTTACGGATACTAGTCAATTCTTGTTCATATTGAGCTGTTAGTCCGTTTGCTTTTGTTAAAACTTGTGAAGCTTTTGCAAGATTATTTAAAATAAAATCATTACGTTCTGTAATAGCAACCAACAAGGGATTATAGAATACTATATTCAGAATAACCATTAACAAAATAAATTGGATGGCTACAAGCGGTAAAGTTCCATCAAAATCAAACAAACCTCCCGGTCCACTTATTTCTGAACTTAAAAGTAGTGTCGAAAAATTAACCATATAAAATTTATATGTTTTACTATAGAACTAAATTAATTAATAGATATAATTGAATTTTTAATATTTCAATTATATCTAGCTATTAAGTATTATTTGTTGATTTTTAATTAACTATTAAAAGGGTTAGCAAATAATAAAACTAATGCTACTACTAAACCATAAATAGTTAATGCTTCCATGAATGCTAAACTTAATAATAATACACCACGAATTTTATTTTCTGCTTCAGGTTGACGTGCAATACCTTCCACAGCTTGACCTGCAGCATTACCTTGACCAATACCAGGACCAATAGCAGCTAAACCAATTGCTAAACCAGCAGCAATAACAGAAGCAGCAGAGATGATAGAATCCATAATAAAATCTTTAATTAATAAATATAAATATAATTTTGAAAAAGTTAATCTAGTAACTCATTACTCAAGAGCTTCTGCAATATATGCAGCCGCTAAAGTTGAAAAAATTAAAGCTTGTACTGAACCAGCAAAAATTCCTAACAACATAATTGGCAATGGAACTACTAAAGGTACTAAAGCGGTTAATACCGCAACAGTGATTTCGTCTGCAAGAACATTTCCAAATAGACGAAAACTTAATGATAATGGTTTTGTAAAATCTTCTAAAATCTTAAGAGGTAAAAGAAATGGAATGGGTTGAATATAATGTTTAAAATATCCTAAACCTTTTTTACTTAAACCGGCATAGAAATACGCAAGAGATGTTAATAATGCTAAAGCAACTGTTGTATTAATATCATTAGTCGGAGCTGCTAACTCTCCTTCAGGTAAATGAATTAATTTCCAGGGAATAACCGCTCCAGCCCAGTTACATCCAAAAATAAATAAGAATAACGTACCAATAAAGGGTACCCATTCTTTATAAAAACTTTCTCCTAATTGATTTCTTGCAATTTCAGTTACAAATTCTAAAACACATTCCATAAAATTTTGCCAACCTCGTGGAATTTGTTCAATTTTACTTGATCCTAAAAAAGCAAAAGTTAACAAAATAGCAAACACAAACCAAATTACAAGTAAAACTTGGCCATGTACTAGAAAGCCTGCGATATCCCAGTAAAAGTGTTTTCCTACTTCCGCTTCCGCTAATAGTGTAAACGTACTTGAATAAAAATTATCTGGGTACATATAATTTAACTAAGTTAGTAAATTACCCAATATTAAAAAATATACAGGAACAACTGATAGTATAACTAATTTTATTTTTTGTAAGGTTTATTTTTATCTAAATGCTCTATTTAATAATTTATTTTAGCCATTCATAACCTTTTTGTTCTAATTCTTTAGCAAGTTCTGCATCGCCTGTTTTTATAATTTTACCATCTTGCATAACATGAATATAATCAGGTTTAACGTAATCTAATAAACGTTGATAATGAGTTATTAAAATAATAGCTTTATTTGGACTCATACAGCTATTAATTCCTTTGGAAATAATTTTTAATGCATCGATATCTAAACCAGAATCTGTTTCATCTAAAATTGTCAATTCAGGATCTAATAAAGCCATTTGTAAGATTTCATTACGTTTTTTTTCACCACCTGAAAAACCTTCATTAACATTTCGACTTAAAAAAGTTGCTGACATATCAATAATTTTTAGTTTTTCATTTATTAATGCTAGGAACTGTATTGGATCAATTTCACTTTTATTTTGAGCTTTTAGTTTTGAATTATAGGCTAGTCGTAAAAAATCCTCATTACTTACGCCGGGAATTTCAATTGGGTACTGAAAGGCTAAAAATATACCTAAATGAGACCGTTGTTCTGGTTCAAGATTAAGAATATTTTCGCCTTTAAAAAAAATCTTACCATTTAAAACTTGATAAGCAGGATGTCCGGCAACAACTTTTGAAAAAGTACTCTTTCCTGACCCATTTGGTCCCATTATTGCATGAATCTCTCCTTGGTTGATTGTCAAATTTAAATCTTTTAAAATTTCAATATTATTTATGGATGCTTTTAAATTTTTAATTTCTAAAATAGGATTTTTATTACTCATTATCCAACACTTCCTTCTAATTTTAAACTTAATAAACGATCTGCTTCTTCGGCAAACTCTAATGGTAATTCCATAAATACGTCTCGACAAAATCCACTAATCATCAATTCAATAGCCTTTTCTAATGAAATACCGCGTTGTAAAAAATAAAAAATTTGTTCTTCACCAATTTTCGATGTTGAGGCTTCATGTTCTAATTTTGTAGTTGAATTTTGAACAGATATAAAAGGAAATGTATTAGAATTTGAGCAATTTCCAATAAGTAATGAATCACATTGGGAATAATTTCGTGCTCCGATTGCTTTAGAATTTATATTAACTAATCCCCGATAACTATTTTTTGAGTTTCCTGCTGATATTCCTTTAGAAACAATACGACTTTTCGTATTTTTTCCTAAATGAATCATCTTACTACCAGTATCCGCTTGCTGATAATTATTTGTCAAAGCAACGGAATAAAATTCACCTTGTGCATTAAATCCTATCAATGTACAGCTTGGATATTTCCAAGTTATAGCTGAGCCTGTTTCAACTTGGGTCCATGAAATTTTTGAGTTATTTCCAATACATAAACCGCGTTTAGTCACAAAATTATAAACACCTCCTTCTCCTTCAGAGTCACCTGAATACCAATTTTGAACTGTTGAGTATTTGATATTGGCATTATCTAAAGCAATTAATTCAACAACGGCGGCATGAAGTTGATTATCTTTATATTGAGGTGCTGTACAACCTTCCAAGTAACTTACTTCACTATTATTATCCGCTATAATTAACGTTCTTTCAAATTGTCCAGATTTTTGTTCATTGATACGAAAATACGTTGATAGCTCTAGTGGGCATTTTACTCCTTTTGGGATATAACAAAATGAACCATCTGTAAAAACAGCGGAATTTAGTGCAGAAAAATAATTGTCACCTATTGGAACAACCGTCCCTAAGTATTTTTTAATTAATTCTGGATATTCTCTTACAGCTTCTGAAATGGAACAAAAAATTACTCCGTATTCTGCAAGTTCTTTTTTAAATGTTGTAGCAATAGATACACTATCAAAAACAACATCTACAGCTACATTTGTTAATCTTTTTTGTTCGGATAAAGAAATTCCTAATTTTTCGAAGGTTTTTAATAATTCTGGATCAACTTCATCTAAGCTATTTAATTTTTTTGATAAAACAGGTGCTGAATAATAAATTATATCCTGATAATTAATTTCAGAAAGTTTTAATTGTGCCCATTTAGGACGGGTCATCTGTTTCCATTTTTTATAAGCTTTTAATCGAAATTCTAATAAAAAGTCAGGTTCATGTTTTTTTTTTGAAATTAACCGAATTATATCTTCGTTTAAACCTTTTTCAATTATATCTTTTTTAATCTCTGTGGAAAACCCATACTTGTAAGGTTGGTTAACTAATTTTGTAATATTACTATTTAAACTTTTATTGGATTGATTTGTCATAAATATAACAATTTTAAAAAGCACTAATATATCGAATTGTAGAATTTTAAAAGAATTTTTTTTTCTAACTTATATTATAAAGAATTTAATTTCTAATTTAAAGTTCTAAAAAGAAAATTTAAATTAATTCATAAAAGTTATTAAAGCTATTAATAAAAATATTATCTAATAATAATAAACTAAATGTATACTTAGAAATAAGGTTGTGTTAAAAATTCAACCGATAGAGCTAATTTTTGTGAATTAGTTAAATATCTATTATATATTGCCTTTTTATTTTAAGGAGAAATAAATGTCTCAATCTGTATCAGAACGGACTCGAATTAAAAGTGACCGTTACGAATCTGGTGTAATTCCATACGCTAAAATGGGTTACTGGGATGCTTCATACACAGTAAAAGATACTGATGTTCTTGCTTTATTCCGTATCACACCACAACCAGGTGTAGATCCAGTAGAAGCAGCTGCAGCAGTAGCAGGTGAATCTTCAACAGCTACTTGGACTGTTGTATGGACAGATTTATTAACAGCATGTGAGCGTTACCGTGCAAAAGCATATCGTGTAGATCCAGTTCCAAATACTACAGATCAATACTTTGCTTTCATCGCTTATGAATGTGATTTATTTGAAGAAGGTTCATTAGCAAACTTAACTGCTTCTATTATTGGTAACGTATTCGGTTTCAAAGCTGTATCTGCGTTACGTTTAGAAGATATGCGTATTCCTCATTCATATTTAAAAACATTCCAAGGTCCTGCAACAGGTGTTATTGTAGAACGTGAACGTTTAAACAAATATGGAACACCATTATTAGGTGCTACTGTAAAACCTAAATTAGGTCTTTCTGGTAAAAATTACGGTCGCGTAATTTATGAAGGTTTAAAAGGTGGTTTAGACTTCTTAAAAGATGATGAAAACATTAACTCACAACCATTCATGCGTTGGAGAGAACGTTTCTTAAACTGTATGGAAGGTATTAACCGTGCTTCTGCTGCAACAGGTGAGGTTAAAGGTTCTTACTTAAACATCACTGCAGGTACAATGGAAGAAGTAATCAAACGTGCAGAATACGCTAAAGAAGTTGGTTCTGTAATTGTAATGATCGACTTAGTAATGGGTTACACAGCTATTCAAACAGCTGCTCTTTGGGCTCGTGAAAACGATATGCTTTTACACTTACACCGTGCAGGTAACTCAACTTACGCTCGTCAAAAAAATCATGGTATTAACTTCCGTGTAATTTGTAAATGGATGCGTATGTCTGGTGTAGACCATATTCACGCTGGTACAGTTGTAGGTAAATTAGAAGGTGATCCTTTAATGATTAAAGGCTTCTATACTACTTTATTAGCTACTGAATTAAAAGTTAACTTACCATACGGTATCTTCTTCGATATGGATTGGGCTAGTTTACGTAAATGTATGCCAGTAGCTTCTGGTGGTATCCACTGTGGTCAAATGCACCAATTAATCACTTATTTAGGTGATGATGTAGTATTACAATTTGGTGGTGGTACAATTGGTCACCCTGATGGTATTCAAGCAGGTGCTACAGCTAACCGTGTAGCTTTAGAAGCTATGGTATTAGCTCGTAATGAAGGTCAAGATATCTTCAGTAACGAAGTTGGTCCAAAAATTTTACGCGACGCAGCTAAAACTTGCGGTCCTTTACAAACAGCTTTAGATTTATGGAAAGATATTAGTTTCAACTATACTTCTACAGACACTGCTGATTTCGCTGAAACACCAACAGCTAACGTATAATAAGTTACTTTTAATAAAATCAAAGGAGTATTTGAATAGTGAGACTTACACAAGGTTGCTTCTCTTTTTTACCTGATTTAACTGATCAACAAATCGAAAAACAAATTGCATATGCAATTAGTAAAGGTTGGGCTATGAACATTGAGTGGACTGATGATCCACATCCACGTAACTCTTATTGGGAATTATGGGGTTTACCTTTATTCGACATTAAAGATGTAGGATCTGTAATGTTCGAATTAAATGAAGCTCGTAAAGCATGTGCAAATGGTTATATTCGTGTTAACGCATTTGATGCAAGCTATGGTACTGAAAGTTGTGTTATGTGTTTCATCGTAAACCGTCCATCAAATGAACCAGGCTTCTATTTAGATCGTACAGAGTGTGCTGGTCGTTTCATTCGTTACACAATTAAAAGTTATTCTGTTCAATCTAATCCAGAAGGTAGTCGTTACTAAATTTATAGAGTTGTAAATTCTATAAATTTATTTTAATCCAAATTGAGAATTTCTATAGAAATTCTCAATTTGGATTAAAACAAACTTATAGAAACAAAGAAATAATTTTATATTTAGATATTTTTTCGATTTCACCTTTATAGAAAGAAGATATTATTTTTGAATTTGGGTTTGAAAAAGATATTTAGATTAGTAATTTTGAACAAATTAAAACAATTTTTTAAATAATTTTTTTATATTTTAAATTCTTCTTAGACACAACGATTATAGAAAAATTCAAATGTTGCAATATTTAATAAATTAAATAATTCATTAATGTAAAAAATCGAATAAAATTTATTATAATAATATAATGAAAACTCATATTTAATAAATAATAAAGACTATTATTTTTTTGCTTAATATGAGAGTTTCATAGAATTTCGTCTCCCTAAAGGAGAAACTCAATGGCAATAAGCTCAAGTGAGCGTCGAACAAAAAATGTACAAGTTTTTGTAGAAAAAGACGCTGTCGAAACTAATTTCGCAAAGTGGGCGCAACCTGGACATTTTTCAAGAACTTTAGCTAAAGGTCCAAAAACAACTACTTGGATTTGGAATTTACATGCGGATGCTCATGATTTTGATAGTCAAACAAATTCTTTAGAAGAAGTTTCTCGTAAAATTTTTAGTGCTCATTTTGGTCAGTTAGCAGTAATCTTTCTATGGATCAGTGGTATGCATTTCCATGGCGCATATTTCTCTAACTATTCTGCTTGGTTAAATGATCCTATTAGTATTAAACAAAGCTCACAAGTAGTTTGGCCAATCGTAGGTCAAGAAATTTTAAACGGCGATGTAGGTGGTAATTTCCAAGGTGTTCAAACTACATCAGGTTGGTTCCAAATGTGGCGTGCAGAAGGAATTACAAGTGAAGTAGAATTATATTGGACGGCAATTGGTGGTTTAGCAATGTCAGCAATTATGTTATTTGCTGGTTGGTTCCATTATCATAAAGCTGCTCCAAAATTAGAGTGGTTCCAAAATGCTGAGTCAATGATGAATCATCATCTTGCTGGTTTACTTGGATTAGGTTGTTTATCATGGGCTGGGCACCAAATACATGTTGCATTACCAATCAATAAATTATTAGATGCTGGTGTTGCTCCTCAAGAAATTCCATTACCACACGAATTTTTAATTAATCGTGATTTAATGGCACAATTATATCCAAGTTTTAAAAATGGTTTGTCGCCATTTTTTAGTGGACACTGGTCAGAATATTCTGATTTTTTAACATTCAAAGGTGGTCTAAACCCTGTAACAGGTGGATTATGGTTAACGGATATTGCTCATCATCATTTAGCTTTATCTGTATTATTCATTTTTGCTGGTCATATGTATCGGACCAATTGGGGTATTGGTCATAGCATGAAAGAAATTTTAGAAGCTCATAAAGGTCCGTTTACAGGTGAAGGACACAAAGGATTATATGAAATTTTAACTACTTCTTGGCATGCACAACTTGCTATTAATTTAGCAATGATGGGTTCTTTAAGTATTATTGTAGCACATCACATGTATGCAATGCCACCTTATCCATATATTGCAACAGATTATGCGACGCAACTTTCATTATTTACACATCACATGTGGATTGGTGGATTCTGTGTAGTGGGTGGTGCTGCTCATGGAGCAATTTTTATGGTTCGGGATTATACACCGGCAAATAATTATAATAATTTATTAGATCGAGTATTACGTCATCGTGATGCTATTATTTCTCATTTAAATTGGGTTTGTATATTTTTAGGAACACATGCTTTTGGGTTTTATATTCATAATGATACAATGCGTGCATTAGGTCGACCACAAGATATGTTCTCAGATAAAGCAATTCAATTACAACCAATTTTTGCTCAATGGATTCAAAATATTCATTTATTAGCACCTGGAACAACAGCGCCGAATGCTTTAGCTACAACAAGTTATGCTTTTGGAGGTGATGTAGTTTCAGTTGGTGGAAAAATTGCTATGATGCCAATCAAATTAGGCACAGCTGATTTTATGGTTCATCATATTCATGCTTTCACAATTCATGTAACGGTTTTAATTTTATTAAAAGGTGTTTTATACGCACGTAGTTCTAAATTAATTCCTGATAAAGCAAATTTAGGTTTCAGATTCCCGTGTGATGGTCCGGGACGTGGAGGCACTTGTCAAAGTTCAAGTTGGGATCATGTTTTCTTAGGTTTATTCTGGATGTATAACTCAATTTCAGTTGTAATATTCCACTTTAGTTGGAAAATGCAATCTGATGTATGGGGTACTGTAACACCAGACGGTGTTATTTCTCATATTACGGGTGGTAATTTTGCTCAAAGTGCAATAACTATCAATGGTTGGTTACGTGATTTCTTATGGTCACAAGCATCACAAGTTATTCAATCTTATGGTTCTGCTTCGTCAGCTTATGGTTTAATTTTCTTAGGTGCACATTTTATTTGGGCATTTAGTTTAATGTTCTTATTTAGTGGTCGTGGTTATTGGCAAGAGTTAATTGAATCAATTGTTTGGGCTCATAATAAATTAAATTTTGCTCCAGCAATTCAACCTAGAGCATTAAGTATTACTCAAGGTCGTGCTGTAGGTTTAGCACATTATTTATTAGGTGGAATTGGAACAACTTGGGCTTTCTTCTTAGCACGTTCAATTTCTATTACATAAAAATATTAAAAAAAATTGAAAAATTACTTAACAAAAACTGTTTATTTAAATTTAATCTTACAATTTAAACTAGGCAATTGAGTTTAAGTAAAAAAAGATAAGTCTAACTTATTTTTTAAGTGGTTCTTTTATTTATAACTTTAAATAATATAAAAAGGTATCTGAAGATTATGGCAACTAAATTTCCAAAGTTTAGCCAAGCTCTTGCACAAGATCCAGCAACTAGAAGAATTTGGTATGGTATAGCAACTGCTCATGATTTAGAAGCCCATGACGGTATGACTGAAGAAAATTTATACCAAAAAATCTTTGCATCGCATTTTGGTCACTTAGCGATTATTTTTTTATGGACAGCGGGAAATTTATTCCATGTTGCATGGCAAGGTAATTTTGAGCAATGGGTAGAAAAACCTTTAAAAGTAAAACCTATTGCTCATTCTATCTGGGATCCGCATTTTGGCGAATCTGCATTAAAAGCATTTAGTAAAGGTAATGCTTATCCTGTGGATATTGCTTTTTCCGGAGTTTATCAATGGTGGTATACAATTGGATTCCGAACAAATCAAGAACTTTATTGGGGTTCAGTTGGATTATTATTACTTGCATCAACATTATTATTTGCCGGTTGGTTACATTTACAACCAAAATTTCGTCCAAGTTTATCTTGGTTTAAAAATAACGAATCAAGATTAAATCATCATTTATCTGGTTTATTTGGCGTGAGTTCATTAGCTTGGACAGGACACATAGTACACGTTGCTATTCCAGCGTCTCGTGGTGTTCACGTTGGTTGGGATAATTTCTTAACAACAGCACCACATCCAGCTGGATTAACACCGTTCTTTTCAGGAAATTGGACAGTTTATGCTGAAAATCCAGACTCTGTTAATCATGTTTATGGAACAAGTGAAGGAGCAGGAACAGCTATTTTAACATTCTTAGGTGGTTTTCATCCACAAACGCAATCATTATGGTTAACTGATATGGCTCACCATCATTTAGCCATTGCTGTTGTTTTTATTGTTGCTGGTCATATGTACAGAACAAATTTCGGGATTGGCCACAATATGAAAGAAATATTAGATGCTCATCGTCCTCCAGGAGGCAGATTAGGAGCAGGTCATATCGGTTTGTTTGAAACAATAACAAATTCTTTACATATGCAGTTAGGATTAGCTCTAGCTTCATTAGGGGTTGCTACATCGTTAACAGCTCAACATATGTATGCTTTAACGCCTTATGCATATTTATCAAAAGATTTTACAACAGAAGCAGCTTTATATACTCATCATCAATATATCGCTGGATTCTTAATGGTAGGAGCTTTTGCACATGGTGCAATTTTCTTTGTTAGAGACTATGATTCAGAATTAAATAAAAATAATGTTTTAGCTCGTATGTTAGAGCATAAAGAAGCTATTATTTCACATTTAAGTTGGGCATCATTATTTTTAGGTTTCCATACATTAGGATTATATATACATAATGATACAGTAGTAGCATTTGGACAACCTGAAAAACAAATTTTATTTGAACCTTTATTTGCAGAATACATTCAAGCTGCTTCAGGTAAAGCTATTTATAATTTTAACGTTTTATTATCATCAAGTACTAGCGCTGCTACAATTAACGGTAGTCAATTATGGTTGCCTGGTTGGTTAGAAGCTATTAATAATAATAAGAATGATTTATTCTTAAAAATTGGCCCTGGTGATTTTTTAGTACATCATGCTATTGCATTAGGTTTACATGTAACTACATTGATTCTTGTAAAAGGTGCTTTAGATGCACGCGGTTCAAAATTAATGCCTGATAAAAAAGATTTCGGTTACAGTTTCCCTTGTGATGGTCCTGGTCGTGGAGGCACATGTGATATTTCAGCTTGGGACGCATTCTATTTAGCAATGTTTTGGATGTTAAATACGATTGGTTGGGTGACATTCTATTGGCATTGGAAACATATTACACTTTGGGGTGGTAATCCTGGTCAATTTGATGAATCATCAAATTATATTATGGGTTGGTTACGCGACTATTTATGGTTAAATTCTTCACCATTAATTAATGGTTATAATCCGTTTGGAATGAACAATTTATCTGTTTGGGCTTGGATGTTCTTATTTGGACATTTAATTTGGGCAACTGGGTTTATGTTCTTAATTTCATGGCGTGGTTATTGGCAAGAATTAATTGAAACTTTAGTTTGGGCTCATGAACGAACTCCATTAGCAAATTTAGTACGTTGGCGTGATAAACCTGTAGCTTTATCAATTGTACAAGCTCGTTTAGTTGGTCTAGTTCATTTTGCTGTAGGCTATATTTTAACGTACGCAGCATTTGTAATTGCTTCAACGAGCGGAAAATTTGGTTAATAAGTTTATTTCATTCTCTAATTTATAACTATTAGAGAATGAAATAAATAATGCCCTTAGTTAATTAATAAAACGATTAAATAATTTAACTAATATGCAAAATAGGTTGATTAATAAATCATCGCTTGACTAATGATTAAAGTATTATTCAACAGTAAAATTTTTAAAATAGTGAGTTTGTTTCTTCAAGGTATTTTAAAGTAGTAAAACATTTTAAGTTATACAATCTAAATTTTTTTTATTTAACTGAAATTATTATAATTGATGAAATTGGAACTGAATTGGAAGCATTAGCCGCTCGAACAATTGCGGAAAAAGGTGTTCAATTAGTTGGAACAACGCACGGCAATTGTTTAGACAATCTTATTAAAAATCCAACTTTAACGGATTTGATTGGAGGAATTCAATATGTCACTTTAAGTGATGATGAAGCCAAAAGACGTGGAACACAAAAAAGTATTTTAGAACGAAAAGCATATCCAGCTTTTCAAATTGCAATTGAAATTAATGATCAAAGTTTATGGACTATTCATGAGAATGTTCAAAATGCAATTGATTTATTATTACGAGGAAATTATAGTTTTGGGCAAATTCGACAGATTTATCCAAATCAAAAAATTCATTTAAAATACAAAAAATTTCAATCTGATTTTTATTCGCTTTTTTTAACGTCAAATAGTCTTACTAATTCAGCTTTAATTGCTAATGAAAATTCGACAAAATTTAATTATTTGCATCAAAAAAAATCCCCAATACTAAATACTAAAAAATTATTAATTTATATCTATTCTGTTTCACCAAACCTAATGAAGGAAGTAATTTCTAAAACAGGTTCAAAATTGGTTGTTACAAAGGATATAAAGAAAGCTAATATTATTATTGGCCTAAAAAAATATTTAAAAGAAAATCTTAAATTAAAAAAATTCTCTCAGCAAAAAAATATCCCCATTTATACTGTTAATCGAGCAAGTGTCTATCAAATTACAAAATTATTACAAGTAATCATAAAATAAATTCTAGTAGAAATGATCCAAATTTTAAATATTTTAAATTAACAATTTTTTTTTTCAAAAAAGTAAATATAAAATATTTAAGAAATTGTTGTATAATAAATAATAGTTCGATAAAAATTAATTCTAGTGATGGAGAAGGTTCTATGTCGGAAACTTTAAAGAAAATTCAAGAGATTGTAAGTGAGCAATTAGGTGTTGAAGCTACGAAAGTTGTGCCAGAAGCAAGTTTTACACAAGAATTAGGTGCTGATTCTTTGGATGTAGTTGAATTAGTAATGGCATTTGAAGAAGGATTTGATATTGAAATTGATGATGAAAGTGCTGGTAAAATTCAAACTGTTCAAGATGCTATTAATTTTATTGAAAAACTTATAAATAAATAAATTGAAACTAATAGAAAACTTGGAATTTAGTACTAAATTCCAAGTTTTCTATTAGTTTCAATTTATTTATTTAATATTCTAAAAATTTAAAGCTTGACTTAATTATTAATTGGAGTTACAATGTATATTAGACTGCTATACTTTGGTCTCTCCATTTCAGTTCTTGAGTTTGAATAACATAACAGTCAACTGATGCCATTCAATTTGAGTAAGATAGTTAGTTAACTTCGGGATATAGCTCAGTTTGGTAGAGTACCTGGTTTGGGACCAGGGTGTCGTAGGTTCGAATCCTACTATCCCGAATGGGGACACCCAGGTTAAATAAATGCAGTTAATTTAAAATTATAAGGAGCTAAAAATATGGAAAGTTTTATTCAAGAATTGCCACTTAATATCCCATTAGAAAAAGCGTTAGATCATTACTTTGAGTACCTGCACAGGGAGATTCCGAGGATCACAAAATGGATCGAGATCGTGATAAGCCCACCAAAGCCCTACGAAAACCACAGGGTTTTAATCCAAAGCGACGGGATGGATGCGTTTATTGGGTTGATAGTAAGTCAAAAGGCTACTTTTTTACCAGATATAATGTCGCAAATTATTCAAATCTATGGAGGAATAAATGTCACTGATGAAACCCTAATGTTATATTTTATTAAAAATTGGATTCATGATTTTATTATTGTTTTTATTGAACTTTGTTCAATACGATTAACAATAAGCATGTGGCTTATCATTAATCCATATACATTCCCGTGGTTTTTAATAGTAACAGCAACCGAATGGTTTACAGAATCGTTAAGTGGTATATTGCCAGCTTTTTTTGGAATTGAAATTACTTCAACTGCACTCCTAACTCTTCTAGCACAAGTGGCAGATTATATAAAGAATTTAGTTTTTACAATGCCATATCTTCCTAGTGAAAGAATTGCAGATAGTGTAGGTAAACATGCTATTTACCGATTTGGCGGAATACCTCAACTATGGTACGAGTATGGAATTCCAGATCAGTTAAAAGAAGAATGGTATCGCGAAAGACCTGATATCATTTCAAATCTTTTAAAATATTATGGAAATTCAGGTGTTGATTTTGTTCCTTCACGAATTTTAGAAGAGTTTTATAAAAGTCAAATCAATCCAAGCAATTTAAGTAGTCATGTAATGGATTTTGTTTCCAATAATACTCTTTCGTATGATATTAATATTCATCATTTTTTCTAAAGTCTAAGAATAATGATTGTTATTTAAATATAATTGTATATTAAAAGCTAATAAAAAAACTATAAATTATCCAAAATTAATTTTATTTTCTATATCAATTAAAGAATATTTTCTATAATTAAAAACGTAATAAAAATAAGTTAGCGTTTTTAGTTGTAAAAAATATTCTTCTTAATTTAATACCATATTAATAATTAGCAATAAATATAAGTCGTAGAAATATATTTTAAACTTAAGGATATTTTAAGAGAGTTTGATCCTGGCTCAGGATGAACGCTAGCGGTATGCTTAACACATGCAAGTCGTACGAGAGTTTTTAATTCAAGTGGCGGACGGGTGAGTAACACGTGAGAATTTACCTTTAGGAGGGGGATAACAATTGGAAACGATTGCTAATACCCCATATGCTTTCAAGTGAAATGGAGTTTTCCGCCTAAAGAAAAGCTCGCGGCTGATTAGCTTGTTGGTAAGGTAATGGCTTACCAAGGCGACGATCAGTATCTGGTTTGAGAGGACGATCAGACACACTGGAACTGAGACACGGTCCAGACTCCTACGGGAGGCAGCAGTGGGGAATTTTCCGCAATGGGCGAAAGCCTGACGG
>Ga0209174_10000080_pt1 | contig 70506 bp, 46 predicted proteins | sample JI91814BDNA_FD_187505 | JGI IMG/M metagenome (GOLD analysis project Ga0209174, IMG submission 187505) | Wastewater effluent complex algal communities from Wisconsin, to seasonally profile nutrient transformation and Carbon sequestration -... | ecosystem: Engineered > WWTP > Effluent > Algae...
TGACGAAGGTATCGGTGGAGCCTCGGATGGTGGTGTGGCAGTTTCGCTTCCTGTGCCACTCTGGAACAAGAATCAAGGTCGAATTCGCGAAGCTTATTTTGAACTGCAAGCGGCTCAACGATCGCTAGAGAAATTGGAATTCGACTTGCAAAACCGTTTGGCTCCCGTATTCGAACGTTATGCCAACGCCAAGAACCAATATCAAAGATACCGCGACATCATTCTGCCAGCTGCTAAAGAATCGCTGGAACTCAACCGTCAAGCTTACTCATCAGGCGAAGTGGGCTTCGTGGTGTTATTGACGGCTCAACGCACATTCTTTCAGACCAACTTGCAATACCTCGATGCAACTCGCGAACTGCGGATGGCTGAAAGCGAAATCGACGGCATGTTGTTGATGGGAAGCCTTAAGTAGTGCATCGGCGAAGCTTTTGATGTTGTGCATTTAGGCCTGAAAAGGCCGATACATCCCTAGCCGTGGCTGCTAAGCCATGGTGGAATTGCCATTAACGCTGGAAAGCCCCGAAGGGGTGATACACTCCATCGTGTGTCGCCGCTTCGACTCTAAATGCCAAAAACGCAACATCAAAAGCTGGAGCTTACGGTTCTTTCTTTTCTTTGCGGCCATACACAAACCACAAGATGGCTGGCAAAAAGATAAGATCCCCGAGCAATGCGGTAGAGATCGTGAGAACGCCCATCACGGCAAAGATGCGATGATCTCTTGAATCGCTCATGAGCACTGTTGAAAAGCCCGCAATTAAAATCACGGTTGTCATAATCAAAGCGGAACCAACCCCTACGAACGACCGCCGCAATGCGGCCACGACCGTACCACCCGTAAGGCGTTCTTGTTCGAATCGTGTCAGAAAATGGATCGTATCATCAACAGCGATGCCGAGACAAATCGTGAAGGCGCAGACGGTGACGATCTCTAAAGATTGCCCCGTCCAATAGAGAAAGGTACCGGTCAAAGCGAGCGGAAATACGTTAGGCACAATCGAGGCGAGGCCCATCCAAAAGGAGCGATAAGCAATCGTCAATACGACGAAAATAATGAAGCCCGCGCTCCCAAGGCTTGACGCCAAATCCATCACAACTTGAAACAAATTTCGCCAACGCCAAGCAGCGGAACCTTTGAGCTCGAAACTAAAGTTGGGGTGATTCTCTTGGATCGTCTTGAAGCCCGCTTCGATTCGCCCGAAGACTTCGGAGTACTTGGCAATCCCTAAGTCCTGTATGCGAAATGTAACCCTAGCCAAGTTCTCTTCTGGTCGATAGAAGGCCCTTTTTAAGGGTGGTGGCAAAAGTTCGACCATCGAGAATCGCTCGGTCGCAAGCCCTTCACCAGGCAATGCGTCAATGAGATTCTTTAGGCCTAACGGATGTCCGATCAACGCTTCATTTTTCAGCATTTGGTCCACGTCTGTGATAACCTGCATGACCTCGACAGCATCGCCTTCGACATCCTCGTTCCAGCGAATTTCAATCTCGCCGAATTCCAGTCCACCAAAAGCTTTGTCCATGTAAGTCATACCTGCAGCGGCTTCACTACCGCCAGGGAGTTTATCTACGTTCCTCTCATCGGGCTGCAATTGTAAAGCAAAATAAAGACACGCTGCCGTCGCCACACAACTGATGTAGGTGATAGCTCGGGGCCGCTTTAACACCCAGTCGATTAACAGGCTAATTCGACTCAAATGTTTCTCGATTAGGCTCTTGTCTTGACCGATATGTATTCGACTTCCTAGCGGCGTCATACATGCCAATGGAATCGCCAAAATCACGGCGATAAATGTCAAGACTACGCCAATCACACAGCAATATCCAAACTCACGCACCACGGCATGATGCGCAAGGTAGAGTGAGCCAAAACCGATCGCGGTGGTTAGCGAAGTGAGAAAGCAAGCAAAGCCCACTTCGCGAATCCCTTCAATCGCAGCTTGACGTCCACTCATGCCTTCCGAACGCAACTTTCGAATCTGCACCATCAAATGCACGCCGTCCGTCAACCCAACCAGTGCCAGCATCACAGGGAGCACGACGTCATTAAAGGGATTGCGTTCCAGGTTCAAGTAACGAATAACGCCCAAAGTCCAAAAGACTCCCAGCGCAGGTGCCAATGCGCAAACCAAAACGGCAGAGAAACCGCGAAATAAAATCAACGCCATCAGTGCGATCATGCCATAACCGATGAGTTGATATTTGACGACGTTGGCTTGCTGAGAGCGAATAGCGGCAACATACATCGGTACCGCACCGGTAACCTGAAAGCGAAAATCCAAGTCGGGATATTCGGCGACTACACTCTGAGCCACTTCCTTAAGCTTGTCGGTACATTCTTGGTCGCTGCGAACGAAGAGCCAATCAAAACGAATGACGAGAATTGTCGTTTCACCCGAATCAGACAAAAGCTGCCCAATTACCAATGGGTTCTTGAGTGCCTTGTCGCGCACAGCCGCATAGCGTTGAGGAGAAGCTTCGCCGCGAGGATAAAGCGGTTCAGGTAATCCAAAAATATTGAGGATCGGTACTTTGTCCATCCACAACACATTCGAAACATAATCAAGCCCCTCCAATCGCTCAACGATACCCTGCAACGCTTTAGCTCCGTCGCGCGTAAAGAACTTCTTGGAGTCGATCACCAAAATCGCATCACCACGAGTTAAATCGACCGCCTCGACGGCCGGAGCCTGACGTCGATTCGTGCGAACCGCTTCATCGCGTCGATTATCGCTGGCTTGATTCTCCGCTGGCTGATTGCGAATGAGAAATTGCCGGACGGATGCTGGATTACGATAACCTTGAATAGCGATCAACGTGATAATCACCACGGTAATAGCCATGAACCAAGTATGGTGCACAAGCCAAGCCGTTAGCTTATCAAACCAATAACGCATAAGTGACTCGTTTTTTCTTGATGAATCGGTGCTGTAGGCGTCTTAACGAATCGCTTCTTCTGCGCTTTGTTCTACTTCGCTTCGCGTGATCTTATTATCGTGATCCCGATCAAATCGTTGAAAACCAAACCTCCGTAAGGATAAGGGGGTTTCCAAAAGTTCAACAGTTCCATTCCCATTCTTATCGAGCTTGACAAAGAACTCATCAACAAACGATTGACGCTGTTTGGCTAACTCCTCTTGGGCCATAGGCTCGATAGCTTTTGATTTCTCACGATTGGTGGCTCCATCAGAACTTGCTTCTCCCGGAAAACGAGGAACGGCGACTTCAAAGAAAGCCACTGCCATCTCTTCCCAAGTTTGATCTCCCCACGTAACCCATTGCGAAGGATCAGGATTGAACGGGTTTGCTGAAGAGTTATCAAATGTGACACGACAACAAATGTCATTCAGCTTTGACAAAGGCTGTGGTTCAGCAAAGACGTACGTATGTTGCCAATTGAAGTCGTAACGAGGCACATTGAGCAATGTTTGCCCAGTTTTAGTGTCATGGTTCTCAACCGACAACAGTTCGAAACTCTTGCCGCGCAAATGCATATGTGGAGAAACAGCCAGCAAAACGCCCCCTTCAGGTTTGCGACGCAAGTCAGCTAACACAGCATGCTCTGCAGCTCCAGGTGGAATCTCAAAGTCTTGATTGATGGCTGCCATCGTAAAAACTTCGTGCGTCACCTTTTCTTCTGGCAAGAAGCAAAGAGAAACTTCGCTCAAATCTTCTTGAGGAACGCCGTTGGTGGTGTAGTGCATTTGAAATACAAGCTTGGAGCCAGCAGGTACTCTCCGCGCGTAACCTTCAGGCGGCATCATCGGTCGTTGCCCTGGTACATACGCAGTCAACCAGCCATTGCCAGAAAAGTTAGAGCCATCAGGTGGTCGAACAAACACAATAGCATGATGCACCACCGATCGATTGCCGGGAGTCACGTTGGCTGCCGCAACCCATTTGTCTTCCGTGAAGCCTGGATCAACCACAAAATACTGATACTCGACCATTCCTTCGGCAGGAACTTTGTAGGGAACCTTCGCCATTTTCACCGTAACATCAGGCACAAGCTTGAAGTCGTACAACTCGGCCATGTGACTCTCTTTGGGAAGATCTTTTTCTTCGCCATAGGGCATACCAGCTTCGGCCCAATCTCGCAGCACTTGCTTATCCTCCTCAGACATGCGTCGTGCATTGGCGAACGATCCATGATTGGGATCCGCATGCCAGGGTGGCATACGCCCATCTTGGACAACTTCCACCATCGTATCAGCCCAACCAATGACTTCATCGTACTCGGTAAGTTCAAACGGTCCGATTTCTCCCGAGCGATGACACTCGATGCAATTGCGTTGCAAAACGGGGACAATGTCGCGACAGTAAGTTACTTTGGCATCAGCAATCTTGGCTCGCACTCGCCCGATTCGACAGCCTGTTGCCGGAATAAAAGCCGCTGCTACCTCAGCCCCTTCGATCGCCTTCACAAGCACATCTTTAAGGTCGTGTTGTGTTGGTTTCTCGCGGGCAACACCCGGTGCAAATTGGTCGTCGATGCGTCCTTGATAGATCGTCCGCAAGGCTTGATTCAAAACATAAACTTCAGGTGTTCGTTCTGCTTGGAATTGATCTGCAATTCGATTATCAAAATCTTTGATGACCGCAAACCGCACCCCATGCTCGAGCACAAACTTTTTGATTTCTTCGACCGAGTCTTGCTGATTGCTGAAGAGAGCGACGAACTCGACATCTTGTTTCGCAAACTGGTCAGCCATCGCTTGCAGTCGCGAAGCATATTGACGCACCATAGGGCATTCGGTACCCAAGAAACAGACGACGGTGAATTTCTTCTGGTCTGTAGGGCGAGACTTTAATTCCCAGCTTTCGCCAGAGATCGTTGTGGCCGTAAATTCAAATGGCTCCAACGGATTTGGAATTTGCCTATTGGGCGTTTGATCGGTTGGGGTTTGAGCCCATAGCAAGACATTTCCATTTCCCCAAACCGCAGCCAGGACGACCATCAAAGCTAAACGCAAGCAACATTGCATACGAATTCCAAACCCCTGAAAAACTACCCAAATGTCCACCTTCTATACCCGCAGAAGACTGCCATCGTTTCAGCGGACAACGAACCCTTTGAGAAACGGCTGCCCAATTTCGGTATGCAAGTGTAGCAATTCGGCCAGATTGGAGCCATCGGAAGAAGCTGGTGGATCGAGCCTGAGGAATTCCAAATGGCATGGCTGGAGCAAATTACGGAGGATTTCCTTGGGAAAATGGGCAAACCTGAAGTAAACTTGCGCAGAGTTTAGGCGTTTGAATCCGCGACAAAACAACTTGGAACCTGCAGAGATGAAATTGAGCAAAGTCCTGTCGATTAGCCACGATATTGCCAAGCCTTACTTGGTGGATGGTCGCAAGAAGTTTCGCCTCAAGGATTACGATCCTGCCGATACGGCAAATTTCACTTCCGCCGACAAACCACGAGCCAAAGAAGCGTTGACCATTGGTATCGAAGCTTTGGCCGAACTGCAGGATATGCTTTACGCCCAAGATCGCTGGTCGGTATTGCTCATCTTTCAAGCGATGGATGCTGCCGGAAAAGATGGTGCCATTAAGCATGTAATGTCGGGCGTCAATCCACAAGGTTGCCAAGTCTATTCTTTCAAAGCGCCGACCAGTGAAGATCTCGATCATGACTTTTTATGGCGGTGCATAAAGTGCCTCCCTGAACGAGGCCGCATCGGTATCTTCAATCGAAGCTACTATGAAGAAACGCTTGTTGTCCGTGTGCACAAACAGATCTTGGAAAGCCAAAAACTGCCGCCGAGCCTCATCACCAAGAACATTTGGGATGACCGCTTTGAAGACATCCGCAATTTTGAAAAATATCTCACTCGCAATGGCGTGATCATCCGCAAGTTCTTTTTGAATGTCTCGCAAGAAGAACAAAAGAAACGCTTCATGGAGCGGCTCGATCATCCCGAGAAGAATTGGAAGTTTTCCGCAGCCGATGTCAAAGAACGTGGATACTGGGATGACTACATGGATGCGTATCAAGACATGATTCGCAACACCTCAACCCCCGAATGCCCTTGGTACGTTGTTCCAGCAGACAACAAATGGTACACCCGCATCGTCATCGCAGCCGCCATCATCGAAGCCCTCGGAAGCCTTGATTTACATTATCCCAAAGTGGATGCCGCGATGCGAGAAGAGTTGAGGCTAGCAAGAGAGAAGTTGGTGGGGGAAGAGTGATTCAGTTTTCAGTGATTCAGTTTTCAGTGGTTCAGTGATTCAGTTGGCGCGCGGAGGGATGGAGTGAGAGAAGGGTACGTAAGATACGTGTTTAGAAATCATAATGTAGGTGTGAAGTTCTCACTTTCTCACTGAGCCACTGAACCACTGAACCACTGAAAACTGAATCACTGAATCACTGAATCACTGAAAACTTAATCACTTAAGAAAAAATATCCTTGGCCACATTACCGGCGACGTCGGTGAGACGAAACTCTCGACCTGCGTAGGGGTATGTTAAAGATTCATGGTCTAAACCGAGTAGCGCGAGGAGGGTCGCGTGAAGATCGGTCGTGTGCATTTTGCCATCGACGGCATGTCGCCCCAGTTCATCGGTGCCGCCAAAACTGTAGCCCGCTTTAACACCCGCTCCAGCCAGCCACATCATATAGCCCGTGATGTTGTGATCGCGTCCATCGGGACCTTGTGCATGCGGTAAGCGACCAAATTCGCTTCCAAACAAGACCAAAGTATCTTCCAGTAAACCGCGCTGCGCCAAATCCTGGAGTAGCGCACCCACCGGCTGATCGACCGATCGGCAACGATTGATCAGACCATTGTGTAAATTGTTGTGATGATCCCAACCTGGATCACAAATCTCCACAAATCGAACTCCCGCTTCGTTGAGACGGCGAGCCATCAAACATTGTCTCGCAAAACCACCTTCAGGCCCATCTTTCACGCCATAAAGATCGAGAATATGTTGTGGTTCGCTTTTCAGATCGAGCAGATCGGGAACTTTTTGCTGCATCGTGAAGGCCTGCTCATAGGACTGAATTATTCCATCCAGAGTATCGGGAGCAGATGGAGCTTTAGCCTGCTCGCGATGCAAGGCTTGCAGAAAATCAATTTGTTGTCGCTGAAGTTTGGTGGCCACACTGGCTTTAATATTTGGCAAAAAGCCCGTGTCGCTGATTTTGGTTCCCTGATAGTGAGCCGGGAGAAACGCGCTACCAAAGTTAATTGCGCCGCCAAAATTCGGTGGTGGGTTAATGGTGATAAAGCCAGGTAGTTCTTCATTTTCTGTACCCAAACCGTACAACACCCACGCACCCATCGATGGCCGTGTTAAAGTCGCATTGGCTGCCCCTGTGTGCAACTGAATCACAGCTTGAGGATGCGCGGGTGTGTCGGTATGCAGGCCTCGCAAGAAACAAAGTTTATCGACATGGTGAGCGGTATGTGGAAACAACTCCGATACCCAAGTTCCCGTTTCACCATACTGTTGAAACTTAAACTTCGAGCTTACCAAAGTTCCACCGCCTGGACCTTTCTTCCCATCACTCTGCTGCAATGTAGGTTTGTACTCCCAAGTATCCAAACTCGACATCGCACCTTCGAGAAAAACGAAAATGATCCGCTTGGCTTTGGCCGCAAAATGAGGTGCCTTGGCTTGTAACAGATTGGGCTTTTTAGGTTCTTGTGAGTACGCTGGCTTCCCAAGCATGCCAGCCAACGCAACTGCACCGAATCCAGCTCCCGTATGCTGCAATAAAGTGCGGCGGCTTATCTTGGTCGTTGATCCATCGTTAAACATTTTGAATCTCCTTTGTTCGCTTGACTCATCACCCCAAAGTACCGACATCCGTGTCGGCTTGGGGGATCCCATTTACGTTGAAAGACAGTGCTATATCAGGACAGTGCTATATCAGGACAGTGCGATATCAGGACAGTGCCATCGGATTACGGGACATACCTAAACTCCGCAGATGCAATAAGTGATTGCACTAGGGCGGCAACTGCTTCTTCTGTCTCGTTGCTTGGCTTCTCTTTGGCGACTGCTTCGGTCACGACTTCAGCTTGACGACTATCTTCTGGTGCAGCCTCATTGGCAACCGCTGTCGAGGGGGCTGCACTGATGCCATCGGTAGACACAAGTTGAGCAGGCGCTGCCGTTGACTCGGATTTCGCCTCGGCCAATGTCTTGACATAGTCACCCAGAAAAGTCTGTGCCAAACGTGTTTCGTCGTTCGTTGGCGAACGTTGCAGCACTTGACGATAGACTCTTGTAATAAGGGTATTGGAAGCGTCTGGGTTCTTCACGAGATCTTTGGCGATCCGCAACGAGCTTTCTCGAACAAATGGATCGTTGAGCATGAACAAAGCTTGAGTCGGCACCGTGGTCACTTCTCGACTGCCGGTCACCATACCTTGCTCGACAAAGTCAAACGTACTTAGCGAAACAGGTACTATTCCACGAACCAAAGGAAGATAGAGACTGCGTTTCTTCGCTTGATTCGCAAATTGAAGTAAGCCGTTGGCAACTTCACCGTTATTCGGCAATTCGATCACGGGTAGTTGTTGCGAGGGAACTTCCGTCGCAGGTCCATATTCTAACTGCTTCGATATTGCAAGAATCGTGTCTCGAATTTCTTCAGCGTCAAGACGACGCTTGGAATGTTGCCAAACCCAGCGATTTTCAGGATCAACTGCAGACGACTTCGAATCATCCAGGGAGGCTAACTGATACGAACGAGACAGCACAATCTTTCGAATCAACTTTTTGATCGACCACCCATCTTGCACAAATTGTTGAGCGAGATAATCGAGCAACTCGGGGTGTGATGGTTTATCTCCCGTTACACCAAAGTTATCGACCGTTTTGACAAGTCCTTTGGCAAAGAGTTTGGACCAAACGCGGTTCACGATGACACGTGTGGTTAGTGGATTACTGGGGTGTGTTAGCCATCGAGCAAGTTCATATCGTCCGCTTCGATCACTTGCGATTGTTTCCGCAGGCACTTGACTGAGCAAAACGGGGAAGCCGCGTGGAACCGTAGGTCCTCGTTTTTCAGCCTCGCCTCGGATGCGAATCTCGGTATCGCTCGCCTTCTTGGAATCGCGCACTCCAATGGCAACCGGTCCGCTCTTGGCGGGATCCGTGAGAGCCACGACTTCGGCTTGCGCTTTTTGCATTGCCTGCCGCGCCTTGCGCAACTTCTCTGCATGTTCCGGTCCTTTTTCTTCCTGCTTTACATTATCGCGAATCGCAATAAATTCGGCTCGCAGCTTGTCCGCGATCTTTTTCTTTTCATCGATTAAAGCTTGTGCTTTTTCATCCACTTCACCCACAGGCTCGTCACTAAGTGAAATCAGGCGGGCTGGAACATAGTACGCAAGCCCAGAGCCACCCATTTGATTTCGTAAACCGTCGCACAATTCTGTGCTGGCGAAGACACCAGCTAGGGCGTAATAATCACGAGTTGATATAGGGTCGAACTTATGATCGTGGCAACGCGCACAGCTGATCGTCAATCCGAGCACCGCTTTTGATACGGTGTCGATTTGCTCGTCGACGTTGTCCATGTCATAGCGAACCGTAAAGCGTTGGTTCACGTCTTTTACGCCTAAAGCTAAGAAGCCCGTGGCGACCAATTGCTCTTTCTTTTCTGCAATCGAACTGGCGGGTAGCAAATCACCAGCGATCTGCTCTTGCAGAAAACGATCGTAGGGTTTGTCCTTCTTGAACGACTCGACAACATAGTCGCGATAACGCCAAGCATGGGGATAGGGTAAATTGCGGGCTGAGCCGGTCGATTCACCATATCGAGCTACATCCAACCAATGTCTTCCCCAGCGTTCAGCAAAGCCATCCGATTGCAATAATCGATCGACCACTTTTTCATAGGCGTTGGGGGATTCATCTAGCAGATAGGTAATGAGCTCATCATCGGTGGGAGGCAAACCTGTGAGATCATAATAAAGCCGTCGCAGTAACTCGACTCGCTGAGAATCTCCGACGGGCGTTATTCCCACTTCTTTCCATTTGGCAGCGATGAAGTGGTCAATTTCGGTCCGAGGCCAGGCAGCCAAACTATCGGACTCAGCTAATTTCGGAACGGCAACTTGCGCAAGTGGTTGCCACGCCCAATGGCTCGCGAGCAATTCTGCATGAACTTTGTCACCATCGAGAGTTTGGTCGACATCACCTGGCACAACGAGCGGTGGCCAAACAGCTCCATTGTTAATCCAGTGTTTCAAATCCTGAATCTGAGCCTCGGTGAGTCGGCCATCTGGCGGCATCGCCTTTTTGTCATCGGTATGCGTAACTCGTTGAATCAAGATACTCTTTTCAACGTTTCCAGGTACGACCGCCGCACCTGTGTTGCCCCCATCCAACAATGCGCGATGGTCGTCAACTCTTAGTCCGCCAGCTTCTTTATGATCCTGCGAGTGACAGTTGAAACAATGCTCGACAAAAATCGGACGCACTTTCTTCTCAAAGAACTCCAGCTGTTCGGGAGTTGCCGCTTCCTGCGCCTCTAGGCTTCCAGAAAACATTACACCGGCGAATAACCAACTTCCCCAAAACCCAATCTTCTTATTCCGTAGATCCATCATTTGATTTCCTCAGTTCCCCATAAATGCCAATGTCCAGCTTGCCCCGATCTAAGCCGATGTTTACTTCTTGGGGCCAGTTAGTTCCAAAACGACATTGGTCGCTGGCACATCCACATTCCATCCAGAAAGCTCATGATTGAAAAAACGCTTATCGATTTTCGAAAGCAGTTCTTTCTTGTGTTCAATATCATCATCCGAGACCACAAAACGAACACGATATTTTCCCGCAGGAGCTCCCTTAACAATCTTGCCATCAATCAACGATTCCACTGAAAACTCACCCGTTTCAGAGAGTTGACCATAGGCAAATTGCGTTGGGTTTGACACGGACTGTAGCTCGATCGAATCCGACAGGAACTTAATTTCAAGGGCTTCTTTATGAACAACTTTCCCAGTGAGCGATGGCTGAGCCTGCCCCGAACATCCGCTCAAACCCATCGCGAACAATAAGGCGATACCAAAACGTTGCATGCTGATTCAACTCCCTTATTGATCCAAGGTCACGACGTTACCGTCATCGCGAATAGCCAAATTGGAAAGAACGTTCAAATCGGTGGTGATGGAAAGTGTTTGCACACTCCCATCCGCCAACACAAACTGACATACACCAGGATGAGCTGACCCAAAGCTAGAGTTCGCCAGTGTTGGTGTTTGTGCTGTTGGAGGCAGCAGAGGTCGAGCTTCGGTAATGGAACCGTTTACATACAAGCCCATCATGCGACGGTGTGTATTGCGAACAGCGCTAAAGGCACTGCGATCTTCATTTTTCCCGCGTAACGAATTGGGACGAATGTGCTTTTCACCAAACAAAACGGTATTGGAAGTACCATCGGTGATACTCGCAAAACGGATCTGATACTTCCATTTTTTCAGATAAGGCTTACTCGCGGAATCCAGCACGATTTCTTCTGGAACAGCAGGAATCACAGCTCCGCGAGAATTCACGTACAGAGCTGCAGTGCCGAAACATGCAGCGTAATCCGTTAGTGCTCCACCTGGTGTTGCAAAATCACCTTGGCTTAGAACTGCAGGTGGACGCGATGGGCAGAGATAGGTTGAGACTTGTGTCTGATACGCCAACGGCGGTTGATCGGCTACTCGATAGTGGATGTCGATCAAGTTAAATTGGTTGGTTCCTTCAATGTAGGGAAGGATAAGGGCAGGCCAGGTAGCCCAACTATTTAATGAATCAGAGTTGTCGCCGATAAAACCTGGTGGCAAATAGCGATAAGAGGCTTCAAAGTTGTGGGCTGCTAATCCAATCTGCTTCAGGTTGTTCGAACACTGCATTCTGCGAGCAGCTTCGCGTGCCGACTGCACCGCAGGCAGGAGCAACCCCACCAAAATCCCGATGATGGCAATAACCACCAAGAGTTCCACCAGCGTAAAACCAAATCGGTTGTTGCGCATACGTTTCATTTTCGACTCTCCACCAAACTACTTACCAAATCGTCCGACATTCCTTCGTCACGCAATGCTCAACTAAACATTCACATTGCGTTATGAATACAGTGATGGGTAACCCTCTTTCGCAACTTGCGTGCCAATGTTTTTTGAGATTCTGGAAACTTGCCTTCAACCTGCAGATAAGACGGCGAACAGACTTAAACACGCCTCAATCCAGTACCAGTCACGGCTAAAACGGGAAATAGCGAGTCCTGACGTCAATTTGCTTTTTCATTTCTTCATTTCACTCGCTCGCGAAGTCTTTGGGGCGAGAGCACATATCCGTCATATGCCATGGAACCAGCAAATTCGTACCGCTGATCCATCGCGGCTACGGGGGCCTATTCGCGTTCGCTAACTAGGCTCTCGATGATTTTTAGGAGGAGTTGCTTGCGAACTTCGAGCTTCTCGGCCTCTGTCGGCTTGCGACGAGGTCGGCTGATAATTCGCAACAGTTCCGTGTTGCGATTCTCGGCTTCTTGTTGGTCCTGATTTTGAATGGCGATCATCTCTTTTCCTTTGTTCTTTTGGTGAAACGTGGTTCGAGACCCAACTTTGGTGCAGAGAGTTAACGAACCTTCAAATGATCAAAGCAATTGGCGTGCCGAAAGAGATGCAACCTTTTAATGAATGAGTTAAACCGAAATGAACTGCTTGAATTTTGCATAAAAAAATCGCCAGCGTGAAGGCAAACCTTCAATACAGCGGTATACCATTTGCATCCCACCAAAATTCGCAACGGCTTAGAGCAACAGAATTTAGGAGCACTTATGAAATTGCATTTCTTTTCACTAGCGATGTACATTGTTTTCGCCTTGGCACCATTTTCGATTTTTGCCCAAGAAAACAAAGCACAACCTAATATTGTCGTGATCTTGTCTGATGACTTTGGTTATGGGAGCACCAATAGCTATGGCGCACCAGAAACATTGATCAAGACACCGAATATCGATCGACTTGCCCAAGAAGGTAAACGATTCACTCAGGCCTACACGGCTTCCAGCGTCTGCTCACCAACGCGGTATGCGTTACTCACGGGCCGTTACGCATTTCGAACTTCATTAAAGCGCGGCGTGCTCAACCCATTCTCACCACTTCATCTGGGTATCGATCAAGCCAACATTGCTTCACTTGCCAAAAAGCACGGATACACAACTGCCGCCATCGGTAAATGGCATTTGGGCTATGGCGATGGTAAATCAGGTGATGGTCGCACAGACTACCAGACAAAGCTGAGCCCTGGTCCGTTGGAGATTGGCTTCGACTATCACTTCGCTGTCCCCAGCAATCATGGCGATCTCACGGGCGTCTTTGTTGAAAACCATTACGTCTATGGTTTGCGAAATGGAAAGGATATTGAAAGAGAGGCCATTGGGAACCCAGCCCCTAACGATCCGAACTTTCAAGAAGCCTATCCGAGCAGTGACACAGAAGGGCAACGCGTCACCACCTTGAGCATTGATGCACCGCGTCGAAAAAACAGTCGCGTGATGCCCGTGCTCACCGATAAGGCGGTGGCTTGGATTGAAAAACAATCGGCAGAAAAACCCTTTTTGCTGTACTACACACCAGTTGCCATTCACAACCCAGTAACGCCGGATGCATCTAGACAAGGCACCAGTGGCGCAGGTATCTACGGCGACTGGATTCATGAACTTGATGCAAGTGTTGGCGAGGTACTGAAAGCGCTTGATCGGAAAGGCTTCGCTGAAAACACCATCGTACTTTTCACCAGCGACAATGGGGGCGTCTTCCGACCGAACAATAAACAGATCCCGCAAACCGCTGCATTCGAAGCAGGCCTAAAAGTTAACGGTGAATTGCGAGGTGGCAAGCATACCGTCTTTGAAGGCGGCTTTCGCGTACCCTATCTCGTTCGTTGGCCCGGGAAAATTCAGCCGGGTACTGTAAGCCATTCGGTTGTAGGTTTGGCAGACACCTTTGCGACACTTTCCGCAATTTTTGGCGACTCACTCCCGAAGCCAACGGAAGCCGCCCAGGACAGTTTCAATGCACTGCCTGCTTGGACAGGTGAAGACCAGAATGTGGAAACGCGACCTCATATCATCGTGCATAGTGCGGATGGTGTATTCGCAATTCGCAAAGGAGATTGGAAATGGGTTGAAGGTGTTCCAGAAGGAACTACTAGCCCCGACTCCAACAATCGCAATGATAACTTCAAGACACAATTGTTTAATCTTCGAGAAGACCCCAGCGAAACCAAAGATGTTTCGGAAAGTCATCCCGAAGTTGTCGCAGAACTGAAGGCGCTTTTGAATCGTTATCGACTAGGAGGCTATAGTCGCGAACTACCGACCGATGAAGAAGTTCGTGTAGCCGCATTGGCTGCACAGACGGCTAACGCCACGGCCAATACACCCGCCGATTCTATACCAGCCTGGGAAAACCCTTTAACATCAGTACCCGCATCTCCTTGGAAAGTCGTTCGTGGAGACTGGAAGGTTCAAGATTCGGGACTTTTTGTAGCATCCGCAGCACGGCAGACAGCAGCGATCTCGACAGCCGCTTTGAAAAAGCCAGATGTATTGATCGAATATGAAGTCTATCTCGACGGCGCGCAACGTCAGGCCGTCCGTTTTGATTACAGTGAAGGACGCTCCTTTAGAATCGATGTTGCTCCGACGGGCATTTCTATTGCGAAAAACGATAGCGATGGTGCAGGCCCAGACAAGCAGGAAATCTGGGCTGAACTCAATGAGCCCCTGGCCGAAAAGAAATGGCATTCGGTCACCGTGACCATTCAAGGAACGAAAACGTCGATCGCTCTAGGTGAATTAAAGCTCGAAACCGATCAAGCTTGGCTCAAGGAAGATAAGCAAGCGATATCGTTCGTCGTAGCCAATGGCTCTGCTGGACTTCGTAAGGTCACCATCAAATAACTTCGAGCCGAAAAACTCGAACTTTACCTCATAACAGATCTCGATTTATTCACAGGCCAGCATCTACCCAGTATAGATGCTGGCCTGCGTCATTTATGACCCCGATGGGATAATGGAATCATCACGGATCACGGGGCAACTCATGGTCTCGGCTTGTGAAACTCAGCATCTTTACGCGTGACACGAAGGCACTTGCGTTCCAATATAGGGGTTTTAAGTCGTTATCCGGCGTTACAGATACGACAATCGTTTCCATTGGCCTTAATAGATGCCGAACACGAAGAAAAAAAACGTCCTACTAGAAGATCGATAGCAATTGGCACAGCGAATGCAACAGAGCATTCACATCACGAACAAATCTTCTACATCTCCCATAGGACTCAAAAACATGATTTCGAAACTTGCTTCCTTGCTTTTCGCCGGCTTAGTAATCGTAGTATCGAGCAGTAGCGTTCAGGCCGACCAATTCGTGGCTCGACATGGTGGTCGCCAGGTGGTTGTGCACACCAGCCCGCTTCCCGTTTTCTTGCACCGAGCAGCTCCACCAAACTATGGTCGCCATATCACACTACGCGAATACCGAGCACAGCAACATGGTCGTTCGGTTCAACGCTCCCGATAAGATAAGGGGATTTTTAGTTTTCAGTGGTTCAGTTTTCAGTGGTTCAGTTATCAGAATAATGCGTTACGGTCCGAAACCCCTCATTCCAATACCCCCCTTCGCCCCTGAATCACTGAATCACTGAATCACTGAATCACTGAATCACTGAATCACTGAATCACTGAATCACTGAATCACTGAATCACTGAATCACTGAATCACTGAATCACTGAATCACTGAATCACTGAATCACTGAATCACTGAATCACTGAATCACTGAATCACTGAATCACTGAATCACTGAATCACTGAATCACTGAATCACTGAATCACTGAATCACTTTCTTCAATTTCAATTCATGAAACCAGAGGTCATCATTCGGAACATCAAGTTTCAGTTCGATAAGTTTCCCTTTGGCATCGCAAACGAAATGCGCGGTCCCTTCGTCGAACCAAGCGAAATCGTTACGCCATTTGATGAGGAACGTGTCGTAGTGCAGGGGAGTTAGGTCGGCAACTAAGTCGGGGTTGGGCAATAGAGCCAGAACCAATTTGCCATTTTCTAACTTCACTTCGGCATCACCGTAGAGCGAGCAAGTAAATTTGCCCACATAGTCTTCGAGTGGATGGGTGGGAGCGGCAGGGGCACCGGCAACAGGCTTGATGGCGGCGTCGATGCGTTCGCGGAAAGCGACACGGCCCCGTTTGAATTGCTCGTATCCTTCATCCAACCAAGCTCGCGTTTCGCCCCCCATGAACTTATCGACGATGTGATAACAGAGAGCCTCGGAGATACCCGTCATGCTGTTGGTGAGTACCACGACGCCTAGCTTTTTGTCGGGAACTAACATCGTTTGCGAATACATACCATCATATCCGCCGCCATGCGCCACGATCTTCGCGCCCTTGTAATCCGACAGAGCCCAGCCCAGACCGTAGGCTCGGAAATGAGTGGAAGGAAAGCGTTGGTTATAGCGAGCGGTTACTTTTAAAGGGATGTGCGATTCCCACATCTCATAAGAGTTCGCTTCACTAAACAAGCGTTTGGCGTTATCTCCTTCTTTCTGCGCCATTTCGCCACGAGCTAGTTGAACTAACATCCATTTGCTCATGTCATCCGAACTTGAGATGATGCCGCCTGCTGCGGCCATGGTGTCCCAATTCACCCATTCAATAGGTTCGTTGCGATCCACAAACGATTTGTGAGGAGTCGCAAAATTCCCTTGCGTCACTAAGTCGCGAACAGATACCACACTGCGATTCATCTCGAGCGGTTTCAAAATTCGTTCGCTGACAAACTCTTGCCATGATTTACCACTGGCTGCTCGAATCACTTCACCCGCAGCTAGGTACATCACATTGGAATAACCATAATCAACTCGGAACACGCCTTCAGGTGGAAGGTGTCGCAAGCGCTTGAGCAATTCAGTAGGCGAATACGGTGTTCCATACCACAGCAAGTCACCACTAAACGTTCCCAAGCCACTGCGGTGACATAAGAGATCTTTGATTCGCAAATCTTGACTGACCGTAGGATCGTAGAGTTCGAGCCAAGGAAGATGATCTTGGACTCGATCGTCCCAACGCAGCTTACCTTCTTCAACGAGAATGGCGATCGCTGCCGAAGTGAATGCCTTACTGTTGGAGGCAATCGCGAAAAGAGTATTGCGATCTACAGGATCTTCAGTGCCGATTTTTTTGGTGCCGTAACCTTTGCTGAGAATCAACTTGCCATCTTTGACAATAGCAACTGCAAGGCCGGGGACTTGCCATTTCTCACGCGCTGCTTCAATGGCCTTATCGATCTCAGCCAGCTCAGCAATATTCGCATCGATCCATTGCGAATCGTTCTGCTTGGTTTGCAAGATGGTGACATCGGGTCGAACGATCGATGGTGGTTCAACTGCAGGCTCTTGTGCTTGTAACATCGTCGGTGAAACGATGCTCCAGGCCAACACACCACTCGACAACATCGCACCAAATAACAGACGCCAATATTGAAACCGATTCCGCATGTTGCACTCACTTGTAGGACCAAAACTGGAGTCTGCCCAAACCATTACTTTTTGCCGTTGGAGCGACGACCGCGCAACACTGGGTCGGATTCACCTAACCACCAGCGTGGTTTCCACACGCCGTGCTTCAGTCCAAACTTGGACTTAGCTACTTCGCTGATGATGCGGGTAATTTCTTCGGGCGAATCACTCACGATAAAGCGATCAAGATCTGCGCGGTCAATCGTTTTTCCTTCGACCATTTTAGTCTGCAGAAACTCCAACATGGGCTTCCAATAGTCTGTTCCCGATAGAACAATCGGAAATTCTTCGACTTTGCCCGTTTGGACCAAGGTCGCGATTTCGAATAATTCATCCATGGTGCCGTAGCCACCCGGCATGGCCACAAATGCGTAAGAGTATTTGGCCAACATCATCTTGCGGATGAAGAAATAGCGGAACTCGACAAACGCATCGAGGTAAGGGTTGGGATGCTGCTCCATGGGCAGAACGATATTGCATCCGACGCTTCGCCCGCCGACATCTTTGGCTCCGCGATTGGCAGCTTCCATGATGCCCGGCCCACCACCGGTCATCACAGTAAAACCGGCTCGAGCTAGTGACGCGCCAACTTCTCGCGACAGTTTGTAATAGGGATGATCTTCCTTGTACCGTGCCGAACCAAACACGGTGACGCACGGTCCGACGAAGTGCAGCTTACGAAACCCGTGCAAACACTCGCCAAAAATCCGAAAGGCCCGCAGCAGTTCTTTGAAGCGAGATTGCGGACCTTCCAGCAATCGTTGCTCGTCCATTTGCTTGGGGCCGAGATGCTGTGAAGCGGGAGAGGAGAAACGAGTTGGGTCGATAGGCGCGTTCATCTACGGGCTCGGTTTTCAGTAGTTCGAAAAATGCGTTTCGTTTTTGGCCAGTTTTGGGGCTGAGGTTTTAGGGTGTGCCACCCTAACTCAAACATGGGTCACAGACTGCGATTTCGGCGGGTTTACGCTCCGGTTTGGGGGGAGTTTTGCCCAATTTCGACGGCAAAAACCATCTATTTCGATCGTGTGGACCGTATAATAGGAGTTCCAATGGATTTACGTTGCTCCTGGGGGATAGTTCGGCTACATTGTCGACACCTTAGCGGCCGAAAAGAATCCCTAAGCCCTACCGTTTTTCCCTCCCCAGCCACCCCGTCCTTCCCCTAGGTAGCCAGCCAATGTGCTGTCAGCTCCCAAACATGCTGCGCCACACCTGCTCGACCTCCGTCGCTTTAAGGCGACCAACGGTTGGCCGTTCGCTTATTTCGTGCTTGGCGTTACTTGTTCTCTGGTTTGGTTCGTTTGCATCAGCCACCGAAAACAACCACCGCGAAACCTTCGAACTCGATATCGAGCCAATCCTTACAGCTCGCGGCTGTAACTCTGGCCCGTGTCATGGAAAGTCGGGTGGCCAAAATGGATTTGCCCTTTCGCTGTTCGGCTTCGATCCAAACTTCGATTATGACGCCATCGTCAGGGCAGGACGTGGTCGTCGCGTTTCCGTTTCCACACCCGACTACAGCTTGTTGCTTTTGAAAGGGACGGCTGAAGTTCCTCACGGCGGTGGCAAAAAACTGGAACGCGACTCGGAAGATTTCGCCACCATCGTGCGGTGGATCAATAACGGTTTTCCGCGTTCAACATCCTCGGATCGGCAACTGACACAAATCACCTTTGATCCACCGCCACACGCCATGACTGCCGAATCGAAGGAAGCTCTCAAGGTTATTGCTCATTACAACGACGGCTCGACGCGCGACGTCACAACCAACTGTTCATTCCAATCGAATGAACCTGCCATCGTCTCAGTAAAGTTTGATGGGAGCTTACAAGCGGGCAAATTCCCAGGCGAAGCAACCATCATGGCCCGTTATATGGGCCGGATCGCAACTTGGAATACATCCATTCCTCGTCCCAATCCAATTAGTGCCGATCAATATGCAGCGTTGCCTGTCAACAACTTTATCGACACAGTCGTTTGGAACAAACTCAAGCAGCTCAATATCTTGCCCAGCGCACCTGTAGGTGATGCGACGTTTATGCGTCGAGCTTATCTGGATGTGATCGGTCGCGTCCCCACAGCAGAAGAGGTTGAAACATTTCTCAACGATGCGAACCCCAACAAACGGACCGCACTGATCGATGCTTTGCTCGAACGTCCTGAGTATGCAGACTTTTGGGCCAACAAATGGGCCGACCTGCTTCGTCCCAATCCGTATCGCGTTGGTATCAAAGCGACGATGTCTTTAGACCATTGGTTGCGTGATGCGTTCCGTCAGAATTTGCCACATGATGAATTCGCCCGCCGTCTCATTACAGCTCGGGGCAGTACTTGGCGCAATGGAGCGGTAACGGTTTTTCGTGATCGTCGTTCGCCGGACGAAATGGTGACGATGATGAGTCAACTGTTTTTGGGCATTCGACTCGATTGTGCGAAATGCCACCAACATCCTTTTGAAGTGTATAGCCAAAAAGACTTTTATTCCTTAGCAGCCTATTTTTCCAAAGTGGGCTACAAGGGGACAGGCTTATCACCGCCGATTTCCGGGGGCGAAGAGATTGTCACTGTTTCCAACCGAGGTGAAGTCAAACATCCGCGGACCGGCGAAGTGCTCCCTCCAGCACCATTGTATGGAAACGCTGAGCCGTTGGCTGAAAACGAAGATCCACGCGCGGCTTTTGTGCGATGGTTAACGGCACCTGACAATGCTTACTTTCATCGAGTCGCCGTGAATCGTGTCTGGGCTGATTTGTTTGGAGTCGGCATCGTCGATCCAGTCGATGACTTGCGAGCCACGAATCCCCCCAGCAATCCAGAACTCCTTGATGCTCTCGCAGAACAATTTCGCAAAGATGGTTTGGATCAGAAGAAGTTATTGCGTTGGATCATGACATCACATGTCTATTCACTCTCTTCGATCCCGAACGAGTCCAACGCCTCTGATGTCCGCAACTTTTCCCGTCACTATCGACAGCGTCTGCGAGCCGAAGTGATGGCGGACGCGATTGTTGATATCACGGAAGTTTCAACACAGTATCAAGGGATGCCCGAAGATGCGCGAGCGATGCAGATCTGGACGCATCGCACCGAGTCGGATTTCTTGGATGCCTTCAGCCGCCCTGACCCCAATCAAGACCCACCTTGCGAACGTATGACGGAAGCGACAGTCGTTCAAGCTTTACACTTGATGAACTCGAATCGTTTGCAAGATAAACTGAGCAATGACAATGGCCGCGCCGCTCGCTTGGCAGCAACCGATATGCCACCCGATGTTTTGGTGAAAAACATCTATTTAACGATCTACAATCGACCACCTACGGCCGAAGAAATGATGACCATTCTTCCCGAATTTTCGGTAGCCGAACGGAGCCGACGTCAGGTGATTGAAGACATCATGTGGTCACTGATCAACACGCCTGAATTCATTTACAAGGATTGAGCAGGGAGAAGCAAAGATGCGACAAGAAAAGGTATGGTTGAGTCTGCCGCTGCAACGTCGTTCCTGCTTGCAGTTGGGCATTGCCGGCTTGATGGGGGGAAGCTTTTTTGACCTCTTCCGCTTAACCAAAGTTGCTGCTGCAAGTGACTCTGGAAGCGATGCCGGAAAACCAGCCAAACGTCCGACGAGTTGCATTTTGATTTGGATGGATGGTGGCCCAACCCACTTTGAAACCTTCGATCCCAAGCCTGAAGCACCTGCCGAAATTCGCGGCGAATTCAAACCGATCTCCACGAATGTTTCCGGCATTCAAATCTGCGAACATTTGCCTAAGCTTGCGAGCATTGCCGATAAGTATGCGATTGTTCGCTCGGTGTGCCATAACCAAGGTAATCATGGTGCAGGCAACCATTATATGATGACCGGTGCTCCACCGCGAATCCCGGTTGGCTGCGGTGCGTTTGTGAGTTTCCATCCAAGCATGGGTTCGGTAACGGCCTATGAACGAAGTGCGCCTCACGGCTTGCCTTCGTATTTCAGTATGCCCAGCATGTCGCGTTCAGGTGGCCCGAATTTCTTGGGAGCAAAGTATGCTCCATTTGTGGTAAGCGACGATCCCAACAACAAGAACTTTCGAGTACGCGATTTAGCGTTGCCGCGTGGCCTTGAAGAACCACGTTTTCAATCGCGACGCAAATTGCGCGAGATGCTCGATAAACTGCCACGTATCGAAGAAGCTGCTGCGGTCGATCCCGTGCATGCCATCGACGAATATTATGAACAAGGCTATCAGCTTGTTACGACACCCGAAGCACAAAAGGCCTTTGATATGGCGAGTGAATCGGATGCGACGCGCGATGCGTATGGACGAAATTCGTTTGGCCAACGCGCGTTGTTAGCGCGGCGGTTGATCGAAGCTGGTGTACCGTTTGTGACTTTGTACGACGGTGGTTGGGATCATCATTCCGATCTCTTTGGTGCATTGAAGACTCGACTGCCATCGTGGGATCAAACCGTTGCCGCATTGATCAACGATTTGGATCAGCGTGGGTTACTAGAAACCACCATGGTCATCGCGCTCGGCGAGTTTGGACGCACTCCAAAAATTTCAACGCTCCCAGGCCAAAGCAAACCTGGCCGCGATCATTGGGCCAGCGCCATGTCGATTCTATTCGCAGGCGGCGGCACACCAGGTGGTCAAGTGATCGGTGCCACCGATCGCTTGGGACATTCAGCCGTTGAACGAGTTTTGTCCCCCGAGAACTTTGTATCGACAGTTTATCTCAAGCTTGGGATCGATCCATCGAAGATTTATCATGCTCCTTCAGGTCGTCCCAATCTGTTGGTGAGCGATCCAACACCTATTCGCGAATTAATGGGTTAAATAGTGCATTCTGCAATCCAGATGGACCGACATTTTCACCTCAAGTTTATCATCCTCATCTGGCTTTCCCTCAGTGGCACGTTAGCGATGGCAGAAGCGCCATCGCTAACTCGGCTCTATCCTTGCGGCGGTTGCGTTGGAACCACCACAACGGTGACCGCCTCGGGTAAGTTTCCGACTTGGCCCGTGAAAGTTGATTGCTACCCGACAAACTTGCAATGGAAGCCACTTGAAGAAAGTGGAAAGTTTGAAGTCACCATCCCGCCGGATGCTCCCGCGAGTATTTATCTTGTGCGGTTCTATACACCGGAAGGTAGTAGCGTTGTCAAGAGATTCATCGTCGATGACGTTCCCTGCCAAACAGAAACTGAACCCAACAATCTAATCAAGAATGGCAACGCGATTGAAACTCTACCACGGCAAATCTTCGGAGTACTACAAAAGGGTGGCGATGTTGATGTTTATCGCGTCTCGCTTAAGGGCGGCGACAAACTCGTTGCAACTCTTGATGCCCAGAAATGGTTGCTCTCTCCTTTAGACGCATTGATTCAATTAGTCGATGAACGCGGAAATGTGGTCGCCGAAAATATCGACACCCATAATTTAGATCCGCAGCTGTCGTATACCGTAAAGAAAGATGGAGTATATGCACTGCGAGTCATGGGCTTCCCTGAATCGCCAGATAGCACGATCAGTTTTGTGGGCAACGACAATTGTCAGTATCGACTCACGTTAACGACCAGTGGTCACATGGAAATGGCGTTTCCGCTAGCCATTTCTCTGCAAACACCAACGGCGATTAAACCGCTGGGGCTGAGCTTGCCTGAGAACTTTGCTCCTTGGACTCAAGCGGCCACATCGCTAGGCGAACTGAACCTCAATCATCCACTGGCGACCGGGCATGCAATCATCCCTGTTGTAAATCATCATGTTTATTCCGAACCCATTAGCGAAGATGCCAAAGCGGTCTCGCCACCTCTGGCGTTATGCGGCGTGATTCGTGAAGCCAAGCAGCAGGACACCTGGACTATCACGCTGGAGAAAGACAAAACGTATCGATTTGAGACTGAGAGCCATGGTATTGGCTCGCCGCTCGACCCGATCGTCCGCTTGCTCAATGCAGAGGGTAAAGAGGTTCAAAAGGTGGACGAGAGCAATGGGAACCGCGATCCAAATTTCGTTTGGAAAGCCAATGCGTCGGGCGTATTCAAACTGATTGTCGAAGATGCTGAAGGCTTTAACGGCCCGTTCCATTTTTATCGAGTTTTCGTAAAAGCCGTGGAACCCAACGTCAGCATCAAGGGTACGGTCGATCATGTGGAGGGAGAAGCAGGTAAGCCCATCGAAGTGAAACTAACCGTAGACAGAACCGATGGGTTTGCAGAGGTATTGGAGGCAGAATGGGTTGCGGATCCCGCTTACCCGTTGCCGGCGAATTGCACTGTTACAAGCTCGGTTTCGGATAAAGAAGGGGAAAGCGCGAAAGAGTTGAAGTGGACACTCCAATCACCCGCCGCTCTCTCTCTGGCGATAAGACTCCAAATTCGCTCGAAAGCGGACCCAAATCGCATCTTTCCGGTAACCTTCGGAGATGAAAAAGCCCCCAACCTCTGGCTAACTGTTACCCCTCCCAAGTAAAACAATATGGGCTGCACAGCCCGTTTGATTGGACCTTTTCTACCAACCTACCTCGAGGGGACAAGGGTGATGTTACGCTCTTTCCATACCCAAAATCGATATTCGCAAGTTCTGGCAACGCTGTTGGTTCTTTTGGGATGGGTTTCGCTCACTTTCACCCAGCAGACAATGGGCCAGGAAAACGCCGAGTCCCCCAAGATCGAGATCCCAGCCTGGATCAATGATTCAACCACGCCCGCTGATCTGCTACCCGATTCGGTCGCACTGTATGCAGAAGTCGCTCCCTTCGAATCGCTGTGGAACCAACCGATTCGCGAACGTCTCTACGATTCCGAATTGATGCAAACGATTCTCAAAAATCCAGATCTAGCGAAAGCCAAAGATGGCATTCGATTGGCCGAAGTAACACTGGGAAAGAAGCTGCCGGTCTTGTTGCAAGAAATCAGCCGTGGTGGTGTCGTGGTGGCCGTGGATCGAGCCAAAGATACCGCTGCACTGTTCATTGCTGGCAAAGATGCTGCCGAACAACAAGAGATCGCTCGTAAGCTCATGAAGAAAGCGGCTCAGTTGCAGGGGCTCGATAACGATGAATTGCCAGCGACCGATTATCGCGGTATCTCGGCGTATCGTTTGTCGCAAGGTGGTTTTGCACTGTTGGGCAAATGGATTGTGGTCGTTAACAAAGGTGAACTTGGCAAAGAGATCATCGATCGGTTTTTAGATGGACCGAAAGCGAGCCTTTCTCAATCAGAGAAGTTCCAAAAGGCCAAAGAACAACATGTATCGAAACAAACTCCCGCATCCGCCTTAGTCTGGTTATTCGTCGATGTCGATGTTCTGCGTGAAGCAGGTGTTGCCAAAAAAGTGCTCAATGAAAAGCCAGACGACTTCGGGGCGGAGCTATTGATAGGTGGCCTGTTCAATATCCTGCGGAACACGCCACAACTAACCGCCGAACTGACGGCCAATTCGGAAAAGTTATCGCTCGCGGTGGCCACGCCGTTTGATAAAGCTTGGGTTACGGAAGCGGAACAATTCTTCTTTGGCCCTGACATCCGAGGCAATGCGTTACCAGCACTCGAACTTCCCAATACGCTTGGAACGGTCACAACCTACCGCGATATCAGTTCGTTGTGGTTGTATGCTGGTGATTTGTTTGGCGAAAAAGTCAACGATCAATTGGTGCAAGCTGAGAGCACTTTGACAACTCTTTTTTCAGGTAAGGATTTTGGCGAAGATATCCTCGGTGCCTTCCGCCCTGAATTGCGTTTGGTCTCGACAGCTGCCAGTTTTGAAAAAGACCAACCGGTCCCTGGTGTGCAAGTCCCCGCCTTTGCATTGGTAGCGCAGATGAAAGAGCCCGAGAAGATGCGCAAAGAATTGAAACGTATCTTCCAGAGTTTTATCGGCTTCATTAACGTTGCGGGGGCCATGAACGGTCAACCACAATTTGATCAAGACATGGACAAAGTGGGCAATGCCGATCTATTGATCGCGCGATACGCTTGGGATGATTCCCACCCAGAGTCCAAGGAAATTCCTATTCAATACAACTTCAGCCCCTGCCTGTTGATTTTGGGCGACTACATGGTTTTGTCGAGCACTGAGAAGTTGGCTCGCGAACTCGTCGAACCACTGCAAAAAGAAGCTCAGTCGAGTAAAGAATTACTCGCAATTAAACCTGACAGTCCTGTTCGCAATACTTACTTGCAGTTAACCGGCAAAGGCATCAGTGAAGCCTTGCAGCAGAACCGAGAGCAAATCATCGCCAACAACATGCTCGAAAAAGGGCATAGCCGCGAAGAAGCGGAAGCGGAATTTAATGTTCTCACTCAAATCTTGAAGATGGTCACCAAACTAACGGTGGAACTGGACGTTGGGAAAGAAGCGAACCTCAACTTTGATATGCATGTTGGCGCGAAGTAACCGAAGATTCCGCAATAGATGGCTCGTAAACAGGGATCTACCCCGATGAAAACAGTTGCTGCTGAGTCTATTGATCCGAAGTGGGCATGGGAACCATGGAAACCTTCGGAAGATTCGCCATGGAACAGATCCGCGGTGTATCATCTCTATCGTCGTGTCGGGTTTGGCATCTCCGCGTCGGCTGCCCAAAAGGCAGTCGATACTGGCTTGGAAGAAACACTCCACCAACTCTTTTCGACCGCAACCAACGACGAGTTTGAAACCACCACTGCTGCCATCACAAAATCCGTTATGGCTGGTGGAAACCTTAGGCAACTCTCGGTCGGTTGGCTTCATCGTATGTTAAATACACCGACGCCTTTGGTCGAAAAGCTGACCCTCTTTTGGCATGGCCATTTCGCGACCGGCGCCGATAAAGTCAACGACATCTACGCGATGCAACAACAAAACGAAACCTTGCGCAAACATGCCTTAGGTTCGTTTCCAAGCATGGTACACGAAATCTCCAAAGATCCTGCCATGCTGATCTATTTGGACAGCGCCAATAATCGCAAAGCCCATCCCAACGAAAACTATGCACGAGAATTGATGGAACTCTTTTGCATGGGAGAAGGAAATTATTCGGAAAAAGATGTGCAAGAGTTGGCTCGTTGTTTCACTGGCTGGGAAGTGCGCCGCTTGCAGTTTCGCTTCAACCGCTTCCAACATGACACAGGCACCAAAACACTCCTCGGTACGGCGGACCTAGAATCGGGTGAAGAGGCTATCGACGTTGTGCTGAAGCATTCAGCCACACCCAAGTTCATCATCAAGAAACTTTACAAGTTTTTTATTGCCGACGAACCCAATCCAAGTGATGAACTGCTTGAACCTCTGGTCACTCAATTCCGCGAAGATCAGTTGCAAATCGCTCCGGTGGTCCGCCGGATGCTTTCGAGCAACTTGATGCTTTCGGATCATTGTCGCAATCGAAAAATCCGTTCGCCAATCGAATGGATGCTTGGCTGGATGAAGTCACTCGATGTTAGCGGTAACATGCAAACGCTCTCGGAAGGCTTGACGCAAATGGGCCAAAGCTTGTACTTCCCACCCAATGTTAAGGGCTGGGATGGCGGTCGCGCCTGGATCAATTCGTCCACCTTGGTGGCTCGCGCCAATGCGTTGCATCGCTTGGTGAACGACGGCAACACGCGTTATGACAAAAAATCTTTGGGCGAATTCGCAAAGACTGCTCAGATCGATAAGCCCGATCGCTGGCTGAATTATCTACTGGAAACCAATTTATCGGCCAGTGTGCCCGAAACGCAGCGTGACGCTTTATTGGAATCGGTGAAATCGTACACTGCAGAGCAAGCCTTGAAAGAGATTACTTGTCGCGTTGCGACTTGGCCACAAACACATTTAGCGTAAGCCTTTTCGAATCAATCGATGGAACCTGGGTTGGATGAAACGATGAATGCCGTGCACCCTTTATTGCGACGACAGTTTCTGGAACGCTCACTGCTGGCAGCCAGCGGTATCGGAATCGGTTCTGCAATTGCTCCTAAGTGGCTTCAAGGAGCGACCTGGAACGCGGGAGACAAATCAGGCCGCGTTTTGGTTGTGATTCAATTGAGCGGTGGGAATGACGGCCTCAACACGGTTATTCCCATCGATGATCCAGAGTATAAAAAACGCCGACCTAAACTGGCGATTGCCAAAGCTGATGCCATTTCGATACCACAAGATCTGGCCTTACATCCTTCGTTGAAAGGTGTGGCTGGTCTGTTAGAAGCAGGGCGCTTCATGTTGGTTCAAGGGGTTGGATATCCGAGCCCGAATCGATCCCATTTCGAATCAATGGATATCTGGCATTCATGTACCACCAAAGATAAGCGCGGACGCACCGGTTGGCTGGGACGCTGGCTCGATCAACAGCAAGCTGCCGATAAAAACCAAGAGAACCAAGATTCTTTAGCGATGCATTTGGGCGCAGAAGTCCAACCTTTTGCATTGACAGCCCTGGATGTTCAAGTTCCCTCCTTATCTTCGATCGAGCAATTCCGCTTTAAAGTGGATACCGACCCTCAAACGGCAAATAGTGTTGCCAAAATGGAGTCGGTCACAGGAAAAAGTGTCAACAACGATTTACTCGATTTCGTGGCAAGCACTACAGAATCAGCGGTTACTGCTAGCGATCGTATCGAAAAAGCTTTGAAACAATCTGCAGCCGCAGGGGAATTCCCAGATTCTCAATTGGGCCAGAAATTGCAAGTGATCGCGAGGTTGATCAAAGCGGGCTTACAAACATCGGTCTATTATGTAACTCTCGATGGCTTTGATACTCATGCCCAGCAACCAGCTGCACACGCCGCCTTGCTCAATCAATGGTCGGAAGCCCTGACAGCTTTTGTCAAATACTTAGAGAGCTCGGGCGATTTGGAGCGAACCTTGGTGATGACCTTCAGCGAATTCGGGCGGCGTGTCGCCGAGAACGCCAGCGATGGTACCGACCATGGCGCAGCGGCTCCCATGTTCTTCGCCGGAGCGAAAATCGATCAGCCGATTGTGGGCAAACATCCCAGCCTGACGGATCTTGATGATGGTGACCTAAAACATCACACGGATTTCCGTTCTGTCTATGCGTCTGTTCTCGAACAATGGCTCAAGACTCCTGCCGAACCTACCTTGGGCGAAGAATTCGCGAGCCTGAAATTGTTCGGTTAACGATAGACCGCGCTGAATGTTGAGAGCTGGAGATACACCGATGAAATATTTTCTGCTGTTTTACGAAGCTGGCGCGGACTATGCAGAACGCCGTCAACCCTATCGCGCAGAACATCTGCAATATGGCCAAGCTGCTGTAGAACGAGGCGAGATGATTTTGGGGGGAGCTTATGGTGACCAAGTCGATGGAGCCGTGTTGGTCTTTGTCGGCGACTCCGCTGAGGTCGCTGAAAACTTTGCCAAGAACGACCCATACGTCCAGAATGGTGTCATCCAGCGCTGGTGGGTTCGCCCCTGGACGGTAGTGCTAAAGAAATAGCTGAGACACTGATAAGTTAGTTCTTGAGCGAGTCAACTTAGTAGAGCGTCGTTCTCATCCATTGCCACCACACTCAAGTGAGTTTGTTGTCGTCACAACCTTTGTTTCTCGCGTTACCCTGGATACTTTGGAGAACGTTTTTCGCTGAAGGCGGCGATACCTTCTTTTGCGTCGGGCAACTCAAGACAACGAATGTAGGCTGCCGTGTCCGCCAAGAAAGCCGATTTGGGTTGTAGGCCTTCATCGGCATGTACCAGTTTTTTCGTTTCGCGCATCGCTTGTGCGGGAAGCTTCAAGAGTTGTTCAGCCCATTTTTCTGCAGCCACTACCACTTGGCCTTTCGGAACGAGCTTGTGAACCAAGCCATATTCCAGTGCTTTTTGAGCGTTAATCGGTTGCCCTGTCAAACACATTTCCAATGCACGGGTTTTGCCAACTAACGACGTTAACTGCGCGATGCCATAGCCAGGTGGCCAACCAAGTAAGATCTCGGGCATGCCAAACTGGGCGCTGTGCGCAGCAACTTTCAAATCGCACGCACTCGCCAGTACACATCCAGCTCCATAGGCTAAGCCATTAATCGCCGCGATGAAAACTTGCGGCAATTGTTCCCAGGCAAGGTACATGCGAGCTTGTCGATAGCTTAGCTCTTTTGCGACGGACAAGTCCAATGTTCCAACTTCTTTAACATCATCACCGGCGCAAAACGCATCACCGGCTCCTGTCACAACTACGACGCGAACAGCTGGTGTTGATGCAAGAAAGCTATTGAGAGCTTCCCAATCTGCAGTCATCTGTTGATTGACCGCGTTCAGTTTCAGCGGACGATTGAGAGTAACTTTGAGAACGGCACCTCGTTGCTGAAGTTGCAACGTGCTTAATGAAGGGAGTGTCATGGCTGTAGTTGCAGCAATTGTCGCTGCTGAAGATTTCGCTTGTTCGTGAGCCAAGTTTTGTTTGGTTTGCATTTTGGCTGCGACCTTTTCCAGAAGCACCACCGCTCTTCGATGCGTCCCTCGACCGATCATTTCGTGGGCATCGTAGGCGGTGATTTCAAAATCAATAGTACGTTTCTCGATGTGGGTAACTTTGGCCACAGCTCGCACTTGCGAACCGATCGGTGTACCGGCCAGATGCTCGATATTGACCGCCGCTCCTACAGATTCTTCTCCCGGATCCAAAAATGGTTCGATGGCTCTACGGGCCGCACGTTCCATCATCAGGATCATGTTGGGGGTGGAGAAAACGGCGACCGAATGATCGGGAATGGGCTTACCGGACAACAACCAATCCTTACCAACACTTGGGGGTGGGTACCCAAGATGGATAACGTGCTCTGCCGTAACCTGCCACTGCAGTTCTGCTTGACTACCGACAACCAAACCTGGACGCATAGAAATGTGGGCTTTGCTCGTGGGAAGTGTGTGGAGAGAGACGTTCGACTATGAGCCTGTCCCAAAAGTATAACTCGAATCGGATACCGCTGGAGACTGGGCTGAGCCTTTCTGGCACATCGCACCTCCAAGGACGGAGAATCCACCCGTTTTTCCTCGATTTTCGCCGAAAATCGGGGACAAAAACGACCGATTTTATCCTCCGCCAAACGTCTAGTCGAATTCCGCCCGAATCGAAAGCGATTGCAGCCCGAATGGGCTGGTCAACATTCTATAATTAGTTATTCATATGCAGATGTTTGCGGTTCTCTGTGGTTGGTTTCCACGCCGATTTTGCAGGGGTGCGAACCACCATCGATCGAGCTTTTCGCAAACGACTCGCACAACGATTCCTGCCTGAATTTTCATCAGGCCTATGTCCTTGACCGAATGCAGAAAGGGTTGACTTCATGAAATTCCGCTGGCTAGCACTACTGCTGACTTTAGGTGTGAGCAACATCGCTCAAGCAGCTGATCCGGTTGAGTTGGGCAAAGCCAACTTGACTTCGGGGATTCCTGGCAAAGGACCATTGACGCTCAAGGAAATTGAAACCTGGTTGGCTAATCCCAAAAACCATGAAACACTTTCGGTCAAACTCCCAGCAAGTCTGGAAGCTGGTAAAGATGCGATTTACATTCCTGAAGATAATCCGTTGACTTTGGCCAAAATCGAATTGGGGCGTCAACTCTATTTCGATCGTCGCTTTTCGGCTGGCAACGAAGTGAGCTGTGCTGATTGCCATCATCCAAGTTTTGGTTATGCCAAAGACACACAATTCGGTGTGGGCATCAAAGGCTTGACGGGTAACCGTAATTCGCCGACCGCTTTCAATAGAATTATCAGCAAGACGCAATTCTGGGATGGCCGCGCAGGTTCGCTCGAAGAGCAAGCAGTTGGCCCCATCGCTAACCCGATCGAAATGGGCTTCACACACGACAAAGCCGTGGCGTTGATCAAAGCGACACCAGGCTACAAGATGCAGTTTGTAAAGATCTTCGGACGTGAACCCAACATCGACGATGTCGGACGTGCCATCGCCTCTTTCGAACGCACTCTAGTAACGGGTGAGAGCCCATACGATCCGTATGAGCGCTTGCGACGTCTGGAAGAAACATTCGCCGACGACTTAGAAGATCTTGAAGCTCTCAAGGAAGACAACGAAGAACTTTACACCCGCTACATGGCAGCCAAGAAAGCGGCTGAAGCCAACCCCATGAGCGAATCGGCCAAACGTGGTCGCGATTTGTTCTTCAGCACCAAGAGCAACTGCTCGGCTTGTCACGTCGGCGTCAACTTCACCGACGAACTGTATCACAACTTGGGCGTTGGTATGGATCAGAAGGAACCCGATGTTGGCCGCTTTGCCGTCACCAAGGACGAGAAAGATACAGGCGCCTTCAAAACACCATCACTTCGCAATATTGCCCAGACCGCTCCTTACATGCATGACGGCAGCCAGAAGACTCTGATGGAAGTGGTTGAATGGTATGCCAAGGGTGGGCATCCTAACAAGCACTTGAGCGAGAAGATCAAGAAGCTGGATTTGACTGAACAAGACAAGCAAGATCTAGTCGCTTTCATGGAATCGCTCACCGGTCCGCTGCCAAAGGTTGAAACCGAACGGCTTCCGTAAACAAGCTTGAGTTGCCGGAGCGCAACCCAACGCATGCGATCGCGTAATACATCGATGTCCGAATTGATTCTTCAACGAAGAAATGGGAAGTCCCCATTTCTTCGTTCGTTTATGTAGGGCTAAAATGGGCGACCGCCAGCCGTGTTTGCAAAGCAACAAGCGATGCGAATCGATTACGATTACGACGACGAATTACGATCACGAAGTACGAGCTACGAATTCCACCGCGTAATGATTGCCGTGATGAAACTGAAATGAACAGCAAAGTAAAGGATCAACAGCGTGGACACTTCCGAATTGCAACAAGCCGCAACTCAATTGGGCATTCCTGCGATTCAGCGTCATATCTTCTTATGTTGTGATCAGACCAAGCCGAAATGTTGTGACAAAGAAGAATCACTTGTTGCTTGGGAATATCTAAAGCGTCGCCTCAAGGAACTCAAATTGACAGGGCAGGGGGGCGTGTTTCGCACAAAGGCGAACTGTTTACAACTCTGCATCTACGGTCCCGTCGCCGTGGTGTATCCCGAGGGCGTTTGGTATCACTCCTGCCGCCCCGAAGTCTTGGAACGGATTATCCAGGAACATCTCATTGGAGGTGAGGTTGTCGCTGAATATGTGATCCAGGGCAGGCTTGAGGGGTGAGGCTTGAGACTTGAGGAACACTGGCAGGCCTCCATCTGGCCTTGTGCCAGTGGAGCCGCGACTTACTGGCTACCGTGCAAGCTCTGAACTCTTTTCCTTTGGATGCAGTTTATTCCAAAGCTTATCAGGATTGATCAAATAAGGCTCCACCACTAAGGAAAGGTCAGATAAATTGACCTCTGCAACCTGAGGCTGTGAGTCGCCATCAGAGTAGTACACTAGGACTGAGTCAGATGGCCTGACAAGCTTACGGTTAACATAGAACAGAGATGGAGAGCCTTGCTTGTCCTTAATTTGGACCCAATCAAGGAAACGATGCTTTTCCCAATCTTTTTTCGTTTTCACTTTTTCAAGAAACACCATTCGAACCTTTCCCCAGTTTGGCTCATGAGCAGTTATGCAGTTAATGTATGGACCTTTGAATGACTTTAACCTCCCTGGAATGCTGACATAGTCCAATGGTTCGTAAGTACTGATCACAAAATAGTTTCGCAATAGAAGGCTTGAGATCGCAGCAATCGCGAACAGAATCAGTAGCGATCGGATTCCGTATCTCATTTATTGTCCTCTACCGTAAAGATCAATCCCATTCGCGGCCAGTCTAACTGTAACGATTTCTAATCTCAAGTAATGTGATTGATTCGCTAGTCCATTAGCCGAATGGCATTAGCCACGGTTTTACCGTTCCAACTGTACATGATTGACCATCGTGTTGAATCATTGGCGCGCCGGGTCGCCGCTCGGCGAGCGATGTGGGATGCGCGTACCAGATGGTGAGTCAAATGTATGAACCCCTAGCCTCCGCATGCGCTACGACAACGGGCTAAAATGCTCAAACCCCGCTCATGCCTTCTTTCAAACTTCACACTTCAAACTTCACACTTCTCCAAAATGTTCTTCGTGATTTGTTGCAAGCGAGGATCGGGGCCTTGGGGCTCGGTGTAGACCTTAGGCCGCATGTAACCGGGTGGAGCACTCAGTCCATCTGCCCACCATATCGTGGCTGCGTTGAAGACAAAGTTCCCCTTAGGGCCGGGATAAACGGTCGCTGTGTATTTTCCACCATTCGGCTTATCGGGAGCCGATTGAGTCGGACCACTGGCAACGATCTCTAAGCCTGGAATTGGGGCAGGGTCCCCATGCCATTCCCAACCGATGACACCTGGAATCTTGTCGCCATTCTTCATGCCAGTATCACGATAAATCCAATGCTCTTCTTTGGTGCAGATCCAATCCGCTCCCCCTGTCACCGGGCCGGTGCTGTGCGCTCCCATCAGTTCGTTCGCATAAGGTCGAACATGTTCGAGCGAATCCATTTCGACGAAATCGTTGGTACCATCAGGTGGCCCAAACACACCCACACGTCGAATCGATTTCGTGGCTTCATCCCAGACGACTCGACCGCACACCGCATTGCCAGAGAAGAACGCCAAGGAGACACCATGTGCAATGGCCGCTTGCACATTGCGAAACATTTCGATGGTCCAATACTCATCATGCCCCACGCTCAACCAACCCTTGCAGCGCAACATGCTGGTTGGATCTGCATGAGTATCGCAGTTCGATACATAAGTGACATCGTAACCCAGCGACTCCATCCAATAAGCAAACGGAAATTCCCACAACAAGAATTCACCGGAGCCCGTTGATAAAGGAGCATCGAAGATTTGACAATAACGTCCGTACGGACGGAGATAACTCACTTGCGATTTCCCACCCCAATACCACTGATTCACACCGTCGTCATACAGTGAGAATTGGCTCGGCCAACGGTTGTACGCTTGCCAGGTGTTATCGCTGCATTGAAAAACAAAATCGGCCTGGCGATCATCGCGTACGATGAAGATCACATAACTATCTTGACCACTCTTAAGCGCGGTTAACTTTCCAAGGTACACTCCGCTGATCGCATCGGCAGGAACTTGCCATTGAAAAGCAGTCGCCCATTGGCAAACCATTAAGCGGTGTGCTTGAGGTTCGGGCATAGCCTGCGGCTGAACAGCTACGGGATCTAACGTTGCGATGTGCCGCCCACCTTTTCCGCCATAATATCCGAGCCGAAAGATTTCGAGTTGAACATCCGAGCCCGGATTAGCGCTAACCTTCACTTCCAGAGTGTCGCCAGCTCGAATACTTGCATGAGAGCAATAGCCTTCAATCACTGGCGATCGATATTTGGTAGCGGGATCGATCTGACAATTGCGCAGCATCCAATCGGTGGTACCGGGACGCTGGTTTTCCTCAGCGATTCGGTTATTGCGAACCGCACCCACGAGTGTATTTGGTTTCAAAATAGGCGACACCAAACCTAATCCAGCTGCGACGCCCCCTGCGCTTCGCAGAAGATCGCGACGGTTGAGCCCGGTGTGAGATTTGCCATGGTTCTGGGAAGAATCGGTCATTATTGGACCTCACAGAGGAGAGATAGCGGGAGGGAGGTGGGTTCGCCAATGTACCATGAATTGATATCAGACTCAAAAAGCAGTTGGCTGGCACTTATGTTGAAATTGACTCCTAACTTCATAAGCCACGGTAATTCTACGGGCAAAACTCGGGATTTTTCCGTGAAATTGCGATTGTTAGGCGAGCGAATCCAAGAAGACGCGTAGACGAGCCACGGGGACTTCGGATATTTAGAAACTTCCCACGGGGTAGAATCCGTGGTAGTTGTAGAGAGAAGCTGGGAAGACACGCTTCCGTTCCCTAGCTGCATGACTCCAAGTCGTGCCAGTTGGTTTTGTTGTCTATTTGCCGTGTATTGAGAATTCCGTTCGATGAATACTAGTTGGTCGCCGTCGTCGTGGCAGTCGCGTACAGCTCTGCAAATGCCCGTTTACCCAGATGCAAGCGAATTGCAAAACGCTCTCAACCGCTTGGCGGGCCTACCGCCGTTGGTTACCAGCTGGGAAATCGAAACGTTGCGAGAACGACTCGCGGAAGCGGCCAGTGGCAATGCCTTTCTGCTTCAAGGTGGCGACTGCACCGAGAGCATTGATGAATGCAGTACCGATGGCGTAGTGCGTCAGATCAAAGTGCTGATGCAAATGAGTTTGGTTCTGATGCAAGCCTCTCTCAAACGCGTGATTCGAGTGGCCCGCATCGCCGGTCAATATGCCAAACCGCGATCGAATGATACCGAGACACGCAACGGCGTTACGCTCCCCGTCTATCGCGGCGACATCATCAACCGCTCCCCATTTACACCGGAAGATCGGCAACCTAATCCAGAGCTGTTGCTCAAGGGATATGAACGCGCTGCGCTGACGTTGAACTTTATTCGCGCGTTATGTGTCGGTGGTTTCGCCGACTTACATCATCCAGAGAACTGGGACCTTGAGTTTTGTAAAGATTCACAGATTGCGAGACAGTTCCATCAATTGGTCGATTCGATTGTCGAATCGTTGCGATTCATGGAAACGGTCACCGGCAAAGCCCAAAGTGAAACTCGCATTGCTGAGGTCTTCACATCGCACGAAGGACTTCACTTGCCGTATGAACAAGCCCAGACTCGGCAGGTGCCTCGCCGCGAAGGCTGGTACAATTTGAGTACCCATTTGCCGTGGATCGGTTATCGAACAGCGCAGTTGGATGGGGCGCACATTGAATACTTCCGCGGTATCTGCAATCCCGTCGGCTGTAAAATTGGAGCTGACACGAAACCCGATTTTCTCTTGAAGCTTTTGGAGATACTCAATCCGCACCGAATCCCCGGTAAGATGCTGCTGATCCATCGCTTCGGCCATCAAAAGATCCAAGATTATTTGCCGCCGTTGGTTCGCGTCGTGCAAGGAGCAGGTCATCCTGTTTTGTGGGTAGCGGACCCGATGCACGGCAATACGGTTTCATCTCCTGCAGGCTATAAAACTCGGCGTTTCGAGGACATCGTTTCTGAACTCTTACAAGCGTTTGATATTCACCAACAACTGGACAGTCATCTGGGAGGAGTTCATCTGGAACTGACCGGAGATAATGTCACGGAATGCACAGGTGGTGCGCGAGGGTTAGCCGAAACCGATTTACATCGCGCGTACAAGACGTTAGTAGACCCTCGCCTGAACTATGAACAAGCGATGGAAATTGCCTTCTTAATTGCGCAAAGATTGAAGCAAAATCGACCGAGCCCTGAAACGGCAGATCGATAAAGCAGCGGATTGAATTTCGCAACCGATGGATACGGACTGACAGTTGGCTCGATTGAAATTTTCAACGGTTGCTTGACAGAGTCATGCATCCACAGGATTCCAGCTAAAAAGACCGGTACCGAAGGGTCCAGAAACACTCCCATTTTGCCCCGTTTTTTGGGCAAATTTCGTTTTTCGACGTATCGCGGTTGAAATCTGCTGGGCAAGCCTTCATGCTAAAGGAATTGCGGTATCCCACCTACCTTATTCCTGCCTGAGGTCTCATCGATGTCGACTGCGGAATCTTCGCATCCAACAAATAATTCGCTCCTTTCCCAGAAGCCATCGCGCCGCAGTTTTTTGCGTCAAACTTCCTTGGCGGCAGCCGCTGTCACGGGCTACTTTTCTTTCCCTTCTGCAGCCCGCGCGTATCAATCGCCCAACGAGAAGCTGAACATCGCGATCGTCGGCTGTGGAAACAAGGGTTGGCACAACGTTGAGCAACTGACATCAGAAAACATTGTTGCGTTGTGTGACGTCGACACCAACTATCTCGATCATGCGGCCATGGTGCACACCAAGGCCACTCGTCATCGCGACTTCCGCAAGATGATCGAAGTAGAACTGAAGAATATCGATGCGGTTGTTGTCTCGACATCCGACCATACACATGCTCCCGCATCTTCGATCGCGCTGGATCTCGGTAAACATGTTTATTGCGAAAAGCCGTTGAGCCACACCGTAAGTGAAGCTCGTGCACTCGCCAAGCTGGCGGCTAAAAATAAACTTGCGACTCAAATGGGAACTCAGATTCACGCTGAAGGCAACTATCGCCGAGTCGTTGAGTTGATTCAAAGCGGAGCTATTGGCAAAGTGACTGAAGTGTATTCGTGGTGCAACAAGGGCTGGTCCAATGGACGGTTTGGTCCAGCCTCACCAGTGCCTGCGAATTTGGATTGGGATCTTTGGTTGGGTCCAGCTAAAGAGCGTCCTTATTCCACGAACATCCATCCCGGCAACTGGCGTCGTTTCTGGGAGTATGGAGGTGGTACGTTTGGCGATATGGCTTGCCATGTCGTGGACCTGCCGTTCTGGGCTCTCAATCTTCGTCATCCTATCGCTGTTACTTGCGAAGGCCCTGAGCCACATCCAGATGGAACACCCGAATGGACCAAATGCACTTACGAATTCGGTGAAGAAGCTGGTCATGGTCCACTGAAACTTCATTGGGCGGATGGCTCCGCCAACTTTGATCTTGTCAAAGAAACGAAAGATCATAGCGGTATGCCATTAACCACTTGGGGACTAGGAGTCTTGTTTGTGGGCGACAAAGGAATGTTGGTTGCCGACTACGGTCGCCGTCAACTTCTACCGGAAGCTCAATTCACCAACTTCAAAACTCCAGCGGAATCCATCCCCAACTCGATCGGACATTGGCGTGAATGGGTCGAAGCTTGCAAGACCGGTTCACCAACCACCTGCAACTTCGATTACTCGGGAGCTCTATCTGAAACGGTGCTTCTCGGGATTGTTGCCTTCAGAACGGGTAAACGTATCACGTGGGATGCCGCCAATCTGAAAGCAACCAACGCTCCCGAGGCCGATGCATATATCACTAAAGAATATCGCAAAGGTTGGGAAGTAGTGGGGCTCAAGACTTAACACGACTGATCAACTTGAAAAGAATCAGCTTGGTGGAGCGGAGGCATGCCAATGCGCACGGCAGGAAGAGTTAACAGCTTGGCAATAGCTTTGGTTTTATGCATAGCTGGCTCTCTCTGCGCCCAATCGTCACCTCAAGAAGCCTTCTTCGAGAACCGCATCCGCCCACTGTTGATTGAGCATTGCTATGAATGTCACTCAGCAGAAGCGGCTGCCAAGAACGAACTCAAAGGAGGCTTATTGCTGGATTCAGCGGAAGACATGCGGCAAGGTGGTGATAGCGGTTCGGCTGTTGATACCAGCGATGTTGATGCCAGCTTGATTCTAACTGCTATGCGGTACGAAGGCCTGGAGATGCCCCCCGATGGCAAACTGAGCGATCAAGAGATTGCCGATGTTCGCCAGTGGATCGCGGATGGCGCGTTTCATTCGGGTAAACCCTCCGCACACGCCGGTGATGCCAAAGCCAAGCCCAATATTGATATCGAAGCGGCTCGCAAATTGTGGCCCTATTTTCCACTCCAACGTCCACAACTTCCGGTATTTTCCAATTCGCGCGATGAACAAGCGACATCAATGTCGGCGTCCGAGAGTCTTTCTGCCATTGATTATTTTTTGCTCGCTCGGGCACGGGAAAAATCTCTATCTCCGGAGCCTGAACTAGAGAGGTCTCGTTTAGTTCGACGCTTGTACTACGACCTGACGGGACTTCCTCCCACGCCAGAGCAGCTGGCGAGCTTTCTCAATGACACCGAACCGGACGCGTATGAACGGCTGGTGGATCAACTCCTTGCTTCACCTCATTTCGGTGTGCGTTGGGGACGGAATTGGCTCGACATTGTGCGTTTTGCCGAGTCCACCACACTACGCGGAATGATCTACACAGAGGCTTGGCGATTCCGAGATTATGTCATCGATTCGATGCAACACGATCGACCACTTGACCAAATGATTCGCGAACACATCGCCGGCGATCTACTCCCAACTCCATCGATCGAAGACAAAACGCGCGGTCTTATCGCCACAACTTTCTTGACTTTAGGCAATCACAACCTGGAAGAACAAGACAAACAACAACTGCGGATGGATGTTGTCGACGAGCAACTTGATGTTATTGGGCAGGCTTTCCTTGGACAAACATTGGGATGTGCACGATGTCATGACCACAAGTTCGATCCGATCCCCACGAAAGATTATTACGCGATGGCAGGCATCTTACGAAATGTGCAAACATTAAAAGATGCGAATGTATCGAATTGGGTCACACGTCCATTACCGACTACAGCCGAGCAGGAAACTCATTACGAGCAACTCACACTCCAACTGAGCCAACTCGATGCGCAAATCAAAACCTTGAAAACCGAACTCACAAACTTTAACGCTGAAACTACCAACGATCCCATACCGCTAAAGAAACTCCAAGGAGTGGTTGTCGATGATAGCGAAGCCCAAGTGGTTGGTTCATGGACTCATTCTCAACATGTTAAACCTTATCTCGGCAACGGTTATTTGCATGACAACAACAGCGACAAAGGCGAAAAAACGTTAACGTTCGCAACCACCCAACTTACCAGCGGAAACTATGAAGTTCGCTTAGCCTATTCCCCTGGAGAAAGCCGAGCGAGTCGCATTCAAGTCACCGTCGCTTCGGCCGATGGAGAGAAAGTGGTCACGCTCGATCAGAGCCGAAAACCTGAAATAGCGCCCTGCTTTGTATCGCTAGGAAACTATCGTTTTGAAACGGGTGGACAAGCTTATGTTCTGATATCTACGGGCGAAACAAATGGGCATGTAACTGCTGATGCAGTCCAGTTTCTACCACAAGGACAATCTGATTCGTTCGTTAGCACCAACGGCGGAAGCAATGCGACAGAACTCGAAGCCGACCGTAAAGCTCTGCAAACCAAAATGAGTCAACTTGAAGCGGAAAAGAAATCCGTACAAGCGGAACTCGATATGCGTCCTCAAGCGATGTCAGTCATCGAGAGAAAAGAGATTGAGGAATCCTACATTAACATCCGAGGCGTTGTGCATTCGCGAGGAGCGAATGTCCATCGCGGTTTCCTCGATGTAGCAGGTGGCAATTTGGGTATCGAGTTACCTGACTCACAGAGTGGAAGACTGCAACTTGCCGATTGGTTGGTGGCCCCGCAGAATCCATTGACATCTCGAGTGCTGGCCAATCGTATCTGGGCCTGGACGATGGGTGTAGGTTTAGCACGCAATCCGGACCATCTTGGCCCAAGCAGTGAACCACCCATACATCCCGAACTGATCGACCATCTTGCGTCTGACTTGCAGGCGAATGAATGGTCGCTCAAGAAAATGGTGCGAACAATCGTTTTGTCGGCTGCTTATCGACTCAGCACGAAAGCTACATCAACAGACGATCCTGAAAACCGATATTGGATGCGCGGTGAAAAGAAATTCTTGACGGCAGAATCCATTCGCGATTCTATGTTGCAAATCGCAGGTCAACTGGATGGTCGCTTGTACGGCACAGAGCTATCGCCTCTGCCTGCGGCCGATTATGGCTATGAATCGAAGAGCCAACGCCGCAGCGTCTTCTTGCCCATGTTTCGCAATTCGCTTCCCAAATTGTTGGTCGCCTTTGACATGGCCGATCCAAGTCGAGTTACAGGCTCACGCAACCAGAGCATCGTCGCTCCTCAAGCTCTGCTGATGTTGAATTCCGATGAAGTTGCTCATTGGTCCAGTGCGGCGGCAAAACAACTATTGCGCTATCCACTCAAAGACATTGACGATCGGCTTGATTATGTATTTCGCCAAATCTTGATGCGCCCGCCGACAGATGGCGAACTCACATTGTTCAAAGAATATTTGGCGGCAGATCACGACTCCGTCGACTTTTGGCAAGATGTGTATCAGACACTATTTGGCTCCGCCGAATTTCGCACATTGGATTGAACTTATGGGAATCAACGTTTCTCCATTAACACGACGGCAGTTGCTGCAAAATACCGGATGTGGCTTCGGTATGTTGGCGCTTCAGGGCTTGTTGCAATCCACCGCTTCGCAAGCAGCTACTTTCGACAAAAATACTACGCCTCATCCAGCGATTGTCAATTTAACGCCCAAAGTCAAACGGGTCATTTTCCTGTTCATGCAAGGTGGAGTCAGTCAAGTCGATAGTTTTGATCACAAACCAAAACTGCAAGAATTCAGTGGTCAGAAAGTTCCCTTTGATGATGCGCGAGTTATCGCCAACACGGGAAAACGTGGCACGCCGCAGCGGGTATTCACATCCCCTTGGAAATTCAAACCTTACGGCGAAACCGGTTTGATGGTTTCCGATTTGTTTCCATATATTGGACAGCAGGCGGATGACCTCTGCGTTATTCGTTCGATGAATACCGAAGGCGTAGCCCATGGTCCAGCGACATTATTTCTCCACTGTGGAGCGACTGTCGGCTTTCGGCCGTCGATGGGATCGTGGATATCGTATGGGCTGGGGACTGAGAACGAAAACCTTCCAGCCTTTATCACGATCAGTCCTTCAGCTGGCAACGGTGGGCCTCGCAATTACGGTAGCGGCTTCTTACCCGCCAAATATCAAGGCACAGCTATTGGTCGCACCGCCAATGCGAAGCAACTCAATCATGTCGACTTTTTGAAGCCCAATATCAACGACATCGAGCGGCTGCAGAAAAAGTATGATCTTCTCCAAGCGATGAATCGTTTGCGCCAACAACAACTGCCTGGCGATGATGAGGTCGAAGCGGTCGTTGAATCGTATGAGACCGCCTGGAAGATGCAGCATAAGGCTCCGGAGGTATTAGATATCGATAAAGAGGATGCAAACACCTTGAAGCTGTATGGGATTGGTGAAAAATCGACCGATCGATTTGGAAGACAATGTTTGCTCGCACGACGATTGTGTGAAGCGGGCGTCCGCTTTATTCAAGTAACGTATGGCGACGATACCGCTAACCCAGCCTGGGATCAACACAGCAACTTAGAAAAGCATGCCGATCATGCATTGGCCACGGATCGCCCCGTGGCCGCGTTATTGCAAGATTTGAAACAACGTGGCCTGTTAGAAGATACGTTGGTGTGGTGGGGTGGTGAATTTGGACGTACGCCCTACGCACAAGACAATGGGACAGGTCGCGACCATAATCCAGGCGGCTTTACCGTATGGCTAGCAGGTGGTGGCGTTAAGTCGGGTATCACGTATGGGGCTACCGATGATTTTGGACACGCAGCCATCGAGAACCGTGTCCACATGCACGACCTACATGCAACGATCTTGCATCTAATGGGAGTCGATCATACCAAGCTCACGTATCGCTACGCAGGTCGCGACTATCGTTTGACCGACGTTCACGGAAAGATCGTTTCCGAGATTTGCAGCTAATCTTCGACTTCGATGTTCTTCTCTTCAGATTGGTACTCATTCATGTTTTATTGCAATCGTCGAATGATTCAATGTGTTTGCATGTTGTTCGTAATGACATTGTGCATAACGACGCGAGTGAAAGCCCAAGAAACAACTCGCCCCAATATTTTGTGGATATCGAGTGAAGACAATGGGCCACAGTTGGGTTGTTATGGTGACACGTACTCGACGACACCGAATATCGATCGCTTAGCCAGTAAGTCGATTCGATTTACGAATTGTTGGTCCAACGCACCGGTTTGCGCACCAGCTCGCACGACCATTATCACGGGCATGTGGCCTACTTCACTCGGTGCACAACATATGCGCAGCGAAGTTCGCTTGCCTAACAGTGTGCGTCTTTTTCCTCAGCTCTTTCGAGAGGCGGGCTACTACTGCACCAACAACTCGAAAGAAGACTACAACGTAATCAAACCGGGCAGAGTGTGGGATGAATCCAGCAATAAAGCCCATTGGAGAAACCGTCAAAACAATCAGCCATTCTTTGCGGTGTTCAATTTCCAAACCACACATGAAAGCCAGATTCGTAGCCGCCCCCATAAGGCCAAACACGATGTCAGCCAAGTGTTTGTCCCCCCCTATCATCCAGACCTTCCCGATGTCCGTCGCGATTGGGCTCAATACTACGACAAAATAGAAGAAATGGACCAGCAAGTTGGCGGTGTACTGAAGCAATTGGAAGATGATGGCCTCGCTGAAGATACCATCGTTGTTTATTTCGGCGATCACGGAAGTGGAATGCCACGAGGAAAACGTTGGCTCTATCAAAGTGGCCTGCATGTACCTTTGTTGATTCATATCCCAAGCAAATTCAAATCGTTGGTGAAGGGTGTGGCCACGGAAGGAACGACAAATGACGAGCTTGTCGGCTTCATTGATTTAGCTCCAACGATGTTGAGCTTAGCAGGTATCACGGTTCCAAAGACGATGCAGGGCAGGGCAATACTTGGGGCGCAGGCTAAACCACAACCTGAATATATGGTTGGCTTTCGCGATCGTATGGATGAACGTTATGACTGTTCGCGAGCGATTCGCGATCATCACTATTTGTACATTCGAAATTGGCTGCCGTATCGCCCTCAAGGCCAATACCTGGAGTATATGTTTCAGACACCAACCACACTGGCTTGGAAAAAGGCCTTTGATGAAGGAAGCTTGAACGCCTCACAGAGTTTTTTCTGGAAACCAAAGCCAACGGAAGAACTCTATGACCTAGCTAAGGATCCCTATCAAACCGTCAACCTCGCGGGCGATGACAGCCAAAAGACAACCATAGAAACGATGCGAAACCGGCTGCGTGAATGGACGCTTGCCACACGCGATACCGGTTTGATGCATGAAGGAACCTTCCATCGTTTGGCAGGCAAAAAATCGCCACGCGAATTGGCCTTGGATCCTGCCGCATATCCCTTGGAAACCATTTTTGATGCAGCAGATTTGGCCGTGCGACAAGCCAAGTCCAATAAAAAACTAGAGCCACTGCTGTCCCATGCAGATTCGCGCATCCGTTATTGGGGATTGCACGGCATTTTGACGTTGGCATCGCGCGAAACAAAACCGAATGTGGCAGCGTGTCTTCCGTTGCTAAACGATGCGGACCCAGTAAATGTCGCGTTAGCAGGAGAGGTCGTGGGGCGATATGGCTCAGCCGAAGAACGTGTGCAAGCGATTTCGAAGTTATGCGAAATCGCAACCGCACAAGATGGAAATTACTTCGCGCGACTTCAAGCGATGTTAGCGCTGGATTTCATCGAAGCAACTCGTGACGAAATCGGTTCTCAAATCGATGCGGTCCCCACCAAAGCCAGTGAGCTGCCTGGTCGTTACGGATCGTATGTCGAACGCACCGTCGTACGCCTCAAGAGCAAGCTCAACGCTGAGTAGTATCTTGTAGGGTGTAGGTGTAGGGTGTGTGCAGCAAGTCTATCAAGCTTGATCGCAAACGCTATCGATTTGTTACTTCGAATATTTCACAGCGCAATGTGCTGACTTGCGCAACACACCGTGGCGAGGACTCCACTGTTAGTTATTTGCTTTTCTTTTTCGTAACGAAATAAACCAACAGAATGAGCAAAGAGAAACCTACGATCATGCCTGCGTTACGGTAGACACTGCGTTCTGAGTCGGCAGCTTGTTGATTGCTGTCAACAACTTTAGCTGGCGCTGCGGAAGCATTCCCAGCCGGTGCACCTCCTGAAGATGCAGGTGGAAGTTGCTCTTGCACAGCAGGCCTCTCTTCAGCAGGCTTCTCTTCGGCAGGCGGTTGCTCGGCAGGTGGCTGCTCAGTGGTTGGGGGAGCCTCACTGGGCGCGGCGGGTTGATCGGTTGCACCTTCTTGCGTCGCAGGGGCAGTCGCGTCAGCGGCAGGTTCTTGAGCCCAAGCTGTTTGACTGGAAAAACTTACAACGCTAGCGAGCCCCGCAAGGATGACAAACGCGAGGAGACAAAAACGCGATTTCATAACACCGTCCTAATTGAAGAGGAAAAAGCGAGGATATGGACGCTAAAAGGTGAACCCTAAGGCCCCCTCAAGCTAGTGCTAACTCAACGGAACCATATTAAGAAGGGTGCACAAATGGAACGCAATACCCCAGACGTACGGGGAACCGAAGTTATTAAAAACTGTTGAAATAACTGCAGGAACGAGCGGTTCGCTGCCATTACTTTTGGGGTCGAGTTATCATTAGTTTTTTGGTCCGAAAGTCCCAGAGTTTGCGAGAGTGGAAGGCATGAAAAACTTGTTTTGCAAAGTTCTTTTGGGTTTGGCATTCGGTGGTTTGGCAACAGAAGTCTTGGCCCAGGACTATATCAAGGAATTGCAGACGAAGGCCATCGAACAGAATAAAGCAACCTGGGGTTATTGGGGACCAAGTCCGGAATCCTATTCGAACTGGACAACTCACAGCAACCGCTTGATCCCTGTGTATACGTTTGGCATCGGCCTAGATTCCGTCTGTGGCGAGAAGAGCATTTATCGTGATGCGGAACGCCTGAAAAAACTTTACGGACATGAACCAACTGAGACGGTAAATCCCAACGCGGTTTATTTTGATCAAACCGACATCTATCGGTTGCAAAAACAAGCTTTAGCTTCGGGCAAGAAAAAAATCATTCTCATGGTTTTCGATGGCATGGATTGGCAATCGACCAACAACGCGGCGATAGCACGTACAGGCAAAGTCTATACCGAAGGGAAGGGGAGCGGCTTAAGCTTTCAAGACTATGCACCTGCTGGCCTCGTGACTGACTACGGCTATATGGTGACCAGTCCTGCCAATGAAGGTACCGCTGTAAATGTAGACGACCAAAAAGTTACCAAGCGAGGTGAACTTTTAGGAGGATATGCGTGGAAATCCTTTGGTGAGTTCCCATGGTCGAAAGCCATCGACCCATTGTACCCCATTGGAAAAGGAATGCCCGTGCACGCCTATACCGATTCGAGCTCTTCTGCGAGTTCGATGACGGCTGGCGTTAAAATTTACAACGACAGTGTTAACGTCGATCCCTATGGACGTCCAGTTACTACGTTAGCCGTCGAACTACAGGAAAACGGCTTCGCAGTAGGAGCAGTTACCAGTGTCCCCATTTCGCATGCGACTCCCGCATGTACCTATGCGGTGAATGTTCACCGTGATGATTATCAAGATCTCACTAATGATATGCTCGGCGTGCCATCGGTTTCTCATCCGGGCGGCATGCCGGGAATGGATGTTGTTATCGGCTGCGGGTGGGGTGAGAACAAAAAAGAAGATGGTTCACAAGGCAAAAACTTTGTTCCCGGAAATCGTTATCTCACTGACGCCACACTGAAAGCCATTGATGCTGCACAAGGTGGGCCATACGTCGTTGCCCAAAGAACGCCTGGAAAAAATGGGGCAGAGGTTTTGAAGGAGGGTGTAGCCAAAGCGATTAGTGATAAAAAACGCTTGTTCGGCTACTTCGGCACTCGAGGTGGACATCTTCCTTTTCAAACGGCAGATGGCAAGTATGACCCAACGGTTAGTGCGGGTGCTCTTAAAGGAACTCCCGATAACGAGGTCTATACAGAAGCCGATGTCAGCGAGAATCCTAAGCTACAGGACATGGCCAGCGCCGCCCTAGATGTGCTCAACGCCAAAAGTGATCGTTGGTGGTTAATGGTTGAAGCAGGTGATGTCGACTGGGCTAATCACGCTAACAACATCGACAACTCGATTGGTGCTGTGTATAGCGGTGCGGATACTTTTTCTGCCATCACTCGTTATCTCGAAGAACACAAAATGTGGAATGATGCGATTATCATCGTCACCGCAGATCATGGTCATTACTTCCACTTGGTCGATCCGACTGTATTGGTCGCCCCCAACCAAAAGTAAACGATTGCTTCAGACACGGAACCACAGTGACCCTCAAGGCCACTGTGGTTCCATTCCTAGGGCACTAACGATTAACGGCCGCTCGCGTTAGATCAGGAAAGTCCGTGAACGCTCCATCGACCTTCAATTCGTCGAATAACACTTTATGTAATTGTTCGATATTCTTTGCCCAGGGAGGGAGTTGATCCGCACGAATTGTGTATGGGTGAACTTGAAGGCCCGCTGCGTGTGCCGCTTCTACAAATCCTGAGGACTTCACTTCGCCGGAATCACTGGTAGTGACCAATGCAGGGATGGCAGGCCCAACTCCATCCGAGTACGCTGCTAGTCCCTTCATCACCGCAGCCATATCACTGGTACCTTTAGGCAGTCCCCCCATCAACTGCACCAATTTCAAGGGACAATTTTCTTTCTTCAAGCGTTGAAGTTCTTCAGCTTCAAAACACTGGATGTAGCACAGACTATCTTTCGAGTCGTAACCAAACTTCTTAAGTGTTTCTATTACAACGTTCCCCATCGGTTCACCGGTTTCTTTCAAATGAAACGCTGGACCTTTGAGTTCAACATAGATCCCAACATTCAATCCGAGGGTTTGATTCAACCCTTGAACCAAACGAATTTCATCTTCCAAACGCATGATCTTCTGGCCGAAGCCACCTGGAAAGCGACGGCTATTCGGCGAGGGACGGGAACCATTTCTCTCATGGACTATCAACTTCTGAAGTTCATCCCAGGTAAAATCGATCGCATAATATTTCCCATCTTCGCGTTTACGATCGGGAAAAACCTCTGCCACGTTCGTCACTTGATCGAGATGGATATCGTGAAGTTGGACGGGTACTTTGTCTTTGGTCAACACAACATCCTGCTCGACGTAATCGGCCCCTTGAGCAATCGCTAGGACCTTAGCACCTTCGGTATGTTCGGGGAGATAGCCGCTCGCACCGCGATGAGCAATTACAATAGGCTTGGGATTTTCGGCAGAGGCTGAACCAGCCATAACGAGAACGCAACTGGCACAGCACAAACTTGCTTGCCCTAGGTAAGCCAAAAGTCGCCTCACAGATACACTCCTAGATAGAGACGTAAAACAAGAGCCCAGGCTCTTTACCGAAGAGCAAGGATGAATTGGGGTGAGTTTAGCTCACTCTTGTGAAGCTATGATGAAGCGGTCTCAGCTTCACTCTTCCCCAACCGTTTTTTCACAAAATTCGCCAAGTCCATCGTCAAAGCAAATAGTGTGGGGACATAGACAAGGGTCACCAGAGTGGAAACAAGCAAACCTCCCAGAAGTACGCTTCCTAAACCGCGATACAGTTCGCTACCCGCTCCAGGAAACAATACCAAAGGCAACAACCCCAGAACAGTTGTCACCGTCGTCATGAAGATCGGTCGAATACGGCTGGTAACACTCTGGACAATCGCTTCGGTTCGTGTCATCGTCCCTGAGCGAATGAGCCCCAAGGCTTGGTCCACAATGAGGATCGGATTGTTAACCACGGTCCCAATCAAAATCACAAATCCCAACATGGTAATAACATCGAGTTGCTGTGGGTTTTGTCCTCCCCACACCAAATAAACTCCCAAGAGCTTCAATCCCAGTAAACCACCGACAGCCCCTAAGGGAACGCTGAACATAATGACCAACGGATAGCTCCATGACTCGAACAGAGCGGCCATCAGTAGGTAGGTAATCAACAGAGCCAGAAGCACATTCCATCTCAACGCATCCCATGTATCGCGAAGTTTATCTGCAGCACCGCTTAAGGTCGCGCGATAACCTCCTTCAAACTCTCCTGCTTCTTGCAATGGTCGCAAAATTTCATTCTGAATGATCGCCAACGCATCTTGCAACGCGACATTCTCGGGAGGTGAAATCTCGATCGTGATAGCTCTTTGCCGCTCGCGATGATTGATCTGTTCAGGGCCGCTCGACAAGCGAATGTCGGCAACCGTTGATAGCGGAACCAACTGACCACTGGGGGTGGCAATCGGGAGCGATTCCAGATCCTGCGAGTGCTGCACAACTTTTTCACTCGCCATTAAAGTCACATCGATTTTATCGCCACCTAGATAATAATCCGTTGCGTAGGCGCCATCGACCATCGCATTCACCGCGTAACCAATCATTGATGCGTTCATACCGAGATCGCGAGATTGAACCAGCTTGGGCAACACATGCACTTCTGGGCTGGATAAATCGAGACTAGGAACTGGACGGGCTTGGGCGGTTGGAAAAATTTCACGCGTGCGTCGCAAAATAGTGCCACCGATGCGGACGAGTTGTTCGATACCAGGCCCCGTAATTTCAACGTCCACGGATCGTCCTCCCGCCCCACCTCGCTCGAACAAACTCGATTGTCGTCCGGTGACTAAGGCGCCGGGAATACTATCCTTGAACTCGCGAATCATCGGCACTAATTCGGCAGCACGCTCGGGATCATGCGATCGCATACCGATGAAGATCGAACGACCGCGAGCGGAATAAAAAAAATCGCTGATCGTTGGATGTGGCAATTCGGCCGCTTTAGGATCATCTGGGTTTGTATTCCAATAAGGCTCAAGAGCACGCTCGACATCCGACCCCAATTCAAGCAATTGCTCGTTGCTGTAACCTGGCGGTGGAAGAATGTTAGCGAACACTAAATTTCGATTGCCGGATGGCAAATACTCTACTGTTGGCCACATGATCCAGCTCAACCCAAACGCCGCCGCCGTAATCGTCACAGCAACAGTGAGCTTCCTGATAACAGAGGCTTGAATGAACCGATTAAGGCTGGCAATCGAACCGCTGAAAAGACTGCCAAAGCCCGCTAGCAGGCTTACCAAAAATGTTGTTTTGCCAGTCGATGGTGTTCCAGCACCTTCCGTAGCCTGAGTGGTCGATTCATTGTGGGAGGTGAGTAAACGCGCCGTTGCGGTGGGAATCAGTGTAATCGATACGATCAATGACAAACCAACAGCCGCGCTGATGGCAATTGCGATGTCTCGAAATAACTGCCCAGCTTCTTGTTGCACAAACAGCACAGGTAAAAACACAGCCAGCGTGGTTAGAGTGGAAGCCAGCACAGCCCCCCATACTTCATTGCCGCCATCAATCGCCGCTTGAAGAGGCGGCTTCTTGAGGAGTTGATGATGTCGATAGATATTCTCCAAGACCACAATCGCGTTATCAACAAGCATACCGACGGCGAAAGCTAGTCCGGCGAGCGAAATCACGTTGAGCGAACGCCCCAAGAGATCGAGGACCAAAAAAGTCCCGACGATACTAACAGGAATCGCGACTCCCACTACCAGTGCACCGCGAGCGTACCACAAACCAATAAACAACACGATGACCAAAGTGACCACAAACAACAACGGATTGAAACTCACCGCCGCTACAGCGGTAACCAATACGATCGGGCCAAACAGAAGTGTCCTGACATTGAGATGCAAGAACAGCAGCAACGTCAACATCGTCAACGCACCACCAACAATAATGTTCTCGTTCACCAATCTCACCGCCGAATTGATGTACTCGGTCTCATCGTAAACTTGAACGAGCTCTAGTTTTTTTGGCTTCAGCAAATTCTCATTCAATTCCGCCACCGCCTCATTGAGGCCTTTCATCACTTCAATCACATTGGCATTGGATTCGCGTATTGCGTTGACAGAGATGCTGGAATCGCCGTAACGTCGCACAACGCCCGTGAGCTTCTTGAATCCCAGTTCAACTTGAGCGACATCGCGAACATAAACGGGTATTCCGTTCTGAATCGCAATCAACTGATCAGAAATTTCTTCCGGTTTTCCATAGCGACTTAAGGTACGCACCACATAACGACGCTTACCTTCACTGTAATCGCCGCCTGAAACATCTAGATTCTGCCCCTCAAGAACGTTACGCACAGAATCGAGCGTCAGCCCGCGAGCCGCGAGACGTTCAGGGTCCACGATCACTCGCAATTCATCTTCACGACCACCGTTCACATTTACGTTGGATACACCTTTGACTCGCTCCAAGCGCGCTTCGATGTAATCTTCTGTGAACCGCAACAGAGTCGAGATATCTGGGTAGTTTGGTATCAGATGAGCAAGTTCGGGATGTTTCTCCACCAACTGCTTCAGACGATAAATCATCAAGCCAGGCTGGCCAGCGCTTTGAACATACTCCAGATCTTTCTTTAGATCAGGATGAGCTTGTATCGCTTCCGCCATCGCTCCCGAATCAGGGCGTGCGGGGGAGAGAACGTAGTAAGCGATAGGCCTATCCGATGCGCTGCTGGTACTCAGAACAGGCTGGTCTGCCTCGATCGGATACTCGCGAACCTGCTGCAGGCGGCTGTTGACCTTCAACAGCGCCTTTTCCATGTTGGTTCCCACTTCGAATTCGAGCGTGATCCGAGAATTGGAATCGCTCGACTCACTGCTCATACGCGTTACACCTTCAACGCTCTTGAGCTGTTCTTCTTGTTCTTGGGTTATCTCGCGTTCCACTTCTTGTGGACTAGCACCTGGCCAACGCGTCTCGACAGAAATCGTGGGAGTTTCAACCTGGGGAATCAATTGAATGGGGAGTCGGAGTAATCCAACACATCCAAACAACACTACCAATAGAGCGCCCACAGAAACCTTAACAGGGTTGCGGACACATGCCTCAATAGGTCCCATGTACCGTTCAACCTCCATCCGATACTGCGGGAGTATTTCCCGGAGGCTGTGCAACCGCTTGAAGATTCTCGGGATCGATTACTTTCCCGATGCGAACAGTCTCTCCGTCGCGCAAGCGTTCATTGCCGAAGACGGCGACCACATCACCTGGCTTTAGCCCATCAACAACTTCAACATTGCTACCTTGCGAAATGCCAAGTTGTACGTTCACCGTCCGCACCTTGCCATCGATGATCTGCTTGATCTGCGATCCAACTTGACCGAGTACCAATGCGTCTTTCGGTATCAAAGTCGCTCGCTTGCTTGCCCCAACAGGCAAAGCACATTTGGCTAACATCCCTGGCTTGACCAAATAGCCATTATCGCCACGGGGATTTTTGACTCGCACTCGTACAGGAAATGTTCGGCTGCGAGTTTCCGCTTCGGGCACGATACTGACAATGCGACCGATGATCGGTTCAGCGACATCAGGCAATGCATCGAACTTTAAGGTGGCTGCTTCGCCAACTTTCACAAAACGGATGTAGGATTCAGGCACATATACTTCGACTTCTACTTCATCGATTTGAATAATCTCAACGACCGCACTACCTTGACTGAGCCAATATCCTGCCTCGGTCAACTCGCGAATCACAAAACCGCTAAACGGCGCACGAACGGTGTACTTGGCTAAGCGATCTTCGAGCAGTTCGACAAGGCTCTTTTGTTGTTCAAGCCGAGCTTCTGCTGCCTCGATACGTTCAGGGCGAGTTCCACGCTGCAACAATTGCAAACCTTCTTTTGCTTCTGAAACCAGTTCTTCACCAGCATCGAGCAACGATTGAACTTCTTGCAATTCATCGTCAGAAACGATGCCGTTGCCGACATCGAGACGTGTCATTCGATCTAAGCGTTTGCGCAAATAATCGCGTCGAACTTCAGCGGCCGTTAAACGACTTTTGGCTTGCGCGATCTCTTCTGGCAAAGCTCCGTTTTTGAGTTCGAGCAGTTCGGCTTCACGCAGTTTGTATTCGGAACGAGCAGCCGCCAACTCAATCTCAAGCGTCTTGGTGAGTAACTGAGCAACTGCCTCACCTTCTTTGACTTCATGTCCCACTTCCACGGCCAGTTGCACCACTCGTCCATCGACCGCACTGCCGACCACAGTCCGCCGAAGGGGCAAAGTTGTCCCTACAAATTCCGAGGTAGGAGCAATAGAACCTTCATAGGCCTTTGAAACATGCACCAACGCAGGTGCTGGTGCAGGAGGTTTCTCTTGACCGCATAAGCCCAGCGATAGCATCGCAGGCAGAACCATCGCGCAGCACAGCTGCACGATGGTTGGATAACACATTAGTCTTTGGAAGCGAGTTGGCACGGTATTTATCCGTCGGTTATTTCGCAAAATCGGAGGGATGTAGGTTCTTCTCGGGCCAGAACTTGGGGTCGTTTCGGAAACCAAACATCGTTGGCTTGAACTCACCTACGATCTCGACATTAAGATCGTTTGTGATTTTGTCTTCCAAGCCGACAGCCCAGAAGCAAGCGTTGGTGACTAAACGACGTAACCCAGCGTTTTGCAAATCGATCGATGCGCCCATCGTCGTGCAAAATACTCGAGCTTCTTTACCAGAGGGAACTTTAGGTGTGTGAACCCAAGCCAATGGCATCATCGGGTTGTTGCGTTTGTCTTCAACGGCCGCATCTTCGGGCTTCATCCCTTTAAGGATTTGGCCATCCAACAGAACCTGGGCGTCTTTGGACAAATTCACGATTCCATAAACATCGGTTGGGCCCCAAACATCATTAACCCCACGCAAGACCGGATGTTCCTTATTTTCTGCGTGAATCACGCCGCGCGTGCTTTCCGATCCATGATTACCATGATGGCTAATCCAGGTGTCGCCCAAAATTTGCTGCCCAAAACCACCCAACCATTCTTTGTTGTTCCAGCTGTATTTCGCATATTTGCGATCAGCGGGAATGTTGAAAGCGTGTGTGGCCGTTCGCAAACCAATCATCGGTTTACCGGCATTTACATATTCATCGATGAAAGCCATCTGCCAATCAGGCAAATTGCGGAAACGGGTAGCGATCACCATCAAGTCAGCTTCCTTGAGATGTTGTAACCCAGGAATATTGCTGCTGTAGTTAGGATCAATAATGCCCGACTCCGGATTGATCGCGAACAGCACCGTGCATTTGAAACCATGATGTTTCGAGAGCATTTTGGCGAGTTGTGGCAAAGCTTCTTCAGAACGATATTCTTCATCGCCTGAAATCAATACGACATGCTTACCTTTGCCCGGTCCCTCACCACCTTCCACGGTCAACCAGGGAACTTCTTCCGTTCGCAACGGGCGATACCAAATGTTGCGGAAGCGGGTGGTGTTGCCATGATCTTGCAGCAACAGCGGACCAACGGGAGGATGAGGCGAATAAGGATGGGTTTCTTGATGAGCCATTGGACCAATCAATTCTCGTCCATGATGAACGAGAACACCGTTGAGAAATACGGTGGCTTTAGCCGCTTTGACCAACTTGCCATCCGCAAAGCGTGGAGCTTCCCAAATGATGTCGTAGGTTTGCCATTCGCCAGGACCACGTGCCGCATTCACTTGCGGAGGATATTGACCATAGATTGATGACACTTGGCCGTCTGGATAAGTATCGTTATTGAATGAGTCTAGAACTTGAATTTCATAGCGGCCCATGATGATGACACCGCTGTTGCCACGACCTTGACTGTTGCCTTCCACTTTTTCAGGCGTCGCAAATTCGAGATGCAATTGGCAATCGCCAAACTCGGCTCGGGTAAAGATCGAACCGCTACCTGGCTTCACTTCCATGTAGCCTTTTTCGACTTTCCAAGGAGCGGCCACAAAATCTTCCCCTTTGCGCCCAACCGCCCAGGCGTCGAGATTGGTTCCATCAAACAACACAACGGCATCGGAGGGAGGAGCCCCGATTTCGTCGGCAGGCTTAATAACTTGTGGACGGGGACGATATTTGTCGTGGACTCGCCAAGGCTGTCCAGGAAGTTTCGGTGTTTCGGTATAACCCTGTGGTTCTACTGGCGGCTTTTGTGCCCAAAGGGTTGCGGTCGATAGCAAGCCCATGCACAGAGCAAAGATGATCGACAGACGAAACATAGGCAAAACGGTGACCGAAATCACTGTGACATGTCGCATTGTTGTTCCTCGAGAGCCGAGAAGGTAGGAAGGAAGGGAAGGTACCAGTCCATTCCATATTAACTGCTTGGCAATAAGTTCTCTATCAGCCCCCCCTGAGTTAGGAGCGTTTCTGCACAAAAGATTCACATTGATCTGGACGGGAAAACGGAAATTTGCCAAATGACTCAACAGAACTCAGCCCATTTGGGGCTTCACTCCATAGTTCAGGGAGATTTTGGAAGATGAACCGCTTGAGGAACGGACAGGATTGTTCGATATTGCCCAAACACCGCTGGACGGCAACGTGGGCCGCTCGCTGCTTGGGCTTACTGACTCTCTCAGCACTACTGTGCAGTTGGTCAGGCTGTGCAATGCCGGAATGGTTTCGAGGTGGGGGCTTAGATGGCCCCAACGCAAACCTCGGCTCAGGCCTTCGCACCAACACGGGTAATGGTCCGTGGGGAACAGGCGTAGACGAACGAGCTCGTGAAATCGAACGCAATCTGGGTTATCGAAACTAGAAAGAACATGAATGATGAGTGAGCCGATTTCGATTCTAGAACAAACCTATCAATGGGAACGCGAAACGGCTCTTTTGGAATCAACACAAGCCACTCTGGAGTGGGATGAACGCACCGGTATGCCTCCGGCTGCAGGAGCCTACCGCGCGGAACAAATCACTTATCTCAGTGGCTTGATTCATCAACGTCGAACGGATGCCGCCCAAGCAGAGCGAATCGACAAGGTGGTGCAACTTGCCAGCGAACAACCCGACAACGAAGACTTGGTTGTGACCGCGCGCTACCTAAAACGCAACTTGATTCGGCGACAAAAGCTCCCGTTAGATCTTGTGCAAGCGATGACCAAAGCCGTTGTACTGGGTCAACAAGCGTGGAGCCAAGCTCGCAAGGCCAGGAGTTTTGCCGACTTTCTCCCAAGCTTAAACACGATTGTCAAACTGAAACGCGAAGAAGCAAATTTGTTGGCCATTGATGGCTCTGCCTACAACGGTTTGCTCGATGAATATGAAGAAGGAGCCACGGAGGCTCATCTTCAAATTCTATTTGCCGACCTGCGAAAACAACTTGTGCCGATCGTCGCTGAGGCTGCGGAATCAACTCAAAAGCGTGGAGCCATTTTGGTTCAACCTACAATTCCAATCGAAGCACAACGCGGCTTCAATCACTTGGTAGCACAGCAAGTGGGCTTTAGCTTTGAAGCCGGAAGATTGGACGAAACCGACCATCCGTTCTGTACGACGTTAGGCCCGCGCGATTGCCGCATTCTGACTCGATACTTTGAAAACGATCTCTTGAGCAGCTTGTTTAGCACACTGCATGAAGCGGGTCACGGAATGTATGAGCAAGGTTTACCCGCAGAGCACTTTGGTTTGCCGTTGGGCAGCTATGCGTCACTGGGCATCCATGAATCTCAATCTCGTTTGTGGGAAAATGCAGTGGGTCGCAGCTTGCCGTTTTGGCAATGGTGCACACCGCAATTGCAGAAGCACTTCCCTGGCTTATTTGCACAAGCAACACCTGATCAACTCTATCGATATACCAACGCTGTCTCGCGCAGTTTTATTCGCGTGGAATCGGACGAAGCGACTTACAATCTTCACATCGCGATTCGCTTTGAAATCGAACGTCAACTGATTTCAGGCGACTTGAATCCAACGGATCTCCCTGATGCATGGAACGCTGCGTACATGGAGTATCTTGGAATCTCGCCGAGCAATCATGCTGAGGGGTGTTTACAAGATGTCCACTGGAGCGCTGGACTGTTTGGTTATTTCCCGACTTATACTTTGGGTAATTTGATTGCGGCTCAATGGATGGAAACGATTCAGCAGAGTATTGGCGATCTTGATTCCTTGCATTGTCGTGGCGATTTCAGACCGTTGCTGGAATGGTTGCGAACCAACGTGCATCAACATGGTAAACGCTACACGCCAGGCCGCCTGGTGGAACGCGTCACGGGCCGCCCGCTGTCGGCGATTCCGTTTGTAAAGTATCTGAAGCAAAAGCTGACGGCTACAGGTTTGTTGGTGGGTTAAGCCCTAGTTATCCTACACATCTTCTGTCGTATCAAATTCATCTTATAAAATCATGCAAGCCGGGCTTCGTTTAACCCGTAGCTGAAGCGCAGCGGAGGCTAGGTGCGGTGGGTACACACGCCGCCCTCTCTGAATACGATCTCAAAAAAGATGTGTACGATAGCTAGGGCTAAGCCTCATACTCCGACCTGCAGAGTCGTTCTCTTTTTCGTAGCTCGTAGCTCGTCATCGCCCGCCTCGATTTGCAATTCAATCGCTCTGCATTGCAGTGTTGCTTAGAACCACGAAACGCACGAAAGAGGCGAAAAAAGAGGAAAGAGCTCGGCGATGGGAAACGCTGCTAGTTGGGTGCGAGCGAAGAAATGGCGAGCAACATCACATCACGTACATTTGTACGTCCATTGCCTTACCTGGCAATTACCTCCGCAATCGTCATTTGCCCTTGGCATCGCCGACGTAGCCCGCCGCCACCCCATGCCTCGCTTTTTTTCCTAAGCCATTTCTGCCGCCACAGACGGCATTACAGGCGGTATTTATGGGCTTGGAACTAGCCCAAAATAGCTCGTTTTTGGGCCAACCGGGTGCGAAGTTCGCAGATTCCGACTACCTTGTTATTTGGACTGCGTTGACCGACACCCATTCAGGCGGTGAACCGCGGGCTTCCTGTTAACTTTTTTCTGCCTCTATCGCCGCTCATTTGCGTACCTCCATCTCCCATGACGACCTACGCCTGCCCGAATTGCCAACACTCGATCCACTTGCCTGAAGGCGTTTCTCAGACAGCCACTTTGCAGTGCCCGATGTGCGGCCACACCACGCCAGCCTCCGCGTTGGCCCACAGCGCGGGCCCCACGTGGATCGTGGTCGAACCTGGCGATCCAGCTCACCCAATGGCTCTTCCCACCGGTTCGCCAGACGTCACCGTAAACAAAACCGAAGCCCCAACTGCCACGGAAACCAGCAACGCTCCATCCGGATCAACGGATGAAGCCGACTATGAACTGGCAGATCCCAATCAACCCAAAGCCGATCGAACTCGCAAACAGCCAATCAAACAACAGGATTGGAGCAAACATAAACCCCTCACACATGAAGAGTACCAACGTCGAAAACGAAAATCGAGTTCGCCCGTCGCTGGCATCGTTCAAGTTGTGCTCGGGGGAGCCTTGGCTCTCCCCATTGCGCAATTATTGATATGGCATGCACTCGGCAAAGATCCATTCGAATTAGCACCGAAGGTCGGTGCCTATGCTCCCTGGATCTTGCCATACAAATTACGTCCGTATGCTTCGTCCGATGATAACCGCTTCGTCGAACGCTCCAGCCCCAAACGCAGCAATAACAACACCAAAAGCAGCGGCATAGCTCGCGACTTTGATGCAGAACTTGCCGCCTCTGTGGCCGAATCAGAAAAGAAACCAAACAAGCCCGCAGAGACGCCACCCACCGAGGTCAAGGAAGACAAGAAGACAGCAGCCCGCGAAGAGGCCCAAGACAAAGAGAAAGAGAAAGAACTACCCGCAGCCCCAATGGACTCGACCGATACGGTCACGAAAGATGCACCGCTGAGTGAATCTGAAAAATTGACTGCTGCCATCGCTGCGACGCGTCAAGCCATGGATGCTTGGTCCAGTGTTGCCAAAGATGACGGAAACGAACGCCGCAAAATTGCCAATAGCTTTTATTCCAACTTGGCAACCGCCGTCGAACAATTTGCCAAAGTAGAGAATGAGCCTAGCGCTCGAATCATTAAACGCAAAGTCGACGAACTGACTCGCGACATCGTCAAAGATGCAGAGTTGTTACAGCTAGTTCGGGCTGGCGGATTTGCCAAATTGAGCAAAGGTCCCGAATCCATCGCGGCTGGCAGCGGGTTGGCTTTGATCGCTAGTTTTGAGGATGCTGCTGAAGCTGATCAGCAATCGATCAAGGTGCGCAAGTCGGTCGTAGCGGATGCGGAAGAAACGGCCGCTAACACCCAACGCAGAGATATCAGCTTGCATCGAGATGTATTGCTAGGGGATCAAATCAGCGGCGAGTATTTGATTCTATCTGTTGCTCAAAGCGAACCTGAGCCAGAAGCGGCAGAAAAAAAGCGGGATGTGATTTGGTTCGCCATCCCGCTTGAATAGTTCGTTTATGGCTTCGGTCGCAACTTATTATTTGATGCGACCGATGATTTGACATTCGGCTTTCAGCTCTTCACCCAAGCTTGTTTTGACCGTGATTGTTTGTTGGACTTCGCCCACAACTTCAGTAGCGATGAACTCAAACGGTACCAAGTGAGTTCCCTTTTGTCCCTCAGGTACTTTGAACTTAAAGCGCGGATCTTCACAGCTGATTTCTGTGATGGCAAATGGTGCCTTACCGCGAACCACCAAACGCTGTTGCTTAGATTCACCCGGCTTTAGATCACCCAAGTCCAGCATCTTGGGCGCGATGGTCAGTGGTGGCAGCACATTGGCGAACACTGGTACAGAAATACGATCATACTTGGCGTCGTCGGTAACCAAAATAATCTCTTGCTGGATGTTGCCTGGCGGTGCATTGTCCTTCAGTCCAACATCTAAACGATAACCGACGCGGCCACCACCTTGCTCCTCACGTTTTAACTTCACCGTAAGATAATCGCATTCGCTGCGGACATCGTTAATCTTCCAACTGCTTCGCCCTGCATATTGAACGGTGAACTCGGTATTCTTGGCCGTCCCTTGATCGACATCGCCAAACTGCACTTCGCCCGGCTCGACAATGATGTCGGATCGGATGTGCCCCGATACCATGAGTTGCACTTCGGCATAATATGGTTTATCAAACGTCACGGTTACAACCGCTGCTTTTTTGCCGACGAAAGAACGTGTATTGAATTGGGCCACAATGGTCCCTTTTTCCCACGTTTTCAGATCGGGTTTGGTGATCCGCGGCGATGTACAACCACAGCTACTTCGGACCGAGGCGATGTGTAAGTCTTCTTCATAGATGTTAGTCAATTCAAATTCGAATTCGGTTTTGGCACCACGGGCTACGGCTCCAAAATCGTGTGAGGTTTCCTTGAACATCTTGGTAGCCCATGCCTGGGCCAGCGCCGGACTGGCGATGCTAGCAACTAATAGCAACGTGACTGCAGTTCGAGTAGCCGCCAGAACAAACATTGACGTAAAACACTGCTGCCACGGAGTTTGCGCTTTGTTACTTACGGAAAAATCGAAACTCATACCAGCACCTTCCAACCGAGATGGAACTCTCTTGAATGCGTCTTTGAATCAAATTTTAGGCATACATTTTCTGTTATCGGCAATCTGACCGCAATCCTTACAAATTTTCCATTCCCTCACGCCCCCCTCAGGTGAGGCTATCCCCAATCTCCTTTTCCCAAGTTGGGATGTGTATAATTTGAACCATGTAATGCCGAAGGCGTAGAGGCTTGGGACCGCTTACTCAGGGTCTTGGCAACCTAGCGCTTTTCACGATACCGCGTCGCATTGCCTTGAAAGACTCGACGAACAGAATTGTCTGCTGCCATTTTCCACCGCTGTTTTCAAGTGAACCCCAACGATGATTCGTTACTTGCTCGATCTACATCGGCGTTATCTTTTGGCTTGGCTGTGTGCCGAAATCGCCTTCGTGATGTTGCTAATCTTTATTGCAACTCAACCGCCAAGAAATCGAGCAGAGTCGCGCAGCTCATACAACTCGTCGCGAATTCTGGCTGAACGCTTGGCCGAGCAAGCACACATTCAACCCGCATCGTATCAAGGCGATGGTCCGTTTGGTCCTCGTCAAAAAATTTCCGAGTTCCCGGCAGGTGTCGATTGGCTCAACACGAAGAATTCGTTGAAACTGAGCGACCTCAAAGGGAAGCTAGTCCTCCTCGACTTTTGGACGTACTGCTGCATCAATTGTATGCACATTCTCCCAACGCTCAAAAAAGCAGAAGCCGAATTTGAAAAAGAACTGGTGGTTGTAGGCGTTCATACTGCGAAATTCGAAACCGAAAAAGATACTGAGAATATTCGCTCGGCGATTTTGCGTTATGAAATCAAGCATCCCGTTTTGAACGATTCAGAGCATTTGTTGTGGAATAAATTGGGCGTATCGAGTTGGCCTACGTTAGTTCTTATCGATCCAGAAGGGTATGCGATCTGGGCCAATGGGGGAGAAATCCCCTACGAAGATTTGCAGAGCGTCTTAAAGAAAGCCGTCGCTTTCTACAAACGCAAAGGGACGCTCGATGATCGAAAGGTCTACTTTGACTTAGTCGAACTAACCGCCCAACCCACGCCACTTCGATTCCCTGGCAAAGTGATTGCCGATCCACCGACCCAGCGTCTGTTCATTAGCGACAGCAACCACAACCGGATTGTGATCACAAAAGAAGATGGGACATTGCTTTCGGTGATCGGATCTGGACGCGTGGGGGCTGAAGATGGTGATTTCACTAAAGCCACATTCAATCATCCACAGGGCCTAGCCTATCAAAACGAAACGCTCTGGGTTGCTGATACGGAAAACCATTTGATCCGGCGAATCGACTTGCAATCCAAGCAAGTTTCAACCGTGGCTGGTACGGGCAAACAAACCGAAACAGCTTGGCCCGGATTGAATTTTAATGCCACTGTTCCTAAGAAACTCACCCGCAATCCTCTCAGCATTCCGATCGGAAGCCCATGGGATCTCTGGATACATGAAGACTCGCTCTTTATCGCGATGGCGGGCCCTCATCAAATTTGGAAAATGGATTTGGAAGGGAAGGGTATCGCACAATTTGCCGGCAACGGTCGCGAAGATATTGTGGATGGGAAATTGATACCCAAAAAAACGTACGAAGAAGGCTATTCTTCATTTGCTCAACCGAGTGGCCTGACCAGCGACGGTACTTGGCTCTATGTGGCAGATAGTGAGGGAAGCTCGATTCGCGCCGTACCTTTATCGGGACAAGGCGAAGTCCGCACGGTGATTGGAACTTCGAAGCTTCCCCAGAATCGCTTATTCACGTTTGGTGACGTGGATGGCAAGAAAGAAAAAGCCTTGCTTCAACATCCTTTGGGTGTCGGATACCGCAACGGCAAAATCTATGTTGCCGATACGTACAACAACAAAATCAAAGTGGTCGATGCGAAGTCAGGCGATGTCGAAACTGTCGCTGGTGGCAAGTCGCCTGGAAACACCGATTCTCCTGCTTTGTTTGACGAACCGGGTGGCCTGACGGTTGCGGGTGACTTGCTTTATATCGCTGACACGAACAACCATGCGATTCGGGTTTTCGATCTCAATACGAATCAGCTTCGAACCTTGGCCATTGCAGAACTGAAGCGGCCCAAGTCCGAAGTACGCCCCGAAGATCTAAAACTTCCGACCGATGGCAAGAGAATTAAGGTGGCTGCCCAAACGCTACAAGCCGGCCTCAGTACGGCCAAAATCACAGTTCGCTTCGATTGCGCAGAAGGTTGGAAACTTAATCCATTAGCAGATTTTCCTGTAACTGTCATTCAACCTGGTTTTGCCAATATGAACAGCCGCACGTCAGTGAAAGCAGAAGGTAATGCGATTGAATTTGAAGTGCCGCTTCCGGAGGCCGAAGAACAAACGCTGCAAATAGCGATCGGCTACTTTTACTGCCAAACCGATGAACAAGGTTTATGCTTGGCTGATACCGTCATCTTAGATTTTCCGCTAAAACGCAACAGCGGCGCGGAGAACAGTGGATTGACGTTGCGAGTTCCCATTGAACCGTAGCAACCCAGTACCGTAGCAACCCAGTACCGTAGCAACCCAGCATTTGTGCTCAATCGAAGGCGAGGCGTTGTGCGTCCTCGGACGATTCATCAACGATCCGAAGACCGCTCTAGTTCTGTCAGCATCTCGGCGAGCAACTCCATCGGTAGTCCCACGACATTGCTTGGACTTCCTTCGGTGAGCTTCAGCCAGGGATGATCATCTTGATACCCAAAGGCTCCCGCTTTTCCAACCCACAGTTCGCTATCGAGATAGTCGTTGATTTGTTGTTCGGTGAGAGGTTGCATATAGAGACGACTGACGGCGACGCGAATGATACGTTTATCGTCAGGACGATTCCAAAGACAAAGTCCACTGTAGACGCTATGGGAACGCCCGCTGAGCAGATCGAGCATTTCGCGTGCATGCTTTCGATCTTCGGGTTTGCCCAGGATTTTGCCCATGCACTCGGCGACCGTATCGCAACTGATGACGAGTCCCCGGTCGGTGCGGTGGGCGACATCAGCCCCTTTTTGATACGCCAAGCGTACGACGAGTTCTGGGGGAGTCTCTCGACTGCAGATACCGCATTCCGCTTTAGGATCTGGCGCGTCCACTCGAAACGGATAACCGGCTGCATGCATCAGTTCTTTTCGGCGCGGCGATTGACTTGCCAGAATCAATGGCAGTTCGGCGCTATACAACTTGTGTGGAGCAGGCTGATTCATAGCGTCTATTCCGAAAGTACACCGCATCGCACGGAAGTGCTCGAATGACACTTCTTCAACGTTATTACGAGTGTGAGTTGCAAATGCATCAAAGAAAATGTATCAGAGCGTATCACCGTTGGGGTTCAGTGGCGGCTCTGGCGAATCGGGTGGATTGGGCCCCTGCATTCGTTGCCGAAACTGGTCCCAGGTTGACTTGATCGAATCGTAGAACAACCCCACTTGCCCCGATGCGACAAACACGCGAGCGCTCACGGCAGACTGAGGGTAGAAGTTGGTGATGAAGTCGAAGCTGAACTCGTAAGGGCCGTGGCCAATCATCACCGCATTGGCGTAGCTGCCACTGAGGACATCGTCGCGCAATTTGAGTTCATCATAAATTTCTTGTGGCGATAAACGTCGCGGTTGCTGCGCTGGGGGCTGCAACGGTGTGACCGATGAACCGCCGTTGGTGTCGATCGAAAAGGTGCCTGGAATAGGTGGCGGCGTACCAGTGTTGCCCGCTCCGGCGTTGCCCGCTCCGGCCGGCGCCGAAGAACCTGGAACGGGATTACCCGCCCCACCAGTTCCCTGAGATCCGCTTGCACCATGTGCCAACGGTGCTGGCGTTAATGGTACAGGACTTTCGCCGCCAGCCGCTGGTGCTGCGGGCGTAGGAGGAGGTAGTGGACCGTTGCCTACCACAATTTGATCTGCCCGATTGTTTACGGTAGGCAAGGGGCCATATCGTTGGCGAAATAGGTCGATGTTCTTACCCAACGCATCGACAAACTGCGGCATGACCCCATGCGGGAGAATGACACGTGCGACCACTTGGAAAGGACGGCCCAGATTCTGAACAAAGTCGATAACGAATTCGTTAGGGCCTGTCATGACAATTGCCCCAGTGCTGAATACGCCACGATGCACATGATCGGGAACACGGGCTCGCACTGCTGGTTGCCTGTCCGCAGGGTCTGGACGATCGTCGGACGAATAGGGATATGTCATTCCGTTACCATTTCAATGATTTGTCAGCTAGCGACTTTCGAGAGGCCCCCTAATCATTACATGCAGGAATGCGGTGACAAGTGGGGAAAGGAAAGAGCAGGGGAGTAGGCTCGTTCAACCGGCGACTCCAGACGCCAAAGCGGGTTAGCTCCGTAGATTGGAAAAGGTTCGCGATTGCTCTACAAATCTGCTTGAACGCTGCGAAATAGGCTTGCAATCTGGTACAATTTTCGATCTCTCCGCTGCACATTGTGCCCATCTGGGAACAAATCCATCGAGTGCCGCTTCGTTTTTTGTCGCCGCCAATCCGGATAGTCACCAAGCATGAAATCGGTTCCCCTAATTCGACGATTTAGTCTCGCTTTTTTGTTGTCTTGCTGTGGTACGCTGCCCCTGTGCGAGCCACTCTACGCTCAAGAAGCCATCGACCGAACCAAGGAGATTGTCGTTTCACCTGAGGTCAAAGATTGGCTCAAAGAAGTTTACGTGTGGGATGGACACAATGATCTACCCTGGGCTCTCCGCGACAACGCACAACCGGTGAAGACCATCGACTTACGAGTTTCTCAACCGAAGTATCACACCGATATTCCGCGGTTGAGAAGCGGTGGTGTGGGGGCTCAATTCTGGTCGGTCTACGTGCCTGCCAACACGCGTAAAGTTGGCGAATCGTTTCAGACTACGATGGAACAAATTCAGATCGTGCACGATCTAGTCAAAGAGTTTCCAGATACCTTTGCGTTTTGCGGGTCAAGCGAAGAAGTTTTGGCCGCCAGAAAAGAAGGCAAGATTGCTTCGCTTGTCGGTATGGAAGGTGGCCACTCGATCGAAAACTCACTGGAGAAACTGAGAAAGCTCTATAGCCTCGGTGCGAGGTATATGACGCTGACGCACAGCGACACGCTCGAATGGGCCGATGCGGCCACCGACACCGCTCAGCACCAAGGCTTAAGCCCATTTGGAGAAGAGGTTGTGCGCGAAATGAATCGGCTTGGAATGTTGGTTGACATTTCACACGTCAGTATCGAAACAATGCATGATGCGATGGCGATTAGCGAAGCTCCAGTGATTTTCTCGCACTCGTCTGCGCGAGCGGTAGCCGATCATCCACGCAATGTGCCAGACGAAGTGTTGGCCAAATTGCCCGAAGATGGTGGTGTGGTCATGGTCAACTTTTTCTCAGGTTTCGTGGTACCCGATTCCGCCAAAGTGATGCGAGAAATGTTCGAAGAGAACCGCCGCTTAGAAGAACAATTTGGCCAAGACCCTGATCGCTTGAAGCAAGAACAGAATCGCTGGCGTATAGCCCATCCGATGAAGCCCGGCACGGTACACGATGTCGCCGACCATGTGATGCATATCATCAAGGTCGCGGGGATCGACCATGTCGGCTTGGGCTCCGATTACGACGGAATCTCGATGGCTCCCAAGCATATGGAAGATGTGTCGACCTATCCCGTGCTGATCCAAGTACTGGTCGATCGCGGCTTGACGAAAGACGATATTGCCAAACTCTGTTACGGCAATATTCTGCGTGTGCTTCAACAAGCCGAGCGGGTTTCCTCTCGGCTCCGCCATCAAACGAATTGAGAGCCGCGAACGCTGTACTGTTGCTTTCGCCTAGCCCAGCGAAAACTTGTAGATAAATCAACTTAAGGAGCCACTATATCAGTGGCTCCTTTTTGTTTGCGCGGACACTTCCCATATGGCTGAACCGCCGCTGCTTTTCCTAGACGACGAAATTGCCACTTGCAGAGGGCTCGCTGCAGCCCAAGAGAGCACAAACATACAAGTGTAAAAAAATACACACAATCTAGTTGACAGAGCCCTTACTACCTGTACAATCCGCATATATTCACTTGCAATCAAGAGCACAAGTGAATGATGTGAACATAAGAACGCATTCAAATTTACACATAACAGCGGTTTTGATAAGAAGGAGATACGAGCGAGTAATAAGCCGGAATGGAACATCGCGAGCCAGCAGGAAACTTGCGATGAAACACTCTTCCACGCTCTGGCGAATGGTAAAGCGAACGTCGCTTTGGGAATAGCGACGAGCAACATCGAGCTTGTGAAGCTGTCGAGGGATACGAAGAAGCTCGAAGAACGGTGACGCTGCGATGATCCTCAGGACATCGTCGTGTCCGCAAACGGGAGCGAATGTCGCGACCGTGTTCTTCTGAATGGAGTCGTTACATTTTTTTCGTATCGGAATCATGGGAAATGATTCCAGCTGAATTTTGCTTTCAGCCAACCACAGCTTTATGCATCACAAGGAACGAACACATGAACGCACTGAACGCATCGAAAACATCGGACACATCAAACGTTACCACCATCGACCCACAACCATTATTGGCGTCCGCCAGCGCTGAGTCAGCCATTCACCAAACAGCGTGCTGCGAAAACATTGAGCCTACAAAACAATCGGCTCACGCGTTGGAACAACGCCCCACGTTGGGAAAACCTCGTAGCAAGTGGTTCTTTTTGACGGCCATCAGCGCCGCGATCACAATCGCCATCGCACCACTCTCGATCGGCGCCTTTCACCGAGCAACGGACTCTATGCACGAGGTACCGTTAGTCCAGGAAGAAACGAAAACAGTACCAACTCTCTCCGAAGACGATATTGATTTTGCGTCTCTGTTTGAGGCGCATGACACCAGCCCCCAATCGACCGCAGCGGCGAAACCTCAAGAACGGGATGCTGGAACTGAGCAATTTGGTCCATGGCAAACGGAAGATTATGTTGCGTTGCGCGAGCCCACCGAAGATGGAGAACGAGTTCGTATTGTGGTCTTTGAGCCGAGTCGAGATATCTATATTCACGAAAGCGATCATGACGGGATACAGGTTCGCATCCGCAGATATCTCTTTGGGACCAGTACCGAGCAAATCGTTTCAGCATCTGATATCCAGGATCTAAAGTCCCAATCGCAAGATGCATTTGATATTTATCGAACGCATATCGACAAAGCCCAATTCCTGAGCCCAGCGGTGTCGATTTATCCGGCGGAAGAAGTTGCCTGGCTTGAACCGAGCGGCTTTCTGACGGCCATGTCTATCGATGAACCGAAGAACAAGAGCGATAAAGGCAAGCCCAAAACAGAAACTAAATCGGGCAAGAAGGCGCCTTCAGGAAAACAATCTGCCACGAAAAAATCGACAACTGGCAAGAAGGGAGAAGCAAGTCCAAAATCGAGTTCTGGCAAGAAACCAGCAAGTAAAGAAAAGGCTTCCACCAAGAACAGCAGTAAAGCTAGCACTAAGAATAGCGCCAATAAAAACGCAGAAAAGAAGACAGCCCCCAAGAAGCTGGCCAGCAACAAGGAGAAGATGAGAGGCGAGAAAACGACAAGCAAAACGGCCAAGGAGCGGCAGCCCAAATCGAACGGCACGAAATCAGATTCGAAAGATGTCAAAGCCCTCAAGAAGCCGGCCGCGAAAACGCCAAAGTCCACTGGGGTAGAATCGAGCACACGCCAAGCTTCCAAGAGCCCAAAGAAATCCTCTCAAGAAAACGGAACTATGAAGGACAGCAAGAAAAGCCGTGTGAAGGATAAACCTGACAACAAGTCCATGTCGGAGAACACGAGCCACTTTGGAGAAACTGAATTCAGTGCGGAATCAGTGCAAACTACCCCGACGGAAAACACCCCGACCAACATTTCCGAGGAACCGCCTCAACGCGACCAATCCCGACTGGCGTTTATTGGGATAGACGCCTAGCTGAGCCTATTTGATCGCAGCCAGAGACTGCAAACGGATGAGTAGTCTTCCATGCCACGGAACGGAAGAGGCGAAGCTCACGGACACCCTGTCGCACTTCGGCAACGTGCGGCAGGGGAGGGCACCCGGCTGCGTTCGTTCCTAATTATCGAGGTACAGGACGGCACCTCAGACAACGACCACCTCAGACGATCGAGTTTCGGAGCCCACTGAACAGCTTGTCTGTTCCCCAGCGTCCCCAACCAAATCAACAGCCCCTGCAGTCGCTTCCTAACTCCTAACTCCTAACTCCTAACTCCTAACTCCTGAACACTGAACACTGAACACTGAACACTGAACACTGAACACTGAAAACTGAAAACCGAACACTGCCCCCTGAACACTGCCCCCCCCTATTCCATCGCTTCTCGGCCGAATTGCAGGTAGCTGGGAAGTCGACGGACTTTGCCGGTGCGATCAATGCACGCGATCTCGGTATCCGCTTCGACCAACAAATCGCTCCCGCGATGCAGTTGATATTGGTGCTCGAGCCGCGCTCCACGGGCGTAAAGTACGCGAGTCGTTAATACCAAATCATCATCGAATTCAGCGGGCAACAGATAGCGAACACGAATTTCAGAAACGACCAACATGAGTCCACCTTTTTCGAGTTCTTTGTAACTGAACCCCGAGGCCCTTAGCATTTCGACGCGGCCGCGCTCGAAGTAGTTAAGATATTGGGCATGATGAACCCGTCCTTGTCCGTCGGTTTCGTTGTATCGTACTCGAATGTCGAGCTTAAATTCACGCAGCATGATCGATTCCTGTCCGGGGAGCTTGAGCCTCAATTGTAGCGGGATGCTCAAGATAGGTTTTGCAGGATAGCAGAGGAACTGAATTCACGAAATCAGATCGACCGATATTGCTAGATGCCTAGCTCCCAATTGCCCGACACGATACCATACGTACACCGGCAATTGCGTCCTAGTGACCGATTGACCTGAACAGACGGCAGTTTTATAAACACATTACGGTTAGTCTTGGCAAAGCGATTTCCTAGTGATTAGCATCAGGAAGTGCTCGCAATCACCAAGCTGTCTGAGACGCTCCGTCCTCATGACAACCGGAACAGAAACGAAACAGTGGTGTCGCAGCGGCTTCACTGAGGTTTCTTCACTGAGGTTTCTTCACTGAGGTTTCTTCACTGAGGTTTCTTCACTGAGGTTTCTTCACTGAGGTTTCTTCACTGAGGTTTCTTCACTGAGGTTTCTTCACTGAGTTTTCTTCACTGGGGTTTCGCTGGGTGATAGGAAATCACATTACTAGAAAGAATAGACTATGAGCTCAGGCGACGATTCGACTACGGCCTATCAAACAATTCGCGGGCGCAACTACCCAACCATTCGCCAGTTCACGGTCTTTCTAGAAAACCGAGTTGGACAATTGCTCGAAGTGGTTCGCCGTTTCGAGGGAACGGGGATCCGCATTGTTGCCCTATCGATCAGCGACGCTGCGGAGTGCGCGTTTGTTCGGTTTCTGGTTTCGCAACCGGAACGAGGACGTGAGATCCTGGAACGAGCTGGGCTGGCGATCATTGAAAGCGACTTGATCGGTGTCGAGCTTCCGTCACATGGCCAACCGCTTTTGCAGATTTGTACGGCACTACTGCAGGCCGAGATTAACATCATCCAAGCCTATCCGTTGATTGTTCGACCACGCGGCGTTCCAGCAGTTGCTGTGATGGTGGATAACACCGAAGCTGCTTTGGATACATTGGCTTCAAAAGGTTTTCGCATGATCAGCGAAAACGATTTGAAGGACGATGCCGACGAATAGTGCGATTTCATTTGCCCCGTATGCCGCATGACTCGCAATCATGGTTGATCCTGTACTACCCCAGACTCCCCATCGATGATGACGTGAGCCGTCAGGCTCCTCGTTTAACCCGTACGCCGCAGGCTAGGCCGGAGTTGACTTGCAATCATGGTTGATCCCGCGCTACCCCAGACTCACCATCAATTGCTGAGCGTTGGCGCTGCGCACGTTGCATACGACGTCCCGCGTTGCATCAACATCTATTGGGTAACGAGTCAAACTCGGCCTAGCCTGCGGCGTACGGGTTAAACGATACGCAGGCTAGGCCGGAGTTGACTTGCAATCATGGTTGATCCCGCGCTACCCCAGACTCACCATCAATTGCTGAGCGTTGGCGCTGCGCACGTTGCATACGACGTCCCGCGTTGCATCAACATCTATT